>Ga0206895_1002_pt1 | contig 69399 bp, 71 predicted proteins | sample Alteio_BWOrgHeat_51_FD_152967 | JGI IMG/M metagenome (GOLD analysis project Ga0206895, IMG submission 152967) | Enriched cells from forest soil in Barre Woods Harvard Forest LTER site, Petersham, Massachusetts, United States -... | ecosystem: Environmental > Terrestrial > Soil > Temperate forest >...
TGGTGATAAAAGGATTGGTGAAAGAAGTGTGGTTGCCAACCAAAAAACTTTTCCAGGCAAAATGATCATCCAGTTTTACTTCGTGATGCACTGCGCCGAAAAGAGTTTTATTATAGATGGCCGCATGTTGCTCAACAGAACCGGGTATCGCACCTGCCGTTGGCCTTGCTGATTTTGGATTCAGCTGCATTTGCGCCAGTGTGAGCCCGCCGGGTGTTTGATAATATAGATCAGTATAAAAAACAAGAAACTGTATCTGCTGATTTTTTATACGTAGAGAGCTTTGCCATTTGATAACATCTTTTCTTGTTGCCGATTGTACCCGGTAACCATCCGACTGGCTATGGCTCTGTTGTAAGGATGATGCAAAATTCTTTTCAGCATATTGCCAGCCCGCCTGTTGCTGAAACAAACCAAATGAACCGCCTGATAAACCGGAAGAAAAATGGTTGACAGGTTTATCAGAAAAATTAAGATCAGAACGTAACAGAACTGCGCCGCCGGTATTTGCGCCATACACACTGGCAGCAGGGCCTTTGATGATCTCTGCGCCGGTAAGCTCACTCATGTCTATTAAGTTGATGTATGTGTTACCGCCTGCATCTGTTAACGGAATATCGTTCCAGTAAACTTTTACATTGCGCACGCCAAACGGAGAACGCAGCAAACTTCCGCGAACAGACAGGCGGTAACTGGCCGGAGATCTTTCTTCCATACGAACACCTGGAACAGTATTGAATACGGGAACCATGGAAGCATCCGAATACCTGTTCATTTCTTTTTCACTGATGATGGCAACGGCTGCAGGAACTGCTTTCCATTGAAGATTCGATTGAAAAGCATTTACAGTTACTCCCTGCAAAACGGTATCGCTGTTAAAACGATTTTGTATGCTGTCCTGCTTTTGAGAAAACAATAACACCGGAAACACATACACACTGATGCAAAAAAATAAGTATTTCATCGATAAAATAAAATTCAAGTTACTCAGAAAATAAATGAGTTTTCCTTTTGACCCCTGCCCCTGAAGGAGTTCTTTAATTCCCTTTTAGAACAGGGGGTGTAAAATAAATCCTTATGTGCCCTTTTTCTTATTCTATGTAACTATGTGTTTCAAAAAAACATACAAATAAAAATTCTTTTCATTGTGAAAAGCGAAGAAAAGTTTTTCTTTTTGGCCCCTGCCCCTAAGGGATTCTTTGATTCCCCTTCAGGGGCAGGGGTGGAAAAGGAAAACCCGAAACAACTGCTCCGGGTTTTGTTATAATTAAGTAGACATTTATTTTTTCAGGTACATCACTTCTTTCACCAGCTTTACTGTTCTTGCAACATCAGGGATAGCAAGCGCAGCAAGGTTTGGCGCATAGTGCATTGGCGCATCGGCGCTGGTTATGCGGCGGATGGGTGCATCTAAATAATCAAACCCTTCTTTCTGTATACGGTAACTGATCTCTGATGATACTGATGCAAAAGGCCACTGCTCTTCAACAATTACCAGGCGGTTTGTTTTCTTTACACTTTCCAGGATCGTCATCCAGTCGAGCGGGCGTATGGTTCTCAGGTCGATCACTTCGGCGCTCACGCCTTCTTTCTCCAGTTCAGCAGCCGCACCCAGCGCTACTTTCATCATTTTATTAAATGATACGATGGTTACATCGCGGCCCTGTTTTTTGATATCGGCTTTTCCAAGCGGGATATAGTATTCTTCTTCCGGCACATCACTCTTATCTCCATACATCACTTCACTTTCCATAAAGATCACCGGATCTTCTTCATAACGGATGGCCTGTTTCAATAAACCCTTTGCATCATACCCATTTGATGGCGATACTACTTTGATACCGGGGATATTGGCATAATAACTTTCAAAAGCAGTTGAGTGTTGTGCACCCAGTTGTCCCGCACTTCCATTACCACCTCGAAAAACGATCGGGCAATTGATCTGTCCGCCGCTCATCGCCAGCATTTTTGATGCGGTATTAAGTATCTGGTCAAGCGCAAGAACAGCAAAGTTCCATGTCATGTATTCCACTATCGGGCGCAATCCGTTCTGTGCGGCGCCAACAGCTACCGCGGTAAAGCCGAGTTCAGAGATCGGCGTATCGATCACCCTTTTATCGCCAAATTCAGCCAGCATGCCCTGGCTCACTTTGTAAGCGCCATTGTATTCGGCCACTTCTTCACCCATCAGGAATACCTTTTCATCTCTTCTCATTTCCTCATTCATGGCTTCACGCAAAGCCTCTCTGAAAGCAATAGAACGCATAGATCAGTTTATTAAATGAGGAGCAAAAATAGAAGATTATCAAGTACAAAACCAAAAAAGCTGAATGCGCAAGCTTAAAGCTCAAAGCTGAATGCATAATGGTTAATGCCTGCAAAAAGAAAACCCGTTCTTTTGAAGAACGGGTTCTTTGATACATAATGTAAGATCCATTAAAATACATTCCAGCCGTAGCTAACATAATACAGCCCGCCGATCTGCGCACTGCCCCATCCTGTGCGGTAGTATTTATTAAATATGTTGGTACCGCCCACTTTAATAAGCGATCTTGTTTTAGGCAGTTTGTAACTTACCATTGCATCAACTGTTCTTGTATATGGCAACTGGCCCACGCCGAATGTACCTTCGTATTTGAATGTATTTGTCCACCTGTAAACGATACTGAAGCCATACCTGTTATCCGTACCAAAACCGGTATTGTTGAATGCCATGTTCACGCGGTATTTTGGTGTATTGAAATAAGAAACAAATGTTGAAGAAGCAACATCACCAATTACATCTGAATAAAGGTTACCGCTTACCGAGAAATTCTTAGGCATCAGGTATTCTACCGAAGCGCCCCATCCATTTGTTTTTACATCCTGTGTTTCGTTTACAGAAACCTGGTAAATATTACGTGTGAGGCTGGCGATACCCGGTGTAAAATTCGGGTTAAGGCCGATAAGCCCTGCAGGTGAGCCGTTGTTGGATTGTATCACATTCACACTACCCAGGAAGTCTTTATATTTTGCCCAATAAGCGTATACATCGATCAGGAGCACTTTGTTTATAAGGCCCTTATACCCTACTTCAAAAGAAGTGCTTGATTCAGGTTTGAATTCGCCAAACTGCTGCTGTTGCAATAGTGCAGGATTAGGCGCACCTGCTGCGGCACTTGCCCCAAAAGCTACTACGCTGGCTTGTGTATAAACAGGGTTGGTACTGAATTTAAAATAATCACGCAATTGCGGAACACCACCGAGTAAACGGCCGGCAGCAGTATTCAGGTTGATCCACTGGTTTTGTGTGGTTGGGAAACGATAAGCAGACTGGTAAGAAAAACGCAGGTTATGATCCTGTGCCACCTTAACTGTTGCAGAGAACCTTGGTGTGAAGCGGCCCGCAAAATTGCTGTTCTTATCATAACGGCCGGAAGCAGTAAGCTTCAGTACATCATTCAGTAATTTTTGTGATAACTGTGCGTAAGCGCCCACTTCATCAATTTTGATCACACCGGCTGTATCGGCAAACAGGGTTCCCTGTGAATTAAGCAAATATCTTTTGGTGCTTGCACCGATCAGGAAATCTGTTCCTGATTTTGCAAGGCCAAGGTCTTCAGTAAGGTTATATTGCCCTTCAAATACATTCAACCTTGTTCTGTCCAGAAACAAACCGCCACCCTGCGAGATCGGTGTGCCGGCAACCTGCTGGAATAAAGGAGTGTTGCCGATAAAACCTGTTGGCCTGCCCACATCAGCAACTGCTCTTGCCGCAATATGTGCATTCGGGATCGAATTGCCGCCTGCTGCTGCAGTTACAAATGCCTGTACATATTGAACATACCAGTCTGTCGGTTGCGGGTTGGGTACGCCACCAACGGTAGTGATCGAAGTTTTCCATCTTTCATTAAAAATACGGGTAGCAGTAGTGGCTGCAAAAGTATTGCCCGAATTTTCATGGGTTGTATAAGCCCTTACAAACCAGTTCTTGCTTTTGATCTCCAGTTTATACTGGCCCATCTTCAATCCTTTCAATGAATAACGGTCGATACCCGTGTACACCGCATCGCCTGTTCCCCAGTTTGCAAGAAAGGATGCTTCTGTTCTGTCAGATAATTTATAGTATGCACCACCAGTTAATTTTACATTCAGCGTAGTTGGATTGATCACATCTTTTTCAGCATAACCCGTACGCGATACATTTACCGGGCCTGATGAAAGCTGGTCTATCAATGGGCCAACGGCAGAAGGAAATGCTGCTTTCAATGCTTTCATAATAGGTGAGATATCAACAGAGGTTTCATCCCCATACACATTCACGCCATCATAATTCGGATCTGTTTCCCTGTAATTTGCCGAAGAAAGAACCTGTCCGTTCGGAGAGCCGGTTGTACGCGAATAATCATCTGTTTGGTTGGCTACCCAGTCTGTAGACTGTACAAACTGTGCACCGATCTTGAAAGCAAATTTGTCGGATACTTTTTGTCCCCAACGAAGGCTCCAGTCATTATAAGAAGAAATACCGCGCTGGTAATGGTCAATATCTTTTACGCCCTGTTTGACCTCGAAACTAAGCCCCTGGTATTTAAAAGGGTTTTTAGTGGTGATCAGCACAGTACCATTCATACCACCTGAACCATAAAGCGCAGAAGATGCGCCCGGCAGGAGTTCCACATTATCAACATCAAGCTGTGTTGGCCCGATGATGCTTCCCACGGCGAAATTAAGGCCGGGAGCCTGGTTATCCATACCGTCCACGAGTTGATTAAGACGGGTGTTGCCACTCACATTAAAACCGCGCGTACCCACACTGCGGAAGGTTAAGCTTGCCGATACAACATCCACACCTTTCAGGTTGGTGATCATATCATAATAATTGGTAGTAGGTGAGTTACGGATAGCATTGCTGTTGAATCTTTCAATAGAAACCGGCGACTCGAGTATCCTTTCAGGAACCCTTGATGCAGCAACCACTACGTCGTTACCTAAAGTAAAAGAGGCATCGATGTCAACATCAAAAACCTGGTTATTATCTTTTACGGTAACTTCTTTATTTGCATAGCCAACGGAAGAGAACACAAGCGTAAAAGGAAGTTTTTGCACTGTGGTAAAGCGGAAATTACCCTTATCATCGGTAAATGTTCCTGCTGCAGCACCTTTTACAGTAACAGATACAGCTGAAATAGCTTCTTTCGATTGGCTGTTCTTTACGCTACCGGAGACAGTGGTTGATTGCTGGGCCGAAGCAGTAATGCACATAATAGCAGTTACTGCCAGCAACCCATAACGGGTGATTAGTCTTCTCATTTTAGCAAGTTTTAATTGAATTGGTACTACAAAATAGCATTTGTTGGTTTGGTATTAAAATTTAATTTGTTCACAAATAACGCTGCTTTGTTAAGAAAAATTATATCTGCTAACCCTTATTTATCAATGACCTATCTATTTTTGGGGCATGTCATCCTTTCAATTTCCTTCGCTCACTAATGTTTACCATGGTAAAGTAAGAGATGTTTACAGCATTCAAAGCAATTGGCTGGTGATGATCGCCAGCAACCGGATCTCTGCTTTCGACGTGATCCTTCCGCGGCAGATCCCGTATAAAGGGCAGGTGCTGAACCAGATCGCCGCATATATGCTGAAAGCCACGCGCGATATTTGTCCCAACTGGCTTGTTGATACCCCTGCACCAAATGTGTCCATCGGAAAACGTTGTGAGCCTTTTAAAATAGAAATGGTGGTAAGAGGAAATGTAGTTGGCCATGCATGGCGCACTTACAGCAGCGGCAAGAGAGAATTGTGTGGCGTTACCATGGCAGAAGGGTTGAAGGAAAATGATTTTTTCCCATCGCCTATCATCACACCATCAACCAAAGCAGCGGAAGGGCATGATGAAGATATTTCGAAAGAAGATATTATTGCGAAAGGGCTGGCAACAGAAACGGACTGGAAAATATTAGAAGACTACACATTGAAATTGTTTGCCCGCGGAAAAGAGATCGCGGCAAAACAGGGCTTGATACTTGCCGATACAAAATATGAGTTTGGAAAGATCGGCGACACTATTTACCTGATGGATGAAGTGCATACGCCTGATTCATCAAGGTATTTTTATGCGGATGGATTTGAAGAAAGACAGGCAACCGGCGAAAAGCAAAAACAGTTAAGCAAAGAGTTCGTACGTGAATGGCTGATCGCTAATAATTTTATGGGCAAAGAAGGACAAACAGTTCCCACGATGAGCGATGAATGGATCGATACGATCAGCAAAAGATATATTGAGTTGTTTGAAAAAGTAACGGGCAGTTCTTTTATTCCCGAAACTTTGGATGATAAAGTGATCGAAGAAAGAGTAAACAATGCGTTGGTTAGATTAGGTGCTGTTGAATGATGAATGTTGAATGTTGAATGGGATTATCTTCAAATTCATCATTCATAATTCAACATTCATCATTTTTTCATTTAAACGTGTAGCTCAGGTTAATTCCCCCGTATAAAGACGATTTCGGGCCGGGTGTAAAATATCTCGGCAATACATTTCCAACCTGCACAAGATTGATCACCACAAACTGCGCGTAACGTGCATTGAAAATATTATTGTTCCCGCCAAATATATCAAGGCTGAAATGTGATGTGCCTGCCTTTCCGAAATTCATGCGGTAACCGGCTTTTATATTTACAAGGTTATATGAATCTGCAAACACCGTATTGTCTAATGTGATCGGCATTTTATCTGTGAACAGGTCGGTTAGATTTGCGTAGAACCCGTTGCCTGCTTCAATATCAAGGCCGGTGTTCAGAATATTTCTTGCAAGGCCGCTTACACGCAGGTTTGAATAATTTTTGGTGGCTGTATTATTATTGTTATCACTTTTCAGGTCAGAATTTTTGCTGCCGTTATACGTGTACGAAAGAAACGGCCTGATCAGTTGAATAAGCCCTTTTTCTTTTGGGATCCATGCATAATTCGCCGCCAGCTCTGCACCGGTAAAGTTTACGGTACCTGCATTTACAAATGCGGTGTATGCGGGTTGTCCGCCTGTAGACGGGAAGTTTTGTGTAACGATCTTATCCGTTACATCCATATTAAAGAATGCAAAATTCACATACATCGTTTCTTTAAAAAAACTGGCTTTGGTTCCTACTTCAAATGTGTTGCTGATCTCCGGTTTGATATCGTTATTTACTTTATCCGTTTGTGAAATGACGAACTGGTTGGTACCCGGTTGCGCATATCCCATACTGTAATTGGAATATACAGATACGTTCTTACTTACCAGGTGATTCACTACCCACCGTGGCGTGATCAATGGTTTAAATACTTTAAAACCGGATTGATTTATATAACCTCCACCAGTTGCACGCAGATCTTCATTATCATACGTAATAAAATTTGCGCTGCCGCTGAAAACCATCAGCGTATTCTTATCTATGTTCAGTTCAAGCATGCCGAATGCGTTCCACTGCATGGGTTTTATTTCCTGGTCGGTGCGCAATGTACCCAGCGCGCCGTTGTTGAGATTATATGTTTGCTGATAGATGATATTTTTATTTCCTTCCATTCCCAATGTGATCCTTGATGTAACCGTTTTGCCTAATCTTGGCGTATAGATAAATGCAGTGCGGAAACCAAAACTCGTTTTATTTGTTTTGGTAAGAACGGCCGCAACGGATTGCCCTATTTCCTGCGTGCCCACAAAAAATGTGGTCTTGTTGCTGAATAATTTTGTGAACGCATATTCATGTGTTACACCCATGCGAACGCTTTCAAGTGCACTGTGCGAATTATTTTTTACATAGTTGGTATCTGCACTTGCCGGAGAATAGATCAAACCGAGACTGTCTACCTGCCCGGATAACTGGTCATCCGATTTTGTGTAGTATGCATAAAAACTGATCGTGGTCTTTGGGTTACTGTAGAAAAAAGCATTCAGGTTCCAGAAATCTTTTTTTGATTTGCTGTTCTCACGATAACCATCTGTTACCTGCTGGCCGTAATTAAATAAAATATTCGTCTTATCATTTCCTACGCCGGTAGAAGAAGTTGTTCTGCGCAAATTATTTGAGCCTGCTAAAAAATCCTGTTTCAGGCTAACGCCTTCCGCCGCTTTTTCCGATAAAAAACTTACCACGCCGCCAATACCGCTGCCATATACACTCGATACCGGCCCGCGGAAAACCTCTACTCGTCCGAGTGTAGCAAAGTCAATGTCATCAAGGTTTGTGGTGCCATCGGCATCAGTTAAAGGAATATCGTTATAGTATGCTTTGTAACCGATGCCGTTATTATTATTCTGGTTACCGTAACCGCGGAGAATAATTCTTGCACCGGTGTTGATATTACGGAACTCCATCCGTGCGCCGGGTAATAAATTAAAACTCTGCTGTAACTCTATCTCATCATTTCTTTCCAGATCCTTCTTAACAAGGGTTGCAATGGAACCGGGTGTGCGCAGTAAACTTTTTCCGTTATACAAACCCCTCACCTGTATATTATTGGTTTCGAAGTTTATTGCATCGAGGAAAACAATATACTGTATGGGCGAGTTTCTTACCACCACGCTTTTTGATCCATAGCCTTTGGCTGTTACGGTAAGATCTGCGGTGATGCCTCTTCTTAATACCAGTTGCAGTTCGCCATTTTCATCGGCGTACATAGAATCTTTATTATTAACGATCACCAATGCACCGGGAATAGGTTGGGCGAGATAGAGGTCTTTCACCACACATTTCACACTGGGTGGTTGCACGGCAGGCGCCTGGGCCGATGCCTGTAAAACAAAAATGTTACTCAATAATATTATGCCTGCTAATTTCTTCATCAATATATCCTTGTTTCTTGGGTGAAAATACGGAAACGCTCTGTGCATGGTTGTTTCATCGGTTAACAGGCGATATCCGCGGGCGAAGCCTGGTCTTGCTTTTATTAAATATCTTCTGGCCGTTATCAACTCCCTTCCTTATCTGTTTCTGTCTTTCAACAGGCAGATGGATCGTGTCTTTACATTCTGCACTGCAACAATCATCAAATGCTGCGGCACATTCTTTACACTGAATAAATAAAAGATGACAACCATCGTTTTTACAATTGGTATGGTCATCGCAAGGTTTTCCGCATTGATGGCATCGCGCGATCACATCATCGGTGATGCGTTCGCCGAGCCTGTCATCGAACACAAAATTTTTACCGATGAACTTACTTTCAAGCGCTTCTTCTTTTGCCTGCTTTGCATAATTGATGATGCCGCCTTCGAGATGGAACACATGTTCAAAACCTTTGTACAGCATATACGCACTCGCTTTCTCGCAACGTATACCACCGGTACAATACATAATGATGTTCCTGTTTTCCTTTCCTTTCATCATATCAACAGCCATCGGTAACTGCTCGCGAAAAGTATCGGACGGCACTTCGAGTGCATTTACAAAATGGCCCACTTCATATTCGTAATGGTTGCGCATGTCAACAACGATCGTATCGGGATCTTTCAGCAGTTCATTCATTTGTTGGGCATTCACATATTTTCCTTTTTTTTCCATGCTGAAATCAGCATCGGCAATTCCATCGGCAACAATTTTATCACGCACTTTTATTTTGAGAACCCAGAAACTCTTACCGTCGTCATCTACAGCAGTGTTCAATCGCAAACCATTTAATGGTTCGATAGAAAACAGAAATGTCCTGAACGCTTCCATTTTTTCCGCAGGCACACTTATCTGCGCATTAATGCCTTCTTTGGCAATATAGATCCTGCCAAAAACTTGTAGCACGTCGAGATTTTTGTACAGGAAATCACGAAACTCTTTTGGATTCTGAATGGGGAAATAACAATAGAAGCTGATGGTAGTCCGCGGGAAGGTTTCTTCCATGAGCCGTTTTTTCAGCTCTTCGTTTGAAACGCGGTTATGTAGTACTGGCATATATATTCATTTCAGACATCCATGCGATGAATGTTCCATTAATACTGGAGCCACTTGCAGGGTGGCCGAATTGCGGGGCGAAGGTAAGGATTTATTTATTGTTTGTGTTTGTAGAAATCTTATAGAATCCCAGTTTGAAAATTCGAAAGACATCAAAACTGCGCCTCCGCGCCTTTGCGTGCTTTTTTTCACGCAAAGGCGCGGAGGCGCAGTAATTATATATAACGCTATACTAAAAAATTAAAACTAAAACACTACTGGAAATTTAAAAAAGCGGAACCGTTAACCTGAACCCACTCGGCCTGCCGCCGCCTGATTCGTAGCCTTGTACAAAATCAACACGGATCACTTTTAAAATGTTTTCGATACCGAACAGGAGTTCATAATAATCTGCGCCTTTGTCTACATGCAATGCATTAACGCCTGTTACAAAGAACCAGTTCAATTTTTTATAGCCTGGAATTTTATTACTTAAAAAACCATTCAGGTGATATTCTGCATGTGCAGCAATATTGAATTTTGCCGTGTTACTGTATTTATAATAAGGTGCAAGTTGAAAACTATTCAGATCGCGCGATGCAAAAATAGTTTGGTTACCGAAGTAGTGTTGGTAATCGGGTGCATATGTTTTTGCCGCATCAAAGAAACCGCCGAAATCAATATTGTAATTGAATTGCCCTGCTAATTTTAAATTCAGTTCATCGCTGATGCCAACACGCCATTTTGTATAATCCACATCGCTTCCCAGAAATCCGTTGATGCCTTTTGTGATAGAAGCTGAAATAGTTGGCGCTTTTGAACCGATGCTCACTTTTCTGTCGGGGAACTCAATATAATCTGCGCCTGGATGCCAGGTAATATTTACGGTTAACATACTTGCTTTGTTATTCGGCATACTCGCACTCATGATATCAGTTGGATAATTCGGTGTGAACACACGGCCTTTGATCGAGTTGTTCCAGCTTACAGGATCAGCAAGGTTTTCGAGTGCGTGCCTGTTCTGGAACTGGAAGTTTGTGCTGATGTTTAAACCGTTCCCGATCGCTGCATTATATCCTGCGCGGAAAAAATCCGCCTCATATATTTTCATATAGTTGGCGTGGTATAATAAAGTGCTTAACGTGTTCAGGCGTTGCGATATCGGCCCTGCATTGTAGAACTGGAAAACATTTCTTCCACCGGAAATATTGAACGACTGGAAATATTTTTTCCCAAAATTATATCCTGCGCTGATAGATGGATTGAGATGCGTGTTCGTAATCCCATAACGGATATCGGGGTTGATGAACAAACTGTGCCTGCCCTCAAAACGCCGGCGATAGCTGGGTGAAAAATTAATTACCGCACCTTCCACCGTATTATAATTAAGTGTTGAAAGCACAGAAGCAAAACTGATATTCTCTTTTCTTTTTCTTACCGAGAATGACTGGCCGGAAAATAAAATACCGCTCAACCGAATTTTATTTCTTTTGGCATCCAGCGAATCAAGATAGTGCGGGTCTTTTCTTACCTGTTCCAGGCTGTCTTTCTTTTTATAATCGCGCGCTTCTTCCAATAACAACGGTAGCGGACGAACGCTGTCCCAGTAAGCCATCGGTTTTTTATTCGAGCTGTCATCAAATTTCAATACCGTATGATCAAAGAATTTTGGTTTGAATTTCGGATCCATATCAAACTTATCATACACCTGTACAAAACTTCCGAAAAAATCAAAGCCCAGTATTTTTCCTGATGGATAGATCACCTGGTTCTTGATCACCCAACCGCTTGCAGTTGGCACATATAATTGTTGTATGCGTAATGTATCGAGGAACTGCAGCTGTTGCGCACGCACAAGCAAAAGATCTAAACTTTGTATGCGCCATTCATCTTCAACGATATTGATATAACCGCTGAACAACGGTTCGTATGCGCGGCGAGGAATTACTTTGATCCTGCTTACTTCTTTTCCGTTCTCATAAAATGTTCCTTCAAATTTGTAGCGGTAATAATTCAAGGCGCCATTGGCGATGGGCGAAATAAAACCGCGCGGGTTAAGATCCTCGCCTGCTATGATCGTATTCTCATAAAACGAAATGATCTGCGGATCGCTCAAACCAAAAGCGCCGCTGCGGCCGCTTACTTTGGTTGAGATCACTTCTACTTTATGTTTATTCGGTTCCTGCACAGAATATTTGGCGATGGTTTCGGAGAGAAGGATCATTTTTCTTTTGCTGCTGTCGCCATCTTCAAAATCGATTTTTTTGCCGAGCAGCATTTTAGGGTAGTTGCGCAATTGCAATTGCCCTTTGATATAAACTTCGCATTCAAATTTTTTGATCTCTTTTAAATGCTCCTCTCTTTTTTCGATCGCTTTGCGGATGATGGCATACGCAGGATCTTCGCCACCACTTGTCACTACCACATCTTTTAAATTATATTGCTGTTCTTCAAGTTCGAAATCGATTACCTGGTCGGACTTGCCAACTTTAATTTTTTTCTCCACCGTTGCATGGCCGATGTATTGGCAAACCAATGTATAATCGCCTGCCTCCAACTGCAATGTGTAAGCGCCTTTTGCATTGGCAGAAACACCCTGTGTGGTTCCTTTTACCAGTATGGAAGAGAAAGGCAATACGCCGCCATTTTTTTCTTTGATAATACCACTGATGGTTGCGGAATAAACGGAAAGGCTCACGAAAATTGTGATGGATAGAATAAACAGTTTTTTCATTGCGTTCAGGTTGCAACGAATTTAGACGGTTGAAACTGTGTTTTGTTACTATGTGTTGGAAATTGGGTGAGGTTTAACGTATTCTTAATTGGGATGGAAAATTTTGAATGATGAATTATGAATGTTGAATGAAAATGGTTGCCACAGAATTCACAGACGGGCACAGACAAATTTTCTGTTATCTGTTCAGGTAAATTTTATTTCCGCAAATACGTTCCTGTCAATGCAGCAAGCCCACTAACTAATCCACCAATAATACCGGTCAATAATATCAATACTAAATAAGAACCGCCCAAAGGCAATACCTGCGCTACTTTGGTGGCGAGTATGTGTTCGTTGGCGGCATCTTTTATCAGCGCCATTCCTGCCCACAAAAGAAATACACCGGCAAACCCTGTAAGAAATGCTTTACCCGGGCGCTGATGTATGGCCACCGCAACGATCAACGAAGTGATCACAAAACTCCACCATGGCAGTGTGCCGTACACACCAACAACATACGCGAGAAAACCGGTTAATATGATCGCTGCAATTATTTTCATAAAAAAAATTTAACTGTTAGTAAAACTCATGTGCCATTTGATGCGTTCATTTTTTTCGGCCGTGCCTTTTTGTAAAAACAAAATGCGGTAATATTTTCCTGCGGCCCAGCTGTCGATAAATGTGTCGTAATATTTACTGCCGGGGTTTCCGCTTTGTCCGCCGGGATATACGCCATACGCTTCTATCTCATCCGTTAAATGAACGATCATGCGCCAGCTCGGGCCATGCACATCTTTGGTGGCATTGATCATATTTTCTCCGCCGCCGATCGGTAAATGCAGCCTGCTTAATGCAGGGATCTGTAATAAATGTCTTACCTGCGTGTCTTTTAGCTTACCCCACTCAAGTTTATTTTCAGTCTCTAAATATTTCAAATTCTTACAGGCTTTCTGGCAGGCCAGTAACATTATATCACGAAGTGTTTCTTTTTTATCTGGTGTATTGATATTATCTACAAACTTCCAGGCAGAATCGCGCAGTAAACTTTCCAGCAGTGTTGATGCATCGGGTTTTGGAAAGGGCAATTTACTTTTCTGCATTTCATCGCCCCATGTTCCCACTTCTAAACTGTCCCACATACATTTAAAAACGGTGGCGCCTTTTTCAGTATAGTCTCCGCGAAGGTTCCAGCTTTTTAGTATATCAACATATTTTTTCTCATCGGTTGTCAATGCGCTTTCATCAAGGTATCTCAACATCAATGGCCGCGCCATTTCTGCAAACACATTGTAGTTCTCCATCTGCATATGCTGCATATCTTCTGCCGTAATATTATTCATCGCAGATAATTTCCGGTTGATGATGATACCGCGATACAATGGAAAACTATTTGCCGCGCCGAGATAATACGGATAGGTTGAATCGGTTGACATCTGGTTCGCACTGCTCACAAAACCGCGCACCGGATTTTTGATCATCGGGTTTTCATTTTCCGGTATCACGCCCTGCCACATATAACTGCTGTCGGCTCCGGGCATGATAAAATCGCCCTGGCGTTTCCATCGCGCAATAAATGCACCCTGCTGTTTGATCGCAATATCACCCGATTTTGATGCGAATGCAAAATTCTGCCCGGGGCATGACCAGTTGGCGATCGCATTTAAGTAATCGTTATAATTCTTTGCCCTGTTCAATTGATAAAAAGTTTCTAAGCCTTTTCCTGCAATATGTGCTGTCCAGTGTATGGCGAGATATTTTCCTTCAGTGCTTGCATTTTTATAGGCGCGGTCGTACATAACGGGGCCAAACACAGTAACGGCAATGTTTTCAACCAGGTCGGGCTTGCCTTTTATTTTGATTATTTCCTGCCGGTGATCCGCTTTTGTCCACACACCTTTGAACATGTATTCCGATAAAGTAGAATCGCGGAACTGGATATTATAATAATCGATCACGTCTCTTCCGGCATTGGTAACACCCCATGCAATGCTGTCGTTAAAGCCAATGATCACTGCAGGCGAACCCGGAAAACTTGCACCGTATGTATTGTGCGATGGTGTATTGATCTGCATTTCATACCAAAGCGATGGAAGGTTCAGGCCCAGATGCGGATCGTTGCATAAAATTGGCCGGCCGCTTTTTGTTTTGGTTCCTGATACTGCCCAGTTGTTACTGCCATTGTCTTTATCGGGGGCTTCGGGAAGCATAGCTGTTGTGGCGGTTGCTGTTGAATTGAGATAACCAGAATCTACATTCTTCGGCGCTTTCGGAACAATGGAAGGTTTACCGTAACGCGTTCCAATTGGAATGATCGGGTCGAGCGAATCTTCTACATTGGGATACAGTTTATCAAAATCTGCAAAGCCAAAATAATTTTTTGCATTCGTCATCGACAGATCTGTTACCGCACCGCGCCCTGTAAGATCATAAGACATGTACATCAAAAACAAATAAGTTTTTAAGGGTGTCCATGCTTCGGGTTTATAATCGAGCAGTTTATATTCGAAAGGGATCTCTTCGGGTTTTAAAGCGTTGATGTATGCGTTCACGCCATCACTATATGCCTGAACCGTGGCTTTCATTTCAGGGTTCTTTTCCATGTTCGCCATCGTTTGTTCGGCGCCATATACCATGCCCAGCCTTCTGAACATACGGTCTATCGGTAATTTATCTGCTCCCACAATTTCACTCAATCTTCCTGCCGCAACATGTGTTTGAAATTCCATCTGCCACAAACGGAATTTTGCATGCAGGTAACCTTGTATATAATATGCATCGAGATCATTATCGGCGTAAACATGCGGTACGAGCCTGTCATCGATATATACATCCGCTTTTCCTTTCAGCCCGGGGAGTTTCAGTTCGCCATTAAAACTGGTATTAACGGGTTCAGCATTTTGCCAGAAACCGGATTGCGGCGACAAAAAATAACCCAAACGCGGTGTTTTGCTAGGCCCTGCAGGCAACTGCATATTCAGTACGGTTACCAGCCCGGCAGTAACCAATCCCGAAACAATAAACGGAACAACTCTCATAGCAAATGTTTAGGTAATGAATATACTGAATTTTAATTAGTAATGAGTAGTTAGTAATTACTAATTAAAGATGCATGAGTAAAGGTTTTTATGTGCTTACTCAATTACTAACTACTAATTACTAATTACTAACTATTTTTGCGCCTGATGAAGCAATTCAGTGTTCCCAATATTTACCGCAGCCCGCTGATCAGCGCGGTTAAACAGCAACGCAGGCAGGATGATAAACTGAAAAAAGATTTCACACCTACCCTCCTCAACCTCGGCCCGCTACAGATCTATCTTGCGCGCCATTTTGGTTTTTGTTATGGCGTAGAGAATGCAATTGAAATTGCTTTTACCACCATCGATGAAAACCCGGGCAAGCGGATCTTTTTATTAAGTGAAATGATACACAACCCGCAGGTAAATGCAGACCTTGTTGAGCGCGGCGTACAGTTTTTACAGGATACATACGGCAACCAGCTGATCCCGTTTGAAGAGATCACCAAAGAGGATGTAGTGATCATTCCTGCATTTGGCACTACGCTGGAAATAGAAAAATTATTAAATGAAAAAGGGATCGCCACCGCAAAATATAATACCACCTGCCCGTTCGTAGAAAAAGTATGGAACCGAAGCGAACAGATCGCAGAAAAAGGTTACAGCATTGTAGTGCATGGCAAACCCAGGCACGAAGAAACACGCGCCACGTTCTCGCATGCATCATTACATACGCCAACGGTGGTGGTGAATGATATGAAAGAAACTGTTGAACTTGCAAAATATATTACGGGCGAAAAACCGGCAGAAGAATTTTATCATGAATTCGGTGGGCGTTATTCAGAAGGTTTTGATATCACAAAACATCTGCAAAAAATAGGCGTGGTAAACCAGACAACACAGCTGGCAAGTGATACGCAGGCCATTTCGGATTATTTAAAGAGTGTGATCATCCGCCATTATAAATTAACTGCAGAAAACATCAGCGAACGTTTTGCGGATACGCGCGATACTTTGTGTTATGCAACAAATGATAACCAGAGTGCCGTAACCGGCATGCTGGAAACAGCAGCCGATCTTGCGATAGTGATCGGCGGGCATAACAGCAGCAACAGTTCGCACCTGGTAGAACTTTGCGAAAATAAACTGCCCACTTATTTTATCGATTCGGCAGAAAGGCTTATCAGCAAAACGATCATTGAATCGCGCAACTGGCAAAGCAAAGAACTGGCCATTAAAGAAAATTATCTCCCCAACAGATCGCCATTAAAAATTCTGGTCACCAGCGGTGCAAGTTGCCCGGATGCAGTGGTAGAAAAAGTGATCCGCAAGCTTGCGGGGTTTTATGGTGTGGAAGAAAAAGTGGATGAGATAACGGAAGCGATTTTCTAGCCTGAGCAGATTTGTAATAATTTGTCACCCCCCCAAAGCGAAGAAAAATATAAAATGTTCAGACACCAGGGTAAGACACGAACTTTAAACCATAATCTGAAAATAGCTTCGTTATTATCTTCTGTTGCAGGTATTGTAAACGTAGCAGGTTTTTTCGCTGTTCAACGACTGACGACCAACGTAACAGGGCACTTTGCATTTTTTGCAGATGAAATTTTTAAGCTCAACTTCTGGCAGGGGTTTGTTTATTTTCTTTACATATTTTTCTTTTTCCTGGGCTCTTTTGTTTCCAGTTTTCTTATAGAGATCATTTCACGGAAAAACGATCATTATATTTATATAGTTCCAGCTTCAATCGAATGCATTATTCTGTTTGTGATCGGTTTTTGGGGAAAGGGTTTAATTATAGGAAGCCCTGACACTATTGCTTTCAGTTTGCTTTTTGCAATGGGTCTGCAAAACTCTCTGGTCACAACTATTTCAAGCGCAAGTGTGAGAACAACACATTTAACAGGGCTCTTTACCGACTTAGGGATTGAATTATCGCAGTTGTTCTTTTACAAAGAAAAAGAACAAAAACACAAATTAAAATCATCAATAAAACTGCGCTTCACAATAATAAGTTTCTTTTTTATTGGTGGTATCGTTGGTGGAATATTATACGCAGGAGTTGGACTTCGTTCTTTAATTTTTGCAGCTGCCATATTGGCTTCCGGTTTAATTTACGATAACATAAAATTCAAGCTCATTTTCATTTTATTAAAACGAAAACGAAAAAACAGCTGACAAAAAAACATACCAACACAGGGCTGTTATTAATCATTCCCACCAAGCATAAAAACATCTTCCACAGCCTTATTGAATACTTTAGCTATCTTAAGCGCAAGCACTGTTGAGGGAACATATTTATTTGCTTCCATTGCATTGATCGTTTAAGCTTACAGACACTTTCTTTGCCAGATCTTCCTGTACTCCACATGGAACAGAAATAAAAGCTACTCAAAACATCAACGCAGCTTTTGCATATTTATTCGGCCCAGGTGTCCGGAACTGTTTAAAGTTCTGGTGAGGCCTCTTTCTGAAAAATGATAAATGGTAACCATTGTTTTATCATGCCTGTATATTTTTATAACGGGATAAGGTCTTATGCTATTAAAATACTCCGCGAGCCTCTGTGCGCATTCCTTTGCGTACTCTGTGGTTAATAGCTTCAATTACAACCACAGAGTACGCAAAGAAATGCGCACAGAGAGCACAAAGAGTGTTTGAGGTTTCGCAGAGAAATTCATTGTATACAAATCACCATCAAAAATAACCGGCCATGAAAACATGTATAACAGCAGCTTTAATTTTTTTATTTCTTACCTGCCAGCTTGCGGCACAAAAAAAAGACACTGTATTGTTCGTTCCGGGCGCTAACCAACTGCAATCGCTGCTGCTTTCCGATTACACAAATAAGTATGATTTTTTTAGTGTGAAAGACGGAGCCGAAACATTAACCGGCAGCCTCGAAGATAATTTTACAACATATGGAACCGGCAAGAACAAACAGGCGCTGCGCACCTGCAGGATCGTGTTTGGCACAAATACTATTTTAGACAGCGGCCTCTGCGAATTGAACGGATTAAAACCGGTTTACCACCGTTCCGTTCAGACAAAAAAAATACTGCATCTCGATTTCAGCAATAACATCGTTAGCGGTGATGTTGTATTGTTAAGTGATGATAATAAAAAAGAACAGATCCATTGCGAAACAGCGGTTCCGTTATTTGATTCTTATTACGAAGACATCATTGCCAAATCGCTGAAGTTTGAGCCCGGAACGGTGTTCAGGTTTCCTGAATATATTTATGAGCGAGGCGGAATTGTGTGGTCATGGGGCGAAATCACCGGCAGTGCAGAAATGAACGATGCAGGAAATAAAATAACTGCATGTACCATCAGATTCTATGAAACCAATCCAGCCAAAGAAATCATCAGAACAACTGTTTACCAGGTGAATGAGCAGAACCGTGAGATCATTTCGAGAGAATATGTTACTGCGAATGGGAGAACGGTGATGAGGAAAAGGGTAGTGTAATTAGGTATTTATAGAAAAACATCATTCACCTTTTGTATATTTATTCAGCGACAATGAAAATTGGATAAACCCAGGTAAAATGACGACAGAACAAATCAAAGAGTTCATTCAGGGTGGAGAATGGAAAAGTATTGCCCCGGAAATTCGTCCGAGTGCAATTAAAAATGCTGACGGCAGCATCAAACCATTTTATCTGACACGAACTTTCAAATATTTTCCAGGCGACAAATTTGAACTGGCAATAGCAAACTCTGCTGATGCTTACGGAAAAATTCCGCTGGCAAAAATATTTATCAAAGGGCATATGAACTGGGGAGGCGAACACCCGATTGCAGACGGTGCACAAAAAGTTGACTTTGTTGCAGACGATGCATATGAAGTTACCCCAATGCTTCAGGGTTTTGCTGACGCGATGAACCAGTTCACAAAAGGTTTCAGCAAATGGGAAGTAAACCAGCCACAAAGTATTCTGCAAAAAGAGTTTACACCATTCGGGCTTGCAGAAGGAGAAATATTTTCAGAGTGCGATTTGATGTACATTTTCAACGGGCTAATGTTTTGGGGTGCGAGAAACATTGACGGAAGGGGATTTGACACAGAAAAAAACCGGCCGACCAATTTACAGATCCCATTGATAAGACATACATAATTAAAAACACTGGGCGTGTTTCCAAAGTATATTTATTCAGCCTTTGCTTTAGCTGCTTTAAATTCATTTTATGAGAAGCCCTTTTTTATTATTTCCAATTGTCCTGTTAGCATCTAATTCATTTGGGCAGAATAAAACAGGCAGTTTTACAATCAATACAGGCTTTCAGAAAGCTTCTAATCTATATACAATAGTTTTTTAACCGCCATATTAGTTTATTATGAATGAAAAATTTGTAGCATCCGTAAACCGGAAATATAAAGCGCTTAAAAAAGATAATCCATACTATATCCGGGAGGAAATGGTAGAAAACATCCTGAGATATTATGTTAGAAAAGAATTTGAAGAAGTAACAGATTATCATATCGGCTTCTTCAGTTTATTTCAGGGTAATGCCAAACTCGACAAAATTTTAGCAACCCAATTAGAACTGTTATCAGATCAACGCTATTACCGGCATGATATAAGCGGCGGCGTTCAACCGATGACAAGAGAATTGCGGCTGCCGGAAGACCAGACATCTAAATGGCAATTATTGTATGAGACAACAGTTTTCCCTACTGAACAATCGGGGCCGATACTGCATTTATATTTCGATGGCTGGGAACTAAAAAATTGTAAAATCTATTACTGGGACGAAATTGCCATAAATGATATCTCAGAAGATGATGAACTTGCCACAGCCAAAAATAAAATTGCAGCATTCGGGCTTCAATTAGATGATAACATCGGTGACGACGCAACTTTGCTGATCAAGAAACTTCTTGACAATCAATTTCCAAATGACGACAATAATATCGGGGGCCACAAATGGGATTTTGGAAATCCGGGTAGCGAAGATTGAACCTTGATCTATCTTTTGTACCGAAATTTCTGCAAACAAAATTCAATGAGAACATTAAAATATATACTACCGTTTATCTTAATTCTGCCGGCCGCATGTTCTCAAAACAGCACAAACGATAAACCTGTTTCAACCGATCCAAACTGGCAGAAGGATAGCCTGGAAGTGATCAATTCCTTAAAACATGTTTACAGATGGCACGATTCTGCCGCTTCTACCCTGATAGATTTTAATGTACTGGTGGTTGATTCATTTCAAACCGGCCTCGATCTTCCGGCATTTGAAAAAGCTTGTAAAGCGCTTGAAGCATCGCATTTATTCTCAAACACATTTATCGCTAACTATAAAGAACTTGGCGGATTGATCAATAAAAAACTCACCACGGCTGATCCGAAATATTTGAATGAGATCAATTTCGCCTACCAGGATGCAGATCCGTGGACATACTTTCAGGATGATGCAGGCCAATACTGGAACGATTTTAAAATTTCGGATTTCGTATTGTCTTCTGACAGTGCTTCTCTTAAATGGTCGCTCCAGGAAAAACATTCAACCACTGGCAAATACCTGGTCAGGTTCAGTAAAGAAAACGGGAAATGGGTAGTTTCTTATTTAGATGGCTTTGATAAAAAAATGTATGTTCAATAGCCCGGTGATCAAGCGTATCCGAACCGCTAAGGGCTATCGAGGTTAGTGGTAAGTATACAAAAACAGGAACATGAAACAAAGAACAAACAAAGGTTTGTTCAATTAGGCTGATGGAATTCTTAACGGCAGAAAAACATCAACCCAGGTTTTGTATATTTATTCAGTCCTTTACTAAACAGATCATACATGGGAAAAGTAGCCGTAATTAAAACCAAACCAACTTCTTCCAATGTGGAAGATTTCATTAATAGTATTGCGGATGAGCAAAAACGAAAAGACAGTTTCGTTATCCTTTCAATGATGGAGAAAGCCACGAAAGAAAAGCCGAAAATGTGGGGCAGTTCAATGATCGGTTTCGGGGATGTAAGATATAAGAGCCCTGCCAGCGGCAGAGAAGTGGATTGGTTCAGGATCGGGTTTTCACCACGTAAAGCCAATTTATCATTACACCTGATCAACCTCGAGCGCCATGCTGATGCATTGGCCAAACTGGGCAAACACAAAACCGGTTTGGGTTGTCTTTACATCAATAAGCTCTCGGATGTTGATGTAAAGGTGTTGGAAAAAATGATTGTTGCAGCGGCGGAATAGAATGATTTATTTTATTCATTCAGCCGTTGGATAAGATCTTTTATAGCGAAAAATAGCACGCAGATGACGCGGATTAAGCAGATCTTTACGGATCAATAATTAAAAAATAAAATCAGCGCATATCCGCTTAATCCGCGTCATCTGCGTGCCATTTACACATCAATCAGCAAAACAGCTAACCCGTTTAACGGCGCAACACATTATACTCAAACATCACTAATAATCTCTTCCGATGGATTTTCTTCAAAACTGTATGATAGGCCTGGTATTTCTAAGCTTCCTGCTGCTGATGTATAAAATATATTTACAGGGCAAACTTGATAACCCCGACAGAAAAGGTTCATGGACAACCCTGCTTATCATTACATTCAGCATCAAATATCTTACACCGGTCTTCAGAAATAATTATCACATCTCAGATGCTTCTATCATAAAAAGAGCCAACCTATCCCTGAAATATTGCTGGTTAACTTTTGGGATGGCTGTCATGTTAGCTTTTATAAAAGAGTTTCTGCACTAAAACTTTTATCAATGAAAGATCTATCCTCCGCCGGCCGTATTTTTTATGGCATTGCCATATTCGGTATCGGGTTCCTGACAGTTTATTATAATGATTTTCCTTATATGCTTATACCGCCAAAGCATCAAGGTATTCCCGGCATTGTAATTCTTGTTTCCGGCATCCTCCTTCTTTTGGCCGGTGCACTGATCATCTCTGCGCAAAAAGCCAGGTTAATTTCTCTGCTGTTGGGAACTGTGCTTCTATTGATATTTTGTTTTTATTTTATCCCGTATGAATTCATGGTTAGCCCAAACTATATGCATTTTGGCGATTGGGAAAACGCAGCAAAAGAACTGGCATTATCCGGCGGTGCATTTGTAATAGCTGGTTGTTTTCCGGAAAAAAATGAAAACACAATTACCCGGTTTTTAAAGAAACTGATTCCTCTCGGGACCATTCTCTTTTCGATTACGATCATCAGTTTTGGTATTGATCATTTTATATATGGCGAACAGGCGGCTGACTATGTTCCATCATGGATACCTTATCATATTTTCTGGATCTATTTTGCCGGCGCAGCATTACTCGGTGCGGGCCTTGCAGTCGTTTTAAAGATCAGGCCGGTATTAGCTGCCACTCTTTTAGGCATCATGATCTTTAGCTGGGTTATTATGCTACACATCCCCAGGATAGTGGTTTCACCGGCTGCTTATATGGGAAGCGAGGTCACCAGCGCCCTGATAGCGCTTGCTTATAGCGGAATTGCTTTTGTGATTGCCGGGGCCGCTAAAAAACAACAGGCCAAACAAATGTTACACTAACGACAGGTTGCAGGTTTTGATCTAAAAGTTATTGATGAGGAATGGAGAACCTGATTTTTTCAACGCAACCTTCGTTATTAAAATGCAGTTTACAGGATCCATACAGCCTTGCCGGCGAATCTGTTTGAAAAAACCTCATCCATACCAAAACATCAAAGCATTTTTGTACATTTAGTCAGCACCAAAAAATAAAGTATGACAAACGAAATTTATCCCTGCTTATGGTTTGATATGAATGCAAAAGAAGCGGCAGAATTTTACGGTTCCGTTTTCAGCAATTCGAAAATAACAGTTAATACACCAATGGTTGTTATGTTCGAGCTGAACGGAAAGAAGATCATGGGCCTGAATGGCGGGCCGATGTTCAAAATGAATCCGTCAATTTCCATGTTCGTTCATTGTACTTCGGCTGACGAGTGCACAAGGATCTGGAACGGATTATCCGGAGGAGCTACTGTTTTAATGCAATTGGATAAATATCCCTGGAGCGAGCAATATGGCTGGCTGCAGGATAAGTTTGGTTTTACCTGGCAAATAATGAAAGGTGAAACAGATAATATGCTGCCTTCTTTATTGTTTACAGGCAGCCAGCTGGGAAAGGCGCAGGAAGCAATGGATTTTTATACGGCCGTTTTTGAGAATTCTGCAGTTAGCAAAAAAAATTATTATCCTGATGATACACCTTTCGGAGGAAAAATTTCTTATGCGGAATTCGATCTGAACCAATATCCGTTGGTTGCTATGGATGGGCCGGGCGAACACAAGTTTACTTTTTCAGAAGGCGTTTCTTTTGTAGTGAATTGCGGCTCGCAGAAAGAAATAGACCACTACTGGAATAAATTTACAGCTGATGGCGGTGAGGAAAGTATGTGCGGATGGTGCAAAGATAAGTTTGGTGTTTTCTGGCAAATTGTTCCTGCAAATATTGGCCAGTTAATAGGCAACCCCAATAACGGCCAAAGAGCGATGCAGGCATTATTGAAGATGAAAAAATTAGATATCGCTGCTTTGGAAAATGCATAACACAATAGCATATGGATCTTACTGAACAAATCAAAGACTGTTATAAAACAGCTTCGAACTATCCCGACCTTGCCAAACGTTTACATCAAACCGGCGTAGGATCATATACGGTGGATGTTTCAAGCAGCATAATATTGTATAGATTTATGGAAGGTGAAAATATTCTGCACCAGGGGAATATTACAGCAAGATCAATCACAGAAATTTTTGATGAGCAAAAAACGATCCAGGCTATCAGGAACAATCAACAGGGAAAAACCGATTATCCTTCATTCATGAATGAAATTGCAGAAGCAGGTGTACGTTTTTATGAAGCAACATTAACGGGTTCAAATAAAAGGGTAACGTATATCGGAACAGGCGGTTATTACGAAGAAACCATTCCATGGTAAAAGCTTACACACATAGTACCTTAATCAAACTAAAAAAATATGACACCAGGATCAATGTTTCAAAACAGCAGGCTGCTGTTTGCAAATAAAGCCAGTAAAATAGTTTCGTTAGTTTTTATTTTTATTCTTTTCATGCAGGCGTTTCTTTTTTCTCAGGCAAAGCCGGGCGTAATGGCCAAAGCTGTACAGGATGCATCAAAAGAAATAACTATTCACCACGAAGTAAACTTTACGGTAAGCCCGCAGAAACTTTACCAGGCTTTGCTCAGTTCAAAAGAGTTTAGTGCAAGCACTAAAAAATCTTTTCCTGTTTTCACTGAAAGCTCAGCTATTATTGATCCTAAAGCAGGTGGTACTTTTTCTTTATTTGACGGGCATATCATCGGCAGGATCTTAGAACTGGTTCCCAACCAGCGGATCGTGGAAGCATGGCGTGTGGTGGATTGGCCCGCCGGCGTATATTCCATTGCAAGATTTGAACTTACTCCGAAAGGTTCCGGAACACACCTGGTATTTGACCACATTGGATTTCCCGCAGGCTTGAAAAAACATTTGTCAGACGGCTGGCAGGAGCATTACTGGGATGCGCTCAATAAATATTTTAAGTAATGACCGAAATGAATGTAATCAGCTATGAACAACATACATAAAACTCATTTCGCACCGCAACTTTATATAAAGAACGGGACAACAGATATCAGCTTCTACGAAAAAGCATTTGGCGCAACCGAGCAATTGAAATTTACCAATGATGACGGCAGCATTCATGTAGCCGAATTATCGATCGATGGCGCCATATTTCATCTGCATGAAGAAACTGCGAACACTGCCCATTTTAATCCGCAGAAACATAATGGAACCACCGTGCTGATCGGGTTATTTGTACCGGATGTAGATACCGTTATGAATAAAGCGATCGCAGCAGGAGCCACAGTTTTATCGCCCGCACAAAGCTACGATTACGGATATCGCCAGGGTGAAATTAAAGATCCGTTTGGGCATATATGGTTGATTGAAATGAAAATATAAAGGCTGCAACCAATAAATCATGGCTTGGTAGAAGCTGACGCTAGAAGCGCATCAAATTAACTTTGTATATTTATTCAGTCACGAGCTTTCGTAATCTCAAGTTAGGCATTTGATTAACTTCTTCATTATAGAAAACTATGAACGTTAGCAGTATGCTTTCAAGAAACTATTACTCAAACAATTAATTACGTTCCCCTCAAGTTTTATTTTTATTTTTGTTTAAAAATTAAACCCAATTATTACAATGCCAGAGCCAAGTCTACAAGAAGATGTTAATGATCCTGAAATAGAACTAGAAGAAGGAAATGAAGATATCTCTTCAGAAATACCATTTAATCCAAATGATATAAGTATCAATATAGTTCCAAGAAATATTGGTCAACTAGTTGAAATGATGGAATATGATGAAATCTTAATACCAAAATTCCAAAGATTACCAAATTTGTGGAGCATCAAAAAGAAAAGTCGTTTTATCGAATCTTTAATGCTCAATTTACCTATTCCACTATTTTATTTTGATGAAGGTGACGATAAAAAATGGCGTGTTATTGATGGTCTCCAAAGAATAAGCACTTTGGAACATTTTATTTTATTGGATAAGAAAAAAAAAGTGAACCTAAGTGGAAATACAGAACCCTTTAGGTTGCAAGATTTAGAATTTAGAACAGAATTTAATGGAAGGTTATGGAATGAATTACCAAAAGATATCCAAAGAAGAATCTCTACAAATCAAGTAACCATTAATTTAATAGGTAAAGGCACGCCAGAGCAAGTAAAATATAATATTTTTAGCAGAATTAACCAAGGTGGTATAGAACTGGATGCTCAAGAAATAAGAACTGCATTATTTCAAGGATATTGGATTGATTTTTTGGAAGAATTGGTTTCAAGTTTAACGTTAGAAGGTAAGAGTTTTTTAAAGGCAACTGATAATTCAATCCCTTCAAGGCGTCAGCAAGATTTAGATTTTGTTACCAGATTTATTACATTCTATTTATTTGACTACAAGGAATACCAGCCAGATATGGACTCCTTTCTCACAAAGGGAACAAAAGCAATACCGTCAAACTTAAAAGCTCAAAAACAAATAAAATTAGATTTCAAAAACTCTATGGATCTGGCATATGAAATCTTTGACAATGATGCTTTTAGGAAAAGGCTTAGCAATTTTGATAAGAGAAAGCCGATAAACAAGTCATTATTTGAAATAATAAGTACAATTTTCTCTAAATTAAATGAATCACAAAGAAATAAATTATGTAAAAACAAAGAATTATTTCTAGAAGAATTTAGAATACTACAAAATTCAAAAAAGTTTTTAGAATCAATTTCTACGAGTACAGCGTCCAAGGAAAAAGTACGTCAGAGACAAGAAGATTTTCAAGCATTGGTTAATAAATATTCAAAATGATTAGATATTTAAGACTTAAAAATTTTAAATCGCATAAAGACACAGTTCTGGAGATATCGAACCTGACGGTTCTTTGTGGAGCTAATGCGGTAGGCAAATCATCAGCCATTCAAGCTCTCTTACTTTTAAGAGAATCATTTCTAGCAAACTCCAATTTTGATTATTTAGATTTAAAAAGCAACCCAATAAATATAGGTACTGCTCAGGATGCAATATATCAGTTTGCAGAAAAAAACGAAGTAGGTTTTGAGATTAAAACCGACGATCTTGAATTAGCATATTCATTTGAATCTAAAGATTCTGAACTATCCAAAACTTTAATGAATAGACCCGAAAATGTTATTCATTACTCTAACAAAGAGGTTCTCAAAAAAGAAAATCTTTTTAATAAATATTGTCAATTCATTAGTGCAGCCCGATTAGGGCCTCAACCTTACTACCCAAAAGATGATGTTGTTGTCGATATATATAATCAAATCTCAGTTTTAGAGGGTAAAGCTGAGCATTTCATTCATTTTCTAATGCAACACAAAGATCTAATAGTCTCGAAAGACTTGGTTAATCCGAATATAGAAGCAAATGATTTATTTTATCAAACAACTGCTTGGGAAAGGGAAATAAGTAATGGAGTCAACATTTTAGTTGAGGATTTAGGTACTCTTGGATACGAATTGAAATATCAATTTAACACAGGATCAAAAGAAGGCAAAACTGGTTCTTATAAATCAAACAACGTGGGATTCGGCCTTTCTTATATTATGCCTATGATAGTTGCAATTTTATCTTCTCCTCCCCACATGGGTTTATTATTACTCGAGAATCCTGAAGCACACATACATCCAAACGGTCAAGGAAAAATCGCTGAGTTAATTTGCCTAGCAGCTCAATCTGGAGTTCAAATAATTGTTGAAACACATAGCGATCACATAATTAATGGTATTTTAGTTCAAGCTAAAAGATTTGAAGAAACTGGAAAAGGCATTTCAAAAGACAATATCGCTATGTATCACTTTGCTAGAAACATAAAACAACATTCTAGCGAAGCCATAAGAATTAATATCGAAGATGGAGGGAGAATAAGATATACACCTAATGGCTTTTTTGATCAATTTTCAATAGACAGAAAATTTTTAATGGGTTTCTAATGTTACAAAGTCTCGATATATATATCGATTTTCAATGGGATGACTATGCAAATAATCCGCTGAACTATTTTTACAGCTTAAATAGTGTAATAACTTTAGCATACCAACATCATCTGAATGTTTATTATTCTCCAACGCAATTAGATGATTTTAAAAATAATTGCAATGACTGGGAAGAAAATTTTATAGTTTCAAAATCAAATTTTATAGCATCCATTTTAGAAGATGCATTACCGGTAAACCCATCATCCTATTTTTTTACTGTAGTATTTAGTGAACTTAATACTACAATAATTCCAGATGTAAATCCAATAATTAACGCATTTAAAAAAAATACAAACAATTCTTTAATCTCAATTTTTGAAAACCAAGGTCAGAAAACACTATTAAAGGTCAACTCTGCGAATGATTTTGAAAAAGTAATTTATACTCTCGTAACTACCCCACAAGAGATACTTAATTGGATATGGCAAAACGGAGAGGTTCGCAATTTTAATCTTTCACCAAAACACGGTGAAAATGGCATAGGCCATTGGACAGGAGAATCTTCATTGTTATGCAATAGAGAACGGGCACAAGAACTATTAAATATATCTATACCTGATTTTAGAGAAAAGAATAGACTTTTCGTGTTTGATGAGCGTTTTAATACATTTCTTGAATTTTTTTTTGAAGGCGATAATCCTCAGAAACAATGGCATGGATTTCATCTTGAAGAAAAAGATTGGCAACAAAGAGTTCCAAAAAGTATTAGAACTTTTTATGGGAAGAACTAATAATAAATTGGTTCAATTGGGAGGACAGTTGCAATGTAAGCTTTCGTCCTCCACTCTATCAGTTGCTGTTAAACAATACAAAAGCTTTTCCAGCCTAATAATTTTCTTCTCACAATCGCATGTGATCAAAAAAAATATTTCATCAAAGCAACCTTTCCTCTAAAATCCCGTTCAGTGTGAGTATAAATTATTTCAATGAAAAAATATGCTATTCTCACTGTTTTGGTTCTGGCCATCATGGTAACTGTAACATCGTGCACAAAAAGTTCATCATCCCCGGTTGTATATCCTGAAAGAACATTCAGGTTCGTTCTTCACACGGAAAAGGATTTTTCAGGCAATACCGAAAACATTGTCTTTTCGCTGTTCATTCGTAAGGCAAATACAGCAAATACAGTGATCTTCGATTCAACATTGTCGCCAATGCAGATCAAAGACATTCCAAATGCTTCTAAAGAACTGGTGTTTGAAAAAAAGATCGCTGATGATGGTTCAGACCTGACTGCAGGCTTCCTGTATGCTATCCAAAATGTAGGTAACTCCTGGTACATAGATACCTGTAAAAGCGGCGTATCGTTGAAAGTTATTGACTATTCTTTTCAATAACCAGATAGCAGCAGTTTTGGTTTTACACAGCTGATACTTCGCAGCAAAATATCATCTCAACTTTTGTACATTTATTGAAGCATTGACCTTTGTCAATGCTTCAGTTGTTTAAAGCATTTATCATAGCTGCAATTTATTGAACATTAAAACCATAATTATGGGAGATTTATTTGCGCCCCGGCATTTATTGTTTTTTCTGTTAATTCCTGTAGGAATGCTGATCCTGTTTTATTGGCTTGGAAAAAGATCCGGTTATAAGCAAGGCCAGTTAGACATGTATAAAAAAATGGAAGAAGAACGCAGAAATAAAATTTAGCATTAACCAGTTCACACATGAGAAACCTGATCCTGATCGCCCACACTTCGCTCGATGGTTTTGTTGCAGCGCCCAACGGAGAACTCAGCGGGTTTGTTGCCAGTGATGAAAACCTGGAATTTGTATGGAGGTTAACGGATACTGCCGATGCCGCTATGTTTGGCCGCAAGTCTTATCAATTGCTGGAAAGTTATTGGCCAACCGCTGCCGGCCGCTCCAATGCAACGAAAGCTGAGATCGGTTATTCCAACTGGTATAATGCCGCTGAAAAAATTGTTTTATCGAAAACAATGGAGAAAACGAATTCGTCAAACATCAGGATCATCAGCGATAATGTTGCCGATGAGATCGGCAGGGTCAAACAACTGCCTGGCAAGGATATACTGATCTTCGGTAGCCCCGCTGCTTTTCAAACAGTATTTGAAGCCGGTTTGGTAAACAGTTACTGGATCTTTATCAACCCGGTAATTTTTGGGGAAGGCATTCCTTTATTCAAAGCATCAAAAACCAAAGTAAATCTCAAACTCGCTGCCATCAAACAATTCGCAAATGGCGAGTTGGCGCTTCACTATATCTCAGGCTGAAATGACCAGGATTTCGCAAAGAATTAATTTAAATTAAGCAGCATTACCCGTTGTTTTTTGTAATTTCAAAACAAAACAATTGTGTATGCGCACAGTAACCTTCCTTTCGCTGTTGCTGATCTGCTTCGCTTTCAGCAGCATGAAAAATAAAGAAACGGCCGATGGCGAATTGAACGGCAGGTGGATCCCTGTTAAACAGGAAATGGCCGGAAAGACCGTTCCTGTTGGCGCTTATGAAAAACAAGTGCTCATCATCAATGATAACAAGTATACCGTTATTGCCGAGTCAGTTGATAAAGGCGAACTTACTTACAGCAGCGGCAAAATGGATATCTATGGGAAAGAAGGCGTTAACAGTGGTAAACATTATACAGCTATTTATAAATATGATAACAGCCTGCTCACCATTTGCTACAATTTAGCAGGCACCGCTTACCCGGAAGCATTTGAAACAAAAGGCAAACCATTGTTCTTTCTTTCTGTATTCAGAAAAGAATAGTTTTTTATGAAATCAGTTTACACCATATTCTTTCTGGCAGTAACATTTTTTTCTTATGGGCAAATGTCTGCAAAACCGGGCCAAACTTTAAATTTAGATTCCTTCAATAAAGAAGAAGCAAAAAAAGTAACGGGAACACCTTTCCCGCATTTTATTGCAACAGATGGAGAAACAACGGTATCAAACAAAAGTTTACAAGGCAAAGTAGTGCTGATCAATTTTTGGTTTGAAGCATGCAAGCCGTGTGTTGCCGAATTTGGTGCATTGAACGAACTGTATGAAATATTAAAAGACAGAAAGGAATTTGTATTTATTTCTTTTACGCCCGATGATGCGCAGACCATCAAAAGGGTAAAAGAAAATTATCAACTCCCGTACAGAATATTTCATGTTAGCCAGGAAGAATGTTACAGGCTTAATCAGGGTGCCGGGTTCCCGCTCAGTATCATACTTGGCAAAGATGGCAGGATCCGGTATTTCCATGGTGGCGGCCAGGCAACCAAAGAAAAAGCAAAGGAATTTGTGATGGATCAAATGCTTCCTAAGATCAAAGCTGAATTGTAAGGTCATGAAATATTTACTATTGTTTCCCTGTTTCTTTTTTTCTTTCGCCTCGTCATTTGCACAATCAAACAAACCTGTAGATAAAATTCCCGTCCTTATCCGTTGCGATGATATTGGTATGTGCCATGCGGTGAATGTTGCCGCGAAAGAAGTTTTGGAAACAGGAATGCCTGTATCGATGTCTGTGATGGTTGCCTGCCCCTGGTTTACAGAAGCTGTAGAATTGCTGAAAAAATATTCAAACGTTTCTGTCGGTGTTCATCTTACCTTAAATGCAGAATGGAAACAGTACCGCTGGGGGCCGGTAGCAGGTTCGCAGGCCGTACCATCGCTGGTTGATTCGTTTGGAAATTTTTTTCCGTCACGCGCACTACTTTTCGGCAACAACCCGAAACTAAGCGAGATCGAAACAGAGTTACGGGCACAGATCGAAAAAGCATTGCATACAGGATTGAAGATCGATTATATCGACTACCATATGGGCGCTCCTGTTCAAACATTGGAAACAAGGGCCATCATTGAAAAACTTGCCGCACAATACAAGCTTGCTGTGTCGAGATATTATGATGAGGTTGATGTGGAAGGCTGGTACTTCACTCCGCCCGCTGAGAAAAAAGATTCGATGCTCACAAAACTTCGTGCATTGAAACCGGGCGGAACAAAATTATTTGTTATCCATGTTGGGCTGGATACGCCGGAAATGAATGCACTCGAAGATCTCAATCCCTTCGGGCCAAAAGAAATGAGTAAACACCGCAATGCAGAATTCCGCTCGCTTGTTTCGCCGCAGTTCCAGCAACTTCTTCACGATCCAAAATACCGCCTCGTTACTTATCATATGCTGAATGAAGAAAAAGGGCTGAATACGATGAGAAGGCCTGTTTTGAATTGAGATTGTGTATAGTTTAAAATTTTTGCCTTTAGCCCTGAGCCTTTGACCTTGGTTATTGCTTTTTGTAATATCAAAGATGTAAATAACAAAAGTTGATCTCTCTGCAAAAAACATTATTCCTCCTGCGAAGGTTTTTATGCCTTGCATGCGTCTAACCGGTTTTAAACACTTAATACCAACGGCCATGCTTAAAAGAAACTTCCTGGCGCTGCGAATACCAGTAGTTGCAGTGATTGCTTCATTGCTCTTTATTAACTGCAGCAAAAGCAGCGATACCGGAACCACAACCACTACTACCACCACAGTTACTGCCGGCAGTGTAGATATCACTTCGGTGGTGCAATCAAAATTCTTAACCAGTTATGTAACCATCACCACCAATGGCGGCAACATCATATTAAAAAGCGATGGCAGGCCCAATAACCACAAATCGCCGTATTGGGGTGTGGGGAATGCATTGTATGAACCGTTTCCTGCCGGACATTCAACCAATCCGAACGGAACCATTGGTGTGCAGAATTATACGATGACAATTCCTGCTGCGCCAAATGGAGCAGGCACACACGAAGCAACGGATCTTGGCCCGATAGGCATGGCGTTAAATGGCGTAGCTATTTTTAATAACAATGAAGCGGGTGGCGTGCCTATTGATGCAGGTATCATTTCATCGCTCGATGGCGCCGGTGCACATCCTGCACAACAGGCGAACTATCATTATCATATTACCGGAACCTATACAACCCTGGATGATGCAAACCTCGTTGGGTTTTTAAGAGATGGTTTTCCAATCTATGGAAGAAGAGATAAAGACGGCACTTACCCAACCAATCTTGATGCATACAACGGGCATGTTTCAGCAACAACTGAATTTCCGGCAGGCATTTATCATTACCATACCAGGAATGAAAACTATCTGAACACCGGTTATTATATTTTAAAATCCGGCAGTTACTACGGAACAAAGGGAACATTTGTTTATTAACCATTGTGTGATGCACAAGAGCAGAAATTTTTATACACTCATTGCAAAGTTGATCTGCGCTGTTGTCTTTTTCAACAGTTGCCGGAATGAGTATGCGGATATAAAACCCGTTATCACACACAAAGATCTTTGGGTGGATACAAGTGTGATACCGAAAGATACCGTGGCAGCCGATGTTATATATGAGAACGGCAACGGAATCTTTATGCTGGGCGATAAAAAATTTTCAGGTTATATCAAAACAGTTTATCCCGATAAAAAAATAAACAGCTGCACATCGGTATACGATGGAATGATGCATGGTATCTATCGCAGTTATTATGAAAACGGGCAGCTGCATGAAATACGCCAGTATAAAGAAAACCTCAGCACCGGCCGCCATTATGGTTTTTGGAAAAACGGGAACAAACAATTCGATTACCTCTATTACCGCGATAAAAAAGTTGGTTTCATGAACCGCTGGTATGAAGATGGTAAACCATACATGTTCCTGAATTATGCGGATGATAAAGAAGAAGGCGTACAACGCGGATGGCGTACAAATGGAAAATTATTTATCAATTATATAGCGAAAGACGGTTTCAAATACGGGTTACAGGAAACCATGCTTTGCTATAAACTCGATGCCGGTAAAATCGTAAACTGATGAAACAATTATGCACCTTATTCATGGCAATTGTTTTTCTCGTTTCCTGCAAACAGGAAGCAAGAAAACTTCCGTATTACAATACCGCCAGCTTTACGCCACAGTTTTTAAATAAGGTGCCGGCCGGCTATCACCAGATCAAATCGTTTGCCTTAACAACACAGGCCAACAGCATATTCACAGAAAAAAATATGGATGGCAAGATCAGTGTGGTGAATTTTTTCTTTACTTCCTGCCCCGGTATCTGCCCTCGCATGGCCATTAATATGAAAGCATTGCAGGACACGTTTATCAACGACAATACCATCCGGCTTTTATCACACAGTGTGATGCCTGAAAAAGATAATGTGGAAGCGTTGGTAAAATATGCCGCTGCAAAAAAAGTAGACAGCCGCCGCTGGTTCTTACTCACCGGCAATAAAGCAGAGATCTATAACCTTGGCCGCAGGTACTATTTTGCAGAAGAAGACCTTGGCCAGAACCGCGATACATCAGAATTCCTGCATACTGAAAATTTTGTCCTGGTAGACAAACAGCGCCACCTGCGTGGTATTTACAATGGTTTGAATGTTGCGTCTGTAAACGACCTGATCAAAGATATACGCGAGCTGGAAAAAGAATAAATATTTTTGTATCAATTCTGCCACAGAATTCACAGAATAGCACAGAAAAATCTGTGCCTGTCTGTGAATTCTGTGGCAAATCATTTTCCATTTATTTAAATTGATACAATAACAAATAAATTATCTTTCATAGAAGCATCTCGGTTTTGTAATTTTATTCGCACAGTTTATTCCTGCCGGGTATTTTTTAAGAACAACGCAAAATGAAACCAAAAGAGATCGTCGAAAAATGGGTTGCTGCATTTAATCAGGCTGATATAGAAGCTTTAGCAGGCCTCTATACTGATGATGCGGTCAATCACCAGGTAAATACAGACCCGCTTGAAGGGAAACAGGCAATTAAAAAAATGTTTACCGATGAATTCGCCCATGCTGAAATGGTTTGCCTCATCGAAAATATTTTTGAAGACGGCGACTGGGCCATACTGGAATGGAAAGACCCTAAAGGTTTAAGAGGATGCGGTTTTTTTCATATCGTAAATGATAAGATCCGCTTTCAGCGTGGGTATTGGGATCGGCTGTCTTTTTTACGGCAACAGGGGCTGCCCTTACCTACTGAATAAAATAATTCGCGGCATATGTCCGTTTTCATTTAACTCATTTGTTATTGAGTAGTAAAACAATAATTCAATAACAATTAAAACCTGACACAATGGATGAATTCGTATTACTCATGAGACACATGGATGGCTCGAAGATCGCATCGCCTGAACAAATGCAGGCATGGATGAAACAGACCATGGACTGGATCGGCGGCATTGCTGCGCAAAACAAATTTGTAACCGGCACAGGCCTGCCTTTTGATGATGCAAGGGTGGTAAACTCAGACAAAGTTGTAACCAACGGCCCTTTTGGAGAGATAAAAGAAACGATCGGCGGTTACATAATTGTAAAAGCCGATTCCGTTGAAGAAGCGGTTGAATTTGCAAAAGGTTGCCCCGTTTTGCAGGGCGAAGGCAATACCGTAGAAGTAAGAAAAGTTGCCAAAAAAGATGGCGTTCATTAAAGATGGCAAAGCTCCGTATATTTCTACGGAGCTTTTTATATGGAACAACCCGAACTGATACCGCATCTATTCAGAACAGAGTTCAGAAAAATAGCCGCTGTTCTCTGTAAAACTTTTGGTATCGGCCATATCGAAACCGCTGAAGATATTGCCGGTGATACTTTTTTGGCAGCCATTGAAACATGGAGCTACAAAGGTTTGCCTGAAAATCCAACTGCCTGGCTTTATCTGGTGGCAAAAAATAAAGCAAGAAATTATCTGACACGCAACTCCATTTTTGCAGAAAAGATTTTTCCGCAATTAAATCAACGGGCGCCGGAGTTTGAAGAGACCGATATCGACCTTTCTGAACAAAACATCACAGACAGCCAGCTGCAAATGCTGTTTGCCATTTGTCATCCATCTATTTCAACAGAGTCGCAGGTAGGCCTCGCATTGAGAATTCTCTGCGGGTTTGGGATCGATGAGATCGCAAATGCTTTTTTATCCAATAAAGAAACGATCGCAAAAAGATTATCGAGGGCAAAAGAAAAACTGCGGAATGAAAAAGTAAACATTGAATTTCCCCGTGAAACCGAGATCAGTAAAAGGCTGGAAGCAGTTATGGTTACTTTGTATTTGCTGTTCAGTGAAGGATATTACTCAGAGAGCCGCGATACGATACTGCGCGAGGATCTTTGTTTTGAAGCCATGCGTTTAACCCATCTGCTGATAGATAATGAACGAACCGATCAGCCAATTGTGAATGCATTGCTTTCTTTAATGTGTTTTCATTCTTCCCGTTTCGCAGCGCGGAAAAATGAAAACGGAGAAATTATTTTATACGATGACCAGGACGAAACGCTTTGGGATCAGGAGCTGATCGCAAAAGGTGCATACTATTTAAGGCGTGCCTCGCAGGGAAATACTGTTTCGAAATATCATATTGAAGCCGGCATTGCTTACTGGCATACGGTCAAAACCGACACAAAAGAAAAATGGGAAAATATATTACAGCTGCATAATCAATTATTACAGATAGAATATTCACCTATCGCGGCGCTTAACAGAACATTTGCATTGTCAAAAGCAAATGGCAAACCTGCGGCCATAGCGGAAGCGGAGAAATTGAATTTAGCCAACAACCATTTTTATTTTACTTTACTTGGCGAATTATATAATGGCATCGATAATGACAAAGCAAAAGCAAATCTTGCAAAAGCATTACGCCTCGCAAAAACAAATACAGACAGGCAGACCATTCAGCAAAAGATCGATAGCTTATCTTCAAAAAAGGATTGACGGGCGATGTTCCTTAAAAAATATTTTATGAAACGGTATTTATTTCTTCTTGTATCCATTCCTGTATTTTCTTTTTCGCAGACAGCTGCAATCAAAAAAGTTGATCTCGATAAAGCTGCCTATAAAATATTGCATGTTGGCATAAAACCCGATTTTATAACAACAGATGGCGATGATGCATGGGTGATCGATGATCACCAGAACCGCATTCTTAAAATATCTTTCAAAAGCGGCCTGCCCTTGCTGGCTGTTGCTATCCCTGAAGCCGGCACTGCGCCGGTTGTTGCGTTTAACAGTGTATGGGTAATGAGCTGTACTGAAAAAAAATTATACAGGGTTGATCATACCACCGGAAAGATCATTGCAAAGATCCCGACAGGCATGGCCGATACGAATGGCGAAATGAGCCTGGCCGCAGGCGATGGTTCCATATGGCTGCTTTCAGACAGTACCGGTGTGTTGATGCGTATTGATCCGGCAAACAATTCGATACAAAAAAAGATCGCGGTAAAACCGCATTCGTATTGTGCAGCATTTGGGTATGATGCGATATGGATAACCAATTATGCAACTAACAGCGTACAAAGAATTGATCCGAAAACAAACACGGTAACAGCGACTATACCTGTTGGAAAAAAACCTCGCTTTTTAACTGTTGGCGCGAAAGCCGTGTAGACATTGAACCAGGGCGATGGAACTGTTTCAAAGATCGATGTGGTAAACAATGCAATGATTGCAACCATTGACGTGAAAGCAGTTGGCAGCGGCGGTGATATCTGCGCCGGTACAGGAAAAGTATGGGTTGTATCAACCAATATTGAAAGGCCGGTGCAAACGATCAATGCATCATCGAATAAAATAGAGGCGGTCTTTCTGCAGCACGCAACCCAGCAACCGTTTAAAGTGGATGGAGGTGCGCGGTCATCTGCCGGCTATACCTGGATCAGCGGCTATCACAGCAAAACCGTGTGGGTGATGAAGAATTGAATGACGCGGTATGCTGTTGCATTTTAATTTTTGTTTTTGTAGTTTCGGCAGCATTAACATACATCTTATGGCAACAACAAAAACAATCAACGCTATTCCTGCGGAAAAGCTTGAGTGGTATGAAAAACTTGTGGCAACCAATCCAAAGATTGAGCGCAAAGGTGCAACGGTACCGTACACTTCCTGCAATGGCCATATGTTCTCGTATCTTGAAAAAGACGGGTCGCTGGGCCTTCGGCTTCCTGAAGAAACAAAAGAAGCGTTTTTAAAAAAATACAAGACCACTTTATTTGTTTCATACGGGATCATCAAAAAGGAATATGTGCTGGTGCCCGACAAGCTTTTCAGGAATACAAAAGAATTAAAACCCTATTTCGATATCAGCTTCGCATACGTACAAACGCTGAAACCTGTGCCATCAAAGAAAAAAGCAAAATAAAACGTAGCTGAAAAAAATTGCAACAGCCTTTTATGTTTTGTACGAACCGTTGAACATATATTACGCAATACAGGGTTTCAAAAATTCTTATTTTTGAATAACCCGAATAAACATGAAGAAAAGTTTACTACACAAAGAAGCGGCAGACGAAATCATTGCAAGAGTTAAAAAGCTGCAGCCCGATACCGCCAACCACTGGGGCAAAATGAATGCAACTGAAATGCTCCTGCATTGTAATATCAGCAACAAACATATTTTAGAAGATGAGATCGCTTACGAAAAGCCGGGTATCATAAAAAAAATACTCGCTTTTGTTGCGGTTAATATACTTCCGCAATTTCCCAAAAATAATAAAGGGCCCGCAAGAACACATACCAAGGGGTTGATCGATACCGGTAAATTTGAAGAGCAACGGCAACAATTCATTGATCAGGTTAACGCATTTCCTGTACGCACAAAACCATTTACTTCACTGCATCCTGCTATGGGTTTTCTGAAAACAAAAGACTGGGGCGTTATTACATGGATGCATATGGATCATCATTTAAGACAGTTTGGTGTGTAAAAAACATTTCGGTAAAATTTATACGATATGAAAGAACATCAGTACAGCACAACCGTTAACTGGACAGGCAACACAGGAAACGGTACAAGCGATTATAAAGGATACGAAAGAAACCATACCATACAAAGCGCCGGCAAAGCGGTTATTGACGGCTCTTCCGACCCATCTTTTCGTGGCGATAGAACCAGATACAATCCTGAAGAATTGCTGGTTGCTTCTTTATCTACCTGCCACATGCTCTGGTATCTGCATGTTTGTTCCGAAGCCGGTGTAGTGGTGGTTGCGTATACCGATCATGCAAAAGGCACTATGATAGAAACAGCCAACGGCGGCGGCCATTTTGCTGAAGTAACTTTATATCCTTCGGTTACAGTTGCAGATGCATCGATGATCGAAAAGGCGAATGAATTACATCACAAAGCAAACAGATTTTGTTTTATTGCGAATTCCTGTAATTTTCCGGTACATCATCAGCCAACATGCAGGGTTGCATAAACTTTGCCTGCCAGGTTTGTATCAGCAAGATATCCAACAATATAAAATATCAAATCATGAGAAAGCTGAAATTACAGGTACAGATGTCCATTGACGGATTTATCGCCGGCCCAAACGGTGAAATGGATTGGATGGCCTGGAACTGGGACGATGCATTGAAAAATTACGTAAGCGAACTGACCGCATCGATGGACACGATCCTTTTGGGAAGAAAAATGGCTGGTGGTTTTATCGGGCATTGGTCCAACACGGTCAGCAATACGGAAGACCCGAGTTATGCATTTGGCAAGATCATGATGGATACACCAAAAGTTGTGTTTACCCAAACGCTCGACAGATCGGAATGGCCAAATACGGTACTCGCCAAAGGCGGCCTGGCGGAAGAAGTGAAGAAATTAAAAAACCAGGAAGGCAAAGATATCATCGTGTATGGCGGCGCTTCATTTGATGCATCGTTGATCAAAGAAGGTTTGATAGATGAGTTTCATTTGTTCATCAATCCATCGATCATTGGGAACGGGCTGTCCATTTTTAAAGAAGTTACCGACAAACAAAACCTGAAACTCGTTAAATCGATTGCATTTGATTGCGGTATTGTGGTGCTGCATTATACGTTGTAAAATTGAGCCTTGTTATAAGCCGCAGATTCGCAGATTACATTGATTTTACTGGAACCAATCTGCGAATCTGCGGCTTAACTTTTTCTTCCAGACGCCTATAGTGACAACGCAAAATATTTTAGCGACAATTTCTTAATCTACCTTAACTTTTTTTCGCCGGATTATTTTTTCTTTTGCAAAAAAAAAATCATGCTGATACTTATTGCCGGCCCGTATAGAAGCGGCACGAATGACGATCCAAAACTGATGCAGCAAAATCTGAACAAACTTGAATCCGCTGCATTGCCATTATTTCGAAAAGGGCATGTTCCAATGATCGGGGAATGGGTGGCTTTGCCGCTGTTGCATCTTGCCGGCTCAACAAAGCCGGGCGATGAAGCTTATGAAGAGATCCTCTACCCTGTTGCTCACCGTTTGCTTGACAAATGCGATGCAGTACTGCGTTTGGAAGGCGCTTCCAAAGGAGCAGACGAAGATGTACGGATCGCAAAAGAAAGAGGGTTGCCCGTATATTATAACCTGGAAGATGTGCCTGATATGTTAACTGAATAATATCAGTGTACAACAGCATTGCGCGCGGTTTCAACATCTTTGGCAACATCGCTGCGTAATTTTTCCCAATGAAAACGGAGCGCTTCGTTTTGTTCTTTTGTATTTCCTTTCTGTTCTGTAAAATGAACAAGCGGCATATCATTATAAATGGGCCGTGTTATGGCGATCACTTTATCCCAGAATGCCAGCGCCTTTTCCAAATGCTGTATGGCATCCTGTTTATTTTGTGCGCCGCCTTTGGTACGGTATAACTGCAGGCTTACCGCACCTTTTAATTTTTCTGAAAAATATAATCCAAGATCTGCCCATGTTTGTATATCTGCCACTTCATACATCAGTGCATTGTTGTTAACAGCATGGATATCTTTTACCAATTCCAAAGCTTTCAGGCAATCTTTTTCAAGCATGGCTGATAAAACAGGCGGCGTAACCTTACCGGCCGCAAATGATCCGCCTGAAGAAATGGTTTTGATATAATCTGCAACCGAAACATAATCCGGATCAGTTGGCGGCTGATCGATCTGCCTGTCAACCGTAATATAATCAACGGTCTTATCATGCAGCGACATAAAGCCTTCGCTGTATAATGAAAAGTCCCAGGTAAAATCAAATGAAGAAGCCAGGCGTAAAGGAGTTTTACCAGCAAGTGAATTTGCTTCCAGTAAATTTTCTCCCTGTTTTCCGTAACGCCTTGTAAACTCTGCACGGAACAATGCATCCGGCGTTGCGGGATCGTATAATAATCTTCCCCATAATTTATAGAAGAGCCATTGCCGTTCAAATGCGTATTTCCAGTTAACAGTAATCCCTGTTTTTGTAAAATAATCTTTAGCGGGAATATATGTTTCGGATCCTAAACAATAACCGCCTACATAAGATTGATTATTTGTTGCTATATGCGCGCGGATAAAATCAGGTACGCCCCAACGCAAACAAAAAAAATCTTCATTACGCGCCGTCCAGGTGATCTTGTAGTTCTGTGGTTCGGGTTTAAAATACGTATCAAATAATTTACCGCCATGCACTTTAACCAATGTTGGCGTTGAATGTGCATGCGACCAGTTATATTTCAGGTCGGCCCAGATGGGTTTTTCCAGAAAATCCATTTTGCCTTCTTCATCAATTGCTTTGCGCGTTAATATTTCCGTCTCAATACTGGTTGGCCCAAGCGATCCGAGATTGCTTGAAAATGGTATGCGGTGGATCAGTTTTGATTTACGGTTTGCGAGCCGCATCCCTTCAATGATCGTTTCTTTCATCCAGTCCTCACGCTGTTGCGGATCCATGCCACCCATGCCTTCGCCAAGTGTTAACCCAAAACCGGTAAGCTCGGGGTATTCCTGCAACACCTGTGTTACACTTTCGCGCGTGTATCTTTTAATGATGGAAGAAGTGTCGCCATTCACAAAAAAATTATGTTCCAGGTTATCCATCGCTACATGGTGCGCTTTGGCAAACGACGGGCTCACAAATATGTTGAATGGAACGAGATAAGTATCGATGCTGCGTTCTTTTGCCATTGCCATGATCGAATGAAATAATTTTTTCCATTCGTTCAGTTCTTTATCCGTAAAAGGAGAAGCTTCAGGATAATTTTTTGCTTTGATCAGATACACATAAGGATGCAGGTTCCATAATGTAAGCGCATTAAAACGGTTCTCCGCCATCATATCAAGAAACGCTTCCCAGAAATGAACATCCTTGCAGGTTTCCGAATGAAGGTCAAGTGCATAACTGTGGCGGTAAGTGTCCCAGGGCAGGTCAAATTTTATCGCACGGAAAGGAAGATGCGGTTGTTCATTTTCGGTTTTTATTTTCTGTAAACCGGTTCCGTTCCTGATCGATTCTGCAAGTGATAGGCTGCCATAGATCACTCCCCTCTCATCACCGCCGGTAATGGTAATCGTTTTGCCGGTTGGCAAAATGGAATACGCTTCATTTACCGCTTTGCCAGGATCAACAGTAAGAACAATCGTGTAATCAGTTTGTATTTCTTTTATTGAATATCCTTTCAGCAACAACGCTTTCCTGATCATCCGTGCTGCATATGATTGCTGTGGTGATGTGCCTGCGTATTGAATGTGCACGCTTTGCGCAAAAACAGCCCCGCAGAAAACAATGCAACAGGAAAGAAAAAATATTTTTTTCATTGTATGATTGATGGGAGTTACCTATTCCATGCTTATAAAGATAATATGGCTCATCTGATACAATGTAAAAAAATTCAAACTATACACCTGTTGAGCTCCGTGCCTCTGCGTCTCTGCGGTAAAAAATTACCCCGGAGTCGCAGAGCCGCAGAGAAATTCATTTAACTTGTTGAAAAATCAATTACCCATCATGAACGGATGGAATAAATTCAGGCTGCACAAAACGTATTTATTACTAACCCTGTTGCTGTTTGTAACAGAAGTAATTATTGCCGTTTATGTACACGACAGCATCATCCGCCCTTATGGCGGCGATTTTTTAGTAGTGATCTTTATTTATTGTTTTATCAGAAGTTTCATCGATCTGCCTGTCTGGGTAACCGCCATCGCTGTTTTATTGTTTTCTTATACGATCGAGATCTTACAATATTTCAACCTGGTAAAAATGCTTGGGCTCCAGGATTCAAGGCTGGCAAGGATCGTACTGGGCACTTCGTTTGCGTGGACAGACCTCGTAGCTTATACATTGGGAATTATTCTGGTGCTATGGGCCGAAAAAATGATTGCTGCAAAACAACATGCCAAAACAATGGATGCTGAATGAAGCAGGATGCAATAAAAATAAAATCTCTCGTCCAGCTATTCGAATTGCTCCCGGAAAATGAGCGCATCATTGTGGATGTACTGAGACAGATCATTCTGGAAAATTTACCAGAGCGCTGCAAAGAAAAAATATCCTATAACGTTCCTTTCTTTTATGGCAACAAAAGCATTTGTTTGATCTGGCCGTCAACCGTTCCGCGCGGCGGGATCAAAAAAGGGGTGATGCTGGCATTCTGGTATGGCAACAGGCTCAGGGATGTTGATCAGTACCTTACCCACGGAAACAACAAACAGATCTTTTATAAAATATTTTTCACTCCCGAAGAAATTGATGAAACCGGTATAGTAAAAATATTGAAAGAAGCTTTGCGGATTGACAACCTTTTTACAGGGAACAAAAAGAAATAATCGCGCTGAGGGGATGTAATAAAAAACAGCGGTTTCAGTAACTTTACTATACTTCTTAAAAATCATTTTCTAAAATCTTTATTTTATGAGTGACGGGCCTTTTATTATTGAGCGTATATTTAACGCACCGGTATCAACCGTATGGAAAGCCATAACAGATAATGCGGAAATGAAAAAATGGTATTTCAACATTGCGGATTTTAAACCGGAAATCGGTTTTGAATTCAATTTTGCAGCCGGCGACAGCAAAAAAACCTATGTACATCTTTGCAAAGTGACCGGAGCGATCCCCGAAAAAAAATTAAGTTATACCTGGCGCTACGAAGGCTACGAAGGAAATTCAGAAGTAATATTTGAATTATTTCCTGAGGGCGATAAAACAAAGCTGGTACTTACGCATGCCGGGCTGGAAACTTTTCCATCGGATCCTTCTTTTGCAAAAGAAAATTTCGCGAAAGGCTGGGCACATATTATTGGCGCTTCATTGAAAAATTTTGTTGAAGGTGTGAATGCGTAAACGTGATCGTTGTTTTGTTATACGGTTTTCTTATATTTAATTGACCATAAGTCCATGGACCATGGTCTATGAACAATCAATGGAAACGGAGTAACTAAATTGACACAGAAAATTGATTTATTGAAAGAAGAAACAATCAATGCAGCCATTAGAAATATGGTAGAGATTTTTAAAACCAATGTCCAACAACCCGACGAATCAAAAATGATCGTGGAGAAATTGCTGGTACATTATCCTGCAAACAAGATCAATTTCGACCTCTCCGATTGCGACAGGATCCTGCGCGTGGAAGGAGAGGCTATATGCCCTGAAACAATTGTAGCGCTTGTAACGGCAAAAGGCTTCCATTGCGAAGTTTTGTTCTGATGTAGCTTAATCACTGCGCCCCGCGCCTTGCGTGCATTTTTTTCATGCCAAGGCGCAGAGGCGCAGTGTTGATTTGTTTTGAATTTTCAAACTGAAACACTACTAAAAATCCCTCTATTGGTGATTTTGTTTTCAGGTAATTTATTGCGCAGGCTTTAGTAACTTTAACCCTACTCAATTATTATGATACCTGTATTCAAACTCATTCCTATGCACTTACTCAGAAAATTATTGTTTGCCGCACCGGTTGTATGTATTGTTTCATGCAGCCAGAATAATTCAACCATCGACCGGGAAGACGGGCTCGCTGCTTTCAGCGCAGACAGTTTAAAAGCGCATGTAGCCATGCTTGCTTCCGATTCTTTTATGGGCCGTAAACCTTTTACAGCAGGAGAAACAAAGACCATCGATTATCTGCAAAAACAATTTGCCGCCGCAGGGCTTGAGCCCGGAAACGGCAACAGTTATTTGCAGGAAGTTCCGATGGTAAATATTTTAACCACTGCTGCACCTTCTATGCAGGTAACATCGCCTAAGGGAAATTTTACTTTGAAAGCGTTTGATGATTATATTATCTGGACAGATAAAACCGATCCTGACATTACTTTGAAAGATGCCGATCTTGTATTTGCAGGATATGGCGTGGTTGCGCCGGAATATAACTGGAACGACTATGCAGGCATTGACGTAAAAGGAAAAGTGGTGATGGTAATGGTGAATGACCCGGGCTTCTGGGCAGGCGATTCAACTTTGTTCAAAGGAAAAACAATGACCTACTATGGCCGCTGGACCTATAAGTTTGAGGAAGCCGCCAGACAGGGTGCAAAAGGATGTTTGATCATACATAATACTGCAGCAGCAAGTTACCCGTTTGCAATACCGCAGAATAATTTCAATACATCAAGGCTTCAATTGGATAACAGGGGAAAGGATATTAAAAACTGTGATGTGGTTGGATGGCTACCCGAGCCTATCGCGAAAAAATTATTGCTTGCTGCCGATCTCGATACCAATCTTATCGCGAAAGCAAATATTCGCGGCGCGAAAGCGGTGGATATGAATTTGAAATTATCTACTACCATGAAAGTACAGGCCACTTATAATAAATCATATAATGTTATCGGAAAGATCACCGGCACGAAACACCCGGATGAAGTGATCGTCTATACTTCGCACTGGGATCATTTAGGGATCGGCAAACCGGATGCAAGAGGCGATTCCATTTATAATGGCGCATACGATAATGCCAGTGGTACAGCGGGTTTGCTTGAACTTGCCCGCGCATTCAAAAGCATGAAAACAAAACCGGAGAGGACGATCATTATCTTATCTGTAACGGCTGAAGAACAGGGGCTGCAGGGCTCGGCATATTATGCACAAAACCCCATTTATCCAGCCGCAAAAACTTTGGCGAATATGAATGTGGATGAACTCAACCGTTTTGATAAAACAAAAGATATTGTAGTGGTTGGCGAGGGGCAATCGGAACTTGAAGACATTCTTAAAGAAGAAGCGGAAAAAATGGGCCGGTATATTTCTTATGAAACACATCCGGAAGCCGGCCATTATTACCGTTCCGATCATTTCAATTTTGCAAAAGCGGGTATTCCTGCATTATACATTAATAATGGTATTGATGTGGAAGGAAAAGGAAAAGCATATGGACAGAAAATAGATGATGATTACAATACAAATGATTACCATCGCCCGTCAGATTCGTTTGATGCAAAAACATGGAGCATGGCCGGCGGTATTGATGACCTGAAACTATTGTTCCAGGTTGGAAAACGTTTGGCAGCTGCAGGTAAATTTCCTGAATGGAAAGCGGGCTCGGAATTTAAAGCGGCAAGAGACGCTCAGAAATAAGACATCGTTTTTAGCAGTGGGTGAACGTTTGTTTATTTTGGAATTTTGAGATTGGGAAATTTTGGAATTGAAAACCAAAAAACCAATTCCAAAATTTCCCAATCTCAAAATTCCAAAATTGACACCTGCTGTTGAGCTACAACGTTTTCGCAAAAAAGCGTCAATTAAAAATAACAGAAGGTTAATTTGTAACAACGAAAAAATAATTGCCATGAAAGAATTCTTTTCCAATCGTAGAAAGTTTATCAGGAACACCGCTACCACTGCAACAGGTATGATGTTGCTGTCATCTTTACCTAAAAGAGCCATTGCCGGTTTTACTCCAGAACCGAAGATCCGTTTCTCCGTCATCAACATTAACCACGGCCATATCAGCGGCATGGTGAATGCGGTAGCGAGAGGCGGCGGCCAGCTCGTTTCTGTGTATGCCAAAGAACCTGACCTGCTGGCTGCATTTACCAAACAATTCCCGCAGGTAAAAGTAGCTGCAAGCGAAAAAGAAATTTTAGAAGATAGTACGATACAGCTCATCATGAGTTCCGGTATTCCGGATGAGCGCGCACCGCTTGGTATCCGCGTGATGCAGCATGGAAAAGATTATCTCGTTGATAAACCAGGTATCATCACACTCGAACAACTTGCAGAAGTCCGTAAAGTGCAGAAAGAAACCAAACGCATTTATTCCATCATGTACAGTGAACGTTTTGAAAACAAAGCCACTGTTAAAGCAGGTGAACTGGTAAAAGCAGGCGCCATCGGCAAAGTGATACAGACCGTGATACTTGCACCACACAGGATCTCGCCAAAAACGAGGCCTGACTGGTTCTGGGATAAAAAAAGATTTGGCGGCATTATCTGCGACATCGGCTCACACCAGTTCGATCAGTTTTTATATTTCACAGGATCCACACATGCAGATGTAATTGCATCGCAGATCGGAAATGTGAATCATCCCGACTATCCAAAGTTTGAAGATTTCGGCGATGTGATGCTGCGCGGAAATAACGGCAGCGGTTATATCCGTATCGACTGGTTCACACCCGATGGATTGAATACCTGGGGCGATGGGCGCTTAACCATACTGGGAACCGATGGTTATATTGAAGTACGCAAGAACACTGATATCGCAACCGATCATAAAGGCGGCAATCATTTGTACATCGTTAATCAGAAAGAAACAAAATATATCGACTGTAACCAGGAGCCGTTACCATTTGGCGCAGCATTGGTGGATGATATATTGAACCGCACTGAAACGGCCATGCCGCAGGAACATTGTTTCCTCGCAACAGAGCTCGCATTAAAAGCGCAGAAGAATGCACAATGGATCACCAATATTCCTAAATAAATAATGGCTGTTACGATTGTTCTCACCATATTGATCCTGTTAGTGATTGCCGTATATCTTTTTATGCGGCAATCTTCATTTGGCAAACTGCCATCGGGAGTGCGGCTGGAAAAAATAAAAAGATCGCCGCATTACAAAGAAAAAAGTTTTCAGAACTTAAGCCTCACACCCAATCTCGCAGAAGGCGTGAGCTATACTAAAGTGATGCGGGAATTTTTCTTCAATAAGAACAAACGCCAAAAACCTGCACAAACATTGCCCGGCAAAAAAACGGATCTCCTTTCCCTTCCTGCCGATAAAAATATTCTTGTATGGTTTGGCCACTCCTCTTATTTTATACAGGTGGATGGAAAAAAAATATTGGTTGACCCTGTTTTCAGCGGCAACGCATCGCCGATAAGATCTACTACCAAAAGCTTTCCCGGTTCTGACAGGTATACGCCGGAAGATATGCCGGAGATCGATTATCTGTTTATTTCGCATGATCACTGGGATCATTTGGATTATCCAACCATGATCGCATTGCGGCCAAAAATTAAAAAAATAATTACCGGTTTAGGAACGGCCGCACATCTGGAACGTTGGCAATACAATACCGACATCATCATTGAAAAAGACTGGAACGAAAAAGCCGAACTGGATCAAGGGTTTACTGTTCATATATTACCGGCAAGACACTTTTCAGGCCGTGGTTTTACACGAAATAAAACATTGTGGGTATCATTTGCTTTGATCACGCCAACGATGAAACTATATCTGGGCGGCGATTCCGGCTATGATACGCATTTTGCAGAGATCGGAAAAACATTCGGCCCGTTTAACCTGGCGATACTTGAATGCGGCCAGTACAATCCTTACTGGAAATACATTCACATGATGCCTGAAGAAGTGGTGCAGGCCGCGATCGACCTGAAGGCAAAAAAATTACTGCCCGTGCATTGGGCAAAATTTTCACTCTCATTGCATTCATGGGATGAACCGATCTTAAGAGTAACAAAAGAAAGCGAATTAAAACACATGCCCATCATTCACCCGATGATCGGGGAAGAAGTAGATCTGAATGCTGATACCGTTTTTACAAACTGGTGGGAAACGATCGAATAAAAATCTCAGCCACTCTCTGTGTTCTCTGTGTGTATTCCTTTGTGCACAAAGTTTTACACAGAGGCCCGCAAAGTATTTCAATAGCACAACACATATACCGTCAACAATCCGGCATACTTTATTTATATTTAGTTACCTAAAAACTGTTTATGCAAAAAATACTTTTTGTAGTTGGCCTATGTTTCATCATTATGCAACCAGCCAGATCGCAACAGGCTGTAACTGCTGCCAACCAGTTTATCCATACACTTACTGACGACCAGAAAACAGAAACGCTTTTTCCATTCGATATCGACGAGCGTTATAATTTTCATTTCATACCAAGGGAAAGAAAAGGCATCACATTCAATGAAATGAATGAAGCGCAGAAAAAAACAGCGATCGCTTTAATGAAAACCTGTTTGAGTGAACAGGCTTTTCAAAAAACACAGGATATCATGTCGCTCGATATCGTTTTAAAAGAACTGGAAAAAAGAAAACCCGACGATCATTTCCGCGATCCGGGCAATTATCATATCAGTATTTTTGGCATCCCGTCTGCTACTACCATCTGGGGCTGGCGTTTTGAAGGGCATCATATCTCATTTAATTTTTCCATCGATAAACAAAAACTGGTATCGGGCACACCCGGCTTCCTGGGAAGCAACCCCGCCATCGTATTGGACGGCCCGCAAAAAGGAAAACAGGTATTGAAAGATGAAACCGATATGGGTTTTGCTTTATTGCATTCACTCGATAAAAGACAAATACAGAAAGCAATCTATGATACGGGTGCACCAAAAGATATTATCACTTTCAACAACCGCAGTGCCGTGATGGAAAATAAAGACGGCATCCGTTACAATGAATTAACGCCTGCACAACAACAACTGATGCTGCAGCTGATCAATTTATATATTCACCGCTTCACCAAACTATTTGCTGACAACATGCTGAAAGAGATACAACAGGCAGGCATGGAAAACCTGCGTTTCGCCTGGCTCGGCCATACCGAACCCGGTGTGGGCAATCCGCATTATTACCGTTTGCAGGGCCCAACATTTATTATTGAATATGATAACACGCAGAACAATGCCAATCATGTACATTCAGTGATACGCGACCTCAAACATGATTTTGGCGGGGATGAATTACTCGAGCATTATAAAACATCGCATACAAATTAAGCTTTGAGCCATCAGCCATCAGCTTTCAGGAAATATTTTATGTCGTATTTGATTGCTGATACTGATGCAGACAGTTCATTGCTTATAGCTCATGGCTGACGGCTGTAAGCTGACAGCTGATAGTTGATAAAAAATGCTTATTTTGGTTTAGTTTAAAAACCCGTATCATGTTTCGAAGAAGTTTCCTGGTTTGTTTTGCATTAGGAGTGCTTTTATCCCGATCAAATGGCCAGGCGCTTACTATGGATAGTTATGCCAACCAGCTTCTCTTTAATATTTTCAAAGATAGTCCTGATACGGCTATCCGGCCCTTTTTAAGATCATACACACCTTCCCTGCTCGATAAAAAAACAGGAGATGCGGTTATTTCCGCAGGTGAAAAAAAAGAGAGAAATAATTTTGAGATCCATTCTTTTGTTTTTACGAGGCATCCTTATTTTACACCGATTTTTGCAAGCGGGAAAATGGAATTCTTTTGCGAACACTTCAGCGATGCCAAAGGTGTGCAGGTATACGATGTAAGGCTATGGTTTGATTTTGATACACAGGAAGACGCCGAACTGGCTTTTTCAAAACTGGTTGAAATGTTTATGCCTATCGCCACCAAACAACGTTTCAGCAGCCCTAATGGTTCACGAAAAGCGGAATTCTCCGACACAAAAAGCCCGAAAGGTTTTAATAAGATACAATTCCGCCTGACTGCGGATAATCTCGACCATCACAAGTTTAAAATACTTTTCGAAACATTGAACGATCTCTGATCTTACGCCATTTTTTCCCTGGCCCATTCAAGTGCGATAGAAAGTTGTTCTTCTTTTGTCATATTAGAGTTATCAAGTTCTACTGCATCTTTTGCTTTGCGCAATGGGCTGAATTCGCGGTTGCTGTCGATATAGTCGCGCATCTCAAGATTATCCTGCACTTCTTTGATCGTGATGTTTGGATTTTTCTGAAAAAGTTCTTTAAACCTTCGCTCAACACGCACTGCAGGATCAGCGGTTACAAATATCTTGAGTTCTGCTTCCGGAAAAACTGTGGTGCCGATATCCCTCCCATCCATTACGATCCCTTTCATCTTTCCCATCTGCTGCTGCTGGGCAACGCCAAATTCACGCACTTCTTTTAATGCCGATATTTCACTAACACGTTCACTCACCAGCATATCGCGGATCAATGCCTCCACATTTTCATCATTTAAAAACATATCGCTCTGGCCTGTTGCCTCATTATATTGAAAATCCAGCGAGATCTCGCCGAGCGCTTTATGAATTTTTTTTGCGTCACTCCAGTCAACATGCTGCCGCAGAAAATACAAAGTAATTGCGCGATACATGGCACCACTGTCGATAAACACATAATTCAGTTCATTGGCCAGTTGTCTTGCCAGCGTACTTTTTCCGCAGGATGAATAGCCGTCGAGGGTGATGATTATTTTTTTCATTCGTATTCGCGTTCAGCTGCGAAGTTATGCAAAATAAAAAGCCGGTGCTCAAACACCGGCTCAACACTGCTGTATAAAAAACTAAGAAGGTAATAACACCGTATCTACCACATGTATCACACCATTGCTCTGGTAAACATCTTTGATGCTTACTGTTGACATACCGCCTTTCTCATCGGTCAATACCAGTTTACCGCCTTTCATGCTTGCTTTTAAAATACCGCCTGAAACCGTTTTGATAACAGCTGTACCGTTACCATCCTTGATCATTTTGGCAATTGCTTTCGAATCCCATTTGCCGGCAACCACATGATAAGTAAGGATCTTGGTAAGCGTTGCTTTGTTCTCCGGTTTTACCAATGATTCAACGGTTCCTTTGGGTAGTTTACCAAACGCTTCATTGGTTGGTGCAAATACAGTGAATGGCCCGGCGCTTTGCAAAGTTTCTACGAGGCCCGCAGCTTTTACAGCAGCCACCAATGTTGTATGGTCATTGGAATTTACTGCATTCTCAATAATGTTCTTCATAGGATACATAGGCGCACCGCCTACTTCCACTGTTTTTTGTGCCATAGATGCATTGATAACAAATGCAGACATCAGCATTAACGCGATCTTTTTCATAATTCTCTGTTGTAATAAGTTTTGTAAAATTTGTTTACAGGAATACTTACGGAGATAGAAAAGGATCGGATTTATATAAGCGAAATTTTTTCTGAAAAAAAATTATTCATAAAAACTATACTTTTAAAAATACTCAGCGAAACCTCTGCGCAAAACTTTGCGTGCTCTGCGGTTATAATAGAGGCTATTAACCGCAGAGTACGCAAAGGAATACACGCGAAGAACACTCAGAGAAATGCATTTAACTTATTGGAATAATGGCTAACGCATTTAAAGCCCTGCAAACAGATCGGGAAAATCAGAGATCACTCCATTAACGCCCATCTTTTTTAATTCTTTTATTTTTGCAAGGTCATCAACCGTCCACGGAATAAGGCTGATACCCACATCCCTGCACTGTTTCACGAGAAGCGGCGTAACCAGGGAATAATCGGGGCTGTAGATGGTAGGAATAAAACCAAGATCTTTTAACTGAAGTGCAAATGTTTTTTTATCAAACGCTTCGACCAGTAAAGCGGTTTTAAATTCGGGATAATGTTCGTGGAGATATTGTAATGTGCGGATATCAAAAGACTGGATGATAACACGGCTCACAATTTTCTTTTCCTTTACAACGGCAACCAGCAATTCAACAAACTCAGCAGGTTTTGGATGGTATTGGTCATCGGTTGCGGGCTGGCTTTTGGTTTCAATATTATATTGCGGTAAAGGTTTGTGATTGGCGATACAATATTGTTCCACTGCATCGATCATATCAGACAGCAGGGGTTTAACCGCCGCCATCTTTTGCTGTTTGGGAAAACGCGGATGCGGGCGAAGGCCTACATCAAACTTTTTTACCTCATCATAATCCATATGGTAAATGTTGAGGCCCTTCTCTTCTTTTTCCGTTATCAATGAGCCATCAGGTTTGGTAGCGATCTCATGGTTGAAAAAAGGTTCATGGCTCAGCATTACTTTTTTGTCTTTGGTGATCACCGCATCCGTTTCAAGTGTGTTCACACCCAGGTCGATGGCTTTTAGCATGGCGGGTATCGTGTTCTCAGGCATTAATCCCCTGCAGCCACGATGGCCCTCTTTATCAAAATTCTTTACTTCCAATTTGGTTTGTTTGGCGCTGAAACAGCCTGCTGCTGCAATGAACAGGGAAACGGCGATTATTTTTTTCATGCGGGGAAAAATTGATCTTTTCGTTTCTGCATTTCTTTTGCGATAGCCTGTGCATCTGCATTACTGTTCTGCAATTTTTCAATGATGTTCTCAAAACTTTTCTGCTCGCGGTTCTGGCTCAGTTTAAAAACATGTTCGATAGAAGTAATTTTTACTTCAATGCCGATGATCGCTTTCTTTAAGCGTGAAATATATTCTTCCGGCAAATTTTTATATAAGGAAGGTGAGGCTGGGTCGTTTTCAAAATGCGTAGTAAGGTCGTCGAGCAAGTGCAGCAAGCCTTCTTCAGGCATAAAAGAAATGTCTCCTTTGGCCTGAACCGTCATATAGTTCCAGGTTCCGCCCTGTAATTTATTTTCATACCAGCTCGCACTTACAAAAGTACTCGGGCCGGTAAACAGCGCCATTACATTAGGGTTGGATTCAAAAGCTTTGTGGTGATCGTTGCCTTTCATGATATGGCCGCGCAGGTATAAGTGGCCATCTTTTTCAGCAAATAAGACCGGGATCTGTGTGGCAACAGGTTTTTGTTCAGCATCAACGCCCATCAATGTGGTGAATGGATGTTCTTTCATATACTCAACGATAACGGCGTGGTCTTTTTCTTTGTAATGTGGTAAATTATACATGTACCGAAGGTAATAAAAGAAAAAGTTTTCTTTTATTGCAATATGACCAATGGCTGTGGATTGATATTAAGTGTTCGAAGAAAAAATTAAGCCGCAGATTCGCAGATTGTAATCTGCGAATCTGCGGCTTATAAAATTTTAATGGAAAATTTGCCCCAGTATCATACTGATACATTTATTTGCTGAAGAATTTCCCTATACAGTTACTTCAACAGGTTTGGTAACAGCCACGCTCGCATTCCTGATCGCAATATTTCTTACGGCTGCCGAAACAAAATTTCTGAATGCCTGCTGGCTCAAAGGGTCATTGCCGATCATTGCAGGAATACCATTATCACCGCCTTCGCGGATACTTTGTACCAATGGTATCTGCCCAAGGAACGGAAGGTCATACTCATCCGCTAACCGTTTACCACCTTCTTTTCCGAAGAGATAATATTTATTATCCGGTAATTCTGCCGGCGTAAAATATGCCATGTTCTCAACCAAACCGATAACAGGTACATTGATCTGCGCCTGTCCGAACATCGCAATCGCTTTCTTCGCATCGGCCAGCGCTACATTTTGCGGGGTGGTAACAACGATCACGCCGGTAACAGGCACGGTTTGCATCAGCGTTAAATGAATATCGCCGGTGCCGGGTGGCATATCGATTACGAGGTAATCCAGTTCGCCCCAGTCAACATCTGTAATGAACTGGCGGATGGCGCTGCTTGCCATCGGGCCGCGCCAGACCACCGCATTCTTTTCATCCACCAATAAACCGATACTGATCAAACTGATCCCATATTTATGTAACGGTACGATCATTCCTTTTCCATTCACATCTTTCATCATCGGCCGCTCGCCGCGTACACCAAACATGATGGGTACGCTCGGCCCATAAATATCTGCATCCATCAAACCCACTTTTGCGCCACCTTCGGCAAGCGCCAATGCAAGATTAGCAGATACAGTGCTTTTCCCTACCCCGCCTTTGCCACTCACAACTGCAATAATATTTTTTACACCCGCCAGCACCTGCTGGTTGTCTTTACGGGTACTCGATGTATTGGCCGTAAAGTTTACCTGTACCACCGCTTCTTTATTAACTAATATTTTAACGGCATTCTCACTTGCGGTCCGCATCATATCCTTCATCGGGCACGCCGGTGTGGTTAATACGATCGTAAAACTTACTTCATTGCCATTGATGGCTATATCTTTTACCATGTTTAGTGTTACCAGGTCCTTGCCCAGGTCGGGCTCCTGCACATTGCTTAGCGCCTTGAGAATATCAGCTTCGGTCATCACGAAAGTTTTTGTTAAAAAATAATCCAGACTGCAAAGTTAACCGCTGGCAGCCTTACTTTGTTGCAAATAAAGGACTTTCACAAAAGGAAAAGTGGCGGTATGAATTTTGTGTGCAAAGCCTTTGTATTTTTGAGCCGGATGAATAAACTGCTACGATACCTTTTATTGACGATTGCACTGGTTACGCTTCAAAAAAGCTGGTCCCAACAGATTAGTCCTTATCGTGACTCTGTGGTTCAGTTATATGGCGTAGTGATGACGGCTGACAGCCTTCAGGGCGTTCCTTCCTGTAGTGTGATCGTAGATGGAAAAGGGCGCGGAACCATTACCAGTTATGACGGCGTGTTTTCGATCGCAGTATTAAAAGGCGACATGATCACTTTTTCAAGCGTTGGCTTTAAGAACCGTACCATACAAATACCCCGCGACCTGGTTGGAAACCAATACAGCGTTATCCAGTTGTTGGTGAGTGATACTGCCTATCTTCCGGCCACCATACTTAAACCCAGGCCCACACGCGAACAGTTTGAGCGCGACTTCCTCAACAATAAAGTACCAGACGATCTTTATGAAACGGCCCGTAAAAATACGGATGAAGCCACCAGGAGATTACTGCTTGCCAGTTTACCTGCTGATGGAAGGGAAGCCGTAAATTACCAGCTGCGCCAGCAGGCCACCAAAGCCTATTATGCCGGCCAGGTACCACCCATGAATATCCTGAACCCCGCGGCCTGGGCAGATTTTATACAGGCATGGAAAAGGGGTGATTTCAAAAATAAAAATTGATCCTGAACCAGATTTTGGTTGATTGCCGGGATTAGATGGAAATCTGTTCCCGATAATTCGTGATACCCTTTACATTTGCCGGGTACATTGCAGTAAAAAATAAGAACATGTCTGTAGAAAGAATAACCGTGATCGGTGCGGGAACCATGGGTAATGGCATCGCACATGTATTTGCGCAAAATGGTTTTAGCGTAACGCTTGTTGATGTTAATGCAGCACAACTTGAAAAAGCTGTACAAACCATTGAAAAAAATCTGGAACGGCAGGTAACAAAAGGTGCATTAACCGCTGAACAAAAACAACAGGCGCTTGCAAATCTCAGCGCCCAAACAGATATTGCTGCAGGCGTTAAAGAAGCCGACCTTGTTGTAGAAGCCGCAACCGAAAACACAGACCTCAAACTAACTATTTTTAAACAGCTGGATGCAGCTGCGAAGCCCGGAGCTATTTTAGCAAGTAATACATCCTCTATTTCTATTACAAAAATTGCGGCTGTTACCAAAAGGCCTGATCATGTTATCGGTATGCATTTTATGAATCCGGTTCCGGTAATGAAATTAGTAGAGATCATTAATGGCTATGCAACAAAAGCTGAAGTAACAGAAACTATCGTTGCATTAAGCAAACAATTGGGCAAAGTGCCCTGCGTAGTAAACGATTACCCCGGATTCATCGCCAACCGGATTTTAATGCCGATGATCAATGAAGCGGTTTATAGTTTGTATGAAGGCATTGCCGGTGTGGAAGAGATCGATACCATCATGAAACTTGGAATGGCGCACCCGATGGGGCCATTGCAGCTGGCTGATTTTATTGGACTGGATGTTTGCCTGAGCATACTGAATGTTTTATACAATGGCTTTGGAAATACAAAATATGCACCTTGTCCGTTATTGGTAAACATGGTGATGGCAGGAAAACTGGGTGTGAAAACAGGCGAAGGATTTTATCGATACACAACGGGAAGCAAAGAAATGATGGTGAGTGAGCGTTTTAAAAAATAAGCGCTGATGTTTTTAGATATTGTACCACTTTAATCAAAAATGGAAAGTGTCAGCCACCGATTCACAGATTTTCACTGATCATCTGTATCAATCTGCGAATTTGTGGCGAGATAATATTTACTGCTTATGTTTTTTGTCCTGTCAAAAATATTGTTCTTCCTGCTGATGCCTGTCTGGTGGATCGCTGTTTTATTGATATGGAGCTGGCTCACTAAAAAACCAATTGTAAAAAAACGCCTGCGCATCATTGTGATCGTTATCGTTGTGGTGTTTACCAATCCATACCTGTATCGCTCCCTGGTTGCTGCATGGCAAACGAAAGCCACTATACTTCCTGTAAATAAAACATTCGAAGCCGGTATTGTTTTGGGAGGTTTCTCCGGCTATGATAAAAACAACCAGGGCCATTTCGGAAGCAATGTTGATCGTTTTATCCAGACCGCCAATCTTTATCATGAAGGCATCATTAAAAAGATCATTATCAGCGGAGGTAATGGTTTACTCTCACAGGATGGCCCGCCTGAAGCAATCTTTGCGAGAACCCAATTTATTTTAAATGGGGTGAGAGATGCAGATATCGTTATGGAAAGCAGGTCGAGAAATACTTTTGAAAATGCGGCGTATTCAAAGCACATTACAGATTCGCTGCAATTACATCCACCGTTTATATTGATCACTTCGGCTATTCATATGCGGCGTTCATTAAGTGTGTTTAAAAGGTCGGGATTTGATTGCATACCATATCCCTGCGATTACAAAGTTGTACCCGAAAAGTTAGATCCTTATAATACGATCATTCCAAATGTTACACTGTTGAATGAATGGCCTCAGTTTCTTAAGGAAGTAATAGGATTGTATGTATATAAACTTACCGGCAAAGCGTAATGAAAGAGGGCAACTGTTTTTTTCAATTCTCGCTCTGCTTTACTTCTATCGTGTGCAGCTGTTTTAGTTTGTATAACACTTCTTCTCTTTTTGCTTTGGGAACGCCGATCTTCAGTAAACAAAATAACTGTACTTCCTGCAACGCAACGCTGCACCCTGTTTGTTTGATGACCATCATCACTTCATTCATCAATGTATAATCAAAATGCAGTTCATACATTATTTCGATTGGTTTTTGAATTGCGGGAACCAGTTGTAAAACCATTGCTGTGGCCGACCGGTACGCCTGTATCAATCCCGGCACGCCTAATAAAGTGCCGCCAAAATAACGCACCACGATCACAATGATATTAGTCAGCTGCTTGCTGTCTATCTGCCCCAGTATGGGTTTACCGGCAGTTCCGGATGGTTCGCCGTCATCACTCACCCTGAATACATTTCCATCCCACCCTATGCGGTAAGCAAAACAATGATGTACCGCTTTGGGATGTTCTTTTTTTAGTTGCTGCAGATATTGTTTGCAGTTATCAACTGTTTGAACAGGATATGCATAGGCAATAAATTTACTGCCCCTGTCTTTATATTCAGCGAATGCATTTTTTTCTATGGTTTGATAATGGTCGGGGCCTGTCATAATGTATCGCCAAAAGCAATCAGGTAAATAGCTGCAAGTGATAAAGCGATACCCATCCAGTTGATCTTTGATAAACGTTCTTTAAACAGCAGCCACGCAACTACTGAACTGAATAATACAATACCCATATTATTTACAGGAATACTCGCACTGCTCTGCCATGGGCTCACTTTTAAAAAACGAACGAGGCACCAGATAGAAAAATAATTCGGGACACCGATAATAATACCGGCAAGCAAATGCTTTACAGCAAATTTTTGTTTGCCGGTTATATATTGCATCAACAACAATACCGAGCCGATAATAGCCGCCGATAAAAACCCGCTGATGAGATACGCATTTTTATTTTCTTCCGTTACATATAGTTTCTGCACATGGTTGATCAATGCATCGAGCAAACCGCTGCCGACAAATAAAATAAAGGGTAAAAAATATTCCCATTTTTTAATAGCCGCTTCTTTACCTGCTTCCTGTTCTTTGTTTTGATAACAGGTAAGAACCACGGCCAGCAAAGCAAGTATCACACCCGCAAGTTTCCAGCCCTGTACCGTTTCTCCATATAAATAAACGGATAACACAACCGGGATGATCAATGATAATTTATTAGCCACCGATGCAACAGCTACGCTGATCTTTTGCGCTGTTAAACCAACCACGTTAAAAATAGAAACAAACAATACACCCATTACACAGGCCCATTTAAACCAGGGTGTTTGTACAGTTGCGGCATTTACGGGAAATGACCCGTTTACAACAGAACCTGTGACAACGCATGTGATATAATTAAAAACGATCGCCTGGAAAATGCTTACGTTATATTTTTTGCAAACTTTGAATGCAAGCGTGAGATAGCTGGTTAAGATGATACTTCCGATGAGATATAGCATTATTGGTTTATTGGTTTACTAGTTTATTGGTTTATTAGTTTATTGGTTTATTAGTTTACTGGTTTATTTGTGTAATAAAAAATGGTGTCAGATACTAATTTTTCGTTTCTTTCCGGTTGGCGACCGGGCGAAGGTGCGTTTAATCCGTTAGTAATCGTCAATTCTTCATTACAAATTATTCTGGCTTCATCCCAAACACCTGCATCGATAAAAGATCGCAGCAGTTGTGCGCCGCCTTCTACCAGTATACTTTGCAGGCCCAACCGGTAAGATGCATCCCGTATTTGCTGAATGATATTTTCCTGTCTGTTTATTTTGTGATAAATGATATTTGTATTTTCCTCCTGTTTGATAAAATTGAAAACAATTGTTTTTTGCAGCCGGTCAAATAGTTTTAAATGCAGGGGTAACCGGAGTTCTTTATCCAACACCATTCTTACCGGATCATTCCCTTTCCACAAACGATTGGTTAAGGAAGGATCATCCAGCAAAGCAGTATTTGTACCGATCAGTATCGCCGCTTCTTCACTTCTCCATTGATGCACAAGCCGGTTAGCATATTCATTGCTGATCAATAAGCGTTCATTTGTATTACCCGCTATTTTTCCATCTGCCGTTTGCGCCCATTTTAAAATGATATACGGCCGTTGCTGTGTATGAAAAACAAAAAAACGTTTATTCAGTTCAATACATTCGTTTTCGAGTACGCCATTCATAACTTCAATACCGGCATTTTTCAGTTTCTCTATTCCTTTACCATTTACTTCTGTGAACGGATCGCGGCTGCCGATCACCACTTTGTGGATTTTATTTTTTATGATCAGGTCTGCACATGGCGGTGTTTTGCCAAAATGCGCACAGGGTTCGAGCGATACATACAAGGTTGATCCTGCGATAAGCGGTATATCGGTTTCGCTAACACTATCCAGGCAATTTACTTCCGCATGCGGGCCGCCGTATTTTTTGTGCCAGCCTTCGCCGATGATCCTGTTCTCATAAACCAGAACCGCCCCTACCATTGGGTTTGGCGCAACATTGCCCGAGCCCAGGAGAGCCAGCTCTATACAGCGCTGCATATATATTTCGTTCGTGTTCAGCATAAGAGAATTGACAAAAATAACCAAATGCTGCTTAACATTGCAGCATGACCCTGGAATCAGCACAACAGCAACTGCAGCTACAACTAAAAAATTTGTACGCCGAACGCGAAGCGGCCAATATTACCGATTGGGTAATGGAACATGTTACCGGCAAAAAAAAGATAGAACGTTTATTGGATAAACATATGTTATTGCCTGAAAACGTACAGGCGCAGTTACAGCAAATAACAAAAGAATTACGCACACACAGGCCGGTTCAGTATGTACTGGGTGAAACCTGGTTTTGCGGGATGAAATTTTTTGTAAACGAACATGTTTTGATACCGAGGCCCGAGACGGAAGAGTTGGTTGATTGGGTTGTGGAAGAAAGTGAAGAGTTAAAAGTGAAAAGTGAAAAGTTATTGGATGTGGGAACCGGAAGCGGTTGTATTCCCATTGCATTAAAAAAGAAACTGGGCAGCAGTGCATCCATTACTTCTGTTGATGTTAGCAAAGATGCTTTACAGGTTGCACAAAAAAATGCTGATGCATTGGGCGCAGATGTATCGTTTCTGCATATCGATTTTTTAAATGAAGATGGCTGGGAAGGGTTGCCTGTATTTGATTGTATCGTAAGCAACCCGCCGTATATCAAACGGTCGGAAGAAAAGGATATGGGTAAGAATGTGCTCGATTTTGAGCCGGGTATTGCTTTATTTGTCCCGGATGAAGATGCCTTATTATTTTACAGAAAGATCGCATTGTTTGCAAAAGAACATCTTGCCAAAAATGGGTTTATCTTTTTAGAGATCAATGAAGCATTGGGAAAAGGAGTAACTGAATTGTACAACAGTTTTGGATATGTTGTTGAATTGAGAAAAGATCTTCAGGGAAAGGACAGGATGATGAAGGTCAATTTGATCCCGAGTACTCAGGAGAAAATTTGCTAATTTAAAAATGCTTTTGCTTTCATTTTCAAATTTTCAAATTACCATATTTTCAAATTTACTTCAGCCCGTTACTATTCACCGCCATCACCGGAGTAGCTCCTAATTTTTTAATGACCTGCATTACACGGATGGCCGTACCGAGGTGTGCGGTGCTGTCGCCATTAATTACAACGGATGGCTTATCGGTTTCTTTGGCGAGATAGGTTTTGAGTTCCGTTTCCAACTGGTCGATGGAAATTTTCTTTTGTGCAAAATACAGGTTCTGGTCTTTATCAACAGTGATCACAACCGTCTGTTTTGATTTGGTATCGCTTTTTGCTTTGGGGTTAGATACCTTGATCACATTGGGATTGGCGAGTGTTGACACGATCAGAAAAAACAATAACAGGATGAATAAAATATCATTCAATGCACCGGTGTGCACTTCGGGGTGAGATTTTAGTCGTTTCCTGATGTTCATTGTTAATTAATAATTAGTAATTAATAGTTAATAATTAAATGCGGTTGTTTGCCTGTTGAGTAATGGTAAGAACGTACAAGTGTGCGACGCAAGGGTGTTTAATTTATATTCTATAGCTTGGTCAATTCCTGTTTTCATAATTATTAATTACTAATTCGCGCGTCAGCGCGTGGGTTCTTGTAACACATCAATAAACTCCGCGCTTGCTGCTTCCATTTTGTTGGCGGTTTTATCTATTTGTGTTGTTAGTGCATTGTGGCCGATATATGCAAGCAAACCGATGATCAGGCCTGTTCCTGATGTGATCATCTTTACATAGATACCGCCTGCAATATCATTCAGTGTAAATTGTCCCGAGCTGGCAATACCGTAAAACAATTGTATCATACCCACAATGGTTCCCAAAAAACCGAACATCGGCGCGATACCGGCGATAAGTGAAAGGATGGAAAGGTTTTTTTCCATTGTGTACATTTCCAGCTTGCCCACGTTCTCCATACTTTTTTCTATCGCATCGATGGGTTTGCCGATCCTTTGTAAACCTTTATCGATCATTCTTGCAACGGGATTATTCGTATTCTTTGCGAGGTTGCGTGCGGCTGTTACATTTCCGCTGATGATATTGTCGCGGATGATGTTCATAAAATTCGGATCGATACGCGATGCTTTGCGGATGGCGAGTAAGCGTTCGATAAATACAAAGATCGCAGCCACCAATAAAAAATAAAGCGGGTACATGATCCATCCGCCTTTTTCCAGTAAGCTCCACAACGATATTTTTTCAGGGGCAGCGGGTATTGCGGCCGCTACTTTTTGCATGGTATCAATCTGCAGGAGATCAAACATCTCGTATAAATTTAGGTGACACTAAAATTAGATGCTTCTACAAAAGAACAGTACAGTTGTGAATAAAATTACGCTGGCCCGGTTTTTTATGAAAGCTTTTACACATATGGTTATTCCGGTTTGTATAACTACAGCTGAGAATTATGTTCTAACTTGTCTTAACAATTCATTTTTATGGAACTGACATCTTTCTGGCAATACGATTCAAAAGAAGTAATGAATGAGCTCAAAACCACTGATAACGGGCTCTCAGCAACGGAAGCTGCTAAACGTGTGGCAGCAAATACAGAAAAGAAAAAAACAAAGAACCCGGTTGTACAGGATGTATTGTTGTTTCTATCACAGTTTAAAAGCCCGTTAACACTTTTATTGGTAGCCGCAGTAGTATTGTCTGCTTTGCTTGGCGAAACATCAGATGTATACATCATTTTATTCATTCTGCTGGCAACGGGCATCATGAGTTTTATACAGGAAAGGAACGCTGGGGCAGCGGTAGAAAAATTAAGATCCATTATCCGCACCAAAGTAAAAGTGATACGCGATGGCAAAGAAACCAGTGTATTTACAGAAGAGGTAGCGCAGGGAGATATATTGAATTTTTCTGCGGGTGATATCATTCCTGCCGATTGCTTATTGTTTGAGGAAAAGGATCTTCATGTTAATGAAGCAACACTTACCGGTGAAACATATCCTGCCGAAAAAGCGGTTGGCGTTGTACCCGCCGAAACAGGCATATCAAAAAGAACCAACACATTATTTGAAGGAACCAGTGTTGTAAGCGGCTCCGGAAAAGGCGTTGCGGTGCTGACAGGAAAAGACACCGTGTTCGGGAATATTTCTGCGAGCCTGTCGAAACCCGCAGAAGAAACAGCATTTGAAGCAGGTATCCGGAAATTTGGTTATCTCTTAATGCAGATAACGATCGTGCTTGCCGTGATCATTCTGGCTGTTAATATTTATTTCGGCAAGCCATTGATCGATTCATTGTTATTTGGATTGGCGCTGGCAGTGGGTATGGCACCGGAACTGTTGCCTGCTATTATGACGATCGCCATGTCGGCCGGTGCAAAAAGAATGGCTGCACAGAAAGTGATCGTAAAAAAATTATCATCGATACAGAACCTGGGCGAGGTAAATCTTTTTTGTTCTGATAAAACAGGAACATTGACAGAAGGCGTATTAAAGGTTTCATCGATCGTTGGGATCGATGGAAAAGACAATGCATCTGTAAAAGAAATGGCTTTCTTAAATGCCAGTTTCGAAACCGGATTCTCCAACCCGATGGATGATGCATTACGCGCGCTCACAGATGTTTCAACAGAGGGTTATACCAAAACAGATGAGATACCTTATGATTTTTCGCGTAAATGTTTGAGTGTATCGGTTTGTAAAGCGGATCAATGCCGCATCATTACCAAGGGTGCGTTAAATAATATCATCGCCAAATGCACACAGGTTTTGCAGGCTGATGGGTCAACCACACCGATCGATAATGAAAAAGAAAAGATCAACCAGTTATATCAGCAATACAGCAACCAGGGTTTCAGAACAATTGGTGTTTGTTATAAAATGATCGATAAAGAAAAAGAAATATCGCCTGAAGATGAGCAACAGATGGTATTTGCAGGGTTTGTCCTGTTATTCGACCCGCCAAAAGAAGGCGTGGTAGACGTGATAAACGAATTAAAAAAGAACGGCGTTACACTCAAGATCATTACGGGTGATAATAAATTAGTAGCCACATTTATTGCAGATAAAATGGGCCTGAAGAATTGTATTGTTATATCGGGCGACGAGATCAATAAAATGAGCCCGGAAGCCCTGGTGCAAAAAGTACAGGAAGCCAATGTGTTTGCAGAGATCGAACCGCAGCAGAAAGAGAACATCATCAAAGCATTCCGCAAAGCAGGAAATACGGTGGCTTATATGGGCGACGGGATCAATGATGTGGCCGCCATCAATGCAGCCGACGTAGGTATTTCAACCAACAATGCAGTGGATGTTGCCAAAGAAGCAGCCGATGTGGTGTTACTTGAAAAAGATCTTGCCGTTTTAAATGCCGGCATTCTCGAAGGAAGAAGAACTTTTTTAAACACGCTGAAATATATCTACACCAATACCAGCGCCACTTTTGGAAACATGTTCAGCATGGCAGGCGCTTCATTGATATTGCCATTCTTGCCCATGTTGCCGCAACAGATCCTGATGACAAACTTTTTAACAGATTTCCCATACATGGCCGTTGCCGCAGATAATGTGGATGAAGATCAACTGATGGTTCCGCAAAAATGGAATATCAAACAGTTAAAGAATTTCATGATCGTATTCGGGCTGCACAGTTCGGTGTTCGACTACCTTACTTTTTATGCGCTCTATAAATTATTCAAAGCAGATGCCGATATGTTTCATACCGGCTGGTTCATAGAATCTATCTGCACAGAATTGCTGATCTTATTCGTGGTACGCACACATAAATCATTATTAAAAAGTATGCCGGGCAAATTATTGATCGCGCTGAGCGCTCTCGGGTTGGTGATCACACTTGCACTTCCTTTTATGCCATTTGCTGCAAGCCTTGGTTTTGTAGTACCGCCTTTTAAACTGATGGGCATTATCGCGGGAATACTGGCACTGTATGTAATTACAGCAGATATGATCAAAGTAATATTTTTCAAAAAAACTTATATATAGAATCCTGTATTAAAAATTGGTAGGATTTGTGCAGCTTTTGTAAATGCTTTTTTGTCTTAAGGTTCCCGTTGCAACCTTAAGATCAAAAAAATGAAAAGATCGCTCCTGCTCTTTGTTTGCAGCTTTACTATTCTGTTAGCGCAAGCCAAACCTGTTCACGCAAAAAATTTTGAAGACTCTATTTCCATCAGAACAACCAAACTGGAAGGCAACCTGTATTTTATTGATTGTGTAAATGGTTTCGGCGGAGGTAATGTAACTGCATCCATTGGTGAAGACGGGATACTTCTCGCAGACGATATGTATGCAATGATGTCGGGCAAACTAAAAGCTGCTTTACACAATATTTCAGACAAACCGATCAGGATCATCCTCAATTCACATTTTCACGGCGATCATATCCAGGGCAACAAAGAGTTTCAGAATTCTTCTATCATCATTGCGCATGAAAATGTAAGCAAACGGTTACTCCTGAATAATAAACCAACCGCTCCTACTATGGGGATGATGCCGTTTGTTACATTCCGTGACAGCCTTACAATACATTTCAATGGCGAAGATATTCAGATGATCCATTTCCCCAACAGCCATACTGATGGCGATGCGATGATCTACTTTACAAAATCAAAACTGATCCATTTGGGTGATATGTTCTTTTTTGGCATGTTCCCCGCGGTATATACGGAAGGCGGTGGAAATATCAAACAACTCATCGTTTCTATAGAACAGATCTTACAAAGAATTCCCGCAGATGTACGCGTGATCCCCGGCCATGGCGAAGTAGCCACTATGCATGATCTTTCCGAGTATGTAACTATGCTGAAAGAAACAGTTCATATTGTTGAGACGAATATGAATAATGGTAAAACATTGCAACAAATGCAACAGGAGAAAGTATTGTCCAAATACAATGCCCTCGGCGATGGCGGCGCACAAACAACCGATCAATACCTTGCTATGCTATATAAATTGTTATCAGTTGAAAAGAAGAGTTAACTTATTGTATCGCCACAGATTCACAGATCTTCACTGATTAATACCAGATAGTTTAATCGCAAAGCAAAGCCGCAAAGGATATTCTTTGCGGCTTTGTTTTTTATCTGAATAAATTCCAAAATTTCCCAATTATACTTTCCAAAATTTCTCTAAGTTGTCTTCTGCATTTCCTTCATCTTCACCATCGCCATGATCTGCCGCATATTATTTTCCATGCCTTCGGGGCTTCCATCCAAGAAAATAATGTTGCCCTTACCTACTTCAGCAAAATTTTTAATCGCTTCTGTCCACATACTGAATAAGATCACATTGGTATCGAGATTGGCCTGTTTCATTTGTTCAGCCGCCTGGCTCATGCCCTTGGCCACTTCTTCGCGGAAGAGCGCCACACCTTGTCCGCGTAACCGCGCCGCTTCTTTTTCTGCATTCGCTGAGATCTTTATCGCATTACCTTCTGCTTCTGCCGCTTTTGTTTTGGTGATGAGCAATGCCTGCCCTTCATTTTCTGCAGCGGCTTTTAAATTATTGCTTGCCACTACCCTGCTCATACTTTCCATGATCACCTGGTCGAAAGTGATATCATTGATCTGCAGATCCTGCAAATGATAACCCCATCCTTCTAATGAAATATCGATCTGTTGTTTCACAAATTCAACGATCTCTCTGCGCAATAATAAGATCTCCGCCTGTTTTTTTGTTGCCACAAACCCGCGTATGCTTCCTTCCACTGTGCGGATCAGTGCCTGCATCAGATCTTTATCACTGATAAATTTGAACGCCACATTCTTGATCGATTCCTCATCCTGGTTAATAACGGAATAAAGCAGCATACTTTTAAAATACACATTGGCCTGGTCGAGCGTAACGGCCTGGAACTCCAGTTCAACCGAGCGGTTCTGTATGCTGACCGTTTTAAAAACCTGTTCGAGTATAGGAATTTTAAAATTCAAACCGGGCCGTAAAATGCGCCTGTATTTTCCAAACATAGTTACTACGGCAATGGTTCCCTGGTTAACTGTAACGAGTCCGCTGAAAAGAATAAAGAGGGCAACGAGTACCCACCAATATTGTGCAAGCAAATTCATGATGTTGATTTTTATCTAAGTTACAATGTTAGTAGTGAAAAGGGTTAGTTTATTACAGCCGTGAGTCGTCAGTCGTAAGACGTCAGTAAAAAAAACTCACGATTCATACTCACGACTCACGTCTCACGCCTCACGACTATGCGTTTTCTTCCCAAACCTGCACCAACATCACCAGCATTTCAACCGCTTTCTCCATATCGCGTACGCCTATCCATTCATGTTTACTGTGAATGGCCTGCATACCGGTGAATAAATTCGGACAGGGCAAGCCCATAAAACTCAATCTGCTTCCATCCGTACCGCCGCGAATAGGTTCTTTGACCACGGTTAAACCAATACGCCTGTAGGCTTCTTCTGCATGTTTGGTTACTTGCGGATGCCGGTCAAGTATCTCTTTCATGTTACGATACTGTTCATGCACATCAAACTCCATCGAAGCGCTTGGATATTCTGACAGAACAGTTTGTGCAATATTTCTTAAACGGTTTTCATGAACTGCCAGTTGTTTTGTATCAAAATCACGAACGATACATTCGAGTGTTGCTTTTTCTGCCGATCCTTCCATCCGCAATGGATGAACAAATCCCTGTTTGGCATCCGTTGTTTCAGGCGACCATTCCTGTTTCGGCAAGGCTGTTAAAATTTCTCCCGCAACTTTCAACGCATTCACCATTTTATTTTTCGCATAACCCGGATGTGATATTACACCATGGATCGTGATCACAACACCATCGGCGCTGAATGTTTCATCTTCAAGTGTTCCAAGTTCGCCGCCATCTAATGTATACGCATAATCGGCGCCAAGTTTTTGCAGGTCGAGTTTTGCGGTGCCCTGCCCGACTTCTTCATCGGGTGTAAATAAAATTTTTACCGGGCCATGTTTGATCTCGGGGTGTATCATTAAATAATTGGCCATATCCATGATCTCTGCAACACCGGCTTTATCATCGGCGCCCAGCAAAGTTGATCCGCTTGCGGTGATAATATCATTGCCGATATGTTCTTTTAAATAAGGATGATCAGTAGTTTTTATTATTTGAGATACATCATCCGGCAACACAAGATCTTTTCCATCATAATTTTTATGCAGTAACGGTTTCACATTGGTTCCGCTGCAATCGGGCGCAGTGTCTACATGGCTGCAAAAACAGATCACCGGAATTTTTTTATCGGTTGTAGCAGGGATGGTTGCATACACATACCCATATTCATCAGTATGTGCATCGGCAATACCCATTGCGATCAATTCTTTTACTAATAACACTGATAAATTTTTCTGCTTCTCACTACTCGGATGTGTATTGCTTTGCGGGTCGCTCTGCGTATCGATCTGCACATAACGCATAAATCTTTCTGCAACAGTGTAGGAATAATTTTGCATCGAAATAATTTTCAGCAAGATAAGTTAAATGGTACGCGGATGACGCGGATCAAACGGATAACCGCAGATCTTATCCGCGCAGATCCGCAACATCCGTGTCATCCGCGTGCCATTTACCATTATGAATAAATTTATTTATCACTTGCAAATACAAAAACCGTTTTCTATTTTGTTCATCAAACCAAAACCATCCTTTATGAAGAGAACAATTGTTGGCGCCATCGTTGGCGGCCTGCTGATCTTTATCTGGCAATCATTTTCCTGGACCATGCTGGATATGCACCGGCCTGCACAGGATTATACACCGAAGCAGGATACGATCATGAGTTTTTTAAATGCCAACCTCGATGAAGGCGGCTATTTAATGCCGTCCGTCCCCAAAGGCACTTCGGCTGATGAGATGATGAAAAAAGGAGAGGCCAACCAGGGCAAACCCTGGGGTTTTGTGCAGCTTC
>Ga0206895_1003_pt1 | contig 68172 bp, 63 predicted proteins | sample Alteio_BWOrgHeat_51_FD_152967 | JGI IMG/M metagenome (GOLD analysis project Ga0206895, IMG submission 152967) | Enriched cells from forest soil in Barre Woods Harvard Forest LTER site, Petersham, Massachusetts, United States -... | ecosystem: Environmental > Terrestrial > Soil > Temperate forest >...
AAAAAATTTCTTCAAAGTCGCTTTCCGGAGTCTCTGGAGGCAGAAAGGCTACAGTTTTTTGAACATTTTCGGGTTGGCCATCGGAATGGCGTGCAGTCTGCTGATCTTGTTGTGGATCAGGGATGAAGAGGCGGTGGACAATTTCCATGCAAAGGGGGACAGGCTGTACAGCGTCTATGAACGTCAATATTATGATGGGAAGATAGAATCCGGACACTATACGCCAGGGGTATTGCCGGAGGAGATGAAGAAAATATTGCCGGAGGTGGAGATGTCCTCCGGATTCGACGGCGGTAATCGGATGACCTTCCAGGTCGGAGATAAGATCTTAAAGGAGGATGGCGCGTTTGCAGGGGCGGATTTCTTTCGGATGTTCAGCTATCCGTTGCTGGCGGGTACGGCAGAATCCGCGCTGGCTGCTCCGGCAAACATGGCGATCAGCCGCAAGATGGCAGTGGCCTTTTTCGGCAGCCCCGAGGCCGCGGTCGGTAGGACGATCCGTAATGAGAACCGCCGCGACCTCAAGGTCATGGCGGTATTCGAGGACCTCCCGACAGTGACTTCGCAGAAATTTGACTATGTTATCAATTGGTATGCCTACCTCGAGGACAATAGCTGGGCAAAGGACTGGGGGAACAATGGGCCGGCGACGCTCCTGCTGCTGAGAAAGGATGCCAATCCGGCCAGATTTGATAAACAGATCACCCGTTTCCTCGCGAAGTACAATAAATATCAATCGAAAAGCTTCTATATCGAGCTCGGGATACAACGATTCGGGGACATGTATCTCCATGGGCAGATCGTGAATGGCAAAATTGCCGGCGGCCGCATCGAGTACGTGCGGCTATTCAGCATCGTTGCAATATTCATCCTGTGCATTGCGTGTATAAATTTCATGAACCTGACGACAGCCCGCTCGGTGAAGCGAGCGAAAGAGATCGGGATCCGAAAAGTGGTAGGGGCGGTACGGCCGGCACTCATCCGTCAATTCCTGAGCGAAGCCGTGTTGCTGGCCCTCATTTCGGTGATAGTTGCCATGGGGATCGTGCTGGCGACGTTGCCGGCCTTCAACCAACTTACGGGGAAGGAGATCGCCTTTCCCTTTGCTTCGGCGTCTTTCTGGCTAAGCCTTGTCGCGCTGACGCTGGTAACGGGAATTATATCGGGCAGTTATCCGGCGCTTTTTTTGTCTTCCTTTCAGCCGATCCGTGTACTTAAAGGGACGCTGCGGTTTAGTCCGGCAACGGCCTGGTTCAGGAAGGGTCTCGTGGTCTTTCAGTTTATGTTGTCCATCGTGCTGATCATCGGAACGATGGTCGTGTCGGGTCAGGTCGATTACGTGCAGTCGGTTAACCTGGGATACAACCGGGATAACCTGCTTTATATTCCGCTGGAAGGTGATCTGACGGGGAAATATAAAGTTTTCAAGGAGCAAGCAATGCAACTGCCGGGTATCAGTGCGGTCACCCGTGCCTCACAAACGCCGACGAATATCGAGAATGGGACGCTCGGCGTCGATTGGGACGGAAAGGACCCTAACAATACGATCATGTTCACCAATACATCGGCGGGATTTGATTTCGTGAAAACGATGGGATTGCAGATAAAGGAGGGCAGGGACTATTCGCCGGTCTATGGGACGGATACGGTCGGGTATATTTTAAATGAGGAAGCCGCCAAACGCATCGCCTATAAGGATCCGGTCGGGCAACGGCTAACCTTCTGGGGCAAGAAGGGGACGATCATCGGGGTGGTCCGCAATTTCCACTTCAATTCCCTTCACGAGCCTATCCGGCCGCTGATCATCCATTATGGGGAGGCAGAAGATTGGGGAAGTGCGATCGTGCGGATCAAAGGGGCGCAGACAAAGGAGGCGTTGAAAGAGCTGGAGGCGCTGTGCCGGCAGCTGAATCCGAGGTTTCCCTTCACTTACCAGTTTGCGGATGAGCAGTATCGAAATTTATACAAGAGCGAACAGGTGGTGCACGGGCTTGCGAATTGCGGCGCGGCGCTGGCGATCTTTATTTCCTGTCTGGGTCTGTTGGGGTTGGCAATGTTCACTGCGGAGCAGCGCACGAAGGAATTTGGGATCAGAAAGGTGCTGGGGGCGAAGGTCGGCACCTTGTTCACGCTATTGTCAAGAGAGTTTCTTTTGCTGGTGTTGATGGCATTCGTGCTGGCGAGCCCGCTTGCGGGTTTGGCAATGCATAAGTGGCTGGAGGGTTTCGAGTACCGGATCAGTTTGCAATGGTGGGTCTTTGCGCTGGCAGGCTCAATGGCGCTGCTGATTGCGCTGGCGACGGTGAGCTTCCAGGCGATCAAGGTGTCGGTGGCCAGTCCGGTGAAGTCATTGCGTACTGAATAGCCGAGTGTATTGCAGGACTGCCCTGATCTCGCCGAAAGAGTAATCATTGCCAAGACGGTTTTTCATGGGACCGAGGGCGGATCCGCCGATCTCGCGGATGACCGTCAGGATGGGAGCGAGTTTGTGTTCAGGCACCAATTCTTTTATATCGACCTCGCCGGTTTGGATAAAGGAGGCGAGGTGGCCTTCGACGGTGGTAATGGCAAGGTTGCGCCGGGCGGCAATTTCGGCGATGGGAACGCCTTGCCGGTGGAGTTGGAGGCTGAGATGACGGGTGCCGCCTTTTTCCCGGATGGGACCGGTGGAAGCAGGCCTGGCGGCAGGGTCCGTGGCGCCGTTGGCGCTAGAGTCGGCGTCGCCGTCGGCGGATCGGGATCGCCGGTCCTTCTCGAGGCCGGAAAGCAACCGGGTCACGCTTGTCCCTTCCCCGAGCCCGCCAGCCAGATGAAGGGCATCCCGTAGCTGTTCGCGTTTACGGTTGATCATCAACTGGAGTGTGGCCAGTTCCTGGCGGTATTTCTTGCTCTTCTTCTTCCCTTTTTTTTCCGCCAAATGCCGGTTAATGGGTGACAGCAGTTGTTCGTCAAGCTGACGGATGAAGTAGTTGGCTGCCGCCCCGGTACGCTCCCGCAGTCGCTCATAACCGTCGGCTTCGGCCCCGGGAAGGATCTGCCCGAGCTGCTGGATGAAGCGCTTTGCCGTGTCCTGCTGGGCCAGGACTATTTGCGAATAGTCATCAAGGTTATCCTGGACCAATTCGGTCAGCTGGGACCAATCAAACGCCTTGAGGAGGGTACTACCAATAAAGGCCCGTTGCTCTTCTTCAAGCTGCTGTTCGACGATCTCATTGGACGGGTTGTTTTCCATGAATTCGGCGACCCTTGGATCGGTGCGGATGGACCAGGGAGTGATTCGGGATCGCAGGACCAGGCCGCTGAGGGAGGTAAGGCGGCTTAGCGCAACATAGACCTGGCCCGGGGCAAATGAGTCCCCCGCGTCGATCACCGCTTTTTTGAAGGTAAGACCCTGGCTTTTGTGGATGGTGATGGCCCATGCCAACCGGATGGGGTATTGTGAAAAGCTGCCCAGTTCCTCTTCTTCCACCCGGTCTTTGTCCCGGTCGTAGTTGTACCGGATATTCCTCCAGATCTCCTTTTCAAGCGTCAGCTCATCGGGCTCATCGGGGAAGCTGATGGTGATCCGGTCGGCGGAGAGCCGTTCGATCATGCCGATCTTGCCATTGTAGAACCGTCTGGTCTCGCCCTTGTCATTTTTTATCATCATGATCTGTGCACCTTCCTTCAGCGACAAGGTCGATTCGGCAGGATAGGCTTTGTCACTGAATTCACCGGTGACCGCGGCATTGTAGAGATGGGTCCTGCCGGGGAGCTTATCGAGTTCCTGTCGGTTGATCTGATCGGCTTTGGCGTTATGCGAGGTGAGGGTAATGAAATTTTCGGATTTTGGCGGGTTGAAGTCGGGCTGGTAGTGATCGGCCAGGGTGGCGAGGTCGTCTTCGGTTGGATGGTTGCCCCGGATGGCGTTGAGCAAATGGATGAAGCGGGCTTCGTTCTGACGGTAGATCTTTTTAAGCTCGAGGCAGGCTGGCGGGGATTGGGCGATAACTTTTGCGTCGAAAAAGAATGGACTTGAATAGTATCCACGCAGCAGCTCCCATTCGCCGTCGGGTACGACAGGTGGCAGTTGAAAGAGGTCGCCGATAAAGAGCAGCTGTAGTCCGCCAAATGGGAGCGAAGGTTGCCCGCGGAAGTGGCGGAGGATCGTATCGATGGCGTCGAGCGTGTCGGCGCGGACCATACTGATCTCGTCGATGATAAGCAATTCGAGTTCCTTCAGCAATTCCCGTTTGGCGCCATTCAAGCGAATGTTGCGTAACAGGCTATGCGGGTCGGAGCAGGCGATCGTGCCGGATGATGGCGTGGAGAAGTAAGGCTGAGGGTTGGGAAGATAAGGTCCAAAGGGCAATTGAAAAAAAGAGTGGAGGGTTGTGCCGCCCGCATTGATCGCGGCGACGCCTGTCGGCGCGGTGACCGCCATTTTCTTGAAGGAGTTTTGACAGATGTATTTCAGAAAGGTCGTTTTCCCTGTTCCTGCCTTACCGGTCAAAAAGACGGATCGGGAGGTATGATTGACAAATTGTACCGCCAGTTCGAACGCCGGGTTATGTGTAAGCGATCCCATGGGAGCGTGCAATTTATCGAATGATTCTATAAATTCTGTAACTTCCTCGGATGAAACACAACTGGTTGCTGCCTGTGCTGCTGCTGTGCAGCGGGGCGTCTGTTGCAAATGTCCGGCTGCCGGCCGTCCTGGCCGACAATATGGTGCTCCAGCAAAATGCTGCCGCCAAACTATGGGGTTGGAGTGATCCGGGCGAGAAGATTTTCATTACCTGTTCGTGGGGGCAGACGGTTGATTCGGTAGTTGGGACGCGGGACGGCCATTGGGAGTTGGCGGTGCGGACCCCGGCGGCGGGCGGCCCATACAGCATCCAGATCAGGGGTTGGAACACCATCACGTTAAAGAATGTAATGGTCGGCGAAGTATGGGTCTGTTCAGGTCAGTCGAATATGGAGATGTGCGAAAATTGGGGCCTTCCGGATGTGAAGGCGGAACTTCCCGGCTGTGCGAATGACCGCATCCGGTTCTTTCACGTACCACGGACTACTTCCGCTAGTGTGCAGGATGACTGCCCGGGACGATGGGCGGTCTGTGATTCCAGTGAGTTGAAATCATTCAGCGCAATCGGATATTTCTTCGGAAAGAAATTGAATCAGGAGCTCGGCGTTCCTGTTGGCCTGATAGAAGCATCGTGGGGCGGTACTAACGGGGAAGATTGGACGCCCGCTGAGCTGGTGACGGGTGATTCGGTGCTGAAGGCCGCGGAAGACAAGGAGGAACCGAAAAATGGGTGGCCTTATCTTTCCGGTTACTGTTACAATGCGATGATCGCGCCGTTAACCCGGTTTAGTATTGCCGGTGCATTGTGGTATCAGGGGGAGTCCAATGTCGTCGCACCGGATGCCTATGCGAAGCTCCTCGCGGTGATGATCGGCGCCTGGCGGAAGGCCTGGGACAAGCCCTTTCCCTTTTACTATGTGCAGATCGCGCCATTCAATTATGGGGTGAGAGACCAGGCGAGCTTGTTGCGGGAGCAGGAGGGAAAATGTCAGGATATTGAGGGAACGGGGATGGTGGTGATCAGCGACCTGGTGTCCGACACAATGGATATCCATCCGAAGGATAAGCACGATGTGGGGTTGCGGCTGGCGAACTGGGCATTGGCGGAGACGTATCACCGGCCGGGAGTAACCTACAAAAATCCACGGTTTCAACATATGGAAGCCGGCGGAGGGAGGTTGAAGCTGAGTTTTGGGGACGCGCCGAACGGGTTGCTGGTGAGGGGGCCGATGGTATTGACGTTACAGGTGGCCGGAGAGGACAGGATCTTTTATCCCGCGGAGGGCAAGGTCGACGGGAGCAAGATCGAAGTTTGGTCGAAGTTGGTGAAGCAGCCGGTGGCGGCCCGGTATCAGTTCAGTAACGCGGGGATCGGGAATGTATACAGTAAAGAGGGATTGCCGGTGCAGCCATTCAGGACAGATGAGTGGTAGGGGCGCAGTCGCGATTTTGAGTTGTCCTTATGGGCGGTACGGGGTAGATTTGGGGAACAAAAATAAAACTATGGGTAAGATCATCGCGTTGGGCCATATTTCCCTGGATGGTTATATGGCCGATTCGGAAGGCCAGTTCAACTGGATCCGGATGGATGGGGAAATTGCGGGTTTTGTTGAGGAGCTTTGGCAGGATGCGGCGGGAACGATATATGGGCGAAAGACATATCAACTGATGGACCCCTTCTGGCCTGACGTGCTGAAGAACCCGGAAAAGTGGCCCGGATGGATGGTGAAGTATGCGGAGTGGGTGGATAAGGCGGTGAAAGTCGTGGTGACAGGGACGATTGATTCGATAAATTGGAACAATACCCGGTTGATCAGGCACAATGTAGTGGAAGAAATGCGGCGGGTGAAGGCGGAAGTGAAAGGAGACCTGCTCCTGCTGGCGAGTGCGCAACTGCTGTCGACGCTGTTGGCCGCTGGTTTGGTGGACGAAGTGGTGGTAACGGTCAACCCGATTATCCTGGGACGGGGCAGGCCTTATTTTGAGGGGTTGAAAGACCGCGTGGGGCTGGAAATACAGGATGTGCGGAAGTTCTCGAATGGGATGGTAGGACTGCGGTACGGGGTGGTTGTGAAATAGCCGGTTTTGTTGTATTTTATCGGATGGACCAGATCGAATTCTACGATCTTTTCAAACAAAATTCCACGGCGGACCTGATCAATATCGTTCGGGAAAAGGATAACTATCAGGCGGCAGCGGTGCTGGCTGCCGAACAGCTGTTACGGGAGCGGGACGTCTCTTCGACCGATACAGAGGAAGCGGACAATTTTTTCAGGGAGAAGGAGATGAAGCGGATGGCGGCGATGGCGAGGGTCGATTCCATCAAGGCGGTAGCTGCGGACTGGGTGGAACCGCTCGCGAGGCGGTGCCATCCTGGGGCTGGAGACGCTGATGTTTGTGCTGATCATTAAAAAACGTAAGTGGGGTTGGATCTTGCTGGTTGTCGAGAATGTACATATGGTCTTTATCAACCTGATCCTGTGCGTCCAGATGCTGGGATTCAAATTGTTCCATGTCAACATAAAGCCGTACTTGTTTTCGGCGTTGTTCAATCTCCTGGTGGTTGGCTTCCTGTGGCGGCCCATTATGGCAGAATTCTTTGGGGTTAATCCGATCGTCAAAAAACGTGCGCTTTTTGTAGGGCTGGGTTTGGGGGTGATAACTGTCTGTGGGTTGTGGTTTTCATAAAACCAAAAAGCTCACCCGGCCAGGTGGCGGGCGAGCCCTTATCATTATAAAAGTTGGATCAGTCCTATTGCCCCTGTTCTACTTTAACAACCGAAACGGGGATCAGGCCATGCGCTTCCCGGTGCGTATTGATGACAGCAGCCGAATCCGGGGCCTGTGACAGACATAAGACGGTGCCGTTCTTCTCATCGACCCAGTAGTTGATAAAATTCACCCCATATTTGTGTTCGACCGCAAGGTCTTTCTGATGAGCCGCGGCGACCGCAGCTGCGGTGACATTGCCAGCCCCGAGCTCATGAATATCGAGGTAGAGGTTGTTATTCCCTTTCACCATTGCCTCCTGCCCTTCGGACACCTTATAAATGTCATCCGGCAGAAGACCGTGCGCTTCTGCGTGGGTTGCCCGGATGGCTTGCGGGTCGTTTGCAGCAGAAAGACAGTAGACATCTCCCTTATTTACGTCCACCCAATATTTGATGAACTGCACATTGTATTTCTTTTCGACGGCAAGGTCTTTTTGATGGGCGCCTGCAACGGCGGCGGCGGTTACTTTGCCGGGTCCGAGATGGTGGACATCGATGTACAGGTGCGTGCTGTCAGGCAACGTTGTCTGGGATGTCTGGGCAGCCAGATGCAACGAGACGAAACAGATAGAGATAGGAATGATGAAGATCTTTAGTGTAGCAGCGAATAGTTTCATAACAATAATGATTTAAGCGTGATGAATGAATTGATGAAACAAAACAATTCATTTTTCGGCGCAACTATATAGGGAGGGCTCCCTATATTGGGGGGGCAGGCCCCTCATTTTTCTTCCATCCAGAGGACGGAATTGTCGGTATTGTATTCGTTCTGTTCCCAAAGCGGGTTATCCGGGTCCTTGACCCAGTGGCCGTCGACGACGAATTTGTAGAGGTGCTTGCCGGTGGAAAGGTGGATGCTGAAAACCCAGCTATCGCCTTCACGCTTCATTCTCAGCCCATTGGAGGTCCATTCGTTGAAATCGCCGGCGAGGTAGACCTCTCCCGCGTCCGGATAGCCTTTTAGCCGGAACGTATAATTGGGCTGGATGATCAGGAAGGCGTTGGCTTTGTGACGGGTGCGGTCAAAGACGAAAAGGGGGTTGCCCGGATCGTCGATCCATTTGCCGTCGACGATGAACCGATATTGATAGTTGCCCGGTCCGAGTGTATAGGGCAGTTCCCAACCGTCGGGTGTCTTTTGCAGGTACCATTCGTCGGACCGCCAGCCGTTGAAGGTGCCGGTCAGCGCGACCGCTCTGGCGGCCGGATATCCTTTCAGGGTAAAAAGATGTGGTTTGCCAAGGCGGAATATCGAGTTGAACCCTTTATGCCCGTCCGCGATGCGGTTGACATTGGTAGGATCTTCTATCCATTTGCCGTCGACGACGAATTTGTAGGCATAGGTGCCTTCGGCCAGATAGAGCTGTATTGTCCAGCCGGAAGGCCCTTTCCGGAGCGGCAGTTCACCGGGGTTCCAGGCGTTAAAGCTGCCGGTCAGGTAGGCATCCTTGTTATTGAGGTGACCCGGCAGGGTGAAGGTGACGTTCGGCTTATAGTAAACGGAATTTACATTGCCCCCCGGATCGGCTTCACTATGTGTGTTGTCCGGATCGGTCATCCATCTGCCACCCACGATAAACTTGTACCAGTATTTGCCTGGCCCAAGCGGGACATCGGCTATCCAGCCACTGTCGGTGCGGGTCATCGGGATGGCCCCATGCTGCCAGTTTGTAAAACTTCCCGCCAGCAACACCTCCGCGGCGTTGTAATGGCCTTTCAGGTAAAAGGTCACGGCCGTCTCCGTCGCAGCGAACGGAAGCTTTCCGGAAAATCGATTGAATCCATACACGAGGTCATCGTTCCGGGGTGGGAACAAGTCATAGTTATTGGGGTGGTCTCCGGTGAGGGCCATGCGTCGTTCCGGGTTCCTCAACTCGTCCATACCCCCGATCTGTTTGCTGATAACGAGCCGCCGGCTATTGTCGACATCGATCCGCCAGCCGTCCTTTATCAATTGCGTAAGGCGGCCCGAATTGAGGACCAGGCCCAGGTTGAGGTCGCCAAGATCATATTTTTGGACGAACTGCTGCAGGGTGGGCGCTTCGATCTTCTTTTCGATCCGGATATACATTCTTCCATCCTGGATGGTGTAGGATGCTTTTTGCAGGTCCCCTTGGGAGAATGCCGGCTGTACCGTCAGGCTCAGTAAAAGGCAATATGTCAGGAGCCGCCTCATTTCCATATATACATCTTACGGGTGACAAAATTAAACCCAATTTTATGAAGGGACAGAAAATCGAATCCCAGCATTCCGTCGATACAATTGTTGTAGGCGTCGCACATGCTTTGAAGGTTCGTGATCAGGAAAGGAAGGGAGCCGACATCGCGATCCCCAAGCCGTAGCCCCTTAAGATCACCATAAAGGGCTTCCACTTTATGATTGCCGGATCCATTGAGGGTGACCCTTCGGGTGATCTCCACCTGCTCAAATACTTTTGTTGGAAGGCGGCTGTCGAGGACATTGTTCTCCGCGCCGCTGTCGATAATGAATTTCAGCTTCCGGCCCTTCAGGTAGAGGTAGACGATCATTTTATGCTCTTCGATATCGATCGGAATGATGTAGTAGGCCGCGGAGTCGCCCAGTTGCGGATCCCGGTAGGTGGTTGCCTCTTTCTTGCCGATCAGATGGAGATAGATGCGTTCGTTAACGTAGTCGATGATCATTTCGAAACGTTCGAACAACTGCAAGCCCAATAGACCCAGGATCTTTATGCCTTTGCTGTTTTCGATGTGGCCGAGGTTGATCAGGTCGGCCTCGACATGGTGATAGCTGAAAGTGCCAAGGTGAAAACTGTCGACGCTCGTTTGGACGGCTGTATTGACGGACCCCGTGACACCGGCGCTCTCGATGGGACTGGAGGTTGGATAATGGCGGAAATAAGTGATGTTTAGCACAAGCCCGGGTGTCCCGGTATCGAGGACAAAAAGGCCGGTCGAGGTGTCGGCCTTGCCCTGGATCAGGATAAGATTTCCGGCCCGGATAAAAGGGATGATCGCGGACGTGGAATCGGCGCTGATGATAGGGTCGATGGTGATAGTGGTGGCGTTGGCGCCGCCACCCGCCAAAAGGATCAGGATAGCGAATATGGTTATAAGGCGGTGACCCATTTTGTCTTGTCGGTAATGGGGGTTCGTTTGCCGGGACGCCGTGGTTCGTCGGAATAACCCAGATAAAGGAGGCCGAGGATGACATCTTCGGGGCCAAGGCGGAGGTATTCTTTCATAATTGGCTGTAATACAGCGCCTCCGGTACTCCACATAGTGGCAATGCCAAGGGCTTCGGCGCCGAGGAGGATATTATCTGCCGCGGCGGCGGTGGCGCAGATCTCTTCGAGCGCAGGGATATTGGGGTTATTGCCTCTTTGCATAAAGATGACGATCAGGTGTGAGGCCAGGTCCCCATTTTGTGCTTGTTTTTCATATTTGGCATCGGTGAATTTTTCGGGTGGGGTAATCTGCCGGTAGAGTTCGGCATGCTGGTGGCAAAAGCCGCGGACGGCCGCTCCGCTATATACAATGAAGCGCCAGGGTTCAGTCAGGCCGTGAGAAGGAGCCCAATTCGCCAATTCCAATAATTGGTTGATCTGGAGGTCGTCGATCCGTTTGCCGTTGAACGAGGTGGGTTTGATCGTTCGTCTGTTGATAACTATTTCCTGAAAAGTGCCAAAAATATCCATTTGTAAATATGTGATTTTGAAGTTATTAAGCCAAGTATCGTATTTTTCCTCGTAAAAACCCCTATTAGATGCGCCGGCTGCCGAGTATCTTTATTGTCGCAAGTTACAGCCGCCGTTTTTGAAAAACCCATTTTCCGTACCCACGGCTGGCCATTGGTGCTTCTCCTCTAGTCTATGTCCAACCCTCTCTCAAATTAATCCATTACCTGGGACCGGCATTGTTTTACAACAAAAATTTAAAACGATGTTGAAGTCACTTGTAGTTGTTACCCTGTGTAGCGTTTTTATTATCAACTCTTTACAGGTGTCCGCGGGTCCGCGCGTGTGGGATTTGCCGGTTTCGGCGCGTCTGCATGACGGCGGCTTGTCTGCGGGTGCCCGTCTGCTTGGACGGGGTATACCCGGACGGCAGGTACAGAAATTCGTCGACTCCTATATAAAGGATAACGATGAGGTGCTTGCCCAGGTCCGCGGGCGGAGCGTTCAGCCTTTTACGATCATTGATTCGGTGATGGACCATTATGCGCTGCCCCAGGAGCTTAGGTACCTGGCGGTGATCGAGTCGGACCTGCTGCCGACCGCGGTATCGCGGGTAGGAGCGAAAGGCCCCTGGCAACTGATGGCCGGGACAGCCCGGGAGTTGGGCCTCAAGGTCAGCCGCCGGTCGGATGAGCGGGCAAATTATTATAAAAGCACGACCGCGGCCGCGCTTTATCTCCGGGATTTGCACCGGGAGTTCAAGGATTGGCTGTTGGTGCTGGCCGCCTATAATGCGGGTCCGGCACCCGTATACCGGGCTATCCGCCTGGCGGGGAGCCGGAATTTTTGGGTCCTGGAGCGATATCTGCCGAAGGAGACGAGACAGCATGTGAGGAGGTTCCTGGCCACCGAGTATTACTTTGCGATCAGTGAGCCCGTGATCGATCCGATCGTCGATCCGGTGCACTCAGTCGATCTGGTCGGAGATCCGTTGCACTCGGTCGATCCTGTCGTCGATCCGGCCCATTCGGTCGATCTGGTCTTCGATCCGCTCGTCGACGCGGGGATGTTGCCAAAAGGCGCGCTAACAGATAAATATTTTTATTATAGATTATAATCGTAATTTGATATTCCTTCAGTGCTTTTCTCTTAAGCCATAATTCCGGCGCAAGCCGGGATCCGACCCATCGGTCTTAATTCCTAACTTAAAAAAAAGCACTTACATGAGCAAGATCCATCAAAACCGGCCTGGAAGCAGGCGAGATTTCCTTGGCAAGCTGGCGGGCACCGCCGCGCTTATCGGGATGAGCAATCTACCACTGGCAGCTAATGCAGAAGTCAACAATAACCATCTTCCCGGTGGAGGCCCGGGCGCAGATAATCAGGGCATGAACCTGGGAGACCCGGATGAGTGGTTGAAAGCCAATATAAAGGGGAAGCACAAGATTATTTTCGACTGTCCTGAACCAAAGGAACTCTTCACCTTTGCGTGGCCGAGAGCATTCCTGCTGACCAACCAGGCTACGGGAACGGAAGCGAAGGACTGCAGCGTCGTGGTCATCTTGCGGCATAACGCGATCCCCTATGCGATGGGCGATGCCTTGTGGGCAAAATACAATTTCGGCGAGACGTTCAAGATCAATGATGTCCGGACGGGGGCGGCGGCGACGCGAAATCCCTTCTGGGATACCAAGCCCGACGATTACAAAATGCCGGGGATTGGTGCGATTTCACTCGGCATCAGGGAACTGCAAGCCGACGGCGTGCTGATCGGTGCCTGCAGTCTCGCGCTGACGGTGTATAGCGCGGTGGTAGCGATGAAAACCAACCAGGATGCCGCGGCGGTTAAAAAAGAGTGGATGGACGGGCTGATCCCGATGGTTCAGCCAATGCCTTCGGGCGTTTGGGCAGTGGGCCGCGCGCAGGAACATGGCTGTACCTATTGCTTTGCCGGCTGATGAAGAATAAATCAATGCTTGCGGCGCTCGTGCTCGTCCTGGTGGTCCTCGTGGGTGGGGAGCTGATTCTGCGGCGGATGATTGACCGATCGCCAAAGGCTGACCAGAAGACATCGGTAGCTGCTGGGGCGGCGGCAGATTCGTTGTGGCAGGGGCCGGATAGTACCGCTATTCCGGCGGGAAATGCGGGGGACCTGATCCGTTATGGGAGGGATTTGATTGCCCGGACGGGGTATTATTTCGGTCCCACGGGTAGTATCAGTCGCACATCCAACGGCATGAATTGCCAGAATTGCCATATCGATGCGGGGAGACGACCCTGGGGAAATAATTTTGGCGGCGTCCGGTCTTCTTATCCAAAATTCAAAGAGCGGCGAGGCGCGGTGGAAGATATCGCGCAACGGGTATCGGATTGTTTCGAACGAAGTCTCAATGGCATCGCTCCCGATACGGCATCGAGGGAGGTTGGCGCCATGATCGCCTACATGGAGTGGCTGGGTGAGGGAGTGCCGAAGGGAAAAAAGCCTGCCGGCGCCGGCATCATAGCAATACCCTACCTGGCACGGGCAGCCGATCCCGCAAAAGGCAAGGTTATCTATGGCGTGAAATGCCAGACCTGTCATGGTCCGGATGGCGCGGGAATTAAGGACGCAGCCGGTAAACTGTATATTTATCCACCGCTCTGGGGTGGCAACAGTTACAATACCGGTGCAAGCTTGTACCGGTTGTCGCGGCTGGCGGGATTTATATACAACAACATGCCGTCGGGTACGGATTACCGAAAGCCGCAACTTACGGCAGGGGAGGCCTGGGACCTGGCAGCTTTCGTCGACTCAATGCCGCGGCCGGTAAAAACCTTCAGGCAGGACTGGCCGGATATTTCACTAAAACCGGTCGATCATCCGTTCGGACCCTTTGCCGACAGTTTCGCTTCACTGCAGCATAAATATGGTCCATTTCTCCCGATCATTCAGGCTCGGGAGGCCAAACATAAAAACGTTTCAAAATGAAAAAATTTCAATTTATCCTGGGGCTGCTGTTTTGCTCGTTATCGCTCGCCGCACAGCGGGCCGATTACAGGGTTGTCTTCGATCTCACCAGCCGGGATACGATCGATCAGAAAAATATGATCCGCTGGCTCAAGGAGATCAGCGAGTCCAATCCGGAGGCAAAATTGGAAGTAGTGATGTATTCGAAAGGGCTGGAACTGGTTGTAAAAGATAAGTCGTATGTGTCGGAGGACGTGACAAAGCTGGCTGCGAATAAGAATATCAGCTTTTCGGTTTGCGCGGTCGCGATGAAAAACAATGCTGTCACCGCGGACCAGCTTCTTCCGGGGGTGCATATCGTGCCGGATGGGATCTACGAGATCATTACCAAACAGCGGGAAGGGTGGGGATATATCAAGGCGGCGCGATGATCGGGGCTGCTCGGTCCGAAGCGCAATGACGGGTGGGTTGAAAGTGAACGTTCCCTATATCAAAAGCGGACAGGTGCCGGCGTGGGTGCGCTTCAAGCTATTGACAGAGAGCGTCGTAGAAAGCTGGCATCGTCTTGGTGTCCGTAGTTGTCAAATCGACGCCGCATGTTCAGGAACTATTTCAAAACCGCCTGGCGAAGCCTTCTGAAAAACAGGCTTTCCTCCTTTATTAACGTGGGTGGCTTATCCGTGGGAATGGCCGTAGCGATGCTGATCGGCTGTTGGATCTATAATGAATGGTCGTATAACCGCCAGTTTGCGAACTATGACCGGATCGCGCAGGTCTGGCAGCTTTGGTCGGGGGGACAACAGGCGCAATGGCAACTGCCGGCGGCAGTGGGGGACGAGTTGCGGGCGAAATTTGGCAGTGACTTCAAGCGGGTGGTCAAGTCTTCGCGGACTCTTGAGCATGTCTTCGCCGTCGGGGATAAGAAACTGGTGGAGAAGGGTAATTTCATTGAGCCCGAGGGTCTCGAGCTGTTTAGCGTGCCGATGTTGCAGGGTGACCATGGAGGGCTAAAGGTGCCGAACTCCATTCTGTTGTCCGCATCGACGGCCAGGGCGTTATTTGGCAACGACGATCCGGTCGGAAAAGTGCTAAGTATGGACGATACGGTGTCGCTGAAAGTGACGGGGATTTATGCCGATTTCCCTTATAATTGTGCGTTACGCGAAGTGAGTTTCCTTGGATCCTGGGATCTTTTTGCTGTCATTGACCCCGAAACGAGATATAACGGGAAAAGTTGGGGAGACAACGGCTGGCAGAATTTTGTTCAGCTGGCAGAGCATGCGGATCTTGCGCAGGTCTCAGCGAAGATCAGTCCATTGAAGGCTCAGCATGATCCGATGCTGGATGCCGCGGGCCACAATGTCAATCATACGACGTTATTTCTGTACCCGATGAGCCGGTGGCACTTGTATTCGGAGTTCAAAGACGGAGATGCGAACACCGGCAAGATTCGATATGTGCGGCTATTCGGGCTCATTGGGGTACTTGTATTGTTGCTGGCGTGTATCAATTTCATGAACCTGAGCACCGCACGGTCGGAGAAACGGGCGAAGGAGGTGGGGATCCGGAAAGTGGTGGGGTCGATGCGGGGTCAGCTGATAGGGCAGTTCTACAGCGAATCATTGTTGGTGGCCTTTTTGTCGCTTGGGTTTGCGCTGGGGTTAGTGACTATGGCGATACCCTTTTTCAATGAGCTCTCGGACACCAGGACCACGATCCCGTGGGCGAATCCGCTCTGGTGGGCTGCTTGCGCAGGCTTCACCCTATTTACGGGCCTTGTCGCGGGTAGCTATCCTGCACTCTATCTCTCTTCCTTCCGGCCGGTGAAGGTGCTGAAAGGGGTTTGGCGGGCCGGTCGCCTGGCCGCCGCGCCGCGGAAAGTGCTGGTCGTAGTGCAGTTTACAGTTTCCATTGCGATGATCGTTGGGACGGTCATCGTCTTCCGTCAGGTGCAGTATGCGCGGAGCAGGCCGGTAGGCTATGATCAGGGTGGACTGGTCATGATGCATTTGCATACGCAGGATATCCATCAACATTTCGGGGCATTCAGGGATGCGCTGATGCATACGGGAGCTGTGGCGGAAGCAGCGGAGTCGGTTGCGCCGGTCACGGAGTCCTGGCCGTTCAATGGTGGCCTCCACTGGACCGGTCACACCCAATGGGATGGAGAAGCAGATTTCTCGATGAAGGGGATTACGCAGGGGTATGCCAAAGCAGTGGGGTTACAATTTGTCAAGGGAAGGGATTTCCAGACGGGGCCTGACGGGGCTGATGCCCTGACGATGGTCCTTAACGAGGCTGCATTGAAAAATATGAAGTTGAAAGACGCGGTGGGAAAGACGATCACGTGGCAGAAGACTAATTTCACGGTGATCGGAATCGTAAAAGACGTGGTGATGGAGTCGCCGTATGAGACGCCGTTCCCCGCGATGTATTACCTGGCGCCTTATCCGATGTCCTACGTGACGATTAAAATCAATCCGGCGGTTGGTGCACAGGAGGCGTTGCGGAAGATCTCGCCGGTGGTCGGGAAGTTCAGTCCGGCGGAACCATTCGATTACAATTTTGTGGACGATACGTATGATGCAAAGTTCAAGGACGAGTTGCGAATCGGGACGCTTGCGGGATTCTTCACCGTGTTGGCGATCCTGATCTCCTGCCTCGGATTGTTTGGGCTGGCATCCTTTGTAGCGGAGCAGCGGATCAAGGAGATCGGGGTTCGGAAGGTACTCGGGGCGACGGTATTCAATCTGTGGGGATTACTTTCCAGAGAGTTCATCCTGTTGGTCAGCGTGTCCTTTCTGATCGCGATCCCGATCGCGTGGCGGGTACTGGCGCAATGGCTGCAGCAGTTTGCTTACCGGACGGAGGTCTCGTGGTGGATATTTGCGGTGGCGGGGATGGGAGCTTTGGTGATTACGCTGTTGACGGTGAGTTATCAGGCGGTCAAGGCCGCGATGACGAATCCGGTGAAGTCTTTGCGTAGTGAGTAAATTTAACCCACCATGCGATATTTGTTGGCCTTAGTTTCTCTTGTGCTGACTACGGCGGTGGTCCGCGCCCAGCAGCACGCGATGCCTCCACACCGGTATCTCTATGTGGCGACGCCGGGGATCAGAGATTACCTCGGGTACGGCGGCCATGGCATCCTTGTCTTTGATATCGACAACCATCATCGGTTTGTCAAAAGAATCCCTTTCCGCGGGTTGCATCCGGATGGTAAGCCATCGAACGTAAAAGGGATTGCCGTCAGTATCCCCCTCAACAGCATTTATGTAAGCACATTGGAGTCGCTGGTGCGGATCGATCTTACGACGGATTCGGTCGTCTGGGAAATACCATTCGAAGGCGGCTGCGATCGCATGGCGATATCGCCGGATGGCCTTACAATGTACCTGCCTTCGCTGGAAAATAGCTGGTGGAACGTTGTGGATTGCAAAACCGGCGCAGTCGCGGGGAAAATTAGCGGCTTCAAGCGGTCCCACAATACGATTTATGGCCGGCGGGCGAATGTCGTATACCTGGACGATATCGGGAGTCCCTGGTTGTACATTGCCGATGCAGGTAGCCGTCAACTGGCGGGCAAGGTGGGGCCATTTGCGAACAATGTCCGTCCATTTACCGTCAATGGCCGGGAGGATCGGGTATATGTGACGGTGGACAGCCTCCTGGGTTTTGAGGTCGGGGATCTGAAGCTTGGGACGAAGATCGCCCACGTGGCGGTGGAGGGTTGGGAGCCGGGGCCGGTGAGAAGGCATGGCGACCCCAGTCATGGAATAGCGCTTACGCCGGATGAAAAGGAGATATGGGTTTGTGACGGCCACAATATGCGACTTCACGTGTTCAGCGCGTCACCGCCGTATCAACAGCTGACGACGATCCCGCTACAGGATATGCCGGGTTGGATCTTGTTCAGTAGCGACGGCAAATACGCCTATCCCTCCAGCGGTGAGGTGATAGAGGTAAAGACGCGAAAGGTCCTGATGACGCTGAAGGATGAATTCAGCAACAACGTTGGCAGCGAGAAGATGGTGGAAATAGATTTTAGCGGCAAGCGGGCGGTGCAGGCCGGTGATCAGTTTGGGATAGGGGGTGTAAAAGGGCAATGAGTCACTTTCTGTGACGCAGCAACCCTAACCCGAGGCTGGACAGCAATCCGAATAAGCCGAAACCGGCTATGAGCAGACGTTCACCGCGGAGAGGATAGCTGTGGAGCTCACGTGCCGCGGCAGCATACGAGTCCGAAGCCGGGATCGATTGCTCGTTTTGCGTTCGTGCGACAAGGTCCCAATCATTATAGCTTTTCCCCGTCAGAAAAGTAAGCATCTTCAACTCGTCCTTTCGTCTTCCTTTCAATTCCTCCAGGTATTTCTGGCCGGCGCTGCAACTCAGATCGCCGGTTGCAGGATGGGTGATGATATAGCGCGCCTGGAAATTGCTGGTATTGGGGGTCTCCTGGAAGGAAAGGTCCTGGGGAAACGCCGACCGGTTATAGCGCACATGAAGTCGGGTGAAATAGACGTTGTTGGGGCGAACGACGTCCTCGACGTCGGGGTCGTCCGAATTTCCGGGGGAAGAAGCGACCCACGAAACGCCCGCCTGCACCAGGTCCCTGCGTGAAGGCACCCGGGCGACGCAGGGATCGCATTTGACGGAATTCGCCGGACTCAGATCCCAGGCGTATTCGAGCATGGCCACGGATTTGCCGGCGCCGAACCATTGATATTGAAACAGGTTGGAGTAGAAATTCGCGAAATTGTTCTGGACGAATTCGGGCACGTTCTTGCCGGTCGGCAGGACAACCGTGGGATAGTTGGCGCATTCGATCCTTCCGGTCTTGCTGAAAGCATAAACGATCATATCCTGGTCGCCCTCGGCGTTGGCCATGCCCAGTCGGATCGGCAGCATGAATTTCGGCGATTGGAAAGAGATCTGGATGGGACGAAGGAAATTGCCGGGAACCTTCTTTTTTTCTTCTTCATTCACCTTGACGACAAAGAATTTCATGTTGCTCCGGATATAAGGTTCCAGGACTTCATCGGCGCCTGCCGGGATCTTGTAGCCGTTCTCCGTCAGCCATGTTCGAAGCCCGGTGGATTCTTTTGCGCTTAGGATAAGGATATCGTATTCGCCGACGAGGTATTTGGCTTCGATGCGGACTCCATTTTTCTTTGCAGATCCGTACCCGATAACGACGATGTCGTTGAGGGCGACGCCCCGTACCCTGCCAGCCAAGCCCATTTTATACCTCTCCAGTTCACACGGATTCTGATCGTAGTATTCAACCAACCGGGGTTGACTGTAGTCATTAAGGGTCTGAAAGATCGACTGGTCGACGACCTTTATATCGCTTTTCCCGAGCACTACCGGCACCGGCACTACCATGGCAAAGTCCTTTAGATCGCCTTTGAAATCATTGTACATGGTGATCGTATTCCTTTCCCCATCGCGTACGAGGATTACCTGGGAGGTTTTGTTCCTCAGCGTTCCATCAGCCTTGCTGACATAAAACCCGCAGAAGGCCATGGCTTCGTTGCTGACCAGGGCCATCAGCACGGCAAAGGCAGCTGCCTTTCTTTTGTTGTTGTTAAGCATAATAAAGTTTTTGAACCTTGAAAATAGGGGGAGCACCTGCCATTGGAAGCTCCGGGCAGGGAAGAGGCGGTCCAGAATGGGCACGAGGGGCGCCAGGGCCACCAACATCCACACCGGAGTATTGTACATCCATCGGAAAGCGGCCAGATAAAAGGAAAGAGTGGCGATGGCCGTTGCCCAAACCACTCGGGCAACGGGATGGTTGGGAGAAGTCCTGGGGTCGCTGATCATAAAGAAGCTAAAAAGCAGGAGGCTTCCGCTGCTGATGGAATGGAGAAAATAATCGGCTGGCCAGCCGAGGGAAAGCACCTGGCGCCAGTATAACAGCCCGCCGTACGCCAGCAGGAAACTGAGGCTGCTGTCGAGCTTCTGCACCTGCGTGACCACAATGGTCCCGAGGGTGAGGACCAGGAAAAACAGAACCGTTCCATTGCCCCATTGTCCCGGAGACAGCCATGCATCTCCCGTGATCAGGAGGGTTGCGGCGATCCCAAATGCTGAAGGATTAAAGAGGTGTTTTTGCCTGATCCGGAAAAGATATTTGGAGGCTACGGCGAGTAAGGCGGCCAACAGACTGGTCCATCCGTGCCCCGTCTTTAGCAGAAGGCAAAGGCTCAGGGCGGTGATCAGGGCGCTGAGGCCCCAGGATTTGTAGCCGCCTGTGCCCGTTAAGGGCGGGAATTTTTTCCGCCGGATGGCTTCCGCGGCATAGCTGAAAAAAAGGCATCCGCCAATGCTGAACATATAGTGCGGCCAGTCGGGCAGCCAATGCAGGAAAAGGATGCCATAGGATAAAAAGAAAGCCTGGAAAAGCACCTGGAACCAGCGGGGGTCGGCAGCTATTGGTAATCGCAGCATAAGACATATTTACCGCTGGATGCAGGTTTCCCTGAAAATGCATAAAAAGGCGGGAGGTGGAATGGGAAATACTCGGTATATTAGTGCGGGTTGAAATGACCCTTTACCCATGGGAAGCGTTTCGTTAATCGTTCTGTTAATTGCTGGAGTTGCCTTTTCGGCCGGAGGAATTGCCGTCGCCCGCATCTTTGTCAAAGGGACAAAAAACGCGCAGAAAGGCCAAGCCTATGAGTGCGGGATCCCATCCGCAGGCACTCCATGGAATCAGGTCAATGTCGGCTATTACCTCTATGCCCTGATCTTCCTCATTTTCGATGTAGAGCTTGTCTTTATGTATCCCTGGGCGGTAGCCGTCAAAAAGATCGGGATAGCCGGCCTCGTCGAGATCGTGGTGTTCCTGTTCATCCTCTTCATGGGATTCCTGTACGCACATAAAAAAGGAGCGTTGAAATGGATGTAAGCCAGCAAAATACGGATAACAAGTCCTTTCCGGGAGAAGTCCACCCGACGGCGGGGGGTGGGGTACTGGTGACGAAACTGGACGAGGTGATCAATTGGGCGCGTTCCAACTCGCTTTGGCCGCTGGTATTCGGCACGTCCTGCTGTGCGATAGAAATGATGTCTACGGCCGGGGCGAAATACGATTGGTCACGGTTCGGATTCGAGGTGGCACGGGCTACGCCGAGGCAGGCGGATGTGATCATCATCGCGGGAACCATCGTCAATAAAATGGCCCCGGTGCTGAAAAGGCTTTATGACCAGATGGCGGATCCCAAGTATGTGATCGCCATGGGCGCATGTGCGACGAGCGGGGGACCATTTTTCTATAATACCTATTCCGTGGTAAAAGGTGCGGATCATGTGATCCCCGTAGACGTCTATGTGGCAGGCTGTCCGCCGCGGCCGGAAGCCTTGCTGCATGCATTGATCACTTTACAGGAAAAAATAAAAAGGGAACACAATGGATAGGGAGGCCCTTCGACAACGTGTGAGTGAATTGCTTCCTTCGGCTGTATTCGAGGAAGGTGGCGAGTGGACGACGATAGCCATCGATCCGCCAGCATGGGGGGGATTCGCAACGGGACTACGGTCGGGTGCGGGCCTTGAATTCGATTTTTTATTCTGTGTGACGGCGGTCGATTGGCGGACGCATTTTACGATGGTATACCATCTGACTTCGACCGTATATCGTCATGTGCTGGTGGTCAAGGCGAAACTCGATCATGATCGTCCGGTGATCCAAACAGTATCGGATATCTGGCGGACGGCGGAGTTCCATGAGCGCGAGGCGTACGATCTGATGGGGGTGGAGTTTACGGGTCACCCGGACTTGCGCCGGCTATTCATGACCGATGACTGGAACGGATGGCCGCTCCGAAAGGACTATGAAGACCCTGTCAACATGATTAAATTATGATCGGGCTCCGCCCGATCCGCGCGTGAGCGAGGCCAGGGGCCGAAGCGCAGATATTATAACTATGATCGAAGAATTAGGCACGACGGAACAAGGAGACCTCGTGATCAACGTTGGTCCGCAGCATCCTTCCACACATGGGGTACTGCACCTGGTCATCACCCTTAACGGGGAAACGATCAGGAAGGTCGAGCCTCACCTTGGTTATATTCACCGAAGCATAGAAAAGATGTGTGAAAGCCTGTCCTACCGGCAATTCATTTATGTGACCAGCCGGATGGATTATCTGTCTTCGCATATCAACAACCATGGCTGCGCCTTGTGTGTGGAAAAGGGGTTGCAGATCGAAGTGCCCGCGCGCGCAAAAGTGATCAGGGTGCTGATGGATGAGTTGACCCGGCTGGCCTCCCATCAGCTATGGTGGGGCGCGATGGCGATGGATGTAGGTGCGCTTACACCCTTCTTTCACGCATTCCGGGAAAGGGAGGCGATCAATGACATCATGGAAGAGACATGCGGGGCAAGGTTGACGATGAATTATATGGTACCAGGCGGCGTGATGGTGGATATTCACCCCGATTTTCAAAAGAAGGTAGCGGCATTTATCCGGTTTTTCAACGGGAAGATCGATGAGTATGACGAGCTGGTAACGGGAAATATTATCTTTAAGAGCCGGATGAAAGGGGTTGGGTACCTTTCGCCGGCGGACGCTGTTTCCTACGGCTGCACGGGACCGACAGCAAGAGGCAGTGGCGTGAGCTGCGATGTGCGAAAGCTATATCCCTATGAGGTATATGGAGACGTGCATTTCGAAGAGATGAAGGAGACGGGGGGAGATTGTTACGCGCGCTATCTGGTTCGGATGCGGGAAATGCGGCAGTCCATATCCATCATAGAGCAGCTGATCGAGAATATCCCGGAGGGTGAATTCCAGACGAAGACAAAGGCGGTCCTGAAACTGCCCAAAGGCGAGTGGTATTCCCGGGTGGAGACGGCGCGGGGTGAATTTGGGGTTTATATCATCAGCGAGGGGGGAACGACGCCCTACCGGATCAAATTCCGGAGCCCGGGGTTTTCGAACCTCTCGGCGCTGGACCATATGGCAAGAGGGCATAAGATCGGCGACCTGGTGGCGATCATGGGGACGCTCGATCTGGTGATCCCGGATATCGACCGGTGAATTTATAACGATGCTAAGCATAGAAAATATAACTCGATCCATCGACGCATGGCTGACCGGGACATTCAGTCCGACCGTCGTCGTGCTCGTGGAATCCGTGGTCGTCGGGCTGTGCGCGATCGGGTTGTTTGCCTTGCTTGGATTGGTGCTGGTGCTGATGGAAAGGAAAGTCTCCGCCTACATGCAGGTCCGGCTGGGGCCCAATCGAGTGGGGCCGGGCGGCAGTCTGCAAACGGTGGCCGACACCTTAAAACTGGCTATGAAAGAGGGCTTGACCCCCGATGGCGCGGACAAATTCCTGTTCAACCTGGCGCCGTTTGTCGTCATCGCCGTCGCCATGCTGGTATTGGCCCCTATGGCTTTCGCGCGCGGAACCCAGCTATGGGACCTCAATATCGGCGTGCTGTATATTACCGCCGTCTCGTCATTATCCGTGATCGGCATCCTGATGGCGGGCTGGGCCAGCAACAATAAATATTCCCTGCTTGGCGCGATGCGCAGTGGTGCGCAGATCGTCAGCTATGAATTGTCGGCGGGGATCTCGGTGATATCCATCGTGGTGCTGACCGGCAGCCTGCGGATCTCGGACATTATTTCCTCCCAGCAGGATGGCTGGTGGCTTTTCAAGGGGCATATCCCCGCGATCATTTCCTTTGTTATTTTCATCATTGCCGTGACGGCGGAGACCAACCGGGCGCCATTTGACTTGGCCGAGGCGGAATCGGAGTTAACCGCGGGGTTCCACACCGAATACTCGGGAATGAAGTTCGCCTTGTTCTTCCTGGCGGAGTATGTGAATATTTTTATTGTTTGCGGGATAGCGGCCACATTGTTCCTGGGCGGCTGGATGCCGTTGCATATTGGCCATTGGGCGGGATTTAACCACGTGATGGATTATATCCCGTCGTCCCTGTGGTTTTTGGGAAAGACGTTCTTCCTCATCTTTGTGCTGATGTGGTTCCGCTGGACGTTTCCCCGGCTTAGGATCGACCAGCTGCTAAACCTGGAGTGGAAGTATCTATTACCTATAAGTTTGCTGAATTTGTTATTAATGACGTTAATTGCAATTGAAGGATGGCATTTTTAAAGAAATATATATCGGATGTGGTGGGCGCCGTGCGATCCCTGCTGAAAGGGATGAAGCTGACGGGCTATTATTTTACGCATCATAAAGAGATCATCACCCAGCAGTACCCGGATAACAAGGCGGACATGAAGTTGCCGGAACGGTTCCGCGGGGAGGTGGTCATGCTCCATGATGAGAAGAATGAGCATGCCTGTACCGGCTGCACCGCCTGTGAGCTGGCTTGTCCAAACGGGACGATCAAGATCATCACCAAATTCGACACGACACCGGAGGGCAAGAAGAAGAAGGCGCTGGACACCTTTATTTATCATCTGGAGCTTTGCACGATGTGCAATTTATGTATCGAGGCCTGCCCCACGGATGCCATCAAGATGGCACAAAATTTTGAACACAGTGTGTATGACCGCAGCCTGCTGACAAAAAAATTAAATAAACCCGATTCTAAAATCAGAGAGGGCGTTGAATAATGAGCGCGTCTGCCGTCGTCTTCTATATCCTTTCCTTTTTTATCGTGGCGTCCGCCCTGCTGGCCGTGACATCCCGGAAAATATTCCGGTCGGCCATCTGGTTGTTGTTTACCCTCACAGGGATTGCGGGGCTGTATTTCTGGCTCCAGATGGAATTTGTGGCAGCGGTTCAGATCGTAGTCTATGTCGGCGGGATCGTGGTGCTGATCATTTTTTCCATTTTTCTCACGCAGCAATCGGGGAAGGACCTGCCCGTTCCGGTGAGGGGAAGAGCGGTCTTCTCGATACTGGCGGCATGCGCGGGGTTTGTGCTGACCTGTTTGATCCTGCGCGGGTATGTCTTCAGGCCGGCGGATCAGGCCCCAGACAGCGTCGGAGCGGGAGCCAGTGCCGGAGCGGGAGCCAACGTAGGAAATATCGGCGCGCAGCTGCTCAGCACGTCGGAGCATGGGTATGTATTGCCGTTTGAAGTGATCAGCATCCTCTTGCTGGCGGCCATGATCGGCTGTATCGTCATTGCGATGAAAACAAAACCGGAGCACCGATGAGCCAGGTCCCGTTAACACATATCCTGTTCGTAAGCACCGCCCTCTTCTTTATCGGGATGTATGGATTGCTGACCAGACGGAACATGATCACGATGCTGATGTCGGTGGAGCTGATACTGAACAGCGTCAATATTAATTTCATCGCCTTTAACCGATATCTATACCCGAGCAGACTGGATGGGGTCTTCTTTACCTTGTTCATCGTTGCCATAGCGGCCGCAGAGGCGGCCGTGGCCATTGCCATCATTATCAACCTATACCGGAATTTTGGTTCAATCGATGTGGAATCGGCGGAAGAAATGAAATATTGAGTATGCCAAACGCTGCTTATATACTACTGATCCCCTTGTTGCCATTGGCAGGATTCGTGCTGCTGGGGCTGTTCGGCAGGAAGTATTTTCGACGATCCGCGGGATTGCTGGGGACGGGTGTCGTGCTTGTCTCCGCAGCGCTGGCGCTATGGGTTGCCTGGCAATATTTTTCGGCCGGGCATGCGGCCGGGCATTACGGGCAGACGGTCCCCGTCCGGTTGCGCTGGCTGAATTTTTCACCGGGGCTTTCCATCGATATGAGCGTTATCCTTGACCCGATTTCGGTGATGATGCTCTTTGTGGTCACATTCATCTCCCTGATGGTTCATATTTTCAGCCTTGGATATATGAAGGGAGAGGCGCGGTATGCGACGTATTATGCTTTTCTGAACCTGTTTACTTTTTCGATGCTGGGGTTGGTGATGGCCGGGAATATCTTTGAGACTTATATCTTCTGGGAGCTGGTTGGTTGTTCGTCGTTCCTGTTGATCGGGTATTACTACGACCGGCCGACAGCGGTCGCTGCGGCGAAAAAGGCATTTATCGTCACGCGGTTCGCGGATCTGGGGTTCCTGATCGGGATATTGATCCTGTCATTTTACTCGGGGAGCCTGGATATTCAGACACTTGTCCGACGGCTTGCAACGCCGGGATCGCCACTTACCGAAATTACCACGGCTTCTTTCCTGGGGATCTCGATGTTATCGTGGGGTCTGGGTCTTGTCTTTGTGGGCGGGGCAGGCAAATCGGCGCTGTTCCCGCTGCATATCTGGCTGCCGGATGCGATGGAAGGCCCTACGCCGGTTTCGGCGCTTATCCATGCGGCGACAATGGTGGTCGCCGGGGTATACCTGGTGGCCAGACTGTACTTCGTATATATCAATTTCGATCATGTTGCCGTGTTGCAGATAATCCTGTGGGTCGGGGCGATCTCCGCCTTGCTCGCGGCAATCATCGCCTGTACACAGACGGATATCAAACGGGTGCTGGCCTATTCGACGATGTCGCAGATCGGGTATATGATGTTGGCATTGGGCACTTTTCACCCTGTCGGTGAGGCCACGACGCTGGGTTATACCGCCGCGATGTTCCATCTGTTCACGCATGCTTTCTTCAAAGCCTTGCTCTTCCTATGCGCGGGTGTGATCATTCATCGGGTGCATAGTAATGAAATGGAGGATATGGGCGGGCTGCGGAAATCACTACCGCTGACGCATATTTGCTTTCTGATCGGCTGCCTGGCGATAGCCGGTATCCCGCCTTTTGCAGGTTTTTTCAGTAAAGAGGATATTTTGCTGGCGGCCTGGGATGCCAATAAGGCGGTCTACTATATCGGGGTATTCACCTCGGGACTGACGGCCTTTTATATGTTCAGGTTGTACTTTTCCGTGTTCTGGCGGCGGCCGGCGCGCGAGGTCGGCGGGCATCATGGGGACGGAGGTCATAGAGAGGCGCCATTTACGATGAAGCTACCGCTGGTCATCCTTTCTTTGGGGGCGGTGTTTGCCGGCTTTGTTCCATTCTCCAGTTTGGTAACCTATGATGGAACACCACAAGAGGGCCACGGCATCGGGCTCTTCGCGGTTTTTCCGGTTACGGTGGCGGCGATAGGGCTTGGTATAGCCGCTTATTTATATCGGACGGCAAGCGACAGACCGGAACGGGCGGCCTCTGCACTGAAGGGGCTATACCGCTTCGCCTATCATAAATTTTATATCGACGAGGTATACCTGTTTATTACCAAAAAGATTATTTTCAATTTCATCGGAAGGCCTGCGGCGTGGATAGACAGGAAAATTGTGGACGGGTTGATGAATGGGCTGGCGGCGGTCACGGCCTGGGTGTCCGCGGCGATTAAGCGGCTGCAATCGGGGAAAGTTCAGGATTATGCCTTGTATTTCTTTGCGGGGATCACCGGGTTAGCAATCTTATTTATTTATATATACACATGAATCTGTCATTGCTCATTTTGGCGCCATTGATCACGGCCGTTGCCGTCCTGTTTTGCGGGGGGCTTAACCGGATCCGGTGGGTGTCCCTGGCGGGGGTAACCGCACAGCTGGCACTCGCCTTTGTCCTGCTGGTGCTGTACTGGAGGGAGCGCACAGGAGGGAATGAGGCGGCCATGCTCTTCCAGTCCCGGTTTGCGTGGTTCCCGGCCTTGAATATCTGGTATCATGTGGGGGTGGACGGTATTTCCGTTGTGATGATACTCCTGACCGCCTTTGTGATGCTGGCCGCCGTACTGGTGTCGTGGAGGATCGGGACGATGGTTAAGGAATTCTTTGTGTTGCTGCTCCTTCTGAGTGCGGGGGCATACGGGTTCTTTATTTCCCTGGACCTTTTTACATTATTCTTTTTCCTGGAGATATCGGTCATTCCAAAGTTCCTGCTGATCGGGGTGTGGGGGAGCGGCCGCAAGGAATATAGCGCGATGAAGCTGGCGCTGATGCTGATGGCGGGATCGGCGCTGGTGTTTATCGGATTGCTGGGCCTATACTATAGTGTCGGAAGCTTCGACTGGCAGCAGATCTCCCGAACGCCTGTCCCGGTGGCGGTGCAACGGATCTTTTTTCCTTTCCTGTTTGTGGGCTTCGGCGTTTTCACGGCATTGTTCCCCCTGCATACCTGGGTGCCGGACGGCCATTCGTCGGCGCCGACGGCAGCATCGATGTTCCTGGCCGGGATCTCGATGAAACTGGGTGGATATGGTTGTCTGCGGGTCGCGGTATTTCTGATGCCGGAAGCAGCGAAGGAGTATTCCCCGGCCATCATCCTGCTGGCTACGATCGCGATCGTATACGGGGCATTTGCGACCATGATGCAGAAGGACTTGAAATACATCAACGCCTATTCCTCCATCAGCCACTGCGGCTTCATCCTGTTGGGGATCGGGATGCTGACCCAAACCGCAATGACAGGCGCCGTGATGCAGATGATCTCGCACGGGTTGATGACGGCCCTCTTCTTTGCGGCGATTGGGATGATCTATGACCGGACACACACGCGGATGGTTGACCGGCTGGGCGGGCTGTTAAAAGTGATGCCGTATATCTCGACCGTGTTTGTGATCGCAGGCTTATGCTCCCTTGGGCTCCCGGGTCTCAGTGGCTTTGTAGCGGAGATCACCGTCTTCATGGGTTCCTGGCAGCGGACGGGAGGGATGTATCGCCTGGCGACGATATTGGCTTGCGCGTCCATCGTTATAACGGCGGTGTATATCCTGCGGGCGACGGGACAGACGATCATGGGCCCGCTGAAAGACCCGAAGTATAACGGGCTTACAGATGCTTCCTGGAATGAGCGGCTGGCGGGGATACTGTTGGTGGGCGGCATCGTTGCCATCGGTATCGCGCCTTATTGGCTGAGTAACCTGTTGACGCCCGGGATCAGACCGATCGTGGATTCATTGGGAAAGGCAATCAATATTAAATGAACCAATTTATGGGGGCGGACGTTATTTTCTCGTTGAGGCAGGAATTGATGGTCACCGCCATTGTCTTCATACTGTTGGTGATGAAGGTGGGGATGGCGGAGCTCAGGACCGGGGTCATCCTCAACGTCGTCAATTTGCTGCTGCTGGCGAATGTTATACTCGGTTGTTTGGGGGGGCCGGTGTCTGTGGCGTTCAACGGCATGTTCCATACCAATCCACTGATCGTACTGGAGAAGAACATGCTCAACCTGGCGACGCTGCTTGTTTCGTTACTGGCCTATGACTGGCTGAAAGGACACCGGCACGTGGCGGAATTCTATATGCTGTTGCTGGCTACCCTGACGGGCTTCTTCTTTATGATCTCAGCCGGCAATCTGCTGATGTTCTATCTTGGCCTCGAGCTGTCCACGATTCCGCTGGCCGCGCTTTCCAGCTTCGACCTGGAGAAACGACAGTCGTCCGAAGGCGCCATGAAGTTTATCCTCTCCGCCGCATTTTCGTCCGCGCTGCTGCTTTTTGGTATCTCCCTGTTGTATGGGGCCACGGGTACGCTGGATTTCGGGGTGCTTTCCAGGCGGCTTGACGGAAGTGCATACCAGCTCTTTGCATTTATCCTCATCCTTTCCGGTTTTGCCTTCAAAGTTTCTGCCGCCCCATTTCATTTTTGGACGGCGGATGTTTACGAGGGGAGCCCGGTGCCGGTGACAGCTTACTTATCTGTCGTCTCCAAAGGTGCGGTATTCTTCATCTTTATACAGGTGTTGTATATCGTTTTCAAGCCGATGGCGATCAATTGGTATAAGATACTCGTCTTGTTGTCGGTGCTGAGTATGACGGTGGGTAATTTGTTCGCCCTGCGCCAGGAGCGGCTAAAGCGGCTGCTGGCATTTTCCTCGGTTGCGCAGTCAGGGTTCATCCTTGCGGGGGTGATTGGAAGTTCAAGAGCCGGTGAGGCGTCGGTGGTTTATTTCATTCTCATTTATATCTTTTCCAATCTTGCCGCCTTCGGGGTAGTATCGCTGATCAGTGCGCAGACCGGGAAGGAAGGTATCAGGGATTACCGGGGGCTTTATACCAATAATAAGGCGTTGTCCTGGGTAATGGCGATATCGTTGTTTTCCCTGGCCGGCATCCCGCCGACGGCCGGATTCTTCGGGAAATTCTTTTTACTATTGGCGGGTGCGGGGAAGGGAAACTATGTCTTTATCGGCATTGCGGCGTTGAATATGGTGGTCTCGCTATATTATTATCTGAGGGTGGTAAAGGCTATATTTATGGACACGCCGGACGAGCCCATCGGGAAATTAAACATCCCGCTGATGCCCAATATTGCTTTCGTGATTTGTGTGGTGGGGATCATGGTGACCGGGTTGGCAGGAGGGGTATATGCGTATATTTATTCATTGAGCGGAGGACTTTATGGCTATTAACCAAAATCATTTATTCGAGGAGCTGAGTGGGGTGAAGTGTGCTGTCGTTGAGAAGAATGTCGCGCCTGCGCGGGTGGAGTTTTTGCGGGGGGTTCTCGAGTTTAATGGATTTTCGGTTGTCGTTGTACCGAGCCCGCCCCCAAAAGTGGCGCCCACGCCCGCTCCTGCGCCCGCGCCCGCGCCTGCTCCCGCGCCCGCGCCTGCTCCAGCTGCGCCCCCTCCGGAAACATTTACGGTTGGTGTGACCGACGTAATGTTCAATGCCGTGAATGCCATTTTCGGGCGATTGCTAAAAGCGCCCGGAGGGCAGGTGGTGACATTGGCATATTGGAAACAGCAAGAAAATAAACCAGATAATGAAAAGCCTTATTTTGCCTGAAGTTCCCCGCATCGCCGGCAGGGGAGCGATGCTATTGTCCCTGGTGACTGTCTTTATATTTTCGTGTCTAACCAGCTGCGCCAATAAAGGGAGCGACCTGAACAGCAACCGTTCCGACAGCTTGCCGCCGGTCGAAACCAAATCTCCAAACAGCGACTACAAACCGGCGTTTCCGGGGCAGACCAGGATTGCCGGGGTGAAAACAACCACCGCCTATACCGTTGAGAAGATCGCCGACAAGCTGGGTCATCCCTTTGCGATCGTCGCCATGCCCGATGGCCGGTTGATGGTGACGATAAAATCGGGGTACATGGAGATCCATGATAAGAATGGGGTACTGGTAAAGAAGATCACGGGCTTCCCCGATGTGGTGTATGCGGGACAGGGCGGGCTGCTGGATGTGGCCTTTGACCCAACGTATAACAGCAATAAGACAATCTATTGGTGCTACTCGGAAGGATATTCGACGGGAAATTTGACGGCAGTTGCCAAAGGGAGGTTGAACGAGGCCGCAGGCAAGGTAGAGGATGTCACCGTCATCTTTCGTGCGGCGCCGGGAACGGGCAGTACCTTGCAGTATGGATCGCGGCTGGTGTTCGATAAAGACGGCAACCTCTTCGTGAGCATTGGCGAGAAATTTATGCCGCAAAGCAGGGTGCAGGCGCAGGACCCGGGCTCCTATCTTGGAAAGATCATCCGGATAACCACCGATGGCAAACCTGCCGCCGGCAATCCGTTCCTTAATCAGTCAGGCGCGAAACCCGAAGTGTATTCCTACGGACATCGGAATCCGGAAGGGCTTGACATCAACCCCGCGACCGGTGAATTATGGGAGTCGGAGTTTGGCCCCCGGGGTGGGGATGAGATCAATATCATCCGTCCCGGAAAAAATTATGGCTGGCCGGTCATCACTTATGGGATCGAGTACACGGGCGGGAAAGTTGGTGACGGAATTCAGCAGAAGGCGGGGATGGAGCAGCCGGTCTACTATTGGGATCCGGTGATATCCCCCAGTGGGATCTGCTTCTATCGGGGAAATGCCATTCCTGAGTGGAAGGATAATTTATTTATTTCCTGTCTCAGCGGACAGCATCTGGACCGGGTGGTCATAAAAAACAACCGGGTTGTCGGTGAGGAACGGTTGCTGGAGGCTAAAAACCAGCGGATCCGGGACGTGACGTATATGGATGAGAAGCTTTATGCGATCACGGATGATGGGGACATCTATCGTATTGCAAAGAAGTGAAGCAAAATCCATCGATATGAGGAAAGTAATCAAAAGGACTTTCTATACCTTATTGATTTTGGTTGCGGCTGTTTGCATTTTCGGATTGGTTTTGGCATTTTGGCCAATCCAGTGGAAGATCGCCAACAAGGGGATTACGCCTGAAGAAGCTGCTCAGCTGCGGCAGCGATATACGGGTCCGCACAACGTGTTCCGAGCGAGCGACGGGGAAACGCTTTTCCTGCGGCGTTGGGAGCCCGACAGCACACGATCCGTCAAAAAGGACATTGCGGTGCTGATCTTTCATGGATTTACGGCATATAGCGGGCCTTATGGCATGGCCGGGGTACCGATATCAGCGGGCGGTTATACCGTCTTTGGCCTTGATTACCGGGGGCATGGGTTATCGGGAGGTAACCGGGGCGATAGCAAGGGTAAAGACAGATGGATCGGCGATCTGGCGGAAGCGGTGCGGTATGTCCACCGCCTTGGGTTCTCAAAAGTGGTGGTTATGGGCCATAGCCTGGGGGTTGCGGCTGCCATTTGTGCGGCCGATACAGTCCCGGACGAGATCTCGGGGTTGGTATTGCTTTCGGGAGCGTATGAGGGGCGAAAAGGCCTTTCGAAGCCGCTTAGCTTTTTTCAGCAGGGCAGGATTGTGTCATCCGCGATATTTCGCCCGTCTTACCGGGCGGTTGAATATTATCGGGAAGGAATGACGGTCTCGGACGACACCTTATGGAATTACCGATACACCCCGCGGTTCCTGACCATGATGGATGTCAAGAAGCTCCGGCTTCCGCCCAGGCTGAATATCCCTGTTTTGGTGGGAGTAGGAGATAAGGATGAATTGTTTGAAGTGGATAAAGTGAAGGAGTTCTACGATCTGGTGCCGGGCAATAAAAAGGAGTTTTTTATTATGAAGGGGGCCACGCATGCAAAGATACCGGTCGAGTGTTGGGAGGAGATTGTGTCGTGGTTGGATAAGACGTATACGGGGAGTGTAGCACCAGGTAATTGAGGGATAGTTCCCGGGATCATTGGTGGAAAATATAGATTTCTACTCTTCTGTTTAGGTCTCTTGTCGGGTAGGCCCTGGAGATGCCCCTGCCTTCCGCTTCGATTAACGCGGGGGTCAAGTTAAATTTAGCAATGAGCAGGCGGGCGACTTCAGCCGCCCTTTTTTTGGAGAGGTCCAGATTGTAGGCTTCCGAGCCTACGTCATCGGTGTATCCGACCACTTGAATTTTCTTTATGCCGGATTTAGTCAGGAGTTTCTGGTAACGCTGCAGGGTATCGGGATTCTGTACCAGGTATTGGTCGAAATCGAATTGGATGTTATGGATAATAATTGTGTCTGTCGGCAGTGGGGTATAAGGTGATTTTGGAGTGTCGGTCTGTTGCTTGGGTGGCAGGATGACCCTTCCGGTCGTATCCGGCGGGGCATCGGAGACGTCGGGATCCAGATCCCCCGGGTGGTTATTGGAATGCCGCCGGCGGATGGCATATAGCGAGTCGTTGGTCTTTTGGTAATCTGCACAGGAAGTTCCTTTTATCGGTACGACGGAGATATCATCCACCAGGATATCGATGGAGGGACCGGAGTTGTTCCGCTGATCCATGATGTCGGCGTTAGTGATGCGGTAGAAGTTGCCCACGATGAGTATAATGGAGTTGGTAGAAGGGACGTACTCTTTCCTGATCTCGAACCAACCATTCTTCAAATCCCGGGTTGTGGCACCGACAAAGGAGAGATAACTCCTGGGTTGCAAGATAGAGTCGCCCTGTACAAAGATAAAACGGGTAGTAAACCACAGACCGATGTCACGCAGGTTTGGGCAGGTGGTGCCAAGCTGTGTGGCGTTCCTGGGGCTGGCGACCTTGAGGCTGATGTTGTAGTGTGCTCCAGCCTCAAGGGGACATAACAGCATTGTTTCCCAATATTGGCGATTCTCTGTCTGCCGGCTGGCGGCTACGATCTGCAGGTGCCGGCTGCCGGTGGCGGAGGGAAAACGGGGGAAGTAGCCTGTCGTAAGTTTCCTGCTTAGATAGAACCAGGCGGAGGGGCTGCAAGGTTGATTGTATTCGGAGCAAATATTGACATCTTCGAAGGAAGGATTGGGCACTAAGTTCTGTCCTTTAACCCTTTGAATAAGCAGGAAAGGGAGGAGGGTTGGCCAGACCACGTATCGGTAGAGTGAATTTTTTTTCGCGCTCATGGCAATAGGGATATATTTCAGCAAAGTGCAATACACTCTATTGAAATCAAGATCCCCGCCGGGAAAGGCATGACCTGCGGGGTACTACGCGCGGGCGGGTTATCGGGAAAGAATTCGCCATACACTTTGTTGATGACGCTGAAGTCATTGCCGGTGACCATAAAGATGGTGGTTTTTACGATCTTTTTCAGGCTGCTGCCCGCTTCTTCGACGATGACCTTGATGTTTTGAAAGGCTTGCCTCGTCTGGTCTTCAAAATCATCGCTGATGACCTTGCCGGTTTGGGGGTCGAGACCCGGAGTGCCGGAGACGAAGATAAAGTTATCGGCGATGACCGCCTGCGGAAAAGCCTGGCTCATGCGGGGGGCCTTCGGGGTGTTGAAGTTGGACTGATTGGGCATTCCGCAAGTTATGAAATTCAAGATAATTTGCACAATTTGCCTGCTAAGACAGCAAAACGGAAAATTTCAAAAAGACATGAATAGGAAGCTTTATCCCTGGCTTATCTTTTTACTCTACCTGTCCGGAGCTTCGGCCCTTCTCCAAAGCCTTATTTATTCCCTGATTGGCCCCCAGCTCTTCAGGATTGATTCATTCAATCTTTGGTTTCTGACAATGGCTGGCACGGCCCTCATCGGATCCATACTTTTATTGAACTATTATTACGGTTGCAGGTATTGGTTTGTCTTTGTTACATACACGATCTATTGCGTTTGCGCGCTCTGTTACCTCGTGGTCTTCTATGCGGTACTCAATTTTCACAAACTTTCAGTTTATTTCCGGCCGCTGCCATTTCTTTGCATAGGCGTGGGGGTCGTATATGGTGCAGGTCTTATATTGCTGAAAGCGGAAAATAACCGCTGGTTAAAAATAGCCGGGGCCTTCACAGTAGTCGGTGAGTCGATCAGATTGTTTCCGCTTGTTTGGGGCATCGGCAATTCATGGGCCTTATTCGCCGGATGCCTGACCTTCGTCCCTTTTATCCTGCATTTTTCAGCCGGGTTCAGGAGCGGCAGGGCGGACAACACAGATCTCCCTGCACGAACATATCCGGGCAATATAGCGGGCGCCCTGGGAATGGTGTGTTTGTCACTAACCCTGATATTCGGAATAATGATATCCTCCGAATCCTATTCTTTATTATATTGGTCGAGCCGGAGCTTTCAACAGACCAAAGTGCTGGCAGACTTGTGTGATCCGGGCATCTTTGTAAACAGTAAAGGAGAAACCTTGCGCTACCGGTTGCTAAAACCGATGGATTATGATTCCACAAAAAAATATCCCATCATCATATCCCTGCCATACGGCGGCCAGCCACCAACGGATACCATACGACAAATCGAAGGAGCCGTAGCAGCCCTGCTGCTTACGACAGCCGACAACAGAAGAAATTATCCCGCGTTCATTTTTATTCCTAACCGCCCGCCGGGAGCAGGTTGGGGAGGTGTCCCAAACTATCGGACAGTTGATTCAATCGTCTTCGATGCGATCATCGACCTGGATCGACGGTTCAGCATTGATGAGAAAAGGCGTTACGTGACCGGCCTGTCATTAGGCGGCTACGGAACCTGGAACTTTATCTGCAAACAGCCGGAGATGTTTGCCGCTGCCATACCTGTTGCCGGAGGAGGCGATCCAACACTTGCTCCGAGGGCCGTCAAGGTAGCCATATGGGCCTTCCACGGCGCTATGGACCACAATGCCCCGGTCAGCGGTTCGCGGAATATGATCAGGGCCATCAAAGCCGCGGGCGGAAATCCCAACTATACCGAGTACCCCGACCTGGGGCATAATATCTGGGATAATGTCAAATCAACACCCGGTCTCCTGGACTGGCTCTTTGCCCAGCGCCGGGAGTGAAAATGGAGTTGACACCGGCTCGTACCACTTAGCCGCCACTCAAGCGGTGCATGAGCTGAATAAAATGCCTAATCGGCTCATTTTTAAAGATGATAAACAACAATACTTAACGAATGGCTTGGCACACCTTAAAAGGGAAACCCCACAAAAATTTGATTGCCAAATCATTGCGGGGCTGTTGTAGCGCGATCGGGATTTGAACCCGAGACCTCAGGGTTATGAATCCTGTGCTCTAACCAACTGAGCTATCGCGCCGGATGTTTCGACCGTTGGTGAAAACGGGTGGCAAAGATAGAGAAATACGCGGGAAAAATAAGTACAAATTCGGGTCAAAGGGAAGGGCTGAACCGGGAAGGGTAGGAAGAAGCGCGAAGGGTGTGTTCGGATTTTGGGACCATTTTACAGTTGACTGTAAACTGTAAACTTGCCGGATCGGTGGGTGCCAGGCGGACCAGGTGTTGGGGAAACAAAAAGGCCCTCTGTGGAAACAGAAGGCCGTCTAACGATTGCTTGCCATATGAAAAATCTTAAAAAGATCGTAGTTGTAACTGCTTTTCAGCCGCACAAAGATAAAAACTGAAAGAGCAACGGAATAATACCAAATGGTTAAAAAACAACGCTGGCGTCCCTTCGGCCTCCCTCTTTTGGTCTGTTCCGATTTTCTAGATGCAAGATCGGAGATTCTGGTGAAAAATGCAAAGTATTTATTCGGTTTTTGAGATTTTTTTATGAACAATCAGTGAAATATTAATATGTATTTTTTTACTATATGAAAACTACAGCTTTTTGGGTCGATTTTGTCTTATCTAGGCCTTATATTCCAATATTTCAATAAAACGGTAAATAAATTACATTTATTTGTAATTTAACTCCTTTTCTTGATCGGCCATTATTTTGCCAGGATATTGTTGCAAGGCTGCTTCGAGGCAGTCCATTGCCTTATTGAGATCATTTGAATTGAGGACATAAGCCAGCCGGACTTCTTTCTTACCCAGGCCGGGCGTACCATAAAAGCCACCAGCAGGTGCCAGCATAACGGTAGCATTGTTATAAGAGAAGGATTCGAGAAGCCATTGGCAGAATTTGTCGGAGTCATCCACCGGGAGGCTGGCCATTGCATAGAAAGCGCCTCCGGGATTCGGGCAGAAGACACCGGGAATGCGGTTTAGCCGGCTGACGAGGGTATCTCTTCTCTTCAGGTACTCGGCCCTGGTAGTATCGAAGTAGTCGGCGGGCAGATCGGTGGCGGCTTCGCCGAGGATCTGGGCGAAGGAAGGGGGGCTGAGTCTCGCCTGGGCAAATTTCATGACGGTGTCAAGAACGGCCTGGTTGCGCGTCACGAGTGCGCCGATGCGTCCGCCGCAGGCACTGTAGCGTTTGGAGATCGTGTCCATCATCAGTACGTTGTTTGCCGCTCCGGGAAGGTTGAGGGCGCTGATGTGCGTGCCGTCATAGCAAAAATCGCGATAGGCTTCGTCGGAGAAGAGGTAGAGATCGTGGCCTATGACGAGCTCCCGAAGGCTCTCCATTTCTTCACGGCCATAGAGGTAGCCGGTTGGGTTATTGGGGTTGCAGATCACGATCCCTTTGGTGCGGGGGGTAATCAGCCGTTCGAATTCGGAAATGGGTGGAAGCGCGAAGCCGGTCTTTATATACGACGTGAGCGGTTTCACGACGACCCCGGCTGCAACGGCAAATCCGTTATAATTGGCGTAAAAGGGTTCGGGGATGATAACCTCGTCTCCGGCGTCGAGGCAGCTCATGAATCCGAAAAGGATAGCTTCGGAGCCGCCGGTGGTTATGATGATCTGGGTATAATCGACGTCGATGCCAATCCGTTTGTAATAAGCGGCGAGCTTGCGGCGGTAGCTTTCATTGCCCGCGCTGTGGCTATATTCGAGCACCTTGAAATCGAAATGCCGGACGGCGTCGAGGGCCATTTTTGGCGTTTCGATGTCGGGTTGGCCGATGTTGAGGTGGTAGACTTTTACCCCCTTTTTCTTTGCAGCCTCGGCATAAGGCACGAGTTTCCGGATCGGCGAAGCCGGCATTTGCTGTCCGCGATGACTGATCGATAACATGCCGCAAAAGTAGGAAAAAACGGGGTGGAACGTAGGCGCCGGAAAAAACGGGGTGGAACCCCGTTGGCGGCAAAAAAGCCCTCCAGGATGGAGGGCTCGATAATAATATTGGTGCGGACCGATTTAGCGGCCAGGCGTAGTCGCCTTTGTTTCCTGATATTTTGCATAGTCGTCAGCCTGAAGCACTGTACCGATGATAGTCAACTGAACGGGCATGTCGACGCCGGCTAACTTGACGTGTACGAGCTTTTTGAACGTGCCGATGCCGGAGGCATTATATTGGACGGCGATCGTATCGGTCTTTCCCTGCATGATTGCGCCTTCCGGTTTGTGCGGAGTGGTGCAGCCGCAGTCGGCCATCGCGGTTTCAATGATGACGGGGGAATTGCCGATATTGGTGAATGCAAAATCATGGGTGATGGGAACGCCTTGTTTAATCTTACCAAAGTCGAAGGTCAACTCCTTAAACTTGACAACATCCTCGGCTTTCTTGACCGGGGGGTTCTGAGCGAACAGGGTTACGGAAAATAGTGCTGCGCTGGCGAACAGGAATAACTTTTTCATGTGGGAATTAATTTACTTGTTTTAGCAATTGAACAGAGGCGTTTTCGGGCGCAGAAGTCTGCGGTACCTTATACACTTCTCCCGTGATGGTTAAAGTCTTTGTCACGTTGGTATTGTAAACGATGGTGACGGTCTTGTTGAAGGTCCCTTCTGCATAGGCGTTATAGCCTACCTTGATCTGGGCGGTAGCCCCCGGCTGAATAGCCTCGCGGCTCCATTCCGGAGTGGTGCAGCCACAGGAGGCATGCACGTTATCGAGTCGGAGCGGCGTGCTGCCGGTATTGACGATCTCGAAGGTATAGGTGGCGGGACGGCCCTGCGGGATCTTGCCGAAATTGTGCGCACTCTCTTTCAATTCCAGCACGTCGGTGGCTTTGGGCAGAGCGGTACCATTGGCAGGCAGATTGGCCGCCGAAGCGGGCGCCTGGGTCGGGTTGGCGCCGGTCCCGACTGGGTTGGTTCCCGTTTGGGCTGAGGCGGACGTGACGGTTACCGCACCTAAGACGGTGATAAATAGTCCGGTTAAAATTGCTAACTTTTTCATAGTTTGGCTTTGGGCTTTGCCCGGTTATTAAGTGTATAAAATTAATCACTAACGGGCAGCTTTACCAATTAATTTTAATGATTTTAATTTTTTAACAAAGTGGGGATAATCAGGGGGATACGACTAATTTTGTCTTTTAATCATAGCGCATGGAAAATCTAGCTCCCGGCGAAGTCCTCGATCCGGAAAAACTATCCTTCGACAAGTTCCGGGAAGAAGTCCTCAGAGACTATCGTTCTGCCTGCGAAAGCCGGGAGGCCAGTTTGCTGGGGCGAAAAGAGGTATTGACGGGAAAGGCGAAATTTGGCATTTTCGGGGATGGGAAGGAAGTCCCGCAGGTGGCCATGGCAAAGTTTTTCCGGCCGGGGGATTTCTACGCTGGCTATTATCGGGATCAGACGTTTGCGTTTGCCACGGGGGCGGCGACGATCGAGGAGTTCTTTGCGCAACTTTATGCCGATCCCGACCCCACCCATGATCCGCATAGCGCCGGGCGGCAGATGAATTCGCATTTTGCCACTCCGTTTATCGATACGGACGGCCGGACGCTGGATCTGGTGAACCGCAAGAATCTCACCTCCGGTCTTGCACCGACTGCTGCCCAAATGCCCAAAGCACTGGGACTGGCATATGCGTCGAAGGCGTTCCGCAAAGTGGGGGTATTGCAACCCTTTACCGAACTGTCAAACGAGGGTAACGAGGTTTGCTTCTGCACGATCGGGGATGCCGCCACCAGCGAGGGGCATTTCTGGGAGACGCTGAATGCCGCGGGGGTCCTGCAGGTGCCGCTTGCCATTTTTGTATGGGATGACGGGTATGGGATCTCGGTTCCGCGCAAATATCAGACGACAAAGGGATCCATTTCAGCCGTGTTGGAAGGGTTTCAAAAAAGAGAGGGCACAAACGGCCTGGATATATATCGGGTAAAGGCCTGGGATTATGCGGGGATGTGCGAGGTCTTCGAGGCGGGGATCCGTTCGGCCCGGCAGACCCATACGCCTTGTGTTTTTCACGTAGAGGAGGTCACGCAGCCGCAGGGGCATTCGACCTCGGGAAGTCATGAGCGGTACAAGTCGCCGGAGCGGCTGGAATGGGAGCGGGAGTGGGACGGCATAAAAAAATTGAAGGAATGGATCATTGAAAATGCGTTGGCGACGGAGGAGGAACTGAACGAGATCGAAACGGCAGCGAAGGACTTTACCCGGGACAGCCGGAACATGGCCTGGGAAAAATACCAGGATCCGATCCGGCAGCAGGTGTCCCGCTCTGTCACGCTCATCCGGGAGATGGCACATCGGCATCCCGAATCGGCGGAGATATTGCAACAGCTTGCCGGTACGCTTGCGGCAAACCGGGAGCCGGGTCGTAAGGAGGTGCTTGAAACGTTGCACCAGAGTATCGGGCTCGCGAGCAACGAGGGGAATGGACCGGTAGCTGCCTATTACCGGGAGTTGCTAAAGGAAAATACAGCACTTTATAATTCCCATCTATACCATGAAGGCGATCGGAATATTTTGCGGGTGCCCGCGGTTGAGGCGATATACGCGGAGGATGCGCCGGTGCTGAACGGGTATGAAGTGCTGAACCGGTATTTTGACCGTTTATTCACGGAAAATCCGCTCGTGCTGGCTTTTGGCGAGGATCTGGGGCAGATCGGAGATGTCAATCAGGGGTTTGCGGGTTTGCAGGCAAAACATGGGGCAGACAGGATCTTCGATACCGGGATCAGGGAACTGACAATCATGGGACAGGGCATCGGAATGGCCTTTCGCGGGCTGCGGCCGATCGCGGAAATACAATATATCGACTATCTGTTGTATGGGTTGCAGCCGTTGAGCGATGACCTGGCCTGCCTGCAATACCGGACGGCAGGCCGTCAGACGGCGCCGCTGATCGTGCGGACGCGCGGTCACCGGCTGGAGGGGATCTGGCATAGCGGATCACCGATGGCGCTGGTCCTTTCTTCGCTCCGGGGTTTGCATGTCTGTGTGCCCCGCAATATGGTGCAGGCGATCGGGATGTATAATACGCTATTGGAGGGCGTTGATCCGGCGATCATGATCGAATGTCTGAACGGCTATAGGCTAAAGGAAAGATTGCCGGAAAATCTCCTGGATTTCAAAGTGCCGCTGGGTGTGCCGGAGGTTGTCAGGGAAGGAGAGGATATAACGATCGTTTCCTATGGCTCGACGCTGCGGATCGTGCTGGAGGCCGTGCAGGCGATGGAGGCCTTTGGGATCAACTGTGAGGTGGTGGATGTACAGACCTTACTGCCGTTCGATATTCAACACGATATTTTGGCGTCACTGAAGAAGACGAGCAAGCTCCTTATCGTGGATGAAGACGTGCCCGGTGGCGCGGCGGGGTATATTTTCAATAAAGTAATGGAGGAACAGGGGGGTTACAGGTGGTTGGATGTGGCGCCTCGTACAATCACCGGGCAGGCGCACCGGCCGGCATATTCCTCTGACGGGGATTATTTCAGCAAGCCAAATGCGGAACAGGTCATTGATGCGGTGCGCGCCATGATGGCGGAATAGCGCGTGGCATCCGCGCGGGCAAAGCGGCGCGGGTGCGGCGTCCGCGGGTCGCGGCGTTATTTCAGATTGTAAAACACCTTTTGGACGTCTTCGTCCTGTTCCAGCTTGTCGACGAGTTTGAGAACGTCCTGGGCCTGGTCTTCGGGCAATTCCACGGTGGTGGTGGGAATCCATTCGATCTCGGAACTTATCGGGGTAATGCCTTTTTCTTCGAGGGCTTTATGCATATTTCCAAAATCATTAAAGTTCACGCGCAGGACGATGACGGGTTCGTCGTGTTCGCCGGTCCCTTCACCCATTTCTTCAAGGCCATGGTCGATCAATTCGAGTTCGATATCGTCCATGCTGATGCCTTCGGGCTTAAGTTTGAATACCCCCATTTTTCTGAACTGGAAACTGACGCTCCCGCTATTGCCAAGGCTGCCGTGCAACTTGGTGAAATGCGATTTGAGGTTGGCAACGGTGCGAACATGATTATCGGTGGCTGTTTCCACGAGGACAGCGACACCGTGAGGAGCGTAGCCTTCGTAGAGGATCTCGTCGTAGTTGGTCATCTCTTTGCCCTGCGCACGTTTGATCGCCGCTTCGACCCGATCCTTCGGCATGTTGACGCTCTTGGCATTCAGCATGCAGCGACGCAGCGCGGGATTGGTGGCAGGGTCGGGTCCCCCGGCCTTGACAGCGATGGCGATTTCCTTTCCGATACGCGAAAATTGTTTGGCCATCCGGTCCCAGCGGGCAAACATCGTTGACTTCCTGACTTCGAATATGCGACCCATAAAATCTTCCTTGTTCTTTTGGACCGGGCAAAACCCGATCGGGCGCAAAAGTACTAATTTTTCAGCTTGCTTTTGTTCTTGCTGTAGCTGAAATAGATAATCAGACCGATCACCATCCAGATGAAAGCCACCGTCAAGGTGAGACCCCAAAGACTAAAGATCATGGCGGAACAGATGATCGCCCCGAGGATGGGCACCAGCGGAACAAGCGGAGTCTTAAAAGGGCGATTGAGTGTAGGATCTTTTTTTCGAAGGATGATCACGCCGAAACAGACCAACACGAAGGCTAGAAGCGTCCCGATGGACGTCAAATTGCCCGCCACCGTACCTGAACAGAAGCCGGACAGCAGGCCGACAAAAACAAACAGGATCATGTTGCTTTTGTACGGTGTCCTGAATTTCGGGTGCAGGTCGGAGAATACTTTCGGTAGCAAACCATCTTGTGACATGGTAAAGAAAACCCGGCTTTGGCCCAACAGCATCACGAGGATGACCGAAGAGAAACCCATCAGGATAGCGATCGTCACCATGGTTCCCAACCAGCTGTAGCCATGCATATAGGTCTGGATGGCATAGGTAACTGAAGCTTCCTTTCCGCTCCGGACAAAATCCTGGTAAGGCGCCACGCCGGTCAGGACGAAGGAGAAAAGGATGTACAATACGGTGCAAATGGCCAGTGAACCGAGAATTCCGATGGGCATATCCCTTTTCGGGTTCTTGGCTTCCTGCGCTGCCGTGCTGACCGCATCAAAGCCGATAAAGGCGAAGAATACGACCGCCGCGCCTTTCAGGACGCCGCCCCAGCCATGGTTGAAGAAGGGGGTATAGGAGTAGGGGGTACCGTCCGGCTGGATCGCAGGCGGCGCATTCGCGGGGATCATATACGGATGATGGTTGGCCGGGTTGATGAATCCCCAACCCACTGCAATAAATACAATTACGATCGCCACCTTGATCGTTACGATGATCGCATTCACGATCGCCGATTCCTGGGTTCCTTTGATGAGCAGCAGGGACAGTATCAACAGGATGACCAACGCCGGGATATTGATGATACCGGTATGCAGAACTCCCGCGGCATCCTTGGCGCTGTCGAGCGGCGAATGACACCATTCGAATGGAAGCGGTCTTCCCCCAAAGTCGACAAGAAGGTTGTTGAGGTACTCGCTCCAGGAAATGGACACGGTAGCTGCGCCAAGCGCATATTCCAGAATAAGGGCCCAACCAATGATCCAGGCGACGATTTCACCCATGGTGGCATAGGCGTAGGTGTAGGCACTGCCTGCAATAGGGATAATGGAAGCAAATTCCGCGTAGCAAAGTCCGGCGAAGGCACAGCCAACCGCTGCCACGATAAATGAGATCGTCACGGCAGGACCTGCATTGCCACCTGCTGCGAGGGCGGTACGGACGAAGAGACCCGCGCCGATGATCGCGCCAATACCGAGGGCAATGAGGCTGCCGGCACCGAGGGTCCGCTTAAGACCCTTTTCAGAATCCGCGGCCTGGACCAGCAACGTGGCAATGGTCTTCTTTCGGAATAAACTCATATGTAGTTCGTTTTGATAGTTTGGCGTGTATTAGACAATGGTCGAAAATAGGGAATTTTGGCATTAAAGTTTTGTCAAATCAATAAAATTCGATTGTTTGCAGGATATTCCCGGGTGTCCATGCCAAAGATCAGTCTTACAGGTTGGATAATGATCGCCATGGTGGCGGGGGTCCTGCTGGGGCTTTGGGTTTACTATAATGGGAACCCCAACCTGGTCTCGGGATACACCGCGGTGATCAATGTGGTGACAGATGTCTTCCTGAGGCTCATAAAAATGATCATTGCTCCGCTGGTCTTCAGTACACTCGTGGTCGGCATTGCCAAACTGGGGGACATCAAGGCAGTGGGTCGGATTGGGGGGAAGGCGCTCCTGTGGTTTCTTTGCGCTTCATTTCTTTCTCTTTTTCTCGGGATGGTATTGATGCATGGGTTGTCGCTCGGAAGCGAGCTCAATCTGCCGTTGCCACCCGCAGGGGCGAGTACCGGGATCGAAGGCGGGCCGGTTCCCTTCAGGACCTTTATCACCAATATCGTTCCGGTGAGCATCTTCGATGCGTTGGCCCAAAACAAGATCCTCCAGATCGTCGTCTTCGCCGTTTTCTTCGGGATTGCGACGGCATCGATCGGGGAACAGGGAAAGATCGTGATCAAAGCGCTGGATACCGTTGCGCTGATCGTGCTGCGCGTAACGGGTTACGTGATGTATCTTGCGCCGTTGGCGGCCCTGGCTGCCGTCTCCGGCGTGATTGCCGTCAAAGGCCCCGAATTGCTATTGACGTACGGAAAGCTCATCCTGGGTTTTTACCTTGGCATCCTGGCATTGTGGCTTCTCCTGTTACTGGTGGCCTCCGCCTTTATCGGGCGGCGGGTGCTCGAGCTGGTGATGCATGTCAAAGACATGATCTTGCTGGCCTTCAGCACGGCAAGCTCCGAGGCGGCGTTCCCCCGGCTCATCGTCGAGCTGGAAAATTTCGGGTGTCCGCCAAAGATCGTGAGCTTTGTCCTGCCGCTCGGCTATTCCTTCAACCTGGATGGGAGCATGCTGTATATGACTTTTGCATCGCTCTTTATCGCCCAGGCGTACAATGTCCATTTAAGCCTGGGGCAGGAGGTGTCGATGTTGCTCGTGCTGATGCTCACGAGCAAAGGGGTGGCGGGCGTACCGCGGGCAGCCCTGGCAGTAATGACGAGTACGCTTTTACTATACAATATACCGCAGCAGGGCTTGTTACTTTTACTCGGGATCGATCAGATCCTCGACATGGGTCGCAGCGCCACCAATGTGCTCGGCAATAGCATTGCTGCGGCGGTGGTGAGCAAATGGGAAGGGGAGCTGGAGCCGTCGACGGTTAATCTAAAATGAGAACACCACTATGCATGAACTTCTAACGATCACCTTGCGTGACCTTATCGACCCCAAGTTTTATATAAGATACGGGGGGCTTTGGGTATTGTTGTTTATTGTATTCGCTGAAACGGGTTTGATGGTAGGCTTCTTTCTTCCGGGCGACAGTCTTCTTTTCGTCGCCGGGATCTACAGCACTGACCTGATCGGAAGCCTGGCCAAAGGCGGTGTTGGCGGCGATCTGCCGGACCTGCTGGCGCTTTGGCTGTTGGTGTCGGTCTGCGGGTTTGCCGGAAATTGGGTGGGCTATTGGTTTGGGAACAAGAGCGGGCCCTATTTATACCATCGGAAGGAAAATTTCCTTTTCAAGAAAAAGTATTTGTTCCGGGCGCAGGAGTTCTTTGCCAAGCATGGGGGTGAGGCGGTTGTTTTTGCGCGGTTCCTTCCCATCATCCGGACATTCGTCCCGATCATTGCGGGGATTGTGGCAATGAACAGGAAAAGATTCGTCTATTATAACTTTATCGGCTGCATAGCTTGGGTATTCACCATGTTATTTGCCGGTCACTATCTCGAGCGGTTTGTCCTTTCGAAATACCATTTTGACCTAAAAGATCATCTCGAGGTGATCGTGATCGGGATCGTCGTCGTGACCACCGCGCCTGTCCTGTTCAAGCTCTTCTTCGGTAAACGGAATGCTGCGCCCGTGGAAGACCCGTATAAAAAATCCTGATTCCGCATGGAGAAAAAAATTCATCCGCTTTTCAATCTGGCTGTGATCGTTGGAGCGCTGGGTTATTTCGTAGACGTATATGATCTGTTGCTTTTTTCCATTATCCGCATCCCGTCGTTAAAGGGGCTGGGGCTTTCGGATGCCGACATAAAGATCAGGGGCGGCGACATCCTGAACATCCAGATGATCGGGCTGTTGATCGGAGGCATCCTCTGGGGTGTCCTCGGTGACAAGCTGGGGAGGTTGAGGGTGTTGTTTGCATCCATCATTCTGTATTCGGTGGGCAGCATAGCGAATGGAATGGTGCACTCGCTCGGTCAATATGAGTTGGCGCGGTTCGTGACGGGACTGGGGCTTGCCGGGGAATTGGGAGCGGGGATAACACTGGTCAGCGAGCTGATGCCAAAGGAGAAACGCGGGATCGCGACCTCGTGGGTGGCCGGGATCGGGTTAAGCGGGGCGGTGTTTGCCTATTATATCAAGCAATGGTTCGGGGGAGGGATGGACGGATGGCGCACCTGTTACTATATCGGCGGCGGCCTGGGTTTTCTGCTTTTGTTGCTGCGGATCGGCGTGCTGGAGTCGGGGATGTATAAGAGTTTGAAGGGAACCGATGTCAGCCGCGGCAATTTCTTTATGCTGTTTACGAACTGGAAGCGGTTTGTGAAGTATATCACCGCGATCCTGATCGCATTGCCAAACTGGTATGTGATCGGGGTATTGATCACCTTCTGTAATGATTTTGGAAAAGATATGAAGGTGAGCGGCGTGATCGATCCCGGGTTGGGCATCATGGTGGCCTATGCGGCGATCTCGGTGGGCGATGTCGGGATCGGATTTATCAGCCAGTGGTTCAGGAGTCGCAAGAAGGCGCTATGGCTATTCCATATCATTACGCTGATCGGGGTGATTGCGTATTTCAATTTGCAGGGAGCGACGTCGACAGCCTTGTATTGGGTTTGTGTGGTGCTGGGATTGGGAACGGGCTTCTGGGCCATGTTCGTGACGATGGCGGCGGAGCAGTTTGGAACAAATATCCGGGCAACGGTGGCGACGACGGTGCCGAATATGGCCAGAGGATCGCTCGCGGTGGTGGTTTCGCCGATCTTCAAGGCCCTGGTACCGTCGGTGGGGCATTTCAAAGCGGGTTGGTTAACCGGGGTTATCGTGCTGGCGGTCGCCTTCGTATCACTGGCGATCACGCCGGAGACATTTGGAAAAGAGTTGAATTATATCGAGCCGAAATGACGTTTGAAAAGACATTATGGACAGATGAAGTTCCTGATCATACGGTTTAGTTCAATTGGGGACATCGTGCTCACCACTCCGGTGGTGCGGTGTTTGAAAAAGCAATTGGTGACGGCCGAAGTGCATTACCTGACAAAGGGCGCATTCAAGCCCATCCTGGAGGCCAATCCCTATATCGACAAAATACATTGTTTAGGCGATGACCTTGACGCGGTGATCGGGGCGCTGCGGGCGGAGGATTTCGACTACGTGATCGATCTTCATCATAATTTACGGACCTGGAGGGTAAAGCGGGCGCTCGGAAAGAAGTCTTTTTCCTTCGATAAGCTGAATATTGAAAAATGGTGGTATACCAATTTCAAATGGAACCGGCTGCCGGCGGTGCATATCGTAGACCGGTATCTGGAAACGGTTGCGCCGTTTGGGATCCGGAATGATGGGGCGGGGTTGGACTATTTCATCCCGAAGGCGGATGAGCTCAAGCCGGGGGATATTCCGACGGCCCATCTGGCGGGGTACGCGGGGCTGGTGATCGGCGCGGCGTTGCCGACGAAAAAGCTACCCTATCACAAGCTGGCCGAGATATGTGAGCGGGCGCGTCATCCGCTGATCCTGCTGGGCGGGCCGGAGGATACGGCGGTAGGGGAGAAACTGGCGGCAATCGATCCGATCAGGATATATAATGCATGCGGGAAGTTCAATATCAATGAGTCGGCAGGGCTGGTCCGGCAGGCCAAGCTGATCGTCACGCCCGATACGGGCCTGATGCATATTGCGGCGGCATTCAAGCGGCCGGTGCTGTCGATCTGGGGCAATACGGTTCCGGAGTTTGGGATGTATCCCTACTATGGAGAGAATTTTTTGCATCATTTCCCGGGAACGGGGCGGGAACTTTTTGGGAAGCTGCCGTTCGCGATGATGGAGGTGAAAGGATTGCCCTGCCGCCCCTGTTCAAAGATCGGGTATCAGAAATGTCCGAAGGGACATTTCAAGTGTATGGAGGAGCAGCCGATGGAGATTGTGGTGCGGGAGATCGAGTCCTGACCGGGCGAAGCGGGTCCGACGTAGTTCGGGCGAAGCGGGCCCGACACCGCGCCGATTGGCAATTTTTCGATATTTTTAGAAAAAAACCGGTGAGCCGTCTTCATCTTCGTCATGAAAAAAATTGCTTGAATTGCGGGTTCCCGGTGGAGGAGCGGTATTGTTCGAGGTGTGGCCAGGAGAATGTGGAGCTCAAGGAAAGTTTTGGGCATCTGGTCGGTCATTTCTTTGCGGATATCACGCATTTCGATTCCAAGATTTTTACGACGATCAAGGACCTCGTGTGGAGGCCGGGTTTCCTTACGCTGGAGTATATGGAAGGGCGAAGGATGCGGTACCTGAACCCCATCCGGATGTATGTATTTATTTCGGCCCTTTTTTTCCTGGTTATTTATTGGGGGAACGGGGAAGGGGGTCCGAAAGGGGCTGAAGAAGGCGGAGTGAAGGCCTCCGCGCAGGTAGTAAAACCCGATGACGAGTCGCTGGCAATGCGTTTCTCCGGTTCGACAGCTGTGTTCGACCTGGTGGAGAATAAATACCGAACGGTGGCGGAATTCGATTCAGTGCAAGCAAAACTTCCCGACAGCAGCCGTGAGGACTGGATGATGCGATGGATCCTTCGGAATAATTTGCGCCTCAAACAGAAGCACGGCGGGGAAACCAAACTGCACCTGGCGACGAATGTTCAGCATATGATCCCAAAGCTGATGTTTGTGTTATTGCCGCTGTTCGCGTTGTACGTGGGGATGTTGTATAGCCGGAAGAAATACTATTATTCGCAGCATGTGATCTTTTCGATCCATTTCCACTCCTTCTTTTTTTTGATCTCGATGGCAATCGCGCTCGTGGGGAGCCTCTTTGATTCGTTGTGGGCGGTATTTGGATTTCCGGTGTTGGTGCTTGCGCTGGCCTTTGTTTACCTGGTGGCGGCGTTGAGAAGGGTGTTCAGGCAGCCGGTATGGCTGTCCTTTTTGAAGGCGTGCCTCATCACGGTCCTGTACACCCTTTCCATCATTGTTGCATTTATGGCTGTGCTGGTGATCAGCTTCCTGGGATCGTAAGAAAAAACCCGGCTTGCGGCCGGGCTTTTTCTGCTGAACGGGGATGGGCTATAATGTTTTAAGGACGTCATTCATACTACGAACGGCGTCTGCGCTCTTGGAAAACAGGGCTTGTTCGTCGGCGTTTAGACCGAAATCGACGATCTTTTCCCAGCCATGGCGGCCGACCGTGACCGGTACGCCGAGGCAGATATCTTTTTGGCCATATTCACCCTCGAGAGAGACACAGCAGGTAAAGAGCTTCTTCTCATCGCGGACGATGCTTTTGACAAGCGCGGCTCCTGCCGCACCGGGGGCGTACCAGGCGGAAGTGCCGATCAGTTTGGTGAGGGTGGCGCCACCAACCATCGTGTCTGCGACGATCTGTTTCTGCTGGTCCGCGCTCAGGAACTTTGTCACGGGAACGCTGTTCCAGGTGGCGAACCGGATCAGGGGGATCATGGTTGTATCGCCGTGGCCGCCGACAACTACGGCGTTGAGATCGTCGGGGCTGCAGTGGAGGTGCTGACTCAATTGATATTTGAAGCGGGCGCTGTCAAGGGTGCCACCCATTCCGATAATATGATGTTTGGGCAGACCGGTATGTGTCAGCGCGAGTTGGGTCATGGTGTCCATCGGGTTGCTGATAATGATCAGGATGGCCTTGGGAGAGTGCTTGAGGATGTTTTCCGTTACGCCTTTCACGATGCCGGCATTGGTGCCGATCAACTCTTCACGCGTCATCCCTGGTTTGCGCGGGAGACCGGACGTGATGACGACGACATCGCTGCCGTTGGTTTTGCTATAATCGTTCGTGGTGCCGGTGATGCGGGTATCAAAACCCAGCAGGGCCGCAGTCTGCATCATGTCCTGCGCTTTTCCTTCCGCCAATCCTTCCTTTATGTCCAGCAGCACGAGGTCCTCGCAAAGTGCCGCACGGGCGATATTATCCGCACAGGTAGCGCCTACCGCGCCTGCGCCTACAACCGTAACTTTCATCTATGAAATATTTAATGGAGTGATAAAATGCTTTTCTAATGTTTGGCGTCGAATGCTTTCAGGAGAACGTCCGTCTTTTGGGTTCCTTCGAAGGTCGTAATGAGGTTGCCCTTTCGGTCATAGAGTGCGAGATACGGCAGGTTCAATATTCGATAAAAGGCAGGCATCAGCATTTTCTCGTCGCGGCCGACCTTGATATTGGGATGTTCGTAGATCTTATAGTGTTCGTCGAATTCCTTCATTTCGTCAAAAGGCATGTACGTGGCCATTACGATCTCGATATCCTTGAAGTCTTTGAAGTCGGCAAGGATAGCCTCGGTCTGGTGCTTGCAGTGTTCGCAGGTCGGGCTAAAGTACATAAAGATCGTTTTACGGTTCTTCCGGATGCTGTCTTTGGTCAGATAGGTTGCACTATCCAGTTTCAGCAGGTGGAAGGGCGGAATGGTCGGATAGCGCATGTAGGGAGCGCTGGCGTTCGCCGTATCGGTGGCGGGCTGGTTGGCGAGCTTCTGGGCGGATAGGAACTGACAAATGGTTAAAGCGGTGATTACCAGGAAGATTTTTTTCATCTTAAAGAGTTTGATCGAGCAAATCATGCTGTAAAAGTAAACCATAAACGAAAAAACGGGATTTTTTATTTGTTTATTACGATAACTTCGTAGCTTTACGAAACTCTCGTATGTATGGTTGAAAAATTAAGCCATCAGGAGGAGGAGGCAATGCAGGCCGTCTGGAAAGCCGGAGAGGGGACCATAAAGCTTTTCCTTGAAAACATGCCTTCAGCCGGGACGCCCTACACTACGTTGGCATCTACCATTAAGAACCTTGAAAAAAAGGGTTATCTGGCCAGCCGGATGGTCGGGAATGCTTATCTGTATAAGCCGATGATCTCGGAGGGCGATTACAAGAAGAAGTTCATGAATGGGTTTGTCCGCGATTATTTCGCCAATTCCTATAAGGAGCTGGTGATTTTCTTTGTCGAGGAGAAGAAGCTTTCGGCGACTGAGCTGAAGGAGATCATCGATTTAATTGAAAAATCCGGTTCCTGATTGTGTAAACTTTCGCTCAGCGTGGACGGGAACCGGAAAACCCCGCATCGCCAAACCGGAAAACCCTGCTTTGCCAAACCCGAAACCCTTCCTTTGCCACATTTCGGGGATTTTAACGTAATTTCGCCCTCCTTCTCGGGAAATGGTGCTGCTACAATTTTTAGCGGGCGTCCGGGAAGCAAATTACGGACTCAAAAATCTTTAAACGCATTTATGGCAAATACTGCGGACATCAGTCGCGGCATGATCCTCAAATTGGATGGCAGTTTGTATACTGTTGTGGAATTCGGCGAGAACAAGACAGCGCGGGCGGCGGCCAAAGTTTGGGCCAAGCTCAAGGGGGTCGACAACACCCGTTCCATCGAGAAGACCTGGAATAGCGGTGATACGATCTACCCGGTACGCGTGGAAAGGAAGGCCTATCAGTTCCTGTATAAGGATGATACGGGTTATAATTTCATGGACAATGAGACATTTGAACAAATTGCATTGCAGGAACACCTGATCGACGCCCCGCAGTTTTTGAAAGAAGCGCAGGAAGTATCCGTGCTTATCAATACCGACACTGATCAGCCGATGAGTGTCGAGCTGCCTGACAAGATCGTTGTGCAGGTCACTTATTCGGAGCCGGGCGTTAGGGGAGATACGGCTACGCGCACCCTTAAGCCGGCTACGGTGGAGACCGGGGCCACGGTGAATGTGCCGCTTTTCGTCAATGAAGGGGAGTTGATCCGGGTCAATACCAAGACCGGGGAGTATGTGGAGCGGGTGAAATAATCCTCGTTTTTGGGTATATTTATCTTTAATCCCTATTTTAGCCGCCCAATTAAGTAAATTCATCCAATATGGATTTTAAACAGATTCAGGAGTTGATCAAAATGATCAACAAGTCTAACATTGGGGAAGTGAGCATTGAGGAGAAAGGATTCAAATTGACGATCAAACAGAAGGAAGAACCTGTTCAGCAAATAATTACAACTCCCGTTTCTACGCAGCCCGTCGCCGCCATGGCGGCGGCTCCCATAGCTGCAGCGCCTGCACCGGCGGCAACTGCCACCGCGGAAAAGCCGGCCAGACCGGCTGAACCCCCCGCTTCCACTGCGGTCACGATAAAGAGCCCGATGATCGGGACATTCTATCGCAGTCCTTCGCCCGACAAGTCTTCTTTTGTAAATGTCGGGGACGACGTCGAGCCGGGCACGGTAGTTTGCATCATCGAGGCGATGAAACTTTTCAATGAGATCGAGAGCGAGGTGAAGGGACGGATCATCAAGGTCCTTGTGGAGGATGCGTCGCCGGTAGAATACGATCAGCCCTTGTTCCAGGTAGAGCCAGCGTGATGAGCCAAACAGCGCGGAGCGCAGTTCAAAAATTGTAAGAATGTTTAAAAAAGTACTGATTGCCAATAGAGGCGAGATTGCCCTCCGGGTGATCCGAACCTGCCGCGAAATGGGCATCAAGACCGTTGCGGTCTATTCCACGGCGGATAAGGAAAGCCTCCATGTACGGTTTGCGGACGAAGCGGTCTGTATCGGAAAGCCGGCAAGTTTCGATTCCTACCTGAATATTCCACATATCATGGCGGCAGCGGAGATCACCAACGCGGATGCGATCCATCCCGGTTATGGTTTCCTTGCTGAGAATGCCCGTTTCGCCGAGATCTGCGGGGAACACGAGATCAAATTCATCGGCCCTACTCCCGCGATGATCAATGCGATGGGGGATAAGATCACGGCGAAGGAAACGATGATAAAGGCCGGTGTGCCCGTGGTGCCGGGTGGCGAAGGGTTGTTGGAAAGCCTTGATGAAGCGAAAGGATTGGCCCGGGAGATCGGCTATCCGGTCATTCTGAAGGCGACGGCAGGTGGTGGCGGAAAAGGGATGCGGGTCGTCTGGGAAGAGCCGGAAATGGAGCGGGCCTATAATACGGCAAAGGCCGAAGCAGGCGCAGCCTTCAAGAATGACGGCGTTTATATGGAGAAGTTTGTGGAAGAGCCGCGGCATATCGAGATCCAGGTTGCCGGCGACCAGTACGGGCGGGTTTGCCATCTCAGCGAACGGGATTGCAGCATTCAGCGACGGCATCAGAAGCTGGTGGAGGAGTCCCCCTCGCCCTTCATGACGGAAGAACTGCGGGAAAGGATGGGCGCGGCAGCGATCAAGGCGGCTTCAGCGATAAATTACGAAAGTGTGGGGACGATAGAGTTCCTCGTGGATAAGCACCGGAACTTCTATTTCATGGAGATGAACACCCGCATCCAGGTGGAGCATTGTGTGACGGAGGAAGTAACGAATTTTGATCTGATCAAGGAACAGATAAAGATCGCGAATGGGGAGGCGATCAGCGGACAGAACTATGAACCGCAGGGCCATGCCATCGAATGTCGCATAAATGCGGAAGACCCGTACAACGATTTCCGGCCTTCTCCAGGGAGGATCACCGTGCTGCATCAGCCAGGCGGGCATGGCATCCGGGTGGATAGTCATGCCTATGCGGGGTATACGATCCCGCCGTATTACGATTCATTGATCGCGAAGATCATCGCGGTGGCCCGGACGAGGGAGGAAGCGATCAACACGATGCATCGCTCGTTAAGTGAGTATGTGATCGAGGGGATCAAGACCACGATACCTTTCCACCTGCAGCTGATGAAGGATGCGCGATTCCGCAGTGGCGACTTCAATACAAAATTCCTGGAGGGGTTCAAGATGGTGTGATGGTCGCCAATCTGCCCGTGGCGTCGTACAATTCAGCCAGTCTGCGGATCACTGCTTCCACCAGGATGTCCGGGCACGAGGCGCCGCTGGTCAGAAGGATACGCACCGGCTCATGATCAGGTAACCAATTCCTGGTGTTGCGCTCCTTTTTTTCATGAAATTCATAATGGTTGACCTCGTCGGATGAAAGGAGATTTTCTTCCGAGCGGATGAAGTAAGTTGGCATTCGTTCTTCACAAAGCTCGACGAGGTGGGAAGTATTCGAAGAGTTATAGCCTCCGACGACAATGGCCAGATCGGCGGGAGTCCCGAGCATGCCGATCACGGCCGACTGGTTGTCAAGCGTCGCGTAGCAGAGCGTGTCGCGGGTATCGGCGAAATGTTCATCTATGTCGCCGTAAACTTCAAGCATGGTTTGCTTCAAAAAGTCAGCGATGGCCTGGGTATCGCTGGCAAGCATGGTCGTCTGGTTGACTACTCCGATCCGGGTCAGATCTTTACCGACGTCGAAGCCCGGACTGAATTGCCCGTTGAATTCGGAATAGAAGTCATTGGCGGGGCGGGTTCGTTTGATATACTCCGCGAGTTTCTGCACTTCAGCCATGTCCCTGACGACGACCGTGGGTGTTACCGCCGCGGCGTGGGAGAAAGTGGCGCGGGTCTCTTCATGGCCAGGTTTGCCATGCACGACGACCGTGTAATTGTTCCGCGCAATCTGGGTACTGCGGTTCCAGACTTTTTCAACAAAAGGACAGGTCGTATTGTACTGCTCGGTCTGAATGCCGATCTTTCGAAGATTCTCTTCAATCTCGAGCGTTGTCCCGAAGGCGGGGATGATGACGATATCATCGGGCGTCAGGCTTTCAAACGGGATAAGCTGTTTTCCGGAGGTGTCCTGGAGAAACCGGATGCCACGGGACTGAAGATCGGCATTGACCCGGGGGTTATGGATCATTTCGCTCAGCAGGAAGATGCGCCGGCCCGGGTTTTCAAGGGCGGTACGGAAGGAGATCTCGATGGCGTTCTCAACACCGTAGCAAAATCCGAAATGACGCGCGAGATAGATGTGGAGGTTGCCAAGGTCAAGGAGCGTCGGGGTAAAATCTTTCTTCATTTTGTCCTCCTGTCTGCGCCGGTCCTTTATGGCGGTGATCAGGGGACTGCGGTATCCGTCGGGGATATCAAAATTTTTCATATCGAATGGTAAAGGTACATTAAATTAGGCCCATGAGTGAAGCATTTCATCCGGTTGAATGGAGCTTGTCGTCCAATATCTATGAGGTAAATCTCCGGCAGTATACCCCCGAAGGGACTATCGCGGCTTTCTCCCGGCAAATGCCCCGATTGCGGGAGATGGGGGTCGATATCCTCTGGTTCATGCCGATCACCCCGATCAGCGTGGCCAAACGACTGGGAAGCCTGGGCAGCTATTATTCCTGTTCGGATTATACAGCGGTCAACCCTGAGTTCGGTACACTGGATGATTTTGCGCGACTGGTTAAGGATGCGCACGCACTGGGGTTGAAAGTCATTATAGACATTGTCGCCAATCATACGGGTTGGGACCACCGTTGGACCCGGGAACATCCGGAATATTACCGGCGGAACCTGGACGGGAATTTCTTTGATCCACATGGCTGGGAGGACGTGATCGATCTGAACTATGACAATAAGGACTTGCGGAAAGCAATGATCGGAGTGATGCAGTTCTGGATCGAGCGGTGCGACGTGGATGGCTTCCGGTGCGATATGGCGATGCTGGTGCCCCTGGATTTCTGGCGGGAGGCCAGGACGGCGCTGGATCCGCTCAAGCCGTTATTCTGGTTCGCGGAATGTGAGGAGATTGCCTATCACGAGGTGTTCGATGCGACCTACACCTGGAAGCTCCTGCATACGATGGAGGCGATATGGCGGAAAGAAAGCGGCTTGTCCGGACTTGATGAAGTCTTTGGGTATTATGCCTCGCAGTTTCCGGCGGATGCGCTACGGGTTTATTTCACGACCAATCACGACGAAAATTCGCATAGCGGGAGCGAGTATGAGCGGCTCGGCGATTCGGCCAGGGCGTTCGCCGTCCTTTGCGCGACCTGGAACGGGTTGCCGCTGATCTACAGCGGGCAGGAGATGCCCAATCTCAAACGGCTGAAATTCTTCGACAAGGACCCGATCGAGTGGACAGGCAGGTATGAATTGAATGATTTCTATAAGGCGTTGCTGACGTTGCGGGAACGGAACCGGGCGCTGCGGGCGGGTGATCCCGAGGGCGTGACCACGCGGCTCAATACGGGGGTAGATGACCGCTGTTTTGGATTTTCCCGGACAGCCGGGCAGGATGAAGTAGTGGTGCTGCTGAATTTTTCGGCTGGGTGGGTGAAGATGGATACGACGTGGTGGGGAATGAAAGGCGGATATAAGGATATTTTTACGGCCCGGGATTGGGTACTTCCGGCTTCGATCGACGTGAGCCCGTGGGGGTATGCGGTGCTGGAAAAGACAAGAGGCTGATCTTACGATCAGCCTCTTAAAAAGTTTGCGTCAGACGCTCCTTATCCGCCGTTGCTCAGCCGCAACGGATAGGTATAGACGCCTTCATATCCGGGGAATACGCCTTCGAGCTTGACGGTGCCGCCGGAAGCCTTTTCGACTATTTTCTGGAATTCTTCCACCGATTTCACCTCCTCACCGTTTGCCTTGAGGATAATGAATCCTTCCTGGATCCTGGATTTATCCATGAGCCCGCCTTCGGTAACGGATTTGACGACCACCCCGCCTTTCAGATCGAGGGAGGTGGCGTCCTTTTTGGTCAGGGTTTGCAAGTCGGCGCCCAATTTATCAAGGACCGAGGTCCGGATGACGGCGGTAGTACCAGAGTTATTTCGGAGGACGATCGGGATGGTTGTCTCCTTGCCGTCGCGCTTATAGGTCACGTTGACCTTGTCGCCGGGGCTGTACGTAGCGATCTGACCGACCATTTCAGCGCCGGTGGTCACGCCGACACCATTGAGTTTGGTGATAACGTCGCCTTTTTTGATCCCGGCATTTGCGGCTGCGCCATCCGCCGTGACGTCGAGGACGAATACGCCTTCGCCCTCTTTGATGCCGTATTCTTTCTTCTGGTCGTCACTCATATTGTCCTGCGCATAATTGATCCCGAGGAAGGCACGTTGCGGCGCACCGAATTTCATGATATCGTTGACGATCTTCTTTACGATATTGACGGGTATCGTGAACGAGTACCCGGCGTATGAGCCGGTAGGCGAGGCGATGGCAGAGTTGATCCCGATCAGTTGCCCATCGGTATTTATAAGCGGGCCGCCGCTGTTACCGGGGTTTACGGCCGCATCCGTCTGGATAAAGGACTCGACCGGAGACTGGCTTTGGCGGCGATTGATATCGAGGGTCCGTCCCTTGGCGCTGACAATGCCCGCGGTAACGGTAGTCTCCAGCGTCAGCGGGTAGCCAACGGCGAGAACCCACTGGCCGATCTTGACGTCGTCGGAGTTGCCATAGAGGAGGAAGGGCAATCCCTGGGCGTCGATCTTGACGACCGCGAGGTCGCTGGCGGGGTCGGTACCGACCACCTTCGCCTTGAAAGATTTATGATTGCTCAGGGAGACCGTAACCTCATCCGCGCCTTCAACGACGTGGTTGTTGGTGACGATGTAGCCGTCATTGCTGATAATGACACCGGAACCGGAAGCCATTTCAGGCATCGACCGGAGCCCATTGCCGTTTCCGAAAAGGTCATCGGGATCGATACCAAAAAGGTCGGAGAAAGGGTTGTGACGGGGCAGGTTATTGCTGGCAGTATGTAACGTCTTCGTTTTGATATGAACGGTAGCCGGGATGGCTGCATTAGCCGCATCTACAAAGTCGACAGGGCCGCCGGAACGTTTGCCGTCCTCGAAGAACCTCGCATAGTTGGACGGAATTTTGCCCGATGAGTCACGAGGAGAATAGACGTAGGTCTGCTTTTGGGTAAAGCGGTTATATCCCCACATGGTCGCGATAGCGGTGGAAGCACTGAGCAGGATAACGGCTATAGCTTGTTTTGCTCTCATTGTGATAAATTTGATTTAAATTAACGCCAAGGTTCGCATTCTGAATCTACCGCCTGTTCAGTTTAACAAATTATTTACTAAGGCTTTCGTAGATGCTCTCACAAACACCTGTAAATGTAGCAAAAATATGTGGTTTTAGGGGAGGCTAAGCAGGAAATTCAGCGTATCTACGCCATCCGCGTAGTCTTCAAGGCCGGGCTGTTGGGCCCGACCGAACGGGATAACCGAGCGGGTGAATCGCGGCGGACGCCCGACGACCGTTTGAATATCAGGATGATGACCGGACAGCGTGTCAGGGAGCGGGTCGCCGGGGCGGTAATAGGTGTAATGCAGAACACTGATCGGACTGAAAGGGGTGTCGTCCGCGGTCAGCAGGATCGACCCATTGGACATATAGGTTTTTTTATTAAGTATCAGTAAGGTCAGCTGGTAGTCGTAGTTGTGTTTATATTTGGACAGTTGGGCTAAGTAATTGTATTTCCGGAAGGCTTCCAGCAGGGAAAGGAAGTCGTAATTTTCAGGTACATAGAGTTGGGTTACATTCCGGCAGCCGAGGCCAAAATATTGATAGACATCGTCTGCAAGGGCTTCCAGTTCGGTCATGGTCTCCTCTCCGGTCAGCCATGCCACAGAAGTGCGGTTGCGGCGGATGATGTGCGGGTATTTTGCGAAGTAATATTCAAAATAGCGGGCGGAGTTATTGCTGCCGGTTGCGATATAAGCGTCACAGCCGGGGAGCCGCTCCGCAAACCCGATGTACCGTGCCGCCGCGGGCATCCTCCCAATGAGTTGTTCGACGAGGTGGCGGATGAGGATATCGTCCCGACCGGAAGGCTTGATCCGCTGATAGTGACCCGCAAGGAAGATGGATAAGAAGTCGTGGAATCCGACAAGGGGGATATTGCCGGCCATGGTGAGACCGACGGTGCGCGGGGAGGTGGGTTGGGCGGGTAGCTGATATTTGGCGGCCCACGCAGTGAGCTTTTCCTTTTGGAGGAATTGTGTCGCGATGCCGCGAACCGCCAGCCCGATAAATTCAGGGGTGAACCAGCCGTTGGCGGCGTGGGCCTTTTGCCGGGCGTCCATCCAGTCCGGATCCTCTGATAAACAGTAGTCGCCAAGTTCTGCTAATAAATCTATTCGTTGGTCCAAGTTCATAATTTCCACGCTATATTTGCTGGACTGGCTTACCGGAATAAGGCTCCGGTACCGCCAAATAAAACGCAAAGGTAAAGCAAAACATTTCCTCCTAAATATTCAAAACGATGGCGATTAAAATAACAGAAGAATGTATCAATTGCGGGGCTTGCGAGCCCGAATGTCCGAATAATGCGATCTATGAAGGCGGGGTTGAGTGGGCGATAGCCGATGGGACCACCGTGAAGGGTTCTTTCACATTGCTGGATGGTTCGGCGACCGATGCCAGCGAGCGGCATGCCCCGGTAGCGGTGGACACCTATTATATCGTGCCGAATAAATGTACCGAGTGTCAGGGGTTTCATGAAGAGCCGCAATGTGCGGCGGTTTGCCCGGTCGATTGTTGCGTGCCGGATGAGATGTATCGGGAAACGGTGGATGAGTTAATGGCAAAGAAAGAGCGGCTGCACATTTAATGCGGTCCAGGGAAATGTGCGAAAGATGTGCATATTGAAAAAGAATTTCTTTGGAATCTTCCGGGAATTCAGTAACTTTCGTTTAACAATTTGTTGTGCATGTAGCCCGAGCGCTACTGAATATAGGCGGGTGATATTTCCCGTCATAAAAGGGTGAAGGGGGTATTTCCTTCACCTTTCTTGTTTTTTTGACGGAGCCCGCCGGGAACACACCGTCCAACATTCCCGCGATTACTGCGCATTGAAAGAAGTTTACTTATTTTGCCGAAAATTATTTCCATTCATGAAACCAACCATTGCATTTATTACCGGTGGGTATTCCGGTGAGTCGGTCATTTCGTATGCCAGTGCCGTAACGATCCAAAATAACCTGGATTATGAGCGGTATACGGTTTACAGGATCGATATTACCCCGGAGGGCTGGTGGCATCAATTGGCAGATGGCCGCAAGGTCATGGTGGACAAGAATGATTTTTCGCTCCATATCGACGGAGGGGTGGTGACGTTTGATGCCGTGCTGACGGGAATCCATGGCACGCCGGGGGAGGACGGGAAATTGCAGGGATACTTCGATCTGCTGGATCTGCCCTATACAAGCTGTGACGCGGTGGTATCGGCCATCACCTTTAACAAGCGATTCGCGGTGGCGGTGGCGTCCTTTAACGGGATCAATGTGGCGAGGTCGGTGTTATTCCTCAAGGGGCGAAAGGTTAGCCCGGATGAGATGACAAGGAATTTGCGGTTTCCGGTCTTTGTCAAGCCGAATAACGGCGGGTCGAGCATCGGCATGTCGAAGGTGAATTCACCGTCCGAAGAATTGGGGGCGGCGATTGAAAAGGCGTTCAGGGAGGACAGGGAGGTCCTCGTAGAGGAGTACGTGGCCGGAAGGGAATTCACGATCGGGGTGTTTCGGTCGAAAGGGGAGATCGTCACGCTACCGTTTACCGAAGTGAAGAGCAAGCGGGAGTTCTTTGACTATGAAGCGAAGTATACCGCCGGGTTGAATGAGGAGATCACACCGGCACAGGTTGATGATGGTGTTGCCTCGAAAGTCCGGGCGGCGGCAAGGAAGATTTATGAAGTTTTTAACTGCCGGGGGATCATCCGGATCGACTTCATATACAATGAAGAGAAGGGCGAGCCGTTTATGTTGGAGATCAATACCGTGCCCGGGCAGAGTGAGGCGAGTATCGTGCCGCAGCAACTAAAGGTATACGGGTGGACATTGAAGGAGTTCTATTCCGCGTTGATCGAGGAGGCACTGGCAGGCCGGAAGTAAATAATTGTTATCTTTAAAAAACCTATACATCAAGCGTGTTTAAATTTCTCACAAGCAAACCTCTCTGGGTCAACATATTAGCAGGTATCGTCCTTTTGTTATTGTTGTTATTGCTTTTCCTGGGTTCCCTCGCCCTGCTGACGCAGCATGGTAAGACCATGAAGATCCCATCGGTTACCGGGATGTCATTTGCCGATGCGAAGAAGGCCCTGCAGACCCAGGGTTTCGAAGTGCAGATCCAGGATTCCTCCGCTTATATCGATACGATGAAGCCGATGCAGGTTGTCAAACAGTTCCCGGAAGCGGATAACCTGGTCAAGACCAATCGCACCATCTATTTGACGATCAACCGGTCGGAAGCTCCCATGATCCAGATGCCCAACCTGGTCAGCATGTCGCTCCGCAATGCGGTCAGCGTCCTCCGCCAGTATGGATTGAATATCAAAGACACGGTGTATAAACCGGACTTCGCCCGTAACTCAGTACTGGACCAGCAATATAACGGCGAAACGATCAAACCGGGCGCCACCATCCAGCAAGGCAGTTCCATCACGCTGGTATTGGGTAGCGGGGTCGGAGGTCAGGAGTTTGTGGTGCCCGACCTGACGGGGCTGACTTACCTCCAGGCCAGGTCGCGGTTGGATTCATTCGGGCTTAGTATCGGCAATGTGCACCGGGACCCGGCGGTGAGGGACTCAGCGGAGGCATATATTTATAAGCAGGACCCACCGCAATTCGGCGAAGAAGGTCAAATTAATCATATCCATATGGGCCAAATCATTGAAATTTGGCTTGGGATAGAGAAACCGGGCCCGAAAGGCGATAGTGCTTCCCTGGCCCCCGGTGCCAATTAATATCAATTTTTGCAACATATGCAGACGATTTCTGTAGACCAGCTGAAAGCCCGGCTCGATGCCGGTGAATCCATTCATTTACTCGATGTGCGGGAGCCATTCGAGCATGACAATTTCAATATCGGCGGGGTGCTCTTGCCGCTTGGAAAGATCATGCAGCTGCAGACAGAGGACGTGGATGACTGGAAGGAAGAGGAAGTCATTTGTTATTGCCGAAGTGGGAACCGCAGTGGGCAGGCATGCCTGATGCTGGAGGGGGCGGGGTTTGTGAATGTAAAGAATCTGGCGGGGGGAATGAATGCGTGGATGGATAGCTTCGGAGGATAAGGCATGTGCAAAGTTAATTGCGGCGAATTCGCCGCAATTAGAATTAGGAGGGCAGCCCGCGTATGTGTGCTCAAGGCCCGGGCGGACCGAGGTATTTGTTGAACCAGGCTATCCAGCGGTCGAACCGGTCGCGTTGGTAAGACGGCAGGCTGATCCCGTGAAACTGGCCGGGATAGATGATCAGTTCGGTGGGGATGCCGAGGGTGCGGAGTGCCTGATACATTTGTTCGCTCCCTGCGGTAGGAACGTTAAAGTCTTTGTCACCACTCATAAAAAGCGTGGGTGTTTTGATCCGATCCGCTTTCAGCAGGGGATAGCTGATCTTGAGATAGCGGTCGATACTGGTCCAGGGGGTCCCGAGCTCGTTGTTATATTGGTTGATGTATTGATCGACGCCGTAAAGCGACAGCGTGAATCCCGTGCCGGCGCCGCTGCTTGCCGCCTTGAAACGATTATCTGAAGCGATGAGATAGTCGGTGAGGATGCCGCCATAACTCCAGCCGGCGACACCGAGATGGTCCGGATCAGCCAATCCTTCCTTTACAAGATAGTCCACCGCCCCGTGCAGATCCATAACTTCTTTATTTCCCCAGTCCGCATAGATCGATTTACAGAATTGGAGACCACGGCCGCTGCTACCACGGTAGTTGACTGCCGCTACGAGATAGCCGCCACCCGCCAGGATCTGCCTGGACATATCGAAGCTCAGGGCATCCTGGCTCACGGGGCCGCCATGGATGTACAGAATGAGCGGAAGCTTTTTTGTCGCCGGGGCTCCCGCGGGACGATAGTAGATGCCGGAAACGGTGGTGCCGTCCGAACTTTTGGCGGTAAAAGGTACGACAGCCGCCAATTCAAGTGGAGCAAGGAAGGCATCGGTATGATGGGTGAGCCGGCGGCCCATGGCGCCGCTATCCATCGCATAGATCTCCGCAGGGGTCTGCGGATCGCTTCCCATGGCGACGAAATGGTCGCTGACCGGTTCGATCGTTGTAAAAACGCGGAGACCGGTGGTCATCTGCTTCATTACGCCATTGTCGGGGGAGAAGGCGGCGATAAACTGCTCCCGATCGTCTTCCACCAGTGCCACAATGGACCGGCCATCCTTTGTCCAACGGGGGCTGAAGACGGGACGGTCAAGGGATTGGGTTAACAATTTTGGTGTGCCACCGGCTTCGGGGATCACGCACAGAACGGGTTGGTCGTACATGTGATAGGCCTCATCCGAGACGGAGCGGGTGTACGCAATGAATTTGCCGTCGGGGCTCCAGCGCGGATTATTATCGGTGCCTTTCCAGTCGGTGAGCCGGCGTATCGTGGCGCCCGATTTGGCTTCGATGATAAAGATGTCGGAATTCTCGTTATTGTCGGGATCTTCGGTGCGGTTGCTGACGAACGCGATGGCTGACCCATCGGGGCTCCAGCTGGCGGAACCTTCATCATAGCTTCCCTTTGTCAGCGTGTCGAGTTTTTTGGAAGCGGGATCGAAAAGGTAGAGATGCGTGTGGACCTTTTTGTAGCGGTAGCCTTCTACGTCCTGCTTATATTGATAGCGGTCGATGACATAAGGTTTGGTGGTTTTGATCTTGCTGCTGTCTTCCGGATCGGGATCGGTCAGGGTGAGGAGGATCTTTTTTGAATCCGGACTCCACGCATAGTCGCCCACACCGCCTTTGATCTCCGTCAGGCGCTTACCCTCGCCGCCACGGCGGTCCATCAGCCAGATCTGACTGCCTTTGCCTTCTTGCCTTGACGAGAGGAACGAAATATAACGGCCGTCGGGGCTCCAGCGGGCGCGGGATTCGCCATCCGGGCTGCTGGTGAGCTGGACGTCCTGGCTGCCGTCCCAACTAATCATCCAGATGTCGGAATTCCGGCTGTCTTTCAGGGAGTCGATGGTGGTGAGGGTATAGGAGACCCATTTACCGTCGGGAGAGGGTTGGGGGTCGCTGATCCCGGGCAGGCGATAGAGGTCGGCAGGCCGGATGGGACGTTTGGCAGCGCCGACGGTCGCGGGGGAGGTCGCAGTTTGCCCGGCGATGGTCGCAGTTTGCGCGGACGCCACCAGGATGCCGCTCAACATTGCGCAGGAGAAGACGGTGAATTTTAGCATAAGACAGTAGTTATCAGTCGTCAGGGCGACCGGGTTCCGGAAGATACGAGTATTTCTTCAAGCCGTGATGTAACTTTTCAGAACAGCGGCCCGTCCCAATAAGAGGATTAAACTGCTCATCATGAAAAATTTTCTGTTATTGCCTTTCCTTATCCTGGCGGGCTTCACCGCCGTCGCCCAGAATCCCCAGGTCATCAATGATCCCAATGCGCAGCGGCGAACCGTGGGTGATTTTCACGGGATCCATGTTGGCGGTGGTATCGAACTGTATTTGAGCCAGGGCGGTGAAGAAGCGGTGGTGGTCAGTGCCAATGATCCGGAACTCCGGAACCGGATGGTAACGGAGGTGGAGGATGGGGTGCTTCATATTTATTTGAAAGACCAATGGCGGCATTGGAGCTGGAATGGCCATATGAAGCTCAGGGCATATGTCTCCTGTAAGGCGCTGGATCAGCTCAGAGGGGCCGGCGGCGCCAATATCCATATCGATCAGACCCTGAAGTCAGAGCGGTTGGACCTCCATTTGTCCGGGGGCGGCCGGATCGAGGGGAAATTCGATGTCGGAGAAATGGCGGTGGGCGTATCGGGCGGCGGGGACACGTATCTTAGCGGTACTGCCGGCCAATTGCATGTCCATGTCAGTGGCGGCGGCGATGTCCACGGATATGAGTTGGCGGCCGACAGTTGTCAGGCACATATTAGCGGCGGCGGCGGTGTCTATGTGACGGTCAATAAAACGCTCGATGCGTCTGTCAGCGGTGGCGGCGATATCCGGTATAAGGGGAATGTTTCATCGGTAGGATCGCATACATCGGGTGGTGGGAATATTTCAAGAGCAAGATGAGCATGCAACATTGCCGAACGGTTAATGTCCTTTAACCGGACGGAACCCTGTCGAATCATTTAAAAAAAGCTGATCATGAAGAATTTTACCTTAGTCACTGCATTTATCCTGGCCGGCGCGGCGGCCGTTGCCCAGAGTCCAAAAGTCATCAATGATCCCAACGCCCAGAAGCGCACGGTAGGTGACTTTCATGGCATTGCGATCCATAGCGGCATCGATCTGTACCTAAACCAGGGCGGCGACGAGTCGGTAGTAGTGAGTGCAACAGACCCCGAAGTGCGGGACCGGATCGTGACGGAAGTGAAGGATGGGATTTTGAACATCTACCTGGATGACAAGTTCCATTGGAGCGACTGGAGCTGGCATAATCGGAAACTCAAGGCCTATGTGTCCTGTAAGGTGCTGGATGAGCTAAAAGCATCGGGTGGCTCAGACATCTATATCGATCAGTCGATCAAGTCGCAAAAACTGGAATTGCATTTATCGGGCGGGAGTGACGTACGCGGAAAACTGGAGGTCGGTGATCTCACGGTCGGTCAATCCGGCGGAGCCGATGCATATATCAGCGGAACTGCATCGCAGCTTACCGTACATGTGAGTGGCGGGAGTGACTTTCATGGATACGAACTAGCCGTCGACAATTGCCGGGCGCAAGCCAGCGGTGGAAGTGACGTATATGTTACCGTCAATAAGGAACTGGATGCCTCAGCCAGTGGCGGAAGCGATATCCATTACAAGGGGAGCGGTGCTGTCCATGAGACCCATACAAGCGGCTCGGGAAGCGTCTCGCGAAAAGATTAAAAAAGTATATTGCGAAGCATTTTTTTGTCGAAATTTACGGTGATGAGCAAAGTCCTTGCTTTTTTTATCGGGTGTTTGCTGGTCTCGGGTGTGTATGCGCAGGAGACAGTAATTGAAGATGCGAATGCCGAGCTAAGGCCGGTAAAGGGGTACCATGGCATCCGCGTGTCCAGTGCGATCGATCTCTATCTTAGCCAGGGGCAGGAGGAGAAAGTGGTGGTGAGTGCCAGTACACTAAAGATCCGGGACCGGATCAAAACGGAGGTTATCGATGGCATCCTCATCATCCGGCTGGAGGGAAACTCGTGGCATTTACACAACAGTAAAATGAAGGCCTATGTTTCCTTCACGAGCCTCGATCAGATCAACGGATCGGGCGCAAGCAATATTTATGTCGATGGGGTGATCACGGGTGACAAACTTTCGCTGGATCTGTCTGGGGCGAGTGGCTTCAAGGGGGCGATAAAAGTGAATTCGCTTGACGTGGATCAGACGGGGGCGTCGGATTCGCATCTTACCGGGCAGGTTGCGGGAGCAGCGACCATCCGATTATCGGGGGCCAGTGATGTAAAGGGATACGATCTGGCAGTGGAAGATTGTTCGGTGCACGCGTCGGGGGCGTCGGATGTCCAGATAACGGTCAATAAGCAATTGGATGCGACTTGTTCGGGCGCCAGCGGCGTTTATTATAAGGGTGCGGGGGTACTCCGGGAATCCCATTCCAGCGGAGCCAGCAATGTGGCACATCGGAGCTGATCATCCCAGGCTGGCCGATGGCCGGTTAGGTCAAAATTCAACTATTTTTTGGTTAGGAAGGCAAAGGGGTGTACTTTTGCCCTCCACATCGCGAAGTAGAGCAGCGGTAGCTCGTCGGGCTCATAACCCGAAGGTCGCTGGTTCGATCCCAGCCTTCGCAACCGCAGGGCCCACAAAGGGCCCTTTTTTTATCTTTGCGGCGATCATAGGTTATGAAAGTTGGATTTGTCAGCATATTTGGAAAGCCGAATGCCGGTAAAAGCACCTTGCTCAATGCCCTGATGGGGGAAAAGCTGGCTATTGTCTCGCCGAAGGTGCAGACGACGCGACACCGGATCAAAGGGATCCTGACAAGCGACGGATATCAGATCATCTTCTCCGATACACCGGGTATTATCGAGCCGCGGTACAAGCTGCATGAAAAAATGATGCAGGCGGTCAGGAATTCGCTGGAGGACGCGGACCTGGCGTTGTTGCTGCTGGATATCAGAGATGATTGGGCCGAGAACGACGTGTTGTTCCAGGCGCTCCGATTGAAGGTGCCGGCGGTGCTGGTGCTGAACAAGATCGATGGGGTGAGCGCGGGAAAGATCGGTGAAGCGAGGGATTTTTTCAGGACAAAAAGTTATGTCCGGGAGGTGATGGCGATCTCGGCGCTGAAAAAGACGAATTTGCCGGAATTACTCGCCGCAGTGCTCCGATTCCTGCCGGAGGGTGAACCATTCTTTGAGGGGGATGATCTGACCGATCTGCCGACCCGGTTTTTTGTTGGGGAGCTGATCCGGGAGAAGATCTTTCTTTTGTACGGCGATGAGATCCCTTATCAGGCGGCGGTGCTGGTACAGGAGTTTTCGGAGAAGAGTACGCTCACGAAGATCAGGGCAGATATTATTGTACAGCGCGAAACGCAGAAAGGCATCATCCTGGGCGAAGGCGGGAAAATGATCCGGGAATTGGGTTCCTTAGCCAGGAAGGATATAGAGGCCTTTATCGACCGGAAGGTTTTTTTGGAACTTTTCGTGAAAGTGCGGCCAAAGTGGAGAGATACGGAGACATTTTTGAAGGAATACGGATATAATTGAATATACGTTTGATCTATGAGCGGATTTACAGTGGCCATTGTAGGCCGGCCGAATGTTGGAAAGAGTACATTTTTTAACCGGTTGCTTGAACAGCGCAGAGCCATCGTGGATAATGTGAGCGGGGTGACCCGGGACAGGCAGTATGGCGTTGCGGAATGGGCGGGGAAATCTTTCAATGTGATCGATACCGGCGGGTTCGTGGCAGACAGTGACGACGTCTTTGAACGGGAGATTCGCAAACAGGTGCTGATCGCGCTGG
>Ga0206895_1005_pt1 | contig 60698 bp, 46 predicted proteins | sample Alteio_BWOrgHeat_51_FD_152967 | JGI IMG/M metagenome (GOLD analysis project Ga0206895, IMG submission 152967) | Enriched cells from forest soil in Barre Woods Harvard Forest LTER site, Petersham, Massachusetts, United States -... | ecosystem: Environmental > Terrestrial > Soil > Temperate forest >...
AATGCGCGTGGTGCAAACCGGCCAGACCCAGGACGACGGCACCAAAGTAATCACTGATGGCCTGAAACCCGGTGAACAAATTGTGTCCGAAGGCCAGGTATTCCTCGCGCCCACCATGCCCTTGATCATCACTGATCTCGATGGCAAACCCACCGCCGCCGCGCCCGCCGCTTCCGGGGCGCCCGCCGCTGCTAGTGGCAGCACCCAAAAGTAATCTGCCGACTTCCCTTGCCATTGTTTAGCTAAATTTTGCGCCCTGCCGACCATGAAGAGCATTTCCGACCCGTTTATTAATCGTCCGGTGATGACCATGCTGGTCTACCTCGCGGTCGCAGCCTTCGGCGTCTACTCCTACCTCGCCATGCCGGTGAGCGACTTGCCGACTGTAGACTACCCGGTGATTAAAGTGACGGTGAATTACCCCGGCGCGAGTCCGGAAGTGATGGCGCACAATGTCGCCGCTCCGCTCGAACAACAGTTTCTGCAAATTCCCGGCATTGACCTCGTCACGTCGAATAATTCCCTCGGCAGCACTTCCATCACCCTGCAGTTCCACCTCGATAAGTCCATTGATGGCGCTTCCTCGGACGTCCAAGCCGCCATTGCCGCCGCCAGTGGCAGCCTGCCACAAGACCTGCCTTCGCCGCCCACGTACCAAAAAGTAAACCCGAATGACTTGCCGGTTATTTTCTTCGGGATGATTTCGTACACGATGAAGGAGACGGATTTGTATGACTATGCCGCCACCAATGTCGCCCAACGCCTGCAAACCGTGCCCGGCGTGGCGAGCGTACAGGTCTACGGCTCGCCGCGCGCCGTGCGCATCGAAGTGGATCCACGCAAGCTTTATGGCCGAGGCCTGACGTTTGCCGACATCAACGCCGCCGTCAAAGCCAACACAACTTTACAAAGCGCGGGCCAGATTAAAGGCAATACCATCCAGCTTACCGTCAAGCCCCAGACTCAACTGGAGAAAGCCAGTGATTATGGTGACTTAATTGTAGCCTATAAGAATGGCGCTCCCGTGTTTCTACGCGACGTGGCCGACGTGGTGGATTCCGTCCAAACCGAAGACTTGAAACTCGCCTATCAGGCGCGTGGGCTGCAGCCGGGCTCCGTCGGTTGCGTGCTCGCCGTTAGCAAAATGAGTGGTGCCAACAATGTGGAAGTAGCCAAGGGCGTACTCGGCTTGCTGCCCGTGGTCCGCGCCAGCATGCCACAGTCCATCCAGCTGATTCCCATCTACAATCGCGCCACCAGCATCGCCCACTCGGTGGAAGATGTGACGATGACACTGCTAATCGCCTTCGTCCTCGTCGTGCTCGTGGTGTTCCTCTTCCTCGGCCGCGTGCGCGATACCATCATCCCGGCCTTTGCGCTGCCCATGTCTTTGCTGATGACGTTCATTGTCATGAACGCCCTCGGCTACTCGCTCGACAATCTTTCGCTGATGGCGCTGACCCTCTCCGTCGGCTTCCTGATTGATGACGCCATCGTGTTCCTCGAAAACATGGTGCGCCGCATGGAGGCGGGTGAAAAGGTCTGGGTCGCCGTTTATGCCGGCGCCAAGGAAATCAGCTTCACCATTCTGGCCATGACCCTCTCGCTGGCCGCCGTCTTTATTCCGCTCCTCGGCATGGGCGGAATGATGGGCCGCGTGTTCCGCGAATTTGCCGTGACCATCGTCGTCGCGGTGATTTCCTCCGGCGTCGTTTCGCTCACCCTGACACCGATGATGTGTTCACGCGTGCTCAAGGAGTACGATCATGACGCCCGTTCCTGGCTCGAACGCACGGTGCACGATATTGAGGACCGTTTTCTAAAGCTCTACGGCCCGGCGCTCACTTACGCGCTCAAACACTGGTACTACTCGGTGCTGGCCTATGCCGTCTGCGTACTGCTAACGGTGTGGTTCTATTTCCATATACCCTTGTCCTTTCTCCCGGTGGGCGATAGCGGATTCATTTTTGGCGCTTTCATCACCAAGACCGAAACTTCGCCGACCCAGATGCACAAGATTCAGGACGGGGTCATCAATGCCATTTCCAAAAATCCCTACGTCGCCGGCTTTGTGACCGTTACCGGATTTTCTTCGCGCACCAATTCCAACATGGGATTGACCTTTATCGCGCTCGACGATCCCAAAACCGGCCGGCCAGACATTCAGACGGTCAATAACCAGATTATGGGCGAGATCTCCAAGGTACCGGGTGTCATCCCCGCCATCCGCCCGCGTGCCAGCCTGCAAATTAGCGCCGGCGTCGTCAGCACCACCACCGGCGGTTACGCTTATATCTTGTCCGGCTTGGACAAGGATCAAGTTTACTCAAGTTCCATTGCCCTGGTCGGCGCCATGCGCCAAAGCGGCCTGTTCAAATCCGTCAACTCCGATTACTACGCAGACAACCGCCAGCTCGAGGTGGAGGTCAACCGGTCGCAAGCTTCCGCCTACGGAGTCAGCTCCACCACCATGGCGCAAAACATCGCCAACGCCTACGCCCAAAATTACTCCTACCTGATCAAGAGCGAATACCTGCAATACTGGGTTGTGGTGGAAGCCGCGCCGATCTTCCGCTCCAAAGTCAGCAACCTGACGGATGTTTATTTCGACTCCTTGGTTAACCAGAACTCCCTGTTCACCCTCGACAATTCGATTAACGAGATCAACACCTCCCGCATGGTACCGTTCCGCACGGTGGCCACGCCGAAGGTCACGGTCGGCCCGCTCGCCGTCAACCATTTCAACGGCTTTACTTCCGTCACCATCTCATTTGATCCGCTGCCCAACGTGCCCATCGGCACGGCCACCGATTTTATAGATAAATCTGCGTCCAAGCTTGTACCGGCCGGAATCACCGGTGGTTTCCAAGGTGATGCGCTCGTGTTTCACCAAACGGTCGTCGCCATGGGCTTGATGATGATCGTCGCCGTATTTGTAATGTATATCATTCTGGGCATCCTGTATGAAAGCTACATTCATCCCTGGACCGTACTTACGTCCTTGATTCCCGCTTTCGTGGGCGGCTTGGGTGCCTTGTATCTGGCCCACCTGATCTCCCCGAACAGTGGCGTTGGCGAATTATCGCTCTATGGCGGCATCGGACTGTTCATGCTTGCCGGCATCGTCAAGAAAAACGCCATCATGATGATTGACTTTGCCGTCCAGCGCCAGAACGAGGGCCGTACCCCGCTTGACGCTGTGCACGAAGCCTGTCTCGAACGCTTCCGCCCAATTATGATGACCACTTTGGCTGCTTTCTGCGGAGCACTGCCGTTGGCCGTCGGCTTTGGGGCCGATGCCGCCTCCCGCCAGCCATTGGGCATAGCGATTTGCGGTGGACTGCTTGTCTCCCAACTGGTTACTCTCTTCGTCACTCCGGTGACTTACCTCGGCTTTGAATGGTTCCAGACCCATGCGCTGGATCGCACACCTTTCTTCGCCCGTCGTCACAAAAGCCAACCGGCCGATGCTTCTACCACTCAACCCAAGCCCCAGAACGCCTAAGTTCGCTTCGCTCTGTACATGAAAATTTACCGCCTTGCTTTCCTTCCCCTCGCCCTGACTGCGCTGCTCGCCGGTTGTGTGGATGTGGACAAGGAAGTCGCCCCCAGCCCACAGGAATACTGGCAACCCGTTGAGCGTGCCAAGCCCGCCGAGGCCCTTACCCTTGCGCCCGCTTCCGCCCAGCTTACGGGCCAGGAAATTACCCTCCCCGGCTTGGTGGACATTGCGTTGACCAATAATCCGCAAACTCGCGCCGCCTGGTTTAACGCCAAATCCGCCGCCGCCCGCCTAGGTGAGACCAATAGCCAGTACTATCCGCAAATCACCAGCAACGTTACTCTCGACCGGGACAAAGTTCGTACCGTTGGACTTAATGGGCAAAGCTTTGGTGCCGGCACGGTCTATTCCACTTTCGTTGGCCCCTCCATCGAGATGAATTACGTGCTGTGGAATTTCGGCAAAAACTACGCGGAAACCGAATCTGCCCGGCAAGCTCTCTACGCCTCCAATTACCTCTACAATCAGCAAATCCAGGATGTCATCCTCGGCACCGAACTGGCCTACTTTAATTACAATGCCGCCGAAGGTTTCATTGATGCCGCCCAAGCTACCTTGGACGACGCCAACACTACTTACAAAGCCGCCAGCCAGCGTCTCAATGCCGGCCTGGGCACCAAGCAGGACGAGCGTCAAGCCTTTGCCCAGGTGCAAAACGCCGAATATCAATTGGCTTTGGCCCAAGCTCAGGGTGAAACCACCCGCGCCCAACTCGCCCAAACTCTTGGCATTCCCGTTACGTCAGATTTGAAAATTGTGCGCAGCCAGTCTCTGGCTGATTCGGCAAAGTTCGACGAGGACGTTTCCAACCTCATGGCTACTGCCATGAAACAGCGCCCGGACCTCCTCGCCGCTTACGCCAACGTGCTAACCGCCCAGTATAATCTGGATGCGAGCAAGGACGACCGCCTCCCGACCGTGTCTGCTTTTGGTTCCGCCACCTATGGCTACGAATACGGCGGCGTCACCCATGGCAACCCTTCCAACAATTACCTGATTGGTCTGCGCGTCTCGTGGGACATTTTCACTGGTTTCGAAAAAACCTACGCCATCCTTGACGCCCAGGAACAGCGGGATGCCGCGCGTGAAACCCTCCGTCAACAAGAGTTGAAGGTCGTCACTGACGTGTGGAATTTCTACTATTCTTACAAAAGCTCACTGCGCCAAGTGGACTCGACCGCCGCGCAAGTGGACGCCCAAAACGAAGCTTATCAAGCCATCAGCAAAGGTTACGAAGCCGGCTTGAATTCCTATGTGGATCTGCTCACTTCGTTGAGCAACCTCGCCACCGCCCGCCAGCAAAAGGTGCAGGCCGAAGCCAATCTTGGTTCCGCCATCGCCAATCTTGCGCACGCCACCGGCAATATGCCGATCAAGTCCGACAATCTGCCCAAGTAAGATTACTGCGATTGGGATTGGGACTGCTCCCCTGCCGGGATAACCGTTACGCCGAGGAATAGTGCCTGCGGCCCACCGCCGACTACCGTACCGCGCACGGGGCTGATATCGCCATATTCCCGCCCCCGCGCCGTGGTGATGTGTTGCTCATCGCAAAAACTGTTGTTGGTGGGGTCGAAGTCGACCCATCCACTTCCTGGCACGTAGGCGCCCGCCCAGGCATGCGAAGCATCGGCGCCGATCCGTCTCGGTTGGCCCGGCGGCGGGTTCGTCAGCAAGTAACCGCTGACATAGCGTCCCGCCAAACCGGCCGCGCGCAATATCGCGACCGACAAATGGGCGAAATCCTGGCAAACCCCACGCTCCAGTTGGATAAATTCTTCCAACGGCGTGCTAGGTAAAGTGGCCGAGGGATCAAAGGTGAAGCGATGATGAATTTCTGCCGCCAATTCGCTTACTCCTTCCAATACCGAACGACCATCCGGGAATATTCTTTCAGCCCATTCCTTCGCCATCGTCAAGTTGGGCACTGCCGCCGAAGGGTACAAAAACTGCCGGGCGTGGTGGGCGGCGGCTTCCGTGGATGCGTCCAGCCAGGCCCGGGCTTCGCCGCATGTCAGGGTCGAAGAGCGTGGGGCAAAGGGCGTCACCGCCACCTGGCTGCGCGCCGTAATCTGCAATTCCTGGTGCGGCTCGGTAATGGTCAGATGATGCACTTGATTGCCGAAGTAATCCTTGCGCGCAAATATTTCCAAGGGCTGCGGTTGTACATCGAGGCTGAAGTTCAGGCACTCCTGCGTCTCCGTCGCCAATGGCTCCAGGTGTAGCACCTGGTGCGACATGACCACTGGCTGCGAATACCGGTAGAGCGTCCCGTGCGTGATGGTGTAAACCGGCATGGTGAATTTAGATTTTGGTGTCTGAGCCAGTGTGGGCAAAATAGGCCAAGCCCAAAGAATCGGACAACGCCGTCAAATCGCGAATGGCAATAGTGAGGAAATCCGCCAGTGCGCTCCGGTGGCCCGTCGCATCATCCAGCGCCAATTGGTGCGCGTCCGCCAGGCTGGCTTTGGAGGAAAGCGCCAGCGCCAGCCGTTCGGCCGGGCGGCTCGAAGGATCCGTGCCGGCTTCGCGGGGCAACTCCATCACGTGCCGGTGCACGTGCCGCAATTGAAATGCCAGGCCCCGCGGGTTCGATTCGTCGCAAACCAGCAAATCCAACACCGGCAGGAGTTGTAGATTCGTTAAATACCGGCGGCGGAAAATCAAGAGGCTCTCACATACGACCAACAAATCTTGTAATAATGCGGGAGAAGGTTGCTCCGGCCGGGTCAAGGCATTGCGCAGCAATAGCGCCAGGTTAATGCCGCGCTCGATCCGCCGGCCCAGGTCGAGAAAGCGCCAACCGTACCCGCGCACCATGCTCTCCATGATAAAGCCGCTGATCGCCGCGAGATGCGCGATGACATCCTGTAATTCCGCGAAAGCATCGGGCAGGAATGCCGCCGTTTCGTGCGGTGCCCGGCCCCGCCGCTGCAACCGGCCCAGCAAGTTCCACACATCATCCGGCAACCGTTCCTTGACCCGGTACGCCGCGCGCTCCACCCGAATCAGGTTGGCCGCGAGGCTGTTCGGCGCGGTCGTGTTCCAGAGAAAATCGTCAAAATCCCTTTCCGCCGCTGCAAAGTTGAGTGCTGTCCGCTCTCCCACAGTGAATAGATGTGCGGCATGATGGCCCAGTAGCGTTTCAAAAAATGGTCGCAATACTGCCGGGTCCGCCAATGCGCCTTCTTCCGCCAGCGTTCCCGCCAATTGCAGCATCAAGTGGGTTTGCCCTTCCGTGCGTTCCAGGTAGCGGCCCAGCCAGTACAAATTGTCCGCCACACGACTGGGTAAGTCCGCTGCCGGACGACGGAGCTTTATGGGCGCGGCGCCAGCACCCGTTATCTCGACCGGTGGTGGCGGGAGTTCCGGGGGCAGCAGCACCCAGGTGTCCTTACTCCGTCCACCGCGTTGCATGGACACCGCCAAGCCATCATCCTCCGCCGGTATTCGCGCCAAACCTCCGGGCATGGCGCGGTACTCCCCGCCTTGGGAAGCTAATAAAGCGCGTAATTGAAATACACGTGGCACAAGCTGGTCGTTTTCAAATACCGGGGTTGTCGCCAAGGCCACCCATTCGCGCGCGCACCACGCTTGCGGTTCAGCCCTCAGGCGCCTGCTCCATTCCTCCCGCTGCGCCGCGTTCAATTTCGAACCGATGATGTAGCCCATGCCCGACTGGGCAAATGCCGGGAAAATAATCAACGAATCGAGATGCTCCAATACGTAAGTCAATTCCCTCGGCTGTCCGCACCACCAAGTGGCTACGGACGGCATTTTCAATTCCTCACCTAACAAATGCCGGCACAAAGCAGGGAAAAATGGCGATAATCCGGGTGACTCCAACAAACCCGCACCCAGCGCATTGGCCAGAGTGACACTCCCTGCGCGCATCGCCTGCAAGAGGCCCGGCACGCCGAGCAGTGAATCGTTGCGCAACTCGAGTGGGTCGCAAAAGTCGGCGTCCACGCGACGCAGAATCAAGTCCACCTGCCGCAAGCCCGAAAGTGTTTTCAAACAAACTCGCTGGCCTCGCACGACCAAGTCGCCGCCTTCCACTAACGAAAAGCCCAAATTTCGCGCGAGGTAGGAATGCTCAAAATAAGTTTCGTTGGCCGGGCCGGGTGTCAGCAACACCATGCGCGGGGCATCGGCCCGCCGGGCGGCGAGATGAGATAGCGATTCGCGCAGTGTCTGGGCAAAACCCGGCAAGCGGGCCACATGGTTATCGCGCAACCAATCAGAAAAAATGCGGGTCGTCAGTGCGCGGTTTTCCAGCGAATAGCCGATGCCCGACGGCGCATCGAGGCGTTCCGCCAGCACCCACCACTCGCCATTCGGTGCACGGCCCAAGTCGGCCGCATAAACCGGCAGATACACGTTTTCGGGCGGCTGATAACCGTGGCACGCACGGAGAAAGGATGGATTGCCCAAAACCAACACCGGTGGCAGCAGTTGCTCTTCCAGTAATTTTTGCGGCCCGTAGAGATCCTGCAAAATCAGGTTAAATAAACGGGCCCGCTGGCTTAGCCCCGCCTCCATCCTCTCCCACTCCGCGTGCTCCAGCAGCATCGGCAATAAATCCATCCCCCAAGGCCGGGCCGAACCGCCATCCTCGCCATAGACATTGTAGGTAATGCCGTTTTCCTGAATCAGTCGGCGCAGTTGCTCCGCGCGTTGCTTTAATTCCCCTGCCGGCAGCGCCGACAGCGTTTCCGCCAGCTTCCGCCAAGCCGGCCGGATTTCACCCTTGGCCGTTTTTAACTCGTCGTGCCGCCCTGCCGCGGGGACGTAGGATTTGAGCCAGTCGGCCGGCGAGGTCGCAGTTGCAGAAGGCATCGTGGCAGTCGGGCTCATTTACCGGCGCACATCCTCTCACATCGAGAGCGGGACGCGCAAGTCGAGCGTGAAGGGAAATTCTTGCAGGGTTTGGGCTTTCGGCAGCGTCTCCAGCTTCCCCGGCGTATGGCCAAACGGGAAAAACCGCGCCAAGCGGCGGCTCTCCGCTTCATAGGCATTTACCGGGAAGCTGACGTAGTTGCGTCCGCCCGGATGAGCGACGTGATAGGTACATCCGCCAACGGCCCGGTTATTCCACGTGTCAATGATGTCGAAAACGAGCGGCGCATCGGACGGTATTGTCGGGTGCAGGCATTCCGGCGGTTGCCAGGCGCGGTAACGCACGCCCGCCACGTATTCGCCCACCGTTCCCGTATTGTGCAGCGGTATACGACGGCCATTGCAAGCGATGACGTACTGCTCCGGATTCAATCCCCGGGCCAGGACTTGCATACGCTCGACAGAGCTGTCCACAAATCGCACCGTGCTGCCCGCCGCACCGGTCTCCCCCATCACATGCCAGGGCTCCAGCGCATGGCGTAGTTCGACTTCGACTTCGCGGTAGTGCGTCTTGCCATAGAACGGGAATTTAAATTCCTGGTGCGGGGCAAACCATGCGTCCTCAAAAGGTAATCCGTTCTCGCGCAAATCACCCAGCACATCAGTGAAATCCTGCCAGATATAATGCGGCAGCATCCAGCGATCGTGCAGTTCCGTGCCCCAACGCGTCAGGCGTGTCGGCACGTACGGCTTTTGCGCAAACCGTGCAATGAGTCCCCGCAGCAACAATTGCTGCGCTAGACTCATCCGTGCGTGTGGCGGCATTTCAAAGGCGCGCAACTCGAGCAATCCCAAGCGGCCAGTTGAGCCTTCCGGACTATAAAGTTTATCTATGCAAAATTCTGCGCGGTGCGTATTGCCCGAGACGTCAATCAACAGGTTGCGCAAAATTCTATCCACCAGCCACGGTGCCGCCCCATTGGCTTCGCGCAGCTTGGCAAAGGCAATTTCCATCTCATACAACGCATCGTTGCGCGCTTCGTCCACGCGCGGGGCCTGGCTCGTCGGACCAATGAACAAGCCTGAGAAAAGATACGACAGCGACGGATGCTGGTGCCAGTAGGCAATGAGGCTCGCCAGCAAATCCGGCCGGCGCAGCATGGGGCTGTCCGCCGGAGTCGCGCCACCGATAACAATGTGGTTGCCGCCGCCCGTGCCGGTATGGCGTCCATCCACCATGAACTTTTCCGTACCGAGGCGCGTCAGGTGCGCTTCTTCATAAAGCCCGGTCGTAATGTCCACCGCCTCATCCCAGTTATTCGCCGGGTGCACATTCACTTCAATGACCCCCGGATCCGGTGTGACCTTCATCAAATTGAGACGGAAATCATATGCCGGCGGATAACCTTCGATGAGCACCGGCGTATCTGTCGCCTTGGCCGCAGCTTCAATACATGTAACGAGATTCAGGTAATCTTCCGTCGTCGGTACCGGGGGCAGGAAGACGAATATCTTACCCTCACGCGCTTCAACGCACAATGCCGTGCGCACGATCCAGCTGGCCGATTGCTGCGGCAAGGGCAGCGTCGCGGCATCGCGCAGTGTTTCTCTTTTCGGCAGAATCTGCGCGCGCAATTTTTCCAAAATTCCTTTGCCGCCAAATTCTCCGGGCACGGTCGCCGCCCGGCTTCCGGCCACCCGCATTTGCTTGAACAATTCTTCGCGCGTCGGCAATGGCGGCTGCTCCATCATTGGGTCCGGGTGGACGACGTATTGGTAATCCGCCGCCGTGGCCCATGGTGTTGAATCCATCGGCAAACGGAAACCTATCGGAAAATCTCCCGGAGTCAGGAAACAATGCTCCTGCCGCAAGAACCACGGCCCGCTTGCCCAATACTGCCCCAGCGTTCCTCCACGCCGTTGCAAGGGCATCACATAGCCTTTTACTTCGCCGAGGCCTTCTTCAAAAATCTTAGTCATCCGGCGGCGGTCCTCCGGGTTTTTTAAATTATTCTTCAGCGGGTCCACATTCCCAGGCAGCTTGCGCTCCTTCCACAAATGGTACCAGACATCCTCATACGCGGGCATCAGCCAGCGCGTGTCCACGCCGAGGTTCGCCGCCAGTTCGCGTGCAAATTTTTCTGCGCGCAAAGTATCAAAGCCATATTTTTTCGGAAAATCCGCCGTCAATTCCGGATTCTCCCATATCGGCACACCATCCTTACGCCAAAAGCACGAATACGCCCAACGCGGCAGCGACTCGCCCGGATACCACTTCCCCAGTCCCCAATGCAGCAAGCCGCCCGGCCCAAAACGGTCATGCAACCGCTTCATCAATATCGCCGACAAATCCCGCTTCTTCGGTCCTACCGCCGCTGTGTTCCATTCGGGGCCATCCATGTCATCAATGGAAATGAATGTCGGCTCTCCACCCATGGTCAGCCGCAAATCCTGCAAACGGAAAATTTCATCCACCTCGTGCCCCAGCGACTCGATGCACTCCCATTGCTCATCGGTATAGGGCTTGGTCACACGCGGCGTTTCGAGAACGCGCCGCACTTCCATGTGAAAATCAAATTTGCATTCGCTCTTGGAAACGCCACCGGTAATCGGTGCGGCACTACCCGGCGAAGGAGTCGCCGCCAGCGGAATGTGCCCTTCGCCCGCCAACAATCCCGATGTCGGGTCGAACCCAATCCAACCCGCGCCCGGCAGGAAAACTTCCGTCCACGCATGCAGGTCCGTAAAATCTTTGTCCGTGCCCGACGGCCCATCCAGCGACTTCACATCCGGCTTCAGTTGGATGAGGTAGCCCGACACAAACCGCGCCGCCAAACCGAGGTGCCGCAGTACTTGCACCAGCAACCACGCCGAATCGCGACACGAACCCTTCTTCAGCGTTAAAGTCTCCTCCGGCGTCTGTACGCCCGGTTCCAGTCGGATCACATAGTCCACTACTTCGCGCAGGCGGCTGTTCAACTCCACCAGGAACGTCACCGTGTTTTTCTTCGAGCGGTCAATCCCGGCAATGTACTCCATCAGCTTCGGGCCATTCGCCGTCGGCGGCAAATACGGCGCCAGCTCGGCCTTTAGACCCTCATCGTAGGCAAACGGAAAACTCTCCGCGTAGGGCTCGACAAAGAAATCGAAGGGATTGTGCACCGCCATCTCCGCCACCAGGTCCACCTCCACCTTGAACTCCCGCACCGGCTCCGGGTACACCACCCGGGCCGCATAATTGCCATGGGGATCCTGCTGCCAATTGAGGAAATAGCCCTCCGGCTCGATTTTCAGCGCATAGCTCAGGATGGCTGTCCGCGTATGCGGCGCAGGGCGCAGCCGGATCATCTGCGGCGAAAGCGTCACCGGCCGGTCATACCGGTAGTGGGTGCGGTGGGTCAGGGCGACGTGGATAGCCATGTTACAACGAGGAGAAGCAGGCCGGTGGCGGCAGAACTGCCTAGCCAGACCACTTTTACCCCAAATGTCGAGTTTCTGGCAAACCCCCTAGCAGGTTTCTGGCCAAAAGAGGCTCTTATAGTCCAGCTCTTGCGCAAAAAAGTCCTGCCAAAATGTCTTTTGGTATAACGAAAGCGTCGATACAACGCCTGGCGAATACTAACTTTATCCCCTCAATTCCAAGTCGAAAACACATTACCGGTTGAGGCTAAGGGTTTTAAAAATGTGGCTTATCTAATTTACAGTAAAAGAAAATTATTTTTTACGCAAAATTACTTCGTGATAAAACGTTTGCTAAAATAGGTCCATGCCTATAGGTTCCACGTACTAATGAAAAAAAACTGCCAATTTCTCTTTGTAGTCTTGGTGGCGCTTTTTTATTCGCTCAAAGCATCGGCACAATATGTGTATGTAGCAAATTCAAATCGAGAGATATCCGTGATTTCGCCAGAAGGAAACGTAAGTCTCTTTGCAAGCGGTTTTGATTCGATAGCAGGATTGGCCTTTAATAGCACAAACTATTTATATGCTGCTGATGGGACTTCCGGTACTGTGTATAGCGTGAGCCCGCAAGGTTCTGTGTCAACTTTTGCTACTGGATTTAAGGAGGTAATTGGCCTGACCTTTGATGACGAGGGAAATCTTTTTGTCGGCGATTTTGAAAACTCCACAATTACCAAATTCACGTCTAATGGGATTGTAACGACATTCGGAACAGCCTCCGATACTACTCACTATGGTGGAGTTACCGGATTAGCCTTTGATAGTGATAATGAGATCTATGTCGCGCTTGATTACCAAGGCATCATATTACGAGGAACGCTGGGTGGAACAATGACAACTTTCGTTTCAGGCCTTAGCTTTCCACAGAGTATTGCTTTCAGCAATAGCGGTAATCTCTTTGTTAGCAATGGCGGAAATGGGACAATTTCTGAGGTGACCCCGGGAGGAGTAGTCACCACTTTTGCCTCTGGTTTAAATACTCCGACTGGTTTGACTTTCGATGGAGACGGAAACCTTATTGTCAGCGAAGCTGGCACCCTCGGAAATCTCAACAGCGACATCTTAAAGATAACACCAGAAGGGGTTGTCACCACAATTGCTAGTGTTTCTGCGCCATTTGGCGTGGCTGTTGGTCCGCAACCTATTCCACCACCAATTCCCGAGCCTTCCGTCTGGCCGTGGATCACAGGCGGCGTTACGATGGTATTGGCTGCGTGGAGGAAATCCCGGCGGTAGGCAAACAGGGGTAATTGTTGCCCAAATTTTCTTTTGAAATTGGCGTCGAGTGTGCTATGTATGTCGCTGGTGGGAAGCACGGCCCCGGCTTTTCCACCTTATTCTTATGCCTATCAAGTCAACTTCCAAGTCGGCGGCCAAAAAGAAGTCCGCTGTGCCGTTTAAAAAATCTGCGCCCGCCAAGCCGGTGGCCGCCAAACCGGTTCCGGCCAAGGCTGCGCCGGCTCCCGTGAAGAAAAAAGCGCCCTCGCGCGGCCCGGGTCGTAAAACCAGTATCTCCGCCAAAATTGACGTCGGCTGGGGCAACAGCGTGTACCTCCGCGGCATCGGCGGCGGCCTGAGCTGGGATGTCGGCGTCCTCATGGACAATGCCAAGAAGGACGAATGGACCTGGGCCTGCCCGTCCAGCGACGGCCCCATCACCTATAAATTTGTCCGCAATGACGTGCATTGGGCCCTTGGCCCCGACCGCATCGCCGCCCCCGGCGAAACTGCCGTCGTCACCCCACAATTCCCGCCGTGGTAAACGGAGTTGGTCTTATTTATCGTCGGTGATTTCCAGCAACTGCCGGCGCAATTCCCGCGCCGCTTCTTCCCCATCCGCGCCGAGCCCCGAGTAGTCGGGCAGCATCCGCGCGTTGATCTCCACCGTCGAAAATGGCCGGGGCAGGTAAAACCCGTCCCAACTTTTGAAGCGTTTCGCTGCGTGGAAACGTCCGGAGTAGTAAATAATCGGCGCCCGCGTCAACCGCGCCAGCAGGATCGCGCCGGGCTTCATTTCATAACAAGGCCCGCGCGGCCCGTCCGGCGTGATGCCGACATCCGCGCCTTCTTCTCGTGCGGCCAATAATTCACGCAGCGCCTGCATCCCGCGCCAACTGCTCGACCCACGAACGGCGTCAATGTTCATGAGCTTGAAAAACGCCGCAAGCCACGCGCCGTCCTTGCTTGCGCTGACCAGCGCCACCATCCGCGTGCCGGGCCGGTAGCGGCGTTGAATTTCCGCCGCGAGAAATAGGCGGTTATGCCATAAAAGCAAAATAATCGGTTTTTCCTTATAACTCAGGATGGCCTGCTCTTGCTCGGTGATTTCAAACCGCAACGTCATTGACCACAACTTCATCACCATCGCCAGCGGCCATAAAACCGCATAACGCCACCAGCTTACCTTCTGCACCGTCCGCGCGGGCGGCGGCGGGGCTTCCGCTGCTCCCTCGGGGGACTCGTCATGGTTGGGCGTGGTGGGCAATTCGCTCATGCAAAACATGAACCGTAATGAAAAAGCCCGGCGCAGCAAGTCTCCGCCCCAAAAATTCACCAAGGTTTTTCGTTGGCCCGCAGGCTTGCCGCTTGGCCTGCACTGGCTAGTCTGCCCTCTGTGCCGCCCACCTGTCCTCACCTACCTGCCGCCCCCATCCACATGGACTGGCGGGAGCTGCGCCGCCATGGCGACGACCGGGGCGCGGAGTTCTACCTCAGCGCCTTGACCTATGGCCAGCATCTCTGGCAACGCGGCCTAGCCGCCCGGGCCCTCTTGGCGGTGGACAGGGCCTTGCTGGCCGATGTCGTCGCGGGCGAGGCTGTCCTGGCCACCTGGCCGCTGCCCTACCGCGCCCTTCACTGGATTATGACCCATGCCGAGGCCAAGGCCCTCGTCGGCAACCCTCGCGTGCATTACCAGCACCTGGCCGACCGGCTAAAAGGACACCGCGCCCATCAACAACGCGCCCGCTGTTGGGCCGCCTGGCAACTGGCCCGCCTGGCCAACCCGGATTGGCCGGGAGACCCCAAGCATCAAGTCCTTGAACCCAATCCCAAGGAAATCGCCCGCCAACTGCGCGAGCACGGCCTGCCGGGTGAAATTGAAGTTTGGCAATCCGCCCTTTCGCCCTAACATCTTCGCCACGGCATGAGCTTTCGCAAAAACCTGAACAGTGTCCTCGGCCCCATCACGGGTTACGAGATTTCCAAACCGCATTTTGGCGAAAAACTCTGGCCCGACGTGCAAACGGTCCTCGGTCCCAGCGGAGTGAAAACCGTGTTCGATTGCGGTGCCAACGAAGGCCAAAGCGCCCGCGACTTTCTCGAACGCTACCCCGAGGCAAAAATATACAGCTTCGAGCCCGCGCCCACCGCTTTTAAAAAATTATCCCTCTTTGCCGAAGCCAACCCCCGTGTCACCGCAGTGAACAAAGCCCTCGGCGCCTCTCTCGGTCGCGCGGAATTCCATGAAAACACTTTCGACCAGACCAATTCCTTTCTCGCGGCCGATAGCCGTGGCAAAGAGCATTTCGGTCCCGCTCTCGCCTGCCGCCAGATGACCGAGGTCGAAATCACCACCCTTGACGCCTATCGGAAGCAGGAAGCCATTGACCAAATCGACCTCCTGAAAATTGACGTGCAAGGCTTTGAACTCAACGTCCTCAAAGGAGCTGTCGAAACCCTCGCCGCTAAGAAAATTAACGCCATCGTGCTCGAGTTGCTCTTCGTCCCGCTTTACGAAAACCAAGCGACCTACCACGACATCGCCACGCTGCTGGCCAAGTACGATTATTACGTCGCGGGTTTTTACGACTTCGCCCAGACCAAGCAAAACCACCTTATGTGGTGCGATACACTCTTCCACCCCAAGCGGTAAATGCCTTAATACCCCAACCGCGCCAATTCATCCTGCAGCGCGTATTGGAATTCCTGCACGTCCGCCGGATTCGGCTTGTAGCCCTTGGTCTGCGGCACAAGACCCAAGCGACCAGACTGGTCTAACTGCCAGGCGCAACTTTGGCCGTCGCTGAAAACGACATTACCGCTCACCACCGCGCCGGGGCGAACAATCTTGTCCACACTCACGCGCACTTTGCCGCCAGCAGGCGGACCTTCGGGCTCGCCGACGGGAACCGCCGGGCCGGGCGCGGGAGTAGCCTTCGTCAAATCATCCGTGGCGGCGACGGTCTTGGGCTTTTCCTGTATCGTCAGGTTCAAATCATCGAGCAAAAAGCGCGTGTCCATGTACGTCAGCGAGATCGAGAACTCGCTGCTCAAGCGTTTTTGCACTTCGGCCAGGGACGCACCGTCGGCGACCCATTGCGCGACACTCTTCTTCTGCTCGTCAGTCAGGGACATAGCCATGGCGTTACGCTAGTGGGCAAGTTACCGACGGGCAACTGCTTAAATCCGTTGCCCGAGCTGCTTGCTGAGCAAATCCACCGTGCGCTTGGATGAAGCATCCTGCTCCATCATGTTCTCCACTGTCTTGCAGGCGTGGATCACCGTGCCGTGGTCACGACCACCAAAGGCATCGCCGATTTCCTGCAACGAATGCGAGGTAAACATGCGGCTGAGGTACATGGCCACCTGGCGCGGGAAGGCGATATTTTGCGGACGGCGGCGGGATAGCAGATCGCCCGCGCGCAATTCGTAGTACTTGGTGACGACGGACTGGATTTTCTCAATGGTGACCGTGTTCTGGGCCTCTTCATTGAGCAAATCTTGTAACAAACGCTCCACGGTCGGCACGTCCATCGTGCACTTCATCAAACGGGCGACACCGGCCACGCGGTTCAAGGCGCCTTCCATGCGGCGGACGTTGCGCGTCACACGTTCGGCCAGGAAATGAATGACGTCAGTCGGCAATTCGAGATCAAGGACGCGGGCCTTGTTGCTCAAAATCGCCATGCGGGTCTCGAGGTCGGGGGCCTGAATGTCCGCCATCATGCCCCATTGGAAGCGGGAGACGAGGCGGGCTTCGAGCTTCACAATCTCGCTGGCTGGGCGGTCACTGGAGAGCAGGATCTGGCGGCCGGACTCAAACAACTCGTTGAAGGTGTGGAAGAACTCTTCCTGGATGCGTTCTTTACCGGTAAGGAAATGGATGTCGTCAATCAGCAGGGCGTCCACACTGCGGAAGCGCTGGCGGAAACGGGTGACGGAATTGTCCTGAATCGCTTTGATGTACTCGTTGGTAAATTTCTCCGTCGAGATGTACGCCACGCGCGCGCTCGGGTTAATCTGCATGATGCAATGCGCCACGGCATGCATCAGGTGCGTTTTGCCCAAACCCGTTTCTCCGTAAAGAAAGACCGGGTTGTACGCCCGCGCCGGAGCATTGGCGATGGCGATGCAAGCGGCATGAGCGAGCTGGTTGCCCGGGCCGACGACAAAGTTTTCGAACGTGTAGCGCGGGTTGAGCGGTAGTCCTTCGTCACCTAACAATTGACGCTGGCGGGCTGAGCGCACTGCAGCCGTCTCGGCCAAGCGGTTTGGGCTCGGGGGAATTCCTGCTGATGTTACCGACGATGCTGACGGCGTCACCTTCATCACCAGTTCGATGGAGCGGCCCGCCGCCTGGTTAAGGCGCCGCTGCAGCAAGTCGCGATAATTTTCCTGGACCCAAATCAACGCAAAATCACTCGGCAGGCCAAGCGTAATCGAGGCGGCGTCTTCCGCTAGGCACACGATCGGCTCAAACCAGGCTTTATAGACTTCGTTGGGGAAAAGGGTCTGGAAATCGCTTTGCAGAGCAGCCCACAAACTGGGAGACAGGGTTTTCGCGGACATTTCGGAAAAGGTTAGATATTCACACCAAGCACAGCATCAGTTATTCGTCACAAAAGAAGGCCCCACGGCGAAGCCCCCGACCAATTGCGCAACTCGTTGAGTGCGCTTAGTTTACTCCGCGAGCACGGAGGGAGGGGTACAGACGAAAGTTCATAAGATGTTGTTTTTTAAGTTGTTAAAGACGCGTCTAGAGGGAAAAGTTGGAAGGTCTCGCAGAAGAGCTTGGAAAAAAGTTATTTTGCGGGACATTGCCGGGTTCGGCACGTCACGAACAGGTAACTGAATTTGAGTCATGGTTGGCAAGGACAACTTTTGCACAAGTTATTCACACTGGTTCTGCGCATAACTTTGCGGGTTTTCCCGGCCCGTTCCGGGGAGTTTTTCGATTTTAAATGATACGGCAAAATATTCATATCGGAGCGCGATTTATACGGAATTTATATATGTTCAAACACTCGTTTGGCTAGTCCGCGATTTCTCGAGGGCCGGTGGGCTCCTTTTGGGCCATGTGCGCAATCAAACGTTCGTTAAATTCCTTGGCTGAATCGTGACCGATGGCCTTCAGCGCCTGCACCAACGATGCCACCTCCACCAACCGCGCTAGGTCGCGCCCCGGACGTACGGGAATCTGGATGTGCGGCACTTGATGGTTCAAAATGGAATGATAGCTAGTTTCCAGACCGGTGCGTTCTTCATCCATGCCCGGCTCGTAATCCATAAACGTGATGACCAAATCAATGCGCTTCTCCACCCGCACGGAGCGCACGCCGAACAATTCCGCAATGTTAATGATACCCAACCCGCGGCATTCCATATAGCCGCGATTCAGGTCGGCGCTCTTGCCCATCAATTCGCGCTCACCCACGAGACGGACGTAGGTCACATCGTCCGCCACCAGGCTGTGGCCGCGCTCCACCAGGGCTAAGGCACACTCGCTCTTGCCTACGCCGCTTTTGCCACGCAGCAACGTGCCCACGCCTTTGATATCCATCAACGTGCCATGCACGGCAATCCGGGGCGCAAATTTTTCCTCGAGCAACACCGTGGACTGCGCGGTAAAATCTTTGGTGTTCATCGGCGTGCGAATGAGCGGCACGTTGGCCTTTTTCGCCGCACGCACCAATGAGGGTGTCGGCGCCAGATTGCGCGAAACCACCACGCACGGAATCTTCTTCGCCATGATCTGGACGAGCACCTCATCTTGCGTCTTTTCCCGCAAATCCCGCAAGTAACCCATTTCGCCTGCGCCGAAAAGTTGAATGCGCTTGAACGCAAAATATTTAAAGTACCCCGTCAATGCCAGCGCCGGGCGGTTGACGCTCTTTTCCCCGATGACCTTGTCCAGCCCGCCCTCCCCCGTTACCAATTCCAGCTCCAAAGGTTTTTTAAACGAATCGTAGAACTCCCGGACCGAGAGGCTTTCAATGATTTTGTGGGAATCGCGCGCGGGCATGGCAGGAGTGAGGTGAGCAGCGCAATCGCGAACCTACAGCCTAGCAGTTTGGCGAAAGTTTACAACTTGAAATCGTCGCCCAGGTAAAAACGGCGGGCCTGCGGATCATTAATCAGTGGCTCGCTCGCGCCTTCAAACAAGACCTTGCCGTCGTGGATCAGGTAGGCTCGGTCCACAATCCGCAACGTCTCACGCACATTATGGTCGGTAATCAGCACGCCGATGCCCTTCGCCTTCAGGCCGGAGACAATCTCCTGCACTTCCCTCACACTAATGGGGTCCACGCCACTGAACGGTTCATCCAGCAGCAAAAAGCGCGGGCGCACCACGAGAGCCCGGGTAATCTCCAACCGGCGGCGTTCGCCACCACTCAGTGTAAAGGCTTTTTGCTTGGCCAGATGTAGGAGGTTCAATTCTTTTAAAAACGAAGTGATAACCTCGGCCCGCTTTTCTTTGGCAATTGGCAATGTCTCCACAATGGCCTGAATGTTTTCCCACACCGTCAGCTTGCGAAAAACCGATGGCTCCTGCGGCAAGTAACCGAGGCCCAATCGCGCCCGGCGATACATGGGCAGTTCGGTAATATTCGTGCCATCGAGCAAGACATGCCCCTTGGTCGCCGGCACCAAGCCGACAATCATATAAAAAGTCGTCGTCTTGCCCGCGCCATTTGGCCCGAGCAACCCCACGATTTCTCCCGCGCGTACGGTGAGATTCACCCCGCGCACCACTTCGCGCTGGCCGAAGACCTTGTGCAGATCCCGCGTTTCAATCACACCGGTGGCGCTGGGCGCGGCCGATGGCGACGTGGGGTTGGAGGCAGGAGCAGGCATGGGAGCAAAAACCGGCAGACGAAAACCTTACTTGGTCGGCGTCGTTTCCGTCGAGGACTTATCGGCGGGTTTGCGCATTTTGTCAAAATTCATCGTCGAGCCCGACCAGAATATCGTCGGCCGCTTGAGGGGCTGGCCCTCGGCCTCAGGCGGCGGCACCGCCACCATTGTGCCATTGCTCAATTCAATATTCGCGTTTTCCAAGCGCGTTTTATCCTGCTTGTTGACGACCAGGGCATGGTCCGACAGCACAATCTTGCCCTCGCGCGGCTTGAGTTCGGCCTGGCCGGAAGTGGACTCCCGGGGGCCTTGATCAATGGTCACATTACCATCGGCGACGATGCGCTCCAGCGTCGTCTTGCCATTGGGGTTATCCGCGCTGCTAGCTGGGGTGCCTTCGGCCCGCATCTGGTCGCACGTCGCCGTAAACGTGCCGCCATCAATCGCGACATTACCTTTGAACCAATAAGTGACGCCGGTTTTGCCGGAAAGCAGCCATTGCTCGTCGCTGGTGATTTTTGCCGGAGTCGTATTTTCCATTGGTTTCGCCGTTGTGGTGCCCGGCGAGCTAAAGGCCATGTTGGGAATGGGCGGCACCTCCACCATCGGGCGCACCGGCCCATCTACTCCTGCGGGATCGCCAAATAATTCCACCGACCGACGCAAAGTCAGCGGCGCAGAACCCGTGGCGTCGTTCGCCTGGCCGACCCGCGGGTCGATCGTGGCCCGCGCCGCATGGGCTTTGTATTGGGTTATCTCCGTTTGGCCGGGTTGCATCTGGCTTTCCTGGATTTCGACATGCTGGCTCAACTCCAAACGGATGATTTCACCCAACTGCCCGGTCGCCGCTAACGGGTCGGGCTGATTTCCCGACTGCGGAGTAGTATCACGCGTGTAGGCCATGAGTTTCTCGCTATTCGCCACCAAATCATTCGCCGTCACATGCACATGCCCGGCAAACGTGAAAGTCGAAAACTTATTTTCGGGCAAGGCGGTTTCTTCGGCCCGCTGCATCGTCACCGTATCGCAGGTTATGGTCGTGGGGATGGGCTTGCCTCCGCCATCGCTCACGCCTTGCAAAGCTGGCAGATACAATTGCGCCGGTTGGCCGACGCCGCCTTGGACGAGCGCGCTTTGCCCATCCGTCGTCAGTTGGATGGTCGTGCCGTCAATAATGGCATGGCTTAATTTGTCTTCAACATGTGGGCGGCCGTTGAGCAAGATTTGCCCCGGCCCGGGCAAAATCTCCGCCTGCCCCGTGGTGGTTTCACGGTAATCCTGGTGGATGGCCACTCCGCCGTTCATGGTCAGATGATTCAATCGACCCATTTGCGGCACAACCGTGGTGGGCAATTGGTTTGGGCCCGGAGGCGGCGGAGCTGATCCAGGATCGAACTCGGCATCCAAGTGGCTGGCATCGACCGTCAGGCTGGGGTCATTCACGCGGATAGATTTCTCCATGTCAAAACGTCTCAGGGCAAATTGCGCGCGCAACGACTCGCCCGTGATAATCAGGCGGTGGTCATCCGTGCTCGCCGCGGGTGCAGCGGTGTCTGCGCCCGATTCGTACGTGGCCAAAGGCGGCATCGAAACGCGCACACGGCCCGGAGTTGCCCCCGTCGCCGTCAGCGGCTCAACCTGCACTTCCTGTTTGTCCCGGAACCAGGTGATGCGCCCGCCTTGCAATAGAATATCGCTCGAAATCGCCCGCGCTTGCGGCGAACCGGTGAGTTCGACGCGTTGTTCACCCGAAAAGAGCTGCGCCATGTCACCCGAAGCCTCCAAGTCTTTCTGCGTCGTTACCACGTGGTCCTGCGCCACAATGCTGTCAATCGTCCCCACATTCAAGCCGGTCGGCGTTTTGGCGCTACTCGTTGCCGGGGTCGTGGCCTCGCCGGTTGGGGTGCCGGCGCGATCCGCGACTACATCCAACACCCGGCAAATGGTATGGCTCTCGCCCTGGAAGATGTTGACGTTACCCTCAAAGTGAAACCGGTTCACCTCTTTATCTTTGCCGTCCTGTTTGATGGTAACTTGCTCAATTTTTAGGCCGTCACTAGTGATGAGAATGGGGTCGGCAGTGCCCGCCGTGGAATTTTTCGACGCTGTGGCTTCCGACTGGAACTTCACGTGCACGTCACGGTTGACCACAATGGTTTGCGTTTTGCTTTCCCAGGACCAGTCGAAGCCCTGGACACTATAAGAGTTGTTCGAACCCAAAATATTGAGCCGCCCCGAGTCTTGAGCCCTGCCCTGCCCGGTGAGCACGGTGGCATGGTCACTCTCGATCGTGGTTTCCAGCAGCAGACTGTGGGCTCCCGAGGTAAAGCTGCCCGAGTACAAGTGCAGCTTCATTTTATTAATTTCCACTGGAACATTGTTGTCCGAGGAAGTTTGGGCATCCGCCCCCTGCACGTCCCAAGTCTTGTACCACACACTATTCGAGCTCTGGCTCATGCCGTCGTACTGGAAATTGTGCACCGTCACCCCCGTCGTCGGCGTAGTGGCGGCCCAGGCCGCGGCGACAGTTGCGAGCACACCCAAGCTGGCGGCGGCGCTGCGGGATGCTTTTGCGGATAAGCCAAGTCTCATGCGTGTAAGGGACGTTAACCAACCCGCGGCCCGAAACAACGGGAAATTCCGTTACCTCCTTTGAAAGCCCCGTTGGCCGGTAGTTCCCTGTAGCGCGTTGTTTTCCCTTGGCCCCCTCCTCTCTTTGAGACAGAAATACTTCGACCATTATGAATGTTCCCCGTGGAGAAATCGCCAAACGCTGCCTGCTGCTGCGCTGCCCCAATTGCAACGCAGGCGGCCAGCTCCGTTCCTGGTTCCGCCTCCACCCCTCCTGCCCCCAATGCGGTTTGAAGCACGGTGGCGAAGACGGCTTCACCCTCGGCACCACTTCCATCGGCTACGTCGTGGCGTGTGTGGTGGTCGTCGTACCCGTGTGCATCCTGGTGGTGTTGAATATTTTGCCGGTTTGGCTGGGCGTGCTCATCGGTATTGTTGGTTCCGTGCTCGTGACCATCGGCCTGTTCCCCGTCTTTCTCGGCTGGGTGTTGATGACCTACTACGTCAGCACGGCCGAAGCGTTGCCGGTGAATAAAAAGCTTTTCACGCCACCAGCGGATAAATAAAAAGCCTGAAAGCTCATGCTTGTTTTTTACCGAAAAGATGGCCGGGAGTTGGGGCCATTTATTATTAATGAATTGCGGGGCAAACTTAAGATCGGCGAAATAAATGAGGAAACTCCGGTTCGAATCAAAGAGCATGAGGAGTGGATGACGGCAGGCGAATTTTTGCGCAGCGGATTACCGGAAAAAGTAGCGGAATTATCAGCCGCCGCTGAAGAGGTGGCTCGGGAATCCCAGGATGCTTTGGTGAGCCCCGTAGCCTTCTCCAGCAAACCCCTCACAAAAATCCCCTTTGAAGGTGGAAACCTTCTCGATAAGGCTCATGAATATAAAAGATTCCTCCAGCGTCGTTTCTCCGTCTCAACCGCCATGGGGCCGTGCACTGTTTATCCTCAATTGGCGGCCCAGCATCGGGCACGCATTACCTGGAGCGGACGTTTCAATCAGTCCGAAAAAAGCGCCCGCGTTCTATTTACTTTTGCCCTCCGACTGACACTTGCCCGTCTTATTCCGTTTGGCCATTATTATGGTGGCGGAGAAAACGGAGTCGAAATTGTCTCTTTTGAAACGGCACATGGCTTCTCGGAGAAAGCCGCAGTCTCGCTTAAACGTGGTTGGCTCTGGTCATATCTTAGCGACATCATTTCTGATCTGGTGAAAATTTTGTTCGGTCTCGGTCTTGTTTATTCCTCGGTCATCCTTATCATTACACTTAGTGCAGATTATCTCGCACCAGGTGAACGGGAAGAACTGCATTGGGCCATTTATGTTTTACTGGGCACTTGCACACTTGGCGCCATAATTTGGGGTCTGATCGTTTTGTCAAAAAAACTGCGTCTTCCTCCTGCTCTGCGCTGTCTGGAAAAGCGACCTTTACGAGCGACTAAAATAACTTGGGACTACTAACAATAGAAAAACCTACCCCGCCGCCGCTTTTTTGTCCGCCACGAGCTTGTCCACGGCGTTCTCATCCATCCCCAGCACCGTGCCCACGGCCGAGCGGTCGCCTCCGCACAAAATATTCGCCGCCTGGGCGTATTCGTCGCGCAACCGGGTCAGATGCTGGCGCAGTTCCTCGGCCGGCACGCCGCCGGGCAGCCCGGCTTTCTCCAAGTGTTCGCGCGTCAGCGCATTTTGCCGGGCCAGGGAGAGCGCGCCGAGGATCACCTGCTGCAATTCATTGTAATTGCCCGGCCAATGGCGGTCGCGCAGGTACGAACGGGATGAGACATCAAGCTTCGGCACCGCGCCGAGCTGGCGGGTGGCGGCTTCGCGCACTAAAATCTGCTGGGCCAGCAACACGATGTCTTCGCGGCATTCCTCCAGCCCCGGAACGGTCAATTCAGACGAACTGGTGAGCAGGTAGAGATTCTCGTCAATCAAGCCGCGGTCGTAGAGGCTATCGAGACTTTCCGACAGGCAGAAAATAAACCGCGTGCCCACCGGCAACCCGGCAAAGACCCCGCTCTTGCGCGCAATCTGCGGCAGCAGGCGCTGGCGTTCGAGGTCCAACGTGTCGGCTTCGAGAAAGCAAAGGGTCACGCGTTCGCGCTCCTCGTGCTCGCGCAGCAGGCGCAGTAGGTTGCTCGCCTCCACCATGGTGTTCGTCAGGTAAAGGAAGCGTTCGTCCGGTTTCTCGCGCAAAGCCTCGAAATCGCGGCAGACGGCGGCAAAATTCGTCCCGCGCGGGCCGGAGAGCGTCAAGTAGCTCTTGAAATTGCGCAGGGCGTACAGCTTGTGGGCAAATTCCGCCGACTTGGGGTCGCGGCAGGGGAACGACGAAAAGGGAAACGGTAGCGCGTGGTGGAACTCCGCCGTGGGCGCGGCCGAGTCCGCGTCGGCGTCGCCCGAACGCGGCGCGGCGCCACTGGCCTGCTCAAGCAATTTCGCCGTGCGTTTGAGCAGGGAGAATACATTGAGTGGCTTGAGAAACACCCCGCCGACGCCTTCGCGGATCAATTCGCGGATGGTCTCGTTGTCCAAAAACCCCGAGACCATGATAATCGGCGTCCGGGGCTGGATTTTTTTCAACTCGCGCAAAAAGTCCTTGCCGCTGATGCCCGGCATGCGCTGGTCGGTCACCACCAGGTCGAACTGGAATTCCCGGATGAGCGCCAGCGCCTTTTGCGGATCCTGCTCAGGGGTGACATCGTACCCAGCCTGGCTGAATATATCTGTCAACAGGCTGTTGAAATCTATGTCGTCGTCCAGAATGAGAATGCGGTGTCCCATTGTCGAATTGGTCGTCTTTTTTTACTGAGCTTCCTGGGGGAATTTAAATTAGGCAGTGCCCGCGAAAAATTGATTCAACGGGTAAGCCCTACTTTAATCGAAGCGCGAGTTTTGCCAAGCGCAATCTTGGCAGCGTTGGCTTTTTCCGAGTAATTGATGGTGAATTAGATATCGTCTTATCCCCAAGTGAATTAAGTCTGCTATATCGGAAGATTGAGGCGAACGTTCGATTCAGGATTGTCAGCCCCCGCCGGTATTTTATGGTACAGTCATGATGTCTGCCCTTGGACGCCTCAGCCTGACCGCGCTTGTTTTGCTCCTCTCCGGTGTTTCCGCACCTGCCCAGCCCGTTGTCCCGGGTCCGCCCAAATTACTCGTGCAGGATCAAGGTTGGGCGTACACCCGTACTGGGCGTTTCTCCGGCGTGGGTAAAATTGAGGATCAAGTCGCCGTCTTGGCCGGCAGCCGTTATGGATTTGTGAAGGGCTTGAAAGTCGCCCTCGACAATACTGATCCGCTCCATGCCGAAGCCATTTTGAAGGACGGCCAGGTTTACGTCCCGTTGTCCTTTGCGGGTTACGCAACCTTAGCCAAAGTCACGGCGCCAACTCCCGCGCCCACTTTTCTCCGCGACCGCTGGGTTTACGACCTGCCCCGTCCGGCCTATTCACCGCCGTCAACTGTCCACACCCTGCAAGTCAATAGCCAGACTTGGGTGAATTTCGCCGATGTTGGCTCAGCCCTTGGTCTGCATGTTTTCAGCGACGAAAGCGGGTTGGTCTGCCTCGGGCGCAATCAGGACTTTGGTTTTACGACCCACGAATTGAATGTGCACGACAGCGTCATCACAGCTTTTGACACTCCGGATAAAATCGCCGACCCCAAGGTTGCCTTAAAATACCTGCCGTCGTTGCCCGCGTTGGTTACTCCGCCGCCGGCGTCCAATGTACCGCGCGCCGCCTATAATCTCGCTGGTTTCAACTTCCGCCTCCTCGGCTCCAAACCGCCGCCACCGGGAGTTTACCCGCGCCTGCTATTCAGCCCGGAGGATATTCCATACCTCCAGGATCGCGTGAAAAACAACCGCGTGATGCAAATGTCCCTCGCCGCCGCCGAGGCGCTGTTTTCCAATTCCTGGTGGGACCCCAAAACGGCCGACGGCCAGTACTTTGCCAAACTCGCAAAGGGCGAGCCCGCCGTGGAAACCAGCGAGGGCCATGGCGCGAGCATTTACGCAACCAATGTGGACTACCCCACCAACTGTTTGACCTCCATGGCGCTGTTTTGCCTGCTTAGTGGCGACGACGTGCACGGCCAAATGGCCGCCGACGCCCTGTGCAATTACTACAAAGCCAAGGAAGCAAAGATAGACGAGATTCTCGCCGCCTCGGAAAGCGAATTCGCCTTTGTGCCCGCTCTGTCCGGCTACTCCGCCGCCGAGTGGCAAGGCATGGATGCCGTTGTTAATCATCTCGACCTCGGCCTCGCCCTCGATTTCGCCGGGCACTGGATGTCGCCCGAGCAAAAAGACCTCATGCGCCGCATTATTGCGAAAGCGACCTATGGCCGCCGGACCACGGCAGGAAACGGTCTTAGCCACTTGCTCGCCGTTACCGCCATTGAAGGCTTGCCCGGTTACGATGCCGAAGGCGCCGCCGCCGATGCCGAACTCGCGCAAAGTTTTCTGGATTATGGTTTGGATCTGAAAGGAATGTTAACGGCCGATGGAGCCAAAGTGGGTAATTTTCAATTTCAAGTGCTCGGCATGGTCGTCCTCGCCCGCCGCAACGACAACCTTTGGGGCCATCCCCATTGGCGCAATTTTCTCAACGGCGCCGATGCCGCGGGCCCGACCCCGGCGGCCACTGCGGGCCCGGACCCCACCGACGGCGGGCCGTTCGACACCCAGACAATCATGGAATTTCACGCCTTTTACCCTGACGACGCTCTGGCCGACCGTATCTTGAGCCGGCGCTTTCCCAACTTCAAACCCGCCGGCCTCGACCTGACCCTCTACAGCGCCCAATTGGCCAACGAAACCTCCGCCCACATGCATCAGTTGAAGCTCCGGCTCCCCGGCCCATCCTACCCCGGTTTTGTTTCCTCGCTCTTGTACGATACGGATTGGACCCCGCCAGCGCGGGGAGAGTAAGGCGTTTCGTTCAGCGCATCTCCTTGATTTGTCCGGCCAAGTCGCTGGCGGTCTGCTCGGCCGCAGCCAGGCGTTCTTCCATCTGCGCCAGCCGGTCATGGTGAGTCTGCTCCAATGCTGCCATGGCCTGACTTTGGCGTTGCTCGAGGGCTCTTAGGGAAGCCTCCCACTCGGTCGCGCTCTCACGGGAAGCGGTGGCGGTTTGCGGTGCTGCGGATGAATCGGCGGTGGAACTCATGCCGCATTCTATCTCAAGGGCGTTTTCCGCGATAGCACACCGTTGGTTGGGTTGGCTAGGTTGGTTCAATGGGCTGCGTTGGGATGAAAATAGCGATTATAAAAGATTGTTGTCCGGTTTAGGCCTTCGGTGGGTACTTATCTATGAAGCAGGAAAGATTTTAAGCTACCGCCGTCCAGTTCATCCCCCCCCTCCTCCTCTCTCTCTTTTTAACTTTCGGTGTTCTGCAGGGAACAACCGAAAAAGGGCTGCCAATCCAGCCCGGACGGGCGGTCTTTGGAATAAGCTTTCCAAAGGCCGCCCCGTCCACTTCGGGTTTAAAATAGCGGAGACATTTGACCCGGCCTCATCCAGGCACAGTGCTGGAAACGTCAAAATTATCCGGGTTTTAATTATTTTTGTGCGTTTTGTGCGGTCGGCGGCTGCCATAGGGTAAATGGCACCGATTACCCCAAGTCCCGCTGCCAACCGACTTTTGGACGTACTGCAGGGTTACGTCCAGAAAGGGCCATGAGTAATGGCTCGGATGGACGGCTTCCCGGAATCAACCCCGGGGGGCCGTCCGTCCAACTTTCTGGTTTTTTAACGCCTCACCGTTGCGCCGCGCGGTAGAGCAAATAGCAGCCCAGCGCCTCAAAGATAAAATTGGGCAGCCACAACAACAGGTCGGGGCGGGCGCCGGGATGCGTCCGGAGCAGACTAAACGAAAAGAGCAGGAAGTAGTAGCTCAAGGCCAGGCCCAGGGCGATGGCCAGGTTGACAAAGTTCTCCGCCCGACCCACGCGCAAAGCCAGCGGCAACGCAAACATCGCCAGCGCCAACACGGAGAAGGCCGCGGCAAAGTTGCGTTGAATTTGCATCTGCACATCCATCCGCCACTGCGTCAGATCTTTGTCCCATTGCGCCAACTGCGCCTTGGTGGCGGTGGCCTTGTCCGGCGGCGTTTTATTCGGCGGGAAGCCGGCGTGTTGTTTTAAAAGATCGCCCAGCGTCATCAGGGACAGCTTGAAGGGGATAGCAAAGTTTCCGGTGATTTTGGAGAGCGGCAACCGGAATTCCATGTCGCCGCGCAGCACACCATGGGAGCCATCCTTAAAATCCTCCGGGTCGGTGCTATTATATTGGTAGCCGTTGGCGTCGTAGATGGTCAGCACCAGCTCCTCCGTTTTTTCATCCACCGAGATTTTCCCCCGGTCCCCATGGCCAAATTTCTGCACCCGCTGCTTGCTATCCAGGACCTCGCCCCAAACATCCTTCAAATTGTCCCCGTTGCGGTCGCCGATATTGAGAATGTAACCGGGAAACTCGCGCACATCGCGACCCGGCTGGAATAGGTGCATCGGATCTTTTTGAAAAACTTCGATTAATTTAAGATGAAAGGCGGTGTCCGCCGCCGGCGCATAATCAAAATTGATGAAGAGGCAGAGCACCACCCCCAGGCAGGCCACCAGCAAAACGGGGGCAGCCAGCGACCATAAACTCAGCCCCGCCGCGCGCATGGCGGTGTATTCCCGTTGGGCGCAGAGTCGTCCCACCACCAGCAAAACCGCCGTCAACAGCCCCAAGGGCAGCGCATACGGCACCACTCCGGGAATCAGCAAAACCAGCAAGTAAAGAAAGGTCGGCAGGTCGATTTGCCCGCTCGCCATGCGGTCGAGGACTTCTTTCATGACGTTGCCCAGCACGAGCACGAACACAAACAAGGCCACCGCCAGGGCCGTGGCCACGAGGACTTGTTTGAATATGTACCGCTGCAACAGGTTCACGCCGGCGATTAGACGCGAATTTTTCCCGGCTCGCAAGCCTGCGCCGGAAACCAAATCTAAGCACCGTTTTGTTATTTCTACAAATTCCGTTAAAAGTTTCTTGCGTAATTTTAATGACCTACAAAAGATAACTTAATCGGTGTCGGTCTGGGCCGATATCTTCTTTAATACCCTGTAGCTTCGTGCGCTGCGAAATTTGTCCGCCAAGTCGGTAGCCCCGGCCTTACGGCAAAATTCAAAGCGCCAGCCATGCCCCACCCTGCTCTAGTTTTCCGGACGTTGCTCCCGTCTGGCAGAACCCCTTTATCCGGCAATCATTCTTTGCCGGTCTACTTCTGCCGCGCCGGTGCATTGGTTATGTTGTGGGTGTTTGCGTCCCCTTTGGTTCCCGCCGCGACGCGTGGGCGATCAACGTCCCATACCTTTACGGACTCAACTGGAAAAACCTACGACGCCCAGGTATTGGCCATCCGCAATGGCGAGGTGAATATTCGCCAAAACAATGGCAAAGTCTATAGCGTAGATATCAATACCCTCTCTAAAGCAGATCGCGATTACCTGAAGATTTGGAGTCAGGGGGGCAATTCGCCCAAAGATTCCGTTGCGAGCAGTGAATCAGCCATCACCGTCAACGTCACGGTCGAGCCGGCCTCCGCCACAAAAGACTCCGCCAGTTTGCTGACACCCAAAATTACCCTGCGCAACCAGGACTATAGCCAAAATTACAAGGGGTTGAGGGGTACCTTGATCTTGCTTGGCCAGCAAAGCGCCGACCCGGCTCATTACAAAGTTCTTTCCGTGGAAAAATTCAGCGGCAATGTGCCGGCCCAGAAAAAAATCGATTTTACCGGCAAACCTCTCGACAAAAATCCCGCCAGTGCCACGTCATCCGCACCGGCCTACGCTTACACCGGCTATCTCTTCGTACTGCAAAACTCCGCCGAAGATATCATTCAATTTCAGCACTCCGGCATTTATATCGATTCCGCAGCTGACGCGCTCAAAATTAAAACCGGCGACGTGCTCGATAAGCCAATGGCCACCACCGAACAGACGATCCGCCTGGTTCGCGCGCCCGACACTTGGGGGCCCATTCCTACGGATGCACAACCAACTGCTCCGGGCCACACTTAAGCTTTGGCTAGGCCAAGCATGGCTCGCAGCTGGCGCTCGACCTCCAGCAATATTGGGTCGCTCGAGCCCCGGCCTTCCCGGGTGGGGTTGACAACCATGGCCTCGCCAATGGTGTAGGTTACTTCCAGAGGTACATGCGGCCGTACCTTATCCGTCAAATCTTCTTGAAAACGTTCAATGGTTTCCAGCAGGCGCTCGGGGGTTGGCTCGCCGTCGAGGTAATGGGGGGGGTAATTGTCCAACTGTTGCGCGAGATAAATGGCCTTTAAATGTCCCCAGCGACGGTCGTGTTCCGCCTTATCAATGTTGCCCTGGGTCAACACCGGGACAATGGCAATGCGCAAGCGGCGAACCCGCGATTGTACCGATTCCTCATCATAACGCTGGCCACACCATTCGTCTTCCAATTGATGAAGGATTAATTGCAGCAATGCCGCCCGGCGATCTTCAACTGACCCGCCCTGCTCCTGGCCAAAATATTCCTTCTCGTACCGGGTAAGCATCGCGGCAGCGATCTGCTCCACCCGTTCGCGCAAGGGCGTGCCGGGGGTGGACGTTATTTTCAAGATGGATTCTATTTCCGCCATGACCGGAGAGACCCCCGGCTCCAGCGGCCCCAGAACCCGATAGCGCAAAGCCACCGGATGGATCACCACCTGACCAGGCGGATTGGCGTGGGCGCGCTTCCTCGCGGCCGCGCGAGCGATGGATCCCGAGCCTTCCATCAAGGCATTGAGCCGGTCATTTGTTCGTCCAAGGAAGCCTTCCGGAAAAATAACCAGTGGACGGCGGGCATGGGCGACAATGTCCACCGAGGTTTTCACAGCGGCGCGGTCGGCCCCTTCACGATAGACACTGTACACACCCAAGCGCGGCAGGAGAAATGATTTCACCGGATCCAATTTGAAGACATGCCAACTGCCCATGTAAAAAAACCACCGGTGCAATTCACAAGAAAGGCGACCCATCACTAAACCATCTTCGTCCCGGCAATGGTTGGGCATGAGTAATATCCCATGGCCGGCCTTGAGAGACGCTTGGACCCGTTCGAGATGCTCAAACTTATATTCCACAATGCCATACGTTTTGCGCAGGAACCAAGGCAGGATTAAACTGAAAAGCTTTGGAAACAGGGTGCCCCGGCGGGGTGGCACGGGGACGTAGGGTTCCAAGACTATGATGTTCTGCATAATGGCAAAGGGGTGAGACTCGCAACCCAAGCGATAATGTCAATTTGATTGCGGAAATGGCACGAAGGAAGCTCCTCATTCAAACTGCCAAGACGAATTAGGGGTTTTACCCGTGTTCTAAGTTTTTTTCGCAATTTTTTTAAGGTTTTAAACTTGAAACCTAAGGGAATGGTTGTTAGTATTTTACCTGAATAATACACCTAACCCAAACGCTATTACCGACTCCCAATTTCTCTGGCTATACCCCCAGCCATTCACACCAAGCTCCTATGAACGCTATTAGTGTCACCATGGTCAAGGGGACCGACTCAAAACCCATGCATGATTATGCCTTTCGGGCGACCATCGCGATGGTTACACTTTCTTGGATAGGCTGGCAATTCTTACTGGCGGGTGGCGGTTATTTTAAACTCGGGGCGACGGAGCGCGCCTACAGCCTGATCGAAGGTGGCGTGGTGCTGCTGATGTATAGTTTGTTTCTTCTCCTGCGCGTTAAACGCCGTGAAGCTTTGCCCACCCGCGAGTCCGCCCAGCTTTTCTTCGGCGCCTTTCTGGCGTTGCTGCCGGTTATCACCTGGGCCATGTGGAAATTTCTGATTCGTCTGATTTCCGCCCATGACAGACATCTACACTCAGACACCGTTGATCGGGCGTTGCTTTATTCGAGCGTAATTGTCTCCGTCATTTATTTTGTCATGATCCTGGTCTGGCTGCAGACCAATGTGACTTCCTACGACTACGCCAAACCGGGCAGTTGGTCCTATCGGTTTATGCGGCGCTTGGAATCCATGTTAGTGGATCCTTACGTTAAAAAGTAATTTGTCTTGAGCCATCGGGGCGCAAGCCGCAGATATGGAGGCAGGGTCGTGTGTGCCCCTACCCCATGCGCTGGACGACTTCTTCAAATATTTCCCGCTGGGTTATATTGTTCGTTGGTCTCCTAACCTTGCAATTGCCAGCTGCGCCAGTAAACGAACCCTACCGCTGGCAGAGCGTGACGATTGTCGCCGGCGGCTATGTGCCGGGCATCATCTTCAGCCCCGTCGAGCGCGATTTAATTTACTGCCGCACAGATATCGGCGGTGCGTATCGTTGGGATGCGGCGGAAAAACGCTGGACGCCCCTGACCGATTCCTTCGGTCAGGCAAATTACAACTTTATGGGCACAGAGAGTATTGCGCTCGACCCTGCCGATCCCAACAAAGTCTACATCGCCGCGGGCATGTATTCCCGCAACCGCGCCGCCATCTTGCGTTCCAGTGACCGCGGCAAAACTTTTCAAATCGCCGAAGTGCCTTTCAGCATGGGTGGCAACGAAGACGGCCGCAACCTCGGCGAACGCTTGGCCGTGGATCCGCATGACCCACGCGTGCTTTACTTTGGCTCGCGCCGTGATGGCCTCTGGAAAAGTGACGACGGTGCTGTCACCTGGAAAAAAGTGGATGGCTTCCCTTTTTCCAGCATCAGCTTTGTCATTTTCGATTCGAATATCGGCCAAAGTGGATCACCTTCCAGCAACATCTACGTCGGCGCCGCGAGCACAACCGCTCCCGCCCGCCTTTACCACAGCGCCGACAGTGGCGAAACTTGGTCGGGCCTCGCAGACGAACCCGCTGGTTTAATCCCGCAACATGCCGCGCTCAATTCCCAAGGCCAACTTTACATCACTTACGGAAACAGTCTCGGCCCCAATGGAATCACCGAGGGCGCGGTCTGGAAATATGATACGAAACTGAGGCAATGGGCCAACATCACACCCCACTTAACTGGCGGCGGAGGCGGCTTCTGCGGTCTGAGTCTCGACCAACAACACCCGGGCACCTTGATAGTATCGACGCTTGACCACTGGAATCCCGGCGACGATTTATTGCGCTCGACCGACGGCGGGCAAACGTGGAAAGGCGTCAACGCTTCCACCCAGCTCGACCCCACGCTTTCGCCTTATCTTCATTGGGGGCGCGCCACCGTTCGTTTCGGCTGGTGGATTTCCGCACTGGCGATTGACCCTTTTGATTCCAATCACGTCCTCTTTGGCACGGGCGCAACAATTTGGGGCACGCAGGACTTCACCCAGCTCGACCGCGACCAGCCCACTCATTGGACCGTCGCGGCCAAGGGCATGGAAGAAACCGCCGTACTAGACTTGGCCAGCCCGCCTTCGGGCCCGCATTTAATCAGCGCAGTGGGCGACATTGGGGGCTTTCGTCATGACGATTTATCCGCTTCGCCTACCAGTGGAATGTCCAAAGATCCTGTCTTCACCAATACCTACACGCTCGATTTCGCGGAACTTAAACCCGACATCGTTGTGCGCAGCGGCACGGCGGACAATAATCCTGCATTTTCTTATTCCCAAGATAGCGGTGCCACTTGGAAGCCTCTTACTATGCCCAATGTCGTTGTCACCCCTGGACGCCGCGGTGGTGCAGGTGGCGGCCAAACGCGCGACGTCGTCATCGTTTCGGCCAACGGCGGCACTTTGCTCAGCACACGCAACCCGGCCTCCATTTCCACTGACTTCGGTGCGACGTGGACGCCCATCCAAGGCCTGCCGGCCAACCTTCGCCCCGTCGCCGATCGTTCTAATCCTAAAAAATTCTATGCGGTGGATTTGGCCAACAGTCTGATTTACTCCTGTACCGATGGCGGTGTGACTTTCACCAGCCAAGCCCTGACCGGTCTCTCCGCCACTCGCGGCGCACCTGGCCGTAGCGTTAAACTTTGGGCCACACCCGGGCACGAAGGCGACCTCTGGCTTCTTTCTGCCCAACACCTGGCCCACTCCACCGACGGCGGTGCCACTTTCAATCCAGTTTCGCCGACCACCACCCTTGGCGCATTCGGCTTCGGCATGTCACCTCCGGGGAAAAATTATCCTGCTTTATTTCTTGCCGGCACAGTTGAGGAAATCTACGGCATTTTCCGTTCTGATGATGCCGGCGCCAGTTGGGTGCGCATCAACGACGACGATCATCAATACGGCTCGGTAACGGTTCTCACCGGCGACCCGCGCGTTTTTGGCCGCGTGTATATTGGTACTAATGGCCGCGGAATCTTGTATGGTGATCGGACTGCCACTTCCCAGGCAAACCCTCCATAACTTTCTTAATTTGGGAAGTTTCCCTCAGTGCAAATCCGGGAGTGGGTTAATTTTAAAAAAATATTAAACTTCCGCAGTGCAAGAGCGGCTTCCTTGACGTGTAGCAGAATCAGGGCATTTTTATCCATGCTACTGGAAAAGAGTACCGCGCAGGCCAATTTTACGGCAAATCCGTGGAAGCTGGGTTTGAGTTTGCCCGTCAGTTTGGTCAAAAACCATCGTGGGGCGCAAAGAGTTGTGACCGATGTTTTCGCCTCAGCCGATATCCGCATGGATGGTGCTCGCCCTTGGGACATCCGGGTCAATAGCCCACGTTTTTATTCACGAATTTTGGCGGCAGGAAGCCTTGGTTTGGGTGAATCGTATATGGAGGGCTGGTGGGATTGCGAACATCTTGACGACATGTTTTGCCGCGCCATTCGCGCCAAGTTGGAGGAAAAATCGCCCTTAAACCTTCGCACTGTGCTGGCCTACGGCGCCGCACTTTTGCTTAATTTGCAAAATCGTCGTCGCGCGCGCGTGGTTGGCGCCCAGCACTATGATTTGGGGAACGATTTCTTCGCCGCGATGCTGGGTAAAACCATGCAGTACTCCTGCGCCTACTTCCAAAACACGTCCGACCTCGACGAAGCGCAAAGGCGGAAAATGGAGCTCATCTGCCGGAAACTGGGCCTCGGCCCGGGGATGCGACTGTTGGATGTCGGCTGCGGATGGGGCGGTCTGGCCCAACATGCCGCGCGTCACTACGGTTGTTCCGTTGTCGGCATTACCATCTCAAAGGAACAACAGGCTTACGCCCAAAAACTTTGTGAAGGCTGGCCGGTCGAGATTCGCCTGCAGGATTACCGCGATGTGACCGAGCAATTTGACCGCATCGTCAGCGTGGGCATGTTGGAACATGTCGGCTATAAAAACTACCGCGCCTATATGCGCGTCATGCAGCGGTGCCTGAAGGAAGACGGGCTTTTCTTATGTCACACGATTGGTGACATCGTTTCCCACATTCACGCCGACCCTTGGATTGCCCGGTACATTTTCCCCAATTCCATGCTTCCTTCCATCACGGATGTGTCTCGGGCCGCCGAAGGGTATTTTGTCATCGAGGATTTGCACAATTTTGGCGCCTGCTACGATCATACTTTATTGGCCTGGGACAAAAACTTCCGCCAAGCCTGGCCTTCCTTTGCTGAGCAGTACGGCGAGCGCTTTTACCGCATGTGGCGCTACTACCTGCTGAGTTGTGCGGCCGCTTTTCGCGCACGAAATATTGAACTTTTCCAATTTGTCCTGTCCAAAAACGGCGTACCTGGTGGCTATGCCAGCGTGCGCTAAACTCGTGTATATCATGCAATTTCACGTCCTCCATGAAACCCGTTACGACTATGGTCAAAAGGTGCATTTTTCCCCGCATTTCCTTTACCTGCATCCCCGGGAAGACCAATTACTTCATTTGACCAGTTACGAGCTCACCCTTTCACCGGGGGCCACAGTCCAATGGATGCGGGACGACTGCGATAATGTTTTTGCCAGCGTCCAATTTACCGAGGAAGCCGCCTCCTTGGTAATTCGGTCTGAATTTGTGGTTCGGTCCTCGGATGAAAAACCACTGGCCGTGGAAGTGAGAGATTATGCCAAAAGTTTTCCCTTTTCCTACGAACCGCTTCACGTCTTTAATCTTGCCGCTTATCTGATCAAGCCGAGTGCAGAAACTCAGGCCACATTGCAGAAATGGCTCGATGAGCATTTTACGGACCGGCCAGCAGAAACCTTACCCTACCTTTATGCTCTCAATGAATGCCTGCATAAAACCTTGAAACCGTTTCGGCGCGATGAGGAAGGCATCCAACCCTCAACTGCGACCTTGGCGGCCAATGCCGGCGCCTGCCGAGACTATGCCGTTTTACTCATTGAGATGCTTCGCACCCTGGGTTTGGCCGCCCGGTTTGTCAGCGGTTATTACTTTGATCCTGCCGTCTCCAATACCCCGGCCGCCGCCATGCATGCCTGGGCCGAGGTCTATGTGCCAGGAGCAGGCTGGAAGGGGCTGGACCCCACCACGGGTTTGTTTTGCCATGATGCTTATGTACCCATTGCCCATGCCGCCGTAGCCGCCAGCGTCAATCCCATCCAAGGCAGTTATATTACCACCCTAACGGGCATACCCAAGCTCAGCATCCAGGTTTTAATGGAAAAAATTGAAATTCCTTTTGAAACCGTTCCCATCCCGTTAAGTGCCTAACCCTTTCTTACGCGAGGACTGTCAGGAATAATGTTCGTTTTCCCGTCATCACCCAAGACAGCGCAATGAAATTCGAATTCAACCTAGAGATTGGTTCCAGGTCGAACGTCGAACGACATTGCACCATCTGGGTGATTCGTAAACTTAAGAATTGCTAACCACCGACGTCGGCTGCTTTTTCAATGCTTCGGTTAGTGACTTGGCGGAATCCGGCGCCGTGGCCTTGCCACTAAGAATTTCGACCGGCAGAATTGTGGACTTGTTATAGAAAAGCCGGTTGCTCTCGTCGTCGGGGATCAGCTTGGTGGCCGCGATCGTGGCACCCACATCGAGTCCCGATGATTTTTGATAAAGCACCACGTCCACGTTGTTGTCCAACGAGCTGGCGGAAGAAGAATGGCTTCCCGCAATGGCCCGCAAATTGCCGCTCCAGACAAACTTGTCATCGGCCAGGGACTGCAACGCCTTGTCAGACATTAAAAAGACGATTGTTTCCGTTTCACTGCCGCCAACTTGCGCGCCCAGGCTGGCTCCAGCCACCTTGTAGAACACCGGGTTGTTAAAAGCTCCGTCCGTCTTTTTCATGCCGACACCCCAGCCGTAAGTGCCACCGATAACGACGCCTCCACTCCAGCGGTGTAAAATGACCACGCCTTTGGCCTGGCCCACAATCCAACTTGGGATGCTGGTATCCGCCCGGCTTTGCAAACTGGTGATGCAATTGGTCGCAGTGGTAATTTTTTGGTCCAACTCCGCCCGCGTCACCTTGCCATCGGCGTGTGGTGTGGTGGTGGCGGCCGTATTGGCATCTCCACCCATATTCGCGCTGGCGCTACTGGTTGAGGGCGTGTTGCCGCCAGTTGAAGTGTTGTTGGTATAATTATCTGCCGCCAAGGCGGAGATAAGAGGGAGAGCCCCAGCCGCAGCCAAGGCGAGTAGCACAAGATGTTTTTTTGCATTCATGATGGGTGACGTTGCTTCGTCAGTGAAAAATAATTCGGGCTCCATTTCCCGTCAAAGGGGGCCACCTGTATTTCACAACGTTTTAACGCAGACAAAGCCAACCCGAGGGGGATATTTAATTCGGCCGCAGGGTAAAACACTCAAATTGGCGTGATAATACGTAACCGTTTTTTAAAAAAATAATGAAACATCCGAGCGTCGTTTGCAGGCTGGCGCAAGGTGGTGTTTGCTGGCGCATGAACCAGCCACTTACTGTTTTGCCCAGAATGTCGCGAAGAAATCCCGTGGCGATGTACGTTTATTTGCTGGCGTGCGCTTTCGGTATGTTAATCGCCGGTGTACTTGGCCTGATCGCTTTGACCGGTCGTACCGCTGCCGTTGCGATAGTCTTGTTCGTCATTTTCGCCGCGCTGTTTACCGCCACCCTGATTTTTGGGCGAAGCCGCCCGCAAGATTGGGCCTGGCCCAGCCGAAAGCATTTATAAACGAGTCCTATTCTCCGTTTTAAACCCTCAATCAAACAACCCACTACCGACAAAAAACTCACGCCACTCGCCAAGTGCATCTACATCGAAGCGAAAGCCGGCGTCGAATAATTTTGGTAAGGGACAATAACAGGGTGATCAAATGGCACGGCGCAGGGGGTCAGCAGCCCTGCGCCGTGCTTCCATTCCAACAACTTTGCTTATCCACCCCACCCATGAGTTCTAAAAAACGCGGACTAGTCGCCCATCCTTCGCCAGCAGGGCGAGCAGCCAACCCATCTTGGCGGGACCAATCTTCCGACTACCCGGAAAAGGAAGTTCCGAACAACGACCCAGGTCATGTAAAGAGATCACCCGCTACCATCCGTCAGCCATCTTCACGCCGTTATACAACGCGTAGCGGAGGTAGCGCGGCCCTTTACGACGATAACGGCCTTCGCCACGACCCTGAGTAGATCCCCGCGCCTCTTGGGCCTGCTTACCGTATCTTGGGACTTTCTACCCGCCCAAGCATTTCCAAACGGATAAAGCCTTTCTCCAAGGCATAGCGAATGAGCTCGGCGGATGTACGCAAGTCCAGCTTGGCCATAATCCGGCACCGGTGATTGCGCACTGTCAGTTCACTGAGATGTACCGCACCAGCAATTTCCTCATTGCTCATTCCGCGGCCAAAAAGGATGAGCAATTGCTGCTCCCGCAAGGAAAGGATTTTGTTGAACGCCAGCGGATTGTTGCGCAGCGAGAGCCGGGCCTTGTCCGCCGCCGGCGAGAAGTATCGCTCCCCGGCCAGCACGGCGTTAATGGCCAACGCCAACGCGTCAAGAGTCTGCTCCTTCTTATCTACAAAACCGTGTAATTTCGAATTCAACACCCGGTACAGGGTGTACTCATCACAATGGCCGGATATGCCAACGACCTTGGCGTGGCGGCAAGCCGCCAGCAAGTCATCCAATAAATCAAGGCCATCGCGATCCGGCAGACCCAAATCAAGAATGATGAGGTCTGGTTGCTCCGCTTGACACAACACGAGGCCCGATTCGGCGTCATGGGCGCCCAACGCCATTGTCCTCGGCAACGCCTCCCGGCATGCGCGCATTAATAAATCACGCATCAGCGCATGATCATCAATAACGATTATTTTCATAAGTTGCTCAATTTCTCCGGGCTCAACTGGAAGCGAAACAAAACCAATGGGGGTCTTCACAACTGCAAAAAGTAGACTAGGCGATTGGTGTTTAAACACCAATCACATCTTTTGACCATCTTTCTTTCCTCCGGTGAACTACCCAGATTCTTTAGGGTTTGCCTCGACTCCACGACTTCCGCTCACTTGTCATCTGGAGTATTCAGCCCCGCTACGCCCCGGCCACCCGTCACTGCCAGTGTATGAAAACTACTTCTGTCTTTCTTGTTCAGTTACCTGAAGCGGTGGGCGCCGTTGCCAAACAAGCGGCATCCAGGGCTTTTTCCGACTTGCAATTCGTCCAGGCCAATACCGTGGCGGATGCGGCGCAAAATGCAGTTACCGGACTCCAATTGATGGTTTTGGGTGACGTACCTGAAGCAGATGTCAGTACCGCGGCGCAAATGACTGATGCCGCAGATCTGCCCCGCTGGGCTGTCGTGGCCCTCGGCTCTGCTTCCTATGATTTGGTGGAGTCCGTTCCCATCCCGAACTGCCAGGCGGATTTGCTGGAACGGGCCTTCCGCGCCAGCGTTATGCAGCACGAGTTGATGCGCGAAAATCTCAAATTGCAAGGCGACCTCAAATCCGTCGCCCGTCGCTTCAGCCATGATTTGCGCTCCCCCCTGAACTGCGCCCACATCACTTGCGAGCTGATGAAGGAATTGTCCTCCACCCAATCGCCCTCGCTACTGCCGCAAATTGAAGTCATGCAGAATTCGTTGTCCGAAACTTTCGAGATTATCGAACGCTTCAGCACCATTTTAAAAGCCACCGCCGAGCCGATTCCCGCCACGGTCTTTTCCATGGACGCGGTTGTTAGCCGGGTTTTGGAACAACTGGAGGACAAAATTCAGCAAACCGGTGTAACGATAAAGGTGTCGTCGGACTGGCCGACCGTAACGGGCGTCGCGCCCTGGCTGGAGACTATCTGGAGAAATCTTCTCCTGAATGCGATGGTGCATGGCTTGCCGGCCAAGCCCATCCAGCTCGGCTGGTCCCAGACCGATGACGCCTGGCGATTTTGGGTGGAAAACTTAGGCGCACCGATTCCCCCGAAAATTCAAAATCAGCTCTTTCGCCCTTTTGAGCAACTTCACATGCGGTCCTCCACTGGCTTGGGCCTGACTCTCGTGGAACGGCTGGCCACCCTGCAAGGGGGCCGTTGTGGTTATGAGCGTTCCGGGGCTGAAACGTCCCTATTTTACTTCACGCTCCCAGTCTAGGCAAAACTGCCCGAGGCAGTTCCGGATAACGTATTTAGCTTTTGCTCAGGCGATCATTCACCGCCAGCAAGGCGCCTTCCAAGGCTTGTACGCTGACTGGTTTGGTTAATTGCAGAACAAAGCCCGCCTCCTGACTGCGTTTAATATCCTCTTCCATGCCATAACCGGTCAACGCGATGCCGATGAAATTGGGGCGGTCTCGTAGTTCATTCATCAATTCGCAACCATTGCCATCCGGCAGCCCGATATCCGAGATCAGCAGGTCGAAATCATCCCGATTGGCGCATTCCCGCGCTTCAGCCAGGCAATTCGCCACCACCACTTCATATTTTCGACGGGTAAGCAGTTGGTTGAGTGTTTGCGCCGTGGGTTGATGATCTTCCACCAATAAAATGCGGTGCAAATGCCGGTCGGTCTCCGCTTTGACGGAGGGCAAACCTGCCTGGGCGGAACCATTTACTACCGGCGATGCTTTCACTTTGCCGTGGTGCAACGGCAGCTTGATTAAAATGGTGGTTCCTTGATTTCGCCCTGGGCTCGCCGCGCTGATGGAACCGGAATGAAGCTTCACCATCATCCGCGAAATGGCCAAGCCGAGGCCAATGCCGCCAAAACGGTGGGTGCTGCCTTGCTTGGCATGGTCGCCTTGCGAAAAAGCCTCAAAAATACGATCCAGCTCCATCTGCGTCATGCCTATGCCGCTGTCCGTCACTTTTATAAGCAGGGCTTCACCATTATCCGGCTGGCTTGTTTCAATCAAAATCTGGCCTCCTGGCGGAGTAAACTTGGCTGCGTTCTTGATTACATTCCAAAAAACTTGTTTCAACCTCACATCGTCGCCCAATACCGTTTGTCGGTCGCTCTTGAGCTCGAGTTTGACCGCAATTTGCTTTTGGTCAATTTCCTCACGCACCATGGCCACGGCGTCGCGCAGAATGGCATGGACGTCAGTGGGCCGCAGATCAAGCACCACCTTGCCCCGGGCAATCAGGGTAATATCCAGCAGGTCGTCAATCAGCCGTGCTTCCAATGCCACGTTTTTGGCAATCGTTTCAAAATCTGCCCGGACTTCCGCCGGTAACGCTTCATTGCGCGCGGCTTCTGTGGCCAGGAGCAACACCGGATTCAAAGGTGTGCGCAATTCATGGGAAAGCGTGGCTAGAAAATCATCCTTGGCCTGCGAAGCCGCCTTGGCGCTGGCCTCGCTCACACGCAAGGCTGCCTCGCGCTTGCGCAATTCCTCGTTGACGTGGATCAAGTCGGCAGTACGCGCCTCCACCCTCGCCTCCAAGGCATCATTCGCGGATTGCAGGGCGGCCTCGGCATGTTGCCGCTGGGCCACTTCCAACTCCAGAGCCGCATTCGATGCTGCCAACGCCCGCGTCTTGTGGAAAAGATCCGTAAAAACCCCGATTTTGGACTTCAAAATTTGCGGATTAATCGGCTTCGTCAAATAATCCACCGCGCCAGTGCCATAGCCTTCCAGGACATGTTTGTCTTCTTGATAATAAGCGGTGAGGAAAATAATCGGGATATGCTGAGTCCGCTTCCTTTGCTTGATCAGGTTGGCCAGCTCAATTCCGCTCATTCCGGGCATATTAATATCGAGCACAATGACGGCAAACTCCCCCTCAAGCAGTAGCAGCAAAGCATCCTCCGCCGACTGGGCACGCACCAGCCGGTAATGGGAAGATTGGAGAAAACTTTCCAGCACATCGAGGTTTCGGCTTTCATCATCAACCAGGAGGATATTAATGGCAGAGGCATTAATAGCAGGAGACATGGGTGTTCCTTGGTTAGCGTTTGGATTTCAAAACTACATTACGAAGCGATTCGATCATTATTTAGCGATAAAGCCAGACCCGTAAGAGTGAAAGCAGCTCGTTGGTGTTGACTGGCTTCGCTACATAGTCGGAGGCTCCGGCGGCAAGGCATTTGTCGCGGTCGCCCTTCATTGCCTTCGCCGTCAGGGCAAGAATGGGCAGCGCAGTGAATCGCGGATCCTTGCGGATTTCCTGCATAGTCTGGTATCCATCCATTTCCGGCATCATGATGTCCATCAGCACCACCCCGATGCCAGTCTGCTGCTGGATCATTTCGATGGCCTGGCGGCCATTGGTGGCGCTGACCACCTCCATTTCATGGTTCTCCAGCATGGTCGTAAGGGCAAAAATGTTTCGCGCGTCATCGTCCACCACCAGCACCTTGCGGCCGCGCAAGATCTCGTTGGAGGCATGGAGTTGATCAATCATTTTTTGCTTGGGCGCGGGTAGATTCGTCACCACGCGATGCAGGAACAAGGCCGTCTCATCCAGGAGTCGTTCCGGCGATTGCACGTCCTTCACCAGGACGCTCTTCGCCACAGTCCGCAGCTTCTGCTCTTCTTCGTGGCTAAGTTCCTTACCCGTAAAGACCACGATGGGAATATCCCGCAGGCTGGGCTCGGTTTGCAATTTATCCAGCAACTCGAAACCCGTTATGTCAGGCAGCCGGAGATCCAGGACGCAACAATCAAAGGGCCGGTCCAGCAAGGCTTCAAACGCTTCGGCCCCTGTTGCCACCGTGGTTATCTCGATGTCGTCATGGCTTAACAGCTCCACAATGCTCTGTCGTTCGATTTCGTTGTCCTCCACAATTAGCAGGCGTTTTACGTGCGGCTCAACAAATTTTTTGATGCGTTCAAAACACTTGTCCAGATCCTCGGTTGTGCTCGGTTTGACCGCGTAGGCAAAAGCCCCATGAGCCAAGGCATTGGAGCGTTCCTCATCCACGGAAATAATTTGCACGGGAATATGCCGGGTGGCAGGGGTGATCTTTAAATTATTAAGCACCGTCCAACCCAGCATGTCGGGCAGGAACACATCCAGCGTGATGGCGGTGGGTTGATATTGGCGGGCCAGGCTGAGCGCGGTATTCCCGCGCATAGCCACGATGCCTTTGAAGCCCTTGCCGCGCGCCAGGCCAAGCAGCACCCGGGCATAATGCGGATCGTCTTCCACAATCAACACGCTCTGGTCACCTGGCTGCAGCACATCACGGTCGTCCGGGATGACTTCGTCGCGGGCCGCCGGTAGTACGAGCGGTGTCGGAATATGGCTGGACTTGGTCTTTTCCGGATTCCGGGCCGTATATTGCACCGGCAGGAAAAGCGTAAAGGTGCTCCCCTCGCCTGCGATACTGTGTAACCGGATTTCGCCACCCAGCAAAGTTGTTAGTTCGCGGGAGATGGATAGGCCCAGGCCTGTGCCGCCATATTTTCGGCTCGTGCCGGCATCGGCTTGCTGGAATGCCTCAAAGATCAGTTTTTGTTTTTCCGCTGCAATACCGATGCCCGTATCACTAATGGCGAAGGAAACGACCTGTGAAGCGCGGCTCAAAACCGGGTGACCCGGCGTCCAGCCTTCCGTGGCCGGGCCGACTTTAACCGCCACTTTGCCATGTGCCGTGAACTTGAAGGCGTTGGACAGCAGATTTTTCAGGATTTGCTGCAGGCGTTTGGGATCCGTCGTGATCGTGCGAGGCAGTTGACCGCTAAAATCAATTTCCAGCGGAACATTCTTGGCATCGGCAATATGTCGGAAATTCCGGTCCACCGATTCGCTCAGCGAGGAAAAACTGATTTCCTCGGCGTCCACCGTAACCGTGCCGGATTCGATCTTCGACAAATCCAAAATGTCCGTAATGAGGTTCAGCAAGTCCGAACCAGAGGAGTGAATGTTGCGCGCAAACTCGATTTGCTTGGTGGTGAGGTTGCCGCCGCTGTTTTCCGCCAACTGCTGGCCGAGAATCAAAATCGAATTGAGCGGAGTCCGCAATTCGTGCGACATGTTGGCCAGGAACTCGGACTTGTATTTCGAGGTGAGGGCCAATTCCGTGGCCTGTTCTTCCAGCGCCATGCGGGCTTGCTCCACTTCCGAATTTTTGCGTTCGACTTCGGCGTTCTGCTCGGCCAATTGCCGGGCTTTTTGCGCCAGCTCTTCATTCGTCTGCTGCAGTTCCTTTTGTTGGGACTGCAATTCCACCGTCAACTGCTGCGATTGTTGCAGCAGGCCTTCGGTGCGCATTGTGGCCTCAATGGTGTTCAGCACCACGCCGATCGACTGCGTCAATTGCTCCAGGAAGGCAATGTGGGTAACGCTGAACGGTTGCAGCGAAGCCAGCTCGATCACTGCCTTGGCATGGCCTTCGAACAACACCGGCAACACCACGATGCTCACCGGCGCTGCGCCGCCGAGGCTCGAATTAACCCGCGTGTAATTGAGCGGGACGTCGTTGAGCAAGATGCGTTGCTTTTCCACGGCGCACTGCCCCACCAGCCCTTCACCAGCCAGAATGAATTCCGGCAAGCTCGACCGTTGCGCATAACCCGCCAGCAACCGCAAAACCGGCCGTTTCGGCTCCGATGCATCCATCTGGTAAATCGTTCCCTGCTGGGCATTCACCAGCGGCGAAAGCTCGGAAAGCAGCATTTTTCCGACAGTGAAGAGGTCGCGTTGGCCCTGGAGCATTCGCGTAAACTTCGCCAGATTCGTCTTCAACCAGTCCTGTTCCTGGTTGGTCTCCGTCGTATTGCGGAGATTATAAATCATCGTGTTAATGTTGTCCTTCAATTCGGCGACTTCACCGCGGGCCTCAACCTGAATGGAACGCGTCAAGTCGCCCTTGGTCACCGCCGTGGCCACTTCGGCAATGGCGCGCACCTGTGTGGTCAGATTCGCGGCCAGCAAGTTCACGTTGCCCGTCAAGTCCTTCCACGTACCGGCCGCACCCGGCACGTGCGCCTGACCGCCCAAGCGACCTTCCACACCGACTTCGCGGGCCACGTTGGTAACCTGCTCGGCGAAAATTGCCAGCGTGTCCGTCATGTTATTAATCGTTTCGGCGAGGCCAGCCACTTCACCCTTCGCTTCCACCGTCAGCTTTTGGCGCAAATTTCCATTGGCCACCGCAGTCACCACTTTCACGATGCCAGAAACTTGGTCCGTCAGATTCGCCGCCATGACGTTCACGGAGTCCGTCAAGTCCTTCCACGTCCCCGCCACGCCCGGCACGAGGGCCTGGCCGCCGAGTTTGCCTTCCGTGCCCACTTCGCGTGCCACGCGTGTTACTTCCGCCGCAAAGCCGTTCAGTTGGTCCACCATCGTGTTAATGGTGTTTTTCAATTCCAAAATTTCGCCCTTCACGTCCACCGTGATCTTGCGCGACAAGTCGCCCTTCGCCACGGCAGTGGTCACCTCGGCAATATTGCGCACCTGCGCCGTCAGATTGGTACCCATGGCGTTGACGGAGTCGGTCAAGTCCTTCCATGTGCCCGCCACGCCCGGCACCACGGCTTGCACGCCGAGTCGCCCTTCCGTGCCCACTTCGCGCGCCACGCGCGTCACTTCCGAGGCAAAAGATCGCAACTGCTCCACCATCGTATTAATCGTTTCCTTGAGTTGCAAAATTTCGCCGCGCACGTCCACCGTGATCTTGCGCGACAAGTCGCCATTCGCTACGGCGATGGTCACTTCCGCGATATTGCGCACCTGCGTCGTCAAATTATTCGCCATGGAATTGACGTTGTCCGTCAAGTCCTTCCACGTTCCAGCCACACCTGATACTTGTGCCTGACCACCCAGCTTGCCTTCCGTACCTACTTCGCGCGCCACGCGGCTCACTTCCGAGGCAAACCCGTTGAGTTGGTCCACCATTGTGTTAATGGTGTTTTTTAATTCCAGAATTTCCCCCTTCACGTCCACCGTGATTTTGCGCGACAAGTCGCCCCTCGCCACGGCCGTCGTCACGTCGGCGATGTTGCGCACTTGCGTCGTCAAATTATTCGCCATCGAGTTCACGTTGTCCGTCAAGTCTTCCCACGTTCCGGCAACACCTTGCACCTGGGCCTGACCGCCGAGCTTGCCTTCCGTACCCACTTCGCGGGCCACGCGACTTACTTCCGAGGCAAAGCCGTTGAGCTGGTCCACCATCGTATTAATCGTGTTTTTCAGCGCCAGAATTTCGCCCTTCACGTCGACCGTAATCTTGCGCGATAAGTCACCTCGCGCCACCGCCGTCGTTACTTCGGCGATGTTACGCACTTGGGCGGTCAGGTTCGTCGCCATGGCATTGACCGAGTCAGTCAAGTCCTTCCAGGTTCCCGCCACGCCGGGCACCACGGCTTGACCACCCAGCTCGCCTTCGGTGCCGACTTCGCGCGCCACGCGCGTCACTTCGGCGGCAAAACCGTTGAGTTGGTCCACCATCGTATTAATGGTGTTCTTCAATTCCAAAATTTCACCCTTCACGTCCACCGTAATCTTGCGCGACAAGTCACCGCGGGCCACCGCCGTGGCCACGTGCGCAATATTTCGCACCTGACCAGTCAGATTGGCCGCCATCAAATTGACATTGTCCGTCAAGTCTTTCCACGTTCCAGCCACACCCGGCACCGTTGCCTGACCACCGAGCTTGCCTTCTGTCCCCACTTCGCGAGCCACGCGCGTCACTTCCGAGGCAAAGCCATTGAGCTGGTCCACCATCGTGTTAATGGTATTTTTTAATTCCAGAATTTCCCCCTTCACGTCCACCGTGATCTTGCGCGACAAGTCGCCCAGCGCCACGGCCGTGGTCACGTCAGCGATGTTGCGCACCTGGGTCGTCAAATTATTCGCCATGGAATTGACGTTGTCCGTCAAGTCCTTCCACGTGCCGGCCACACCGGACACTTGCGCCTGACCACCCAGCTTGCCTTCCGTACCCACTTCGCGCGCTACGCGACTCACTTCCGAGGCAAAGCCGTTGAGTTGGTCCACCATCGTATTAATGGTGTTCTTCAATTCCAGAATTTCCCCGCGCACGTCCACCGTAATCTTGCGCGACAAGTCGCCCCTCGCCACCGCCGTCGTCACGTCGGCGATGTTGCGCACCTGCGTGGTCAAATTGTTCGCCATGGAATTGACGTTATCGGTCAAGTCCTTCCACGTACCTGCGACACCGGGTACCTGCGCCTGACCACCGAGCTTGCCTTCCGTACCCACTTCGCGCGCCACGCGGGTAACTTCCGAGGCGAACCCGTTGAGTTGGTCCACCATCGTGTTAATGGTGTCCTTCAACTCGAGAATTTCGCCTTTCACGTCCACCGTAATCTTGCGCGACAAGTCGCCGCGGGCCACGGCCGTCGTTACTTCGGCAATGTTACGCACCTGGCCGGTCAAATTCGCCGCCATCAAATTGGTATTATCCGTTAAGTCCTTCCAGGTACCTGCGACGCCCGGCACCACCGCCTGGCCACCAAGCTTGCCTTCCGTACCCACTTCGCGCGCCACGCGGCTCACTTCCGAGGCAAAGGCATTAAGGCGGTCCACCATCGTATTGATGGTTTCCTTCAATTCGAGAATTTCGCCTTTTACGTCCACCGTGATCTTGCGCGACAAGTCACCACGAGCCACTGCCGTCGTCACACCGGCGATGTTACGGACTTGGGCTGTCAAATTCGACGCCATGGCATTGACCGAGTCCGTCAAGTCCTTCCAAGTGCCGGACACTCCCGGCACCACTGCCTGACCACCAAGCTTGCCTTCCGTGCCCACGTCGCGCGCCACACGAGTCACTTCCGCCGCGAAGGAACGCAGTTGGTCCACCATGACGTTAATGGCTTCCTTGAGTTGGAGAATTTCCCCACGCACGTCCACCGTGATCTTCTTGGAAAGGTCGCCATTGGCCACCGCAATGGTCACATCGGCAATGTTGCGCACCTGCGCGGTAAGGTTACCCGCCATTTGATTCACCGATTCCGTCAATTCCTTCCACACGCCCGACACCCCTTTCACTTGGGCCTGGCCACCCAGTTTGCCTTCCGTACCGACTTCGCGTGCCACGCGAATCACTTCCACCGAGAACGCGCCCAACTGGCCCACCATGCCGTTCACCAGCTTCGCCGTGCGGAGATATTCCCCCTTCAGCGGTCGCCCGTTCAATTCCAATGGCATGGACTGGGTCAAATCACCTTTAGCCACCGCGCCAATCACGCGACCCACTTCCACGGTCGGCTGGGATAATTCATCGAGTACCGTATTAATGGCTTCAACTCTTTCCGCCCAATGGCCAACGGCATCACCCATGGACAACCGTACATTGATCTTTCCTTGCTGCCCGACTTGATTTTGCAGCCGCAACAGACTCGTATTGAAACGCCCCATCCGGGTGGTGATGTTATTGAGGTGATCGGCCACCCGCCCCTCCAATCCAGTCAAATCTGAGGGCAAACGTGCCGTAAAATCCCCTTTGTCGATCGCGCTCAACGTCACCACCAGCTGCTTGAGAAAATCGTCGTTAATCCGCGATCCATTTAAAGGGTAGTCCAACGTGTCTTGATTATTTTTCATGATATTCAGCAGATTGTTCTGTTAGCTAGGTTGCAATTTTTCAGTTTAATCGTCGGAATAATATTTTGTGTCGCTGCGCACACCCGTCCTGATTCTGCAATCCTGCCTGAATCTGCAAAAATCTTTCCTGCTGTCTTGCGTCGAACCGGGAACACTTGCGGGTTAGCTTGGGCGGTATCGCTTATTCCATAACGTACTTTACCCCCGGTCAAAGACGAGAATTGGTGTTTAAACACCAACGTTCGCGGTTTCACCCCTCCTACAGCCAAAATTTGGCAAAATTAAAAGGAAAGACTTAGGTTTTTGCCTAAGGGGAAAACCTCATCTTGGGTCTTTCAAAAACGATTTCCCAATTCCCAAAGTTTGATTTATCTTTTTGATCCCCCTGTTTCACCGAGATTCAGGCTGGCCAAACAACCGTCAGAAAGCCTCGTGTTCAGGCCGACCGGCTGGCCAATTCATCACGGCTGCTGGTTGCTTGGGGCAATAATCCGGCAGGGCGCTTGTGTCGCAACGCCAACAGATAAAGCTTCTTCTTGAATCCCAATTCCCGGGCCAACAGCTCCGACAGCAGGCTATGCACTTTGGGCAATCCCAATAAGCGGGATGACTCGTGAGTGTTTTCGTAAATGGCCAATTTGAGGTAATTGATCTTCTGCAACCCGGCAATCAGGCTGGCATCCCGGACTGTCTGTTGGGGTATGCCGTATTTGTCCTCGCATTCCGCAATTAACAAAGTCGTGCTGTCACTGAATTTTTGCCGCGGGTAATAAACCAGGATTTTCTGCACCTCGTCCAAGCGGCGGGCATTGACCTCGGTGGCCTGTAGATATTCATCGATGATCAGCGCTAATTCATAAGAGGTGGCGATTTGCATCATGGTCGGTAATGCCAAACCCAATTGAATCTCGGCGCTGTGTAATTCGGCAATTTCTGCAATCAGGATATCGCTAAAGCTTTCGGGGTGTTTCATGGGACAGGAGTAAAAAAAATTGGGGATTTAAGATTTAAGTAAGCCCCTCATTTTATCATCAAATGCTGGTCTGGCCATGGAGGTATTCACCTCCATGCTTTGCGGATAAAATTTTCCGTGCTATTGTTGCCGCAAGGCAAAGCGGGTTTTACCCCTATGGTGGCAATCCGGCTTTTACTGTATGCTTTGGCCACAACCTTATATTACCATGAGCTTTGCATCCCATCCGGCTAATTCACCCTTCGACAACCATGATCTGGCCGCCCAATCATCCCGAGCGGATGAGGGTGACCACGAGCGCTTTTGGACCCACCATGAAATTGACCAATTGCGAAAAGATGCGAACGGTTCTTCGGCGGCGGATTCCCTTTTGGAGAATCCTAGTTAATCCGCTGATTTCTGCCCGTTCGATTTGATCCATCCCGCCTTTCTCACCCCCAATGAAAACCAATATCTTGTCTGCTGACGAGACGCGCCCCACTCCTAAATCTCTTCAACATTTTCAGCCCCGGGGCAGCTTGGGCTTTATGGCCGAAGGCTTGGCGCACGATCTCAATAATGTCTTTGCCCCCATCATGACTTCGATGGAGGTACTGCAGTTAAAAGTCGGCGATGAGTCCCTTCGTCAACTCATCACATTAATCCAGCGTCAGGCGTTGCAAGGCTCTTACCTTGTTCAGCAAATTCTCTCTTTTGCCAATGGCGTGGAAAGTTCCCATACCTGCATTCAGCCCCAGACTCTCCTGCAATCATTGGGAAAGTTTTTAGCCAAAAACACTCCAGCCAACATCAAGGTGAGCCTGCGCATCCCGGCCAATCTCTGGGATGTATTCGGCTCCCTCTACGACATCTACCAAGTCCTGCTGGATTTGTGCATTAATGCCACGCGGCGGATGCCCCGGGGCGGCACCCTCACCATCACGGCGGAAAATATCCTCGTAGATGACGAAAATTTGCTTCGCGACACCCCCGGCGGCAATGCCCGCTTCCTTCTTTTTAGCATCACCGACACCGGCCCGGTCCTTTCCGAGGAACTACGGGAAGACATTTTCAGCACTGCTTATGCCCGCAAAGCCAAGTCACCGACTGACAATCTGGGCCTGCTCGCCGCCGATATCATTGTTCAATCGCACGGAGGACAAATCAAAGTATCCAGCGAGGAAAACACTGGCACAACCTTCAAAATCTATTTGCCAGCCGCGCCGGGCAGCACTGTCGACGTCTCGGCCGAGAAAGCCGTTCCCCTTGGCCACAACGAATGCATTCTGGTCGTGGATGATGAGGAAGCGATCCTCGCCATTACCCGTCAAGTACTTGAAGCATCCGGTTACGAGGTCTTCACCGCCGCCAATGGGGCTGATGCGTTGACGGCCTACCTGCAGAATTCTTTCAAAATTGCCTTGGTCTTGATGGATATGAACATGCCTTACTTAAATGGCGCCCTCGCCATCCATGCCCTGCTTAAAATTAACCCCGACGTAAAAATCATCGCCACAAGCGGGCTCCACACACCCACCCAGGCGATGAGTGCGGCCGAAGCCGGCGCGGCGAGTTTTATTCCGAAGCCTTTTCAATCCTACGACCTGCTTAGGAGCATTGACGAATTGCTTCGCCCCCAGACGGTTTCTGCTTAATCACTGACCGGATACCGATTTTATTGTTTACCATTGTGTTAACGGCCGCAAAATAATGAATAATATGGCCCGGTTGGATCAAGAGACAGAGCACACTCCAACCGGTTGGTTACGAGGAGATGGCGAAATGGCCACATGCATTCGTTCCAAGGATTGGTCGGAGACTCCGTTTGGCCCTTTGGAATCCTGGCCCCACAATTTACGCATCACCGTAAATTTTTGCGTGGGCTGTAACTTCCCGCTGGTCATCCTCTGGGGGCCGAACCATCTCCAAATCTACAACGATGCCTACCGGCAAATGTGCGGCAGCAACCATCCGCGTTTTCTTGGTGAGGAATTCTCGGAGTGTTGGCCCTCCGCCTGGCCCACGCTCCGCGAGTCTTTTTCCCGGGCCTTGCAGGGAGAGACTTGTTTTGTCCCCGACCAGCAAATCGCCGTGGAGCGCGACGGCCGGCAAGTGTCAGCTTTTTATCACTATTCCTGCAGTCCCCTCCCGGATGAATCCGGCACTATCAATGGGATAATCTGTTCTACCGTGGAACGCGAGCACCAGGCCAAAAATTCCCCTGCGCTCCAAGAGGAGGCGGCATTAAATCAGCCCCCACAAACCAATCCCAGTGCCGAGTTTCGCAGCCTGATCGCGCTGTTGGTGGGGTCTCTGGAAAAAACCCTGGCCGATCCTGACCACACCCTGACCCTGGCCCACCGGGATCGGCTGGAATTGGTCTATGCCAATTCCCTCCGTCTGCTCGATTTGACGAACACCTTTTTCCAGTTTGCGCAGGCCAAATCCATGGGGCAGACCGCGACTTTCCCCTCCGGGGAATCCGTTCCGCTAACCACTGATTTCAGTAGAGATTCCACCGCCGGCCAGGCGGAAGATCGCTTCCGGCGGCTGGTGGATACCACCCCGGCATTAATCTGGATGAGCGGGCCCGACAAGAAAACCATCTGGTTCAACAAAACCTGGCTCGATTTTATTGGGTTGTCCATGGACGCCGCCCTGAGCAATTGCTGGACAAAAAACATCCATCCCGATGATTTTGCCGCCGCGGAAGAAATTTATTTGTCCGCCTTTAATGCCCGAAAGAATTATTCCATGGAATACCGCTTAAGGCGCCATGACGGCATCTACCGCTGGGTTCTGGAAAATGGCGCTCCATCGTATGCGCCGGATGGAACATTTATCGGCTACATCGGCTCCTGCGTGGATTTCACCGAACAGAAAAACCACGAAGCCGCGTTGAAAGATGCCGACCTGCGCAAAGATGAATTTCTGGCCATGCTGGCCCACGAATTACGGAATCCGCTGGCGCCGATTCGCACCGCCCTGGAAGTTTTGGAACGTTACAGCCCTTCCATCCCCCTCCTGGCCAATTCCCGTGCCATCATCATCCGGCAGGTGGAACACTTGAGCCACTTGGTTGACGATTTGCTGGACGTCTCGCGAATTACGAGCGGCCGAATTTCCCTCAAACTTGATCGGGTCGAGCTGTCCTCCGTGATCAATCAGGCCCTGGAAGCTTGCCGACCCTTTATCCACGCCAAACATCAGGAACTGACCGTCACCATCCCCGCCGCCCCTGTTTATCTTACCGCGGACCCGATTCGATTGGTGCAAATCATCACCAATCTATTAAGTAATGCCTCCAAGTTTTCCAATAACGGGGGAAAAATTCAGCTCACGGTTGAAGTCCACAAGGATACCGTGCGCCTGAAAGTAAAAGATGACGGTATTGGCATTCCGGCCGGCATACTGCCGCGCGTTTTTGATCTTTTTACCCAAGCTCCGGGGTCGTTGGATCGATCCCAAGGCGGGCTGGGCATCGGACTGACTTTGGTCAAAAAATTGGTCGAACTGCACGGTGGCACCATCAAAGCCTCCAGCGAGGGAAATAAAGCTGGCAGCGAATTTCTCGTTGTTTTTCCGTTGATTAAATCCACTTCGCGCATGAAAAATACTCCGACTCCCGAGCCCTCACACGTCTCTTCACCCCGTAAAATTCTGGTGGTAGATGATAAAGTTGATGGAGCCAAAAGTCTCGCCATGCTCCTGACGATGCAAGGCCACCAGGTTCAAACGGCGCACGATGGACCGACGGCGCTGCAGACAATAAAAACTTTTCACCCCGATATCGTCCTGCTTGATATTGGCCTTCCCGGCATGAGTGGCTACGAGGTGGCGGCACAACTCCAGGATGATCCCGAACGGGAAAATATGCTGCTCGTGGCCCTGACTGGCTATGGCCAGCCGGAGGACCGACTCCGTTCCAGCGAAGCCGGCTTCGATTCCCACCTGGTCAAACCAGCCAGCCCCCAAGCCTTGGCTTCCATTATTGCCCTCTCCTCTCAAAAACATCCCGCCAAAGATACCATTTAATCCATTAGATTATTCCGGCGCTGTAGTTCGAAACACCTGATTAAAAAGGCCCAACCCAATCTGTTACACAGACCGAGTTGGGCCATTTTTTTGCTATTCGCCGTAATTTACCGGCAGTTGCAGCTATCCTTGATAAATTTTTCGATTTCCTTCCGGTCCTTGCCTGTGCGCTTTTGGATCCGGCCCAGCAGTTCTTCTTCCTGCCCTTCGACGTAGTTCAGATCGTTATCGGTCAAGCTCGCATAGCTCTGCTTGATCTTGCCTTTGACGATGTTCCAGTTGCCCTTGATGATTTCCGACGTGGGGGATTCGAGTTTCGTGCTCATGTTATTTTGTTTTTTGTAGTTAGGTGGTTTCGATGCAAATTACGATTAGACCGTGGTGGGGCGGCCCCGGGCCAAACCGACCAGGCCCAAAATCGCGCACAAAGTCCCGCCAATTAAAAGCCAGATGGTTTTGTCCGTCGGGGCGCCAGTGAAAAACCGGGAAAAGTCGGAACCGATCGAATCGCTGGAGTTAAAACCAAAAATCATCAACATAATGCCGATGACGAGCAGGGCGAGGGATGTTCCTTTATTCATAATATCATGGAGTTGAGGTTTAATTAACGAGCAGCCAAATTGCGTGTCGCGGTAGTTTCTGTTCACTTACCCAACAGCTTAAGCACCACAAAAACGACGACGGCCAGGCCGAAGCCTCCACCGCCCAGCCAAACGAGAAACGCCCAACCCGCGGCGGCAATGACGGGACAAACAATGAATGCGGTAATCATAATTACCAACTTACCACATCGCGGTTCCACGGCTAGGGAGGTGTAAACCTCCTCTTCCCCCACCCATATCTCGCGCTACCGCCAGTCAACCACGCCGCTATATTTGTTTAACTTGGACCCCGTCTTCAATGACGCCTTTGCTGAGTGCGTAGCGCGTCAACCCCGCCGTATTGTGGATATGGAGTTTATCCATCAACCGCTGCCGGATTTTTTCCACCGTTTTAATGCTTAAATTGAGAATGTCGGCGATTTGTTTGTTCGCCGCCCCTTCGGCAATGAGTTGGAGAATTTCTCCTTCGCGCGGACTCAAAGCGGTTTTGGTTTTTTTCTTTTCAGCGCCATTCACTCCATTAGTCGACGGATTGGTCAGCAACCGGCTGGATATCGCTGGATCATAGAAAACTTCGCCTTTGCCCAGGGTCCGGATCGCCTTGACCAGCAAAGTGGCCGAACTTTGTTTGAGCAAATAGCCCGTGGCTCCCACATTCATGACCCGGTCCACATAATCATCACTGCTGTAGGCCGATAAAATCAGCACCTGGGTTTCCGGCACCGCCGCGCGGATTTGCCGCGCCGCCTCCATGCCATTGAGGAAAGGCATGGCAATATCCATTACCACCACATCCGGCTTCAATTCCTTGGTCAGCTCGACCGCAATGCGGCCCGTTTCCGCTTCGCCAATGACCTTGATGCTTTTCTCCGTCTGTAAAATCGCGCGAAAACCTTGTCGCACGATGTCATGATCATCCGCGAGCAGCACGGTGATGGGTTTCATAAATTCGTCGGAAAAATTTGCCGGTGATTTGCGCAATCTATCGAGCGTAGGGCGCCTTATTTCTTGAATCATATTTCACTCTTTTGGTAATGGTTCGGCAATAAATTTTTATCAAAATAGCAAAAAAAGGATTAATTTGCCTATTGGCTAGATGGCCTTGCGCAATCCAGCAGTATATTGCGTCGTGGACCCAAATGGCGCATATGAGGTATCCCCCCCAAGGGCGCTGAGTTCAGCCTTGCAGATATTTTCTTCTGCCAGAGTGGCTTGCATCAGCTTGGCCGGGGTTTCCAGTTTTAACAACTTGGCCACCACCGTGGCGCTGCCATAGCCCACCAATTTGTAATGCGTCATTTTCTGCGCCGTGCAGACCAGTTGAATATCCCGGATGCCCGACGGCCGGGATCGAATCATGACCTCCATGTCCAAAGTAATGCCCATCATGCCGCTGCAGTGTTTTCCCTCCGCGGGGATGCCCAGGCTTTTCGCTGCCTGTTCCAGACGCTGGACATGTTTTTTGCCTGATTCCAAATGCCGGTGAAAAATCTTTTGCAAGGCCTCGTTCGACGCGGCCACGGCCATTTTTTCCAAAGCTTTGTTCCGGCAGGTCTCGGCGCTGTACAGATCCTGAATGTCTTCGATTAATATATCGCGCAACGTGGCAGGCTTGAAATTCGAAGCGAGGGTTGAGGACATGTGTGCAGGGATTAAGGTTTTAATGTCGGCGTTATTTTTATAAACCCAGCCTCCTCTGAGGGGATTCATTTTGGTTTTGCTATCATACCGTAAAATGGGGCGACTGCCTATAGGGGTATTATACTCCAATTTTCCGTTACCTTTTTCGCCAACTGCACGGGTACGGCGCGCTCCTCAAAGTAAAATATCTGCAAAACCTACGGGCCTCCTCTGGCTTTTATTTCGCGCTGGGATATGGTGCCACATGAATATTCCCTCACCACGTTCCAGCCATCGTGACGACGTCGAGCCATTCTCGGCCGCCGCCCTTATTGAAAGCACTTACGATTACCCCGTCCGCCCTTCGCGGCGTCTGCGGGCTGAAATCGCTCCAACGAACGATCCCTTGGCTAACGATCCAGGAAGCATTCCCCATGCAGCCTCTGACGACATCATTCGGGAGGATAGAAATCGACCTATTGAAGATATTGAGGGGATTCTATCCCGCAAAGGCCCAAAGAAGAAAGCGTCTTCCCCAATACGTACTCCCGATCGAAAACAAAGCCGTAAGGCCAAGCGTTGAGTTGAGTAATGTTCGAACAATTCAAAAACAACGCACAATTGGCGCCTGGCAGTTTTTTGAGTGGACCGCCACCCTGCTAAACTCCCGCTTCACCTTGCATCCCAATACTTTAAAAAAGGTGGCGAATCCCGGATTTGAACCGGGGACACAAGGATTTTCAGTCCTCTGCTCTACCAACTGAGCTAATTCGCCGTCTGTCAAAGAGGACAAACTTGCCGCAAAGTTTTCTCCGGGTCAAGAACAGACGAAATACAGAAAGGGTTGCCGACCCGCCGCTTATCCCCCACTTTCACCGGGATGGACCCGACCGCTAACGAGGTACTTAACATCTTCAAAAAAACCGGCGCTTTGCTCGAAGGGCACTTCGTCCTGCGCTCCGGCCTGCACAGCACGCACTATTTCCAGTGCGCTCAAGTGTGCCAGAACATGGAGGCCGTCACCCGGCTCTGCCAGATGCTGCTGGCGAAGTTTAATCGCAACGACTTCGCCACCGTCCTCGCCCCCGCCATGGGCGGCCTCGTCCTCGGCCAGGAAATCGCCCGGCAGACGAACAAGCGCTACATTTTTGCCGAAAAAGAAAACGACAAACTCGTCATGCGGCGCAATTTCAAGTTCGCCCCGGGCGAGCGCGTGCTCGTCGTTGAAGACGTCATCACCCGCGGTGGTCGCGTGCAGGAGTGCCTCGACCTCGTCGCTGCCGCCGGAGCCGTGACAGTCGCTGTACTCGTGCTGGTGGACCGGAGCGAAGGCAAAACAAAATTTAATGTCTCTTACACCTCGCTGCTGGAAATGAGTTTTCCGACGTACACCGTAGAAAAAATTCCCGCGGCCCTCGCCGCCATTCCGATTCAAAAGCCCGGCAGCTAAGTCATGTTCAACCAAATCACCATTCTCGGGCCGGGTTTGCTGGGAGCGTCGCTGCTCCAAGCGGCCAAGGCGCGCGGCCTGTGCAAGAGCACCGCTGCGTGGTCGCGTCGCGCTGAGACGCGCGCGAAGTGTAAGGGCCAGCCGTGGTGTGACAAAGTTTATGCCGACGTTCGCCTCGCCGTCGCCAAAGCTGATCTGGTCGTCGCCTGCACGCCCGTGGACACCATCGTCCCTTTGTTTGAAATAATTGGCCCGAAATTAAAACCCGGCGCGATGGTCACCGATGTCGGCTCGACCAAAAGTTTAATCTGCCGTCACGGCCGCGCTGCTTTACCCAAAACGGTAAAGTTTGTCGGCTCGCACCCCATGGCCGGCTCGGAGAAAACCGGCCTCGAATACGCCACGCCTGAGCTTTTCCAAGGCCGGGCCTGTTTTGTCACGCCGCTCATCAATACGCCTGCAAAGGATGTGGATAAAATTACGCGGTTCTGGAAAGCCCTGGGTATGGAAGTCGCCTCCACGACGCCCGAAGAGCACGACGAAATTGTCGCGCACTTGAGCCACTTGCCCCACCTGCTCGCCTCCGCTTTCTGCGCTTACCTCGGTACACGCAACCCGCAATGGGCGCACTACGCCGGGCCAGGATTGCGCGATACGACCCGCGTCGCCGCCGGTGACCCTGGACTCTGGAAGGCCATCGCGCTGGAAAACCGCGAAGAGATTCTACGCGCGCTCGACGGCTTCCAAAAGGAACTCGACCACCTTCGCGCCTCGCTCCACAACAGCCAGCCTTTTGCGCTCCAGCATATTCTCGAACGCGGCCGCGACTTCCGTGTGCGTCTGCGTCCGCTTGGAGACAAGTGCTAATTAGCCGTGAAAGACCCCCTGCCCATTACGCCCTTCACGGCGCCGGTCAAAGGCCGCGTGGAACTCCCCGGCTCCAAGAGCATCACCAACCGCGCGTTGATGCTCGCCGCCTTGTGCCGCGACCCGGTGACGCTGCGCGGCGCGCTCTTCAGCCGCGATACGGAGATCATGATCAAGGCCCTGCGCTCGCTGGGCTTTAAAATCGCCGCAAACACGAAGGCCAAGACCATTAAAGTCGAAGGCCATGGCGGAATGATCCCCGAAGCCAAAGCGACGATCAACGTGGGCAATGCCGGCACCGCCGCACGTTTTCTGCCCGCGATGCTCTGCCTGAAAAAGCGTGGCACCTACATTTTCGATGGTGATGAAGCTATGCGCCACCGTCCGATGAAAGGCCTGCTCGATGCCCTGCGCCGTCTGGGCGCGGAAATCGAATTTAAAGGCCAGCCCGACCATTACCCTTTTGTGCTTCATACGCACCGCATCGAGACTCAAGCCACTGTCGAAGTAGACGCTTCCGCCTCCTCGCAAATCCTCTCCGCGATGATGATGGCCGCGGCGTGGACGAAGGGCCACCTCGAGCTGAACCGCGTCGGTCAGATGATTTCGGAGCCGTTTGTGCAGATGACGGCGAAGATGATTCCTCGTTTTAACAAAGGCTTCGTGCCGGATATTGACGCGCCGGGCTTCGACCAATTTTACCACATCGAGCCGGACGCCACGGCCGCGAGCTACTTTGTCATGCTGCCCATTGCCGCCGGCGGCGCCGTGCCGGGCTACCAAATCATGGGCCTCGGCCTGCGTACCGAACTGCAAGGCGACATCGGTTTCCTCACCGTCGCCGAAACCATGGGGTTAAAAATCAAAAAGAATGCCTTCGAAACGCTGATCAGTCCCGGCGAATCCTACCACGGCCTCGACCAGAATTTTAATCCGTACTCTGACACCTTCCTCTCTCTCGCCGCGATTGCCCCGCTGCTTAACGGCCCGACGCGCATCACCGGCATCGCCCACACGCGCAAGCAGGAGACCGACCGCATCCACGCCATGGCCACCGAGTTGAAAAAACTCGGCCAAACCGTGGAGGAATTTGAAGACGGCCTGACCATCACGCCAAATTTAAAGAAGCTCAAAACGCTCGCCGCCAAAGGCGTGAAAGCGAAAAAGCTCCTGAGCATCGAAACCTACGAGGACCACCGCGTCGCGATGAGCTTCGGCATCCTCGGCAGCCATGACCTCCTCGGCACCGGCAAGCCCTGGCTGCAAATCCAAAACCCCGCCTGCTGCGGCAAAACTTTTCCAGATTTCTTCAAGGTGCTCGAAAACCTCCGCAAGCAGTCGAAGAAGAAGTAAATGCTCTTGGCTTATTTGCTTTTACTTCGGATGTCTTGTCTGGACGTAGCGCGGTGCTTTAGCCCGCGCTCTGTATTATGCGAATCACAGAGAAGCGCGGGCTGAAGCACCGCGCTACGTTATCCGCTTACCTCGAAATTTTTTCTGTGGAAACTGAACCCTCACCTTCCACCGCGCCGCTCATTGACCCGGCGCAACTGGCCAGTTGGATATTTTTTCGCAACGACGATGTCGTCGTCGTCAACAAACCCGGCTGGGTCGTCTGCCATCCGTCGAAGAATGGGCCCTGGTCCTCGCTCGTCGGCGCGTTGCGTGAGCATATCAAGTGTCCTTCCCTGCATTTGGTCACCCGCCTCGACCGCGAGACGAGCGGCGTGGTCGTCGTCGCGCTGCATCCCCTCGCCGCCCGCCGTTACCAAATGGCCATGCAGAACCGCCGTGTGGAAAAAGTTTACCTCGCCATTCTCGATGG
>Ga0206895_1006_pt1 | contig 55906 bp, 50 predicted proteins | sample Alteio_BWOrgHeat_51_FD_152967 | JGI IMG/M metagenome (GOLD analysis project Ga0206895, IMG submission 152967) | Enriched cells from forest soil in Barre Woods Harvard Forest LTER site, Petersham, Massachusetts, United States -... | ecosystem: Environmental > Terrestrial > Soil > Temperate forest >...
GTCTCAACGAATTTTTGATTACTTTGACAGGATCGATGACGCCTGCTAATAGAAGGTCTTCCACCTGTTCCGTCAATGCATTAAATCCCACTGTTTTTTGCCCTTTCAGTAAAACTTGCTCTAGGACTATGGAAGCATCTAACCCCGTATTCACCACGATCTGACGAAAAGGAGCTTCGCATGCATGAAGTAAAATTTGCGCGCCTACCATTTCTTCTCGATTGAGTTTGAGATCACTAACAAAACGGCCTGCCTGCAGGAGAGCAATTCCGCCGCCGGGAACAATCCCTTCTTCAAGAGCGGCTCTTGTGGAATTTAAACTATCTTCATACATTTGTTTTTTCTTTTTCATTTCGGATTCAGTAGGAGCTCCGACTTGAATAAGAGCAACGCCGCCTGTCAATTTAGCTTTTCTCTCTTCGAGTTTTTCTTTATCGTAACTGGAGGTGGTTCTGGCGATTTCTGCTTCGATTTGGGAGATTCGGTCTTTAATTTCCTTTTGATTCCCTTTGCCGCCTACGATCGTGGTCTTATCTTTAGTGATCGTGATCTGATCTGCAGATCCAAGCACTTCAGCTCCGACCTCTCTTAAAATATACCCTTTTTCTTCCGTAACGAGTTGGCCTCCTGTCAAAATAGCCAAGTCTTCAAGCATGGCTTTTCGTCGATCGCCAAATCCAGGCGCTTTTACAGCGGCCACTTTTAAAGAACCTCGGAGTTTGTTGACGACCAGAGTAGACAAAGCATCTCCTTCTAAATCATCCGCGATGATCAAGAGTTCTTGCCCAGTTGCTGCTACTTGCTGCAGAATCGGAAGGATTTCTTGCGCCGAAGAAATTTTTTTATCTGTGATGAGAATAACCAAATTACTCATTTCAACAGTGAGTTTTTCTCTATTCGTACAAAAATAAGAACTGACATAGCCTCTATCAAATTGCATGCCTTCTACAAGTTCGATGGAAGTCTCGGTCCCTTTTCCTTCTTCGATTGCGACAACTCCCGTTTTGCCCACTTTTTCAAAGCATTGAGCAATGATATCGCCGATTTCAGAGTGGCCTGAAGCAGAGACAGTGGCAATATTGCGAGTCTCTTGGCTGTTTTGAATTGAGACGGACATCCGGTCAATTTCTTGCAAGATCTGTTCTAAGGCTTTGTCCATTCCCCTCTTAATCGCAATCGGGTTGGCCCCAGAGGCAATGTTTTTTACTCCTTTTTGCACGAGCGCGCAGAGGAGAATAATTCCAGTAGTGGTTCCATCGCCCGATTTTTCCTTTATTTTTGCCGCGACCTCTTTACCCATAGAAACGCCCATGTTAAGAAAAGGGTTTTTAAGCTCAAAGTCTTTTGAAATCGTATAGCCATCGCTAGAAATTGTAGGAGATCCCCAAGAAGACTGAAGGCCCACATTTCGTCCACAAGGACCTAGGGTCATAGCAACGGCCCCAGTTAATTGTTCAATTCCATCACGTAAAAAAACGCGTGCATCTTCTTCAAAAACGAAATCTTTTGCTTTTGCATTCATTGCTTTTCCCTTTTTTTATTCATCCTCAATGAGAGGATACAGAAGGGGGAGTCTATATGAAATTTCGTTATTAATCAATCTGAAGAAAAAATATTTTTAATTTTGATGAGCTTGTTTGTAGACGGCACTTTTGGGAAGATTTTTTAAAGTTGCGGCTAATTTGATTGCTTCTTTGAGCGAGACGCCATGCAATTGCTGCAAAAGGATAAGTAGTTCGTCAAGGGGTAGATCTTCTTCGGGAATTTTGCCTCCCTCTAAAAGAAGGACGATTTCTCCTTTAGGAGGCGTTTTTGTAAAGTGCTCTGCGAGATCAAGTGCTTTTCCTCTCCGGCATTCTTCAAATGTTTTGGTCATTTCCCGTGCGACAGCGATGTTTCTATCAGGATCGAGGGCTCCGATGGCTTTGAGAGTTTTTACGAGCCGCTCGGGACTTTCAAAACCGATAGAAGTACCTGGGTAGTATAAAAGGCTCCTTAAAAGAGGATCTTGGCTTTTTCTCGGAAAAAAGCCAATGAATTGAAATTTTTGCGTGTCAAATCCTGATAACACTAGAGCTTGTATGAGGCTGCAAGGTCCAGGAATTGCTGTAAAAGGGATTTTTGATTGAATGCAAGTCTTGATGAGCTGAAGGCCTGGATCATTGATGCAAGGAGTTCCTGCATCTGAGATCAACGCGATGGTCTTATTGGCTTGCAGTTGCTCTAAAATCTGTTCTTCAGCTCTTTTTTCATTGAATTTATGAAAGGGGATAAGAGGTTTTTTGATGTCGTAGCGCTGCAATAAAATGGAGCTTCGGCGAGTGTCTTCGCATAAGATCAGATCAGCTTCTCTTAAAATGGAAAGCGCCCGATGGCTGATGTCTTCTAAATGGCCGATCGGGGTGGAGACTAAATAGAGCAAAAAAAAGCTTTATTTGCATTTGTTTAAGATAAAAAAGGTGGCACTCAGGGTCGAACTGAGGATGGAGGCTTTGCAGGCCTCTGCCTTACCACTTGGCTATGCCACCAAAATGAGACAGTATTATGGCAAAAAAAGAATCTTTAGTCAACTTATTCTTTCGGTGTTTTTTTCAAAGAATGAATTTCTTTATCGGAAAGTCCGAGCAATTTGGAGATTTGTTCGATAGGCATATTATCTTCAAGCATGGCAGACGCAATTTCTATGGTTTTTTCCTTTTTTCCTTCTTTGAGCCCTTCTCTTTTTCCTTCCTTTTTCCCTTCTTGAAGTCCTTCTTGAAGTCCTTCTTTTTTTGCCGCTTCTAAAGTGCCATGCATGTCAGCTTCATTCATCATTAATTTTTCATAATATTGCAGTTCCTCTTCTGTCCAATGATATCGGTCAAGTACGCTATATGCTTCTTTAATTTCAGGATGTTTGGCTAAAATTTCGTTAATGTCATTACTTTCATCTGCATGTTTTAAAAAATAATACCATTTATCTTCGATGGATATAAGCTCATCGATTGTTTTAATGAACTTGGGAAGCTCTATAAAAGTAAATGAAAAATCTTTTAAATCATGTTCGTGAGTGTAATTATCTAAAATTAGATGGTCGCATTTGTAGTTTTCTTTTTTAGGAAAAACAATATAGTCTGTGATAGCCAAAAAAATTACTTTTTTGAGGTCGTTATATTTTCCTCCTCGTCCGAAATGAGCACAATATGTTTTTGCTGCATAATATTGAGCTCTTTTTTCAAAACCCTCAATCTTGGCTACCTGCATTTCTATGACATATTTATCCCCTTTTTGATCTTGAACCATTACATCTACAATACTTTCCTTTCGGGCGGCGATGTGAGGAGGTTGTTTAGGATTTAAAAATTCGAGGTCTATGATTTTTTTTTCGTCTGTTAATTGAAAGACGGCATTAAGAAAATCTATAGGAATTCGTTTATGCTTTTCTTCGCCAAATATTTTTTTGAATGAGTAGTCGTTTTTTGGATCTAAATATCTAGATAGCATGTTTTTAGCCTTAATTTATTCTTATTATATCTTTTTTATAAAGGTTTGCATAGAAAAATCATAGGATTCAAAGAATGAAGGTCTTTTATTGTTTCGAAAGGAGCTCCAAGACCTATTTGGGGGCGTCGAAGTGAAAAAGGGTTTCTTGTCTAAAAAATAAAAAAATTCATGGCATTAAGGTGTGTTAGTGGGTAAGGGATTGGTGGAATCCAATCCCTTACCCACTATACTATGCGCGGTATATAACTGGAGCTGGCATCTTTTTTTTAAAACAGATATATTGAGCCGCGCCGCCCATGAGTAATTTGTGGGTTAACGCACAAAAGGTGTTTTCTATGCAAAACCTACGTTTTCAAATCTTAGCTGATTATTTTCGAGTGCCTTGCGAATTAGACTGGCTGATTACTGGCTATCAAATAGACAGCCGGCTGATCAAAGAAGGGAATCTTTTTTTTGCTTTAAAAGGGGAAAAAACAGATGGGCATCTTCATTTGTCCGATGCAAAAAAAAGGGGCGCTATAGCTGCAGTGGTAGACAAGAATTATCCAGGATCCGATTTTGGCCTTTTTTTATTGTTTGTGGAAGATGTAGAAAGGGCTTTGCAACAACTAGCGCAATTTTCTTTGAGTCTGCAAGCGCCGCCTCCCCGTATTATAGGTATTACCGGATCGGTAGGCAAAACAACTACAAAAGATTTTGTAGCTGAGCTTCTTTCAAAGAAATATAAAGTGTTCAAGACACCTCACAGTTATAATTCAAAGTTGACTTTCCCCTTAAATTTACTGAATCGTTCGGATGAGGAAATTTTAGTCTTGGAAATGGGGATGAGCGAGGCTGGAGAGATTGGAAGTTTAGTCCAAATTGCTGCGCCTGATATCGCAGTTCTTACAAAAATCTCTCTTGCTCATGCTGCCTTTTTCCCAAATGGATTAGAAGATATTGTCAAAGAAAAATTGCAGATTTTTTCTTCCCCGAAAACGCAAATAGCGATCTTTCCAGATGAGATTTCTTTAGAGACATCTGCGAAAAAAATTTGCTTTTCTCTTCAAAATCGAAATGCTGATTATTTTCTCTCAGTTCTGGATGGAAGGGTTTATGTGGATGAAAGGGGAGTGAGGGCCTACCAGTTTGATCTGCCGTTTAAGCAAAGCCACATTGTATATAATTTTCTCATTGCAGTGACTGTTGCAAGGCAGATGAAAATGGAATGGGACGAGATTAATCAACAAATCAACACACTTAGACTTCCCGCGATGAGGTTTGAACAATTTGAGAAAAATGGAATTTTTTTCGTAAATGATGCTTATAATGCAAACCCTGAGTCAATGCGATCGGCTTTACTCAATTTTCCAGAACCAAAAGAAAATGGGAAGCGGATTGCGGTTTTTGGCACAATGAAAGAATTGGGGGGATTTTCCAAAAATGCTCACGAGGAAATTGGATTTTTGGCACAAAGGATTGTAGATCATTTGTTAGTGATTGGTGAAGAGGCATTGATTCTTTGCGAAACATTTGCCCAAGTGCAAAAGCCTGCGGAATATTTTTTAGACCTTAAAGCATTAGCAGAGCGTTTGAAAGCGTTGATGTGTCCAGGCGATGTGGTTCTTGTCAAGGGATCTCGCAGCATGCATTTGGAACATTTATTCGATTTGTTGATTTAAAACCTGTTAATATTAAGGTTCTTAGGAGTTTTTTACATATGTTGTTATTTCTTGTTGAAGCTTTACGCGACCTAGGTTGGAAAATCCCCCTTGTTTTTACCTATTTTTCCTCCCGTATGATTTTGGCTGCTGCAACGGCTCTATTGCTTACGATTATTTTAGGGTCTCGATTTATCAAAAAACTCTATGAGTTAAAAATTGGGCAGACAATTCGAAGTGTAGAAGACTGTCCTTTACTTGCAGAGTTGCATGGCAAGAAAAAGGAAACACCGACCATGGGAGGTGTTTTGATTTTAGCATCTATGACAATTTCTCTTTTTTTATGGATGGATTTAAAAAACATATTCACCTGGATTTTATGTTTTACGACGCTTTTTTTAGGTTTTTTGGGTGGATGGGATGATTATTTGAAATTACGCTATAAAAATAGCCAAGGTTTAAAAGCTCGAAAGAAAATGGGGTGGCAACTGCTTTGTTCAGGATTGATTGCCTTGTATCTGCTTTATCCTCCCTTCACTAAAATGGTATCGGGCGAAAAAATATTACGGGCTCCCGTCGCAAAAGAACAATCTTTGCAGCTTAGAGAGGGGCAGCGTCCTCTTGTGATCAATAACAATTTGAGCACGGATGAGTACATTACGCGAATTTATGTCCCTTTTTTTAAAGATCCTATCCTGACTTTGGATGGATGGCTGAAATGGATCTCTTTTTTGCTCATCATTTTTGTGATTACGGGGGCATCGAACGCGGTGAATTTGACAGACGGGCTCGATGGGCTCGCTGCGGGCTGTTTGGTCATGGTCTCTCTTGTATTGGGCCTTTTTGCTTTTTTATCAAACCACATTGAGCTTGCTCGTTATCTCAATATTTTATATATCGAGGGCAGCGGTGAAATTGCGGTCTATTTGTTGGCTCTTGCGGGAGCTTCTTTAGGATTTTTGTGGTACAACGGCTATCCAGCACAAGTATTTATGGGCGATACGGGATCTCTTGCTTTAGGAGGAATTATTGGAGTCTCTTCTGTATTGCTTTGCCGAGAGCTCTTGCTTGCAATTGCGGGGGTAGTTTTTGTAGCAGAGGCGCTTTCTGTGATTTTACAAGTTTTAAGTTATCGCTATCGCAATAAAAAACGAATTTTTCTCTGCGCTCCCCTCCATCACCATTTTGAATATAAAGGATGGCCTGAAACAAAAATTGTGATCCGTTTTTGGATCATAAGTCTTCTTTTTGCCATCATTGCCGTATTTTCGTTAAAGCTCCAATAAGGTTTTTTGTTATGAAAAAAAAATATTTGATAATTGGTTTTGGCGTTAGCGGTCAGACGGCTGCCCATTTTTTATTGCAGAAGGGAAAAAAAATTGTGGCTGTAGATGTGCAGGTAGATCAATTGTCCTCTGATCCCAAAGTACAATTTTTTTTGCAACAAGGGCTTGAACTTTTCTCGGATAGTGCCGAAATTGCTTGGGAGCACATTGGCTGTGTAATTTTGTCGCCTGGAGTTTTTGGAAATCATCGTTTGGTGCAAAAGGCGGCAGCGAATGGAATTGAAATTGTAGGAGAGGCGGAGTTTGCTCTAAAACATCTTTGTAATCGGTGTATCGGAGTGACGGGAACGAATGGAAAAACTACGACGGTGCTTTTGATTGCGCATATTTTGAATGCAGCTGGTATTCAGTCTAAAGCGGTAGGGAATGTAGGGACAAGTTTGTCTAGTTATCTTATCGATCCAAATCCGGAAGAAATATTGATTATCGAACTTAGTTCCTATCAATTAGAAACCATGCAGACAAAGTGTTTTGAGACAGCCGTCTTGCTAAATATTACGCCCGATCATTTGGATCGTTACCTTTCTATGCAAGACTATGCAGCCGCTAAGCTCAGGTTGCAGCATTGTTTACTTCCCGGCGGGGTGTTTTTTGTATCGCGGCAGGTACAGCAGCAATGGAACGGAGGAGGAGAGATTTTCGATCCGCTTTTAACCGCAGCTCCTTGGGAAGATGAAAAAACAGCCTGCTTTTCCCCGCAGGATTTTTTAGTATCAGGGATTCCTGAAAAACAAAATATTTGGGCAGCTTTTCGTGTTTGTCAGAGGATGGGAGTTTCTTTACATCAGTTTCGCCATGCGTTAAAAAGTTTTCGCAAACCACCTCATCGAATCGAGTGGGTTGCAGAGAAAAATGGCTCCGTGTATTACAACGATAGTAAAGCCACGAATGTTGATTCGGTCCTTCATGCTCTAGCTCTTTTTGAAAAACCTGTGATTTTGTTGGCAGGCGGAGTGGATAAGGGGGCTTCTTACACGCCTTGGATTGACTGTTTTCGAGATAAAGTGAAAATGATTATTGCATTTGGAGCAGCAGCGTTTAAAATGGAGTCTGAGCTTTCCAGATTTTTTCCATTTTATCGAACCGCTACAATGGAAGAAGCTGTGGAATTAGCATCAAAACTTACAGTGAGTGGAACGGTGGTGATTTTATCTCCTGGCTGCTCGAGTTATGATCAATTCTGTAATTATGAGCATCGAGGCGATGAATTTAAACGCCTTGTAAAAGGATTAAAATGAATCGAAAAAATACGATTTTGATCGCTGTCATGGTGAATGCGGGCCTTTTGGTTTTGCTGTTTATCACCGCTTTGACGACGCAGGAAGAAATTTTGCTTGCGCCATCTATGCAAATGCTTGGATCGGCTACTTTACAACAACAAGGGGCTCTTACAGATTCGCTCAAACCTTTATTTGAAGAATCTTCCGATCGAACTTTGATGCAGACAGCCAGCTCTGAAGGGAGTTCTCCTTTAAATAAACCGGTGGCATCAGCCTCCTTACGGCAACAAGAAGTTTTTGCTGTGGAGAAACCTCTTTCGGAACCATCTCCAGAGCAAGTGAAGAAGCAGGTAATACGATCAGAAGGGAAATCATCTCTAAATAAATCGGCTGAACCTATTGTTTTGGCAGAAGTTCCTGTGCTCCATGCATTGCCGCCTCGTGCAGAAGAACCTTCCCTTCCTAGTTCCTCTTCAGCTCCGCTGTCTACTCGCAGTGCGCCCTCATCTGTTTCTTCCGATAGCAAACCTGTGGCAGTTCGTCCCGTTCAAAACACGGTTTCAGTTCCACCTGGGTATAAATTGGTGATTGTGAAGAAAGGAGACTCTCTCGATAAAATCGCAAAAGAACACTCTACTTCGGTAGATGAGATTATCAAGATCAATCAATTGCCCAGCAGTTTTTTACGTATCGGACAATCTTTAAAGGTATTTGCGCAACCACAAAAAGCTTCTTCGCAAAAAACAAAACCAATTACTGTGAAAGAATCTGGTATTGAATATTACACAGTGAAAGTAGGGGACAATCCCTGGACGATTGCGACGAAGCACCAGATCAAGTTGGAAGAGCTTCTTCGCCTGAATGGTCTGAATGAAGAGAAGGCGCGCAGGCTGAAACCTGGCGATCGTCTTCGTACACGATAACAGAAGGATTGCAAAACTCGTTTCGCGAGTTTTGCAATCCTTCTAGATTTTTTTCGAATGAGGCCGATAGTTCAAAAGGAGTTTTTTCTGAACCGCCGTTTTTTGTGGTTGATTATTTCTACCTCTCTCCTATTTTCATTTGGTTTGTTGATGGTTTTTAATACCACTTCGGCAGAGATGATTGATCGGGGGATTTTTGCAAACACGCATGAAGTATTTTACAAACAATTTTTTTATGGCGGGGTGGGAATTTTACTAGGGCTAGCCGCTTATCGAACTGGCTACCTTCGGTTGATGCGTTCGAGCGGTTGGTTTTTAATTTTCATGAGCGTTGTCCTCGCATTGTTATTTGTACCAGGCATTGGACTAGCTGTGAATGGAGCAAGGCGTTGGATTAGTGTATTTGGATATCGTTTTCAGCCTTCAGAAATTGTCAAATTAGTGATCCCCATGTACTATGTCCATTGGTATTTACAGCAAGAAACTCCCATTTTATTCAAACCATTTTTAAAGATGCTTTCCCTTCTTTCTTTACCAATTGGGCTTATTTTGCTGGAACCGGATAACGGAACGACTGTTATTATTTTTGCGACCCTACTCATTTTGTTTTTATTGACTCGGATTCGCTGGGTCTATTGGGCTCTTCCTTTTTTGCTGTTGGTGGGTATTGGAGGTTCAATTGCTTATCACATGCCGCATGTTCATGATCGGATTGAGATTTATCTTCATCCTGAGCAGGATTTGAGGGGCAAAGGACATCAGCCACATCAAGCAAAAATTGCAGCGGGCTCTGGACAGCTTTTGGGTCGAGGGCTTGGAGAAAGTTTGCAAAAGCTCAATTATCTACCCGAAGCTAGAAATGATTACATTGCTGCTATTTATGCAGAGGAAACAGGTTTTATCGGAATATTGTTGCTGATCGGTCTCTACATGTCCTTTACTTATGCAGGTTTTTTGGTAGCGATCAAAGCTCCGGATCGGGCGAGCTTTCTACTAGCTTCTATCTTAACTTTTTTGATCTCCATTCAGGCATTTTTGAACTTAGGAATTGTTTCTGGTCTTTTGCCTAGTAAGGGGATGACCTTGCCTTTTTTTTCTCAAGGAGGCAGTTCCCTTATTGTGAATACCGTGGCTCTGTTTTTGCTTCTCGATATTGCTCGTAAAGCCAAAAAGAATTTATACTCTTCTTGATTCAAAGATCTTCTTTTGAACGGTATAAAGGCCATCTATTTAAAGTTTTTTTATAACTTTAAAGAAATGGCCTTTATTTTTTTAAATTTTCTGGATATTTATTAGTTTTTTGAAAAACTATTAGTAATATAACCAGAATGCCAAGAAACTTTACCTAAAAGATGAAGATTTCTAACGAATCCATTTTTTCGGCAAACCAATTGAAATTCAGCGAAATCATAGATTGTAGATGTTTTATTTGACATTTCAAATTTCGTTACTTTTTGTTTCATGCAGCATTTGACTATTTTTTGAAGATTGATGGGTCCTCGTCCAAATAAATCTTGAATTCTTTCTGAATTAGGCACTTGATCGAATGGGATGCAAACAATTTTTTTTGCATTATCTTTGGAACTTATGTCATCAACTAATCTATATACCATATTTGATTGACCGTTTATTGTACTCATTTTTATTTCCTTTTATGTTTTAATGTTTATCGTTGTTTAATTATACATCGCATATGTATTTAATTTCAGTTTTTTAATTTTTTTAATTAAAATAAAACTATATAATAATAAAAAGGATTTCAAAGGACTATCGTCCTTTGGCAGGGTTTGGGACGGCGTCCCAAAAGTAATTTTTTTTTACTTTATGGGGGTCATAGACAAACTTTTTTTTATGTCATATAGTGAAAAAAAAAGGGGTATAGATGCATTTTCCTTTACTCTGTTTACTCATGGTTCCTTGTTTAATACAGGCGATTTCTTCTGAACAAGAAGGAGTGCGTCGAGTGCGGGCTCATTTGTTGATTGAAGACCCTCCGTCTGCGCTTGAAGAGGCGATGCGTCTTGTGGAGCATTTCCCTGATTCGAAGGATGCGGGGACTGCGCTCGTTGAGGCTTTATCTGCCAACGGGAAAGAAAAGGAGGCTTTGGATACGTGGCATCAGTTATCTGCTAAGTACCCTGATTTATTGGTGGATCGGCATCTTTTGGAAGAGCTATCTTGGGGGATTTTGAGAAAAGGAATTACTTCTACTCAATATGGCGTGCGTTTGACCTCTTTGATAGGCGTGTATTTGACGCGAGATGCGCGAGCGGTACCTATTTTGATACGGATGATGCGGGATTCGAATGCGATTATCAGGTCTGTTGCTGTTCAAATGTCGGCGTCTTATGCTGATGCTGCTTTAAAAGATGAAATTAGCCGGTTGCTCCATGAAGAAAAAGTGTGGATGGTTCGTTTGGCAGTGATTCAAGCAGCAGGTGTATTGAGGATTAAAGAGCTTGCCCCTAAATTACAAACCTTTGTGACTTCTGATAAAAGTACATTTGAGGAAAGAGGGGTTGCTATTGAAGCGTTAGTGCGAATCTATGATCAGATTGATTTTGCTGAGCTACAAAAACTGGCTCATAGCAATCGGGCAGGACTCCGGCATTTGGCTTGTATGTTAGCCTCTTATTTTATGATTCCTGAAGCGCAAGAAGAAATCATTCGTCTGATTCGAGATTCTCATCCAGATGTAAGGATTGCAGCCGTTAATGCATTTGGACTTTGTTATCAAGACAAGATGTCAATTAAAGATGCCAAAGAGGCGATCGAGCCCGTATTGAACGATTCTGATCCAGCCGTTGCGATTACGGCGGCTTGGGCCGCCATTTTGATGGATCCGGATTTCGGGGAGCAATATATGAGTCGATGGTTAACGGATGATTTACCCGAGAACCGGCGATTGGCTGCTGCAGCTTTGGCGGCAACCGGAGGGAGGAGCGTGCACCTAAGCATCAAAACCCTTAAAGAAAGTACGGATCCTTATGTTCGAGCGAATGTGGCCCAAGGGCTTCTTGGACAGCGGATCGAAGTAGAAGCTTGCTGTGATTTGATTTACGAATTTTTGCAAACCGAAAAACGGATGTGGATGCGCGATAAACGGCGTAACCCCTTATTTTCCATGTTGATTCCAAGTCAAGTGCGGCATAACGATCAAATTCCTAATCATCCAGAGGCTGTGGATCATATGACCCGTCTCGAAATTGTCTCTTTGCTTGCGATTATGGAAGATGCAAGAGCCTTGGAAGCGTTGAAAAGTTTTTTGCAAAGAAAATCGTGGGGGGTGACGGGAGTCGCGGCAGCAACTCTTTTGCAAGAAGGAGATGAGAGTTCTTTAGAAATTGTCCGCGAGCTGTTAAAAGATCATGATTCAAATGTTCGGCTTCAAGCTTGCTTGGTGCTAGCTATGATGGGCCGCGATGAGACCGTGATCAAGGAACTTCAAATGGCCTATGTTGATGCAAACCATGAAAAAAAATTGCATATTTTAGAAGCGCTTGGGCGAATCGGACAAATGGAAACACTTGGATTTTTGATCAGTACGTTGAGAGAACCATTTCCTATTTTACGAATTTCGGCCGCGGCCGCTTTGATTCAAACTCTTAATCGGTAATTCATGAACAAAATTCAACAAGCTCAAAAATATCTTTTGGAAGAAAAAATTGATGGCTGGTTGATTTATGATTTTCATAAAAATAATGAGCTGGCCCATATTTTTTTAGAAATCCCTTTCCATTCTTTGACAACCCGCCGTTTTTTCTATTGGATTCCTGCGAAAGGGGAGCCGATTAAGCTGGTGCATGCCATTGAAAGTCATATTTTAGATCGCTGGCCTGGAGAAAAACGGATTTTTTCATCTTGGCGCGTCCTTGAGCATGAGCTTCAGACGCTCTTGAAGGGCTATAAGAGGGTCGCAATGGAATATTCCCCCAACAATGCGATTCCCTATGTATCGAAAGTAGACGCCGGTACAGTAGATTTGGTGCGCTCTTTTGGAATTGAAGTCGTAAGCAGCGGGAATTTCTTGCCTCATTTTACAGCGGTTTTTAGTGCAGCGCAAGGACAAGGGCATGTGCGAGCAGGACAACTGCTGAATCGGATTGTGAATGACATCTGGAAGTGGATTTTTGAGCATATAAAAGCGAACAAAAGCCTGACCGAATATGAGGTACAACAAAAAATCTTGGCCGATTTTGCGGCCTCTGATTTACATTCTGATGGCGTGCCTATTGTAGCCGTTAACGAACATAGCGCAGATCCGCATTATACCCCGCAAAGAATTGGTTCCAGCTCCATCAAGGCAGATGATTGGATTTTAATCGATTTGTGGGCCAAGGAAAAACATCCTGGTTCTATTTTTGCCGATATCACACGAGTAGGTGTTGCAGCCGCTCATCCTACTCCAAAGCAGCAAGAAATTTTTCACATTGTAAGAGAGGCGCAGGCAGCTGCTACAGAACTGGTAATGCATCGTTTAAAAGCAAAAGAAAAAGTAATGGGATGGGAAATAGATGATGCCGCTCGCAATGTAATCGAAGAAGCCGGATTTGCAAAATTTTTTATTCATCGAACCGGCCACAATATTGAGATCAATCTGCACGGCAGCGGGACTCACATAGATAATTTGGAAATGCACGATGAAAGGCCTATTTTTTTAGGCACCGCCTTTTCAATCGAACCTGGCATTTACCTGCCAGGCTTTTTTGGGGTTCGTTTAGAGTACGACCTTTATGTCCATCAAGATGGACGCGTGGAAATCGTCGGCGGTGAACAAAATTCAATAGTTACTCTTTAAATTTTTATTTTCTCTAGAAAAAGGGGACAGAATAGCATTTGCTGCAATTGCCGCAATTGGTCTAGAAAAGGAGGCGGGACAGACGGATCTTTTTCTGTGCTGTTTTCATAACTCACAAAATTTTCGACCAATTGATTTGTGATTTTTTGCACTTCGTCGAAGTAAATCGGTTTTGCATTTTCTTGGTGAAGCGTGAAATACGTATTGTCTTTGATTAGTTCTGGGTCTAGAAGGCAGGTTAGTGCAGGCTTGATTTGCGTAGTTCCCAAGTCACTTAATCGGCTTTGTTTTGTAGCAATGGGATGTTCTATAATTTCTAGCATGATAGCGGCATTGAGAGCGGCTCTTAAGGTGTTTGCCTGTTGGTTTTGGAATGCTTGTTCGTACAGTTCAGCTCGTTTGGCATGAGAGTCGATGGATTTGATGTCGTTCCAGAGTTTATGTGTCGCTAGATGATGAGTCACTGTTTTTGCAATCCAATACTCTAGGCGTGCTAAAAGAGGAAGGAACAGGGCGGTAGGCGCAGCGTCTTTATTTGGCAAACTATTAGATAGTTCTCTAAGAGTGCTTTCTGAATGGGTAATGCCAAAACGTCGCAGGAGTTGCAGGGTATGTTCCTGACGCTGGTCGGAAGGATGTCTTTCGTACTCTATTAAAATTTTGTTTTTAATTTGTTCTATAGTGCCTTCAATGCTTGCAAGATTTTGATAAGGGGCGGATAGATTCCATACTTTTGCAGCAGCCCAGCTAAGAGGGATGACGCTTATCGATGAAACGGTGAGCACGATTGGCATTACAAAACCTGCTGTTGAGAGAAAAGAAAACACCAAGGCTGTAATCCCTATTGCCAAGGCGGCTACGCAAATAACAATCGCGGCGGTTTTTAAAAGACGTTCTTTCGTTGTATTAGCAGAAGCTTCCCTTTTAGGGTTTACGTAAAATAATTCATTTAGTCTCGGCGCAGCGTGTGGAATTGGCATTAAGTTCATGAGAAATCCTTTTTTTGCCCAAAGTTATAAATAAAACGCTTTAAGAATGCAATAAGAAAGAGAGGGCAAGCTGCTTCATGCGCAAATGAATTTGCACAAGTCCATTGGACCTGTTTGGTGAGAGGCTGGCCTGGATTTGTAGTTTTGTGAGGAAATCAGGCGGCTGTGTAAGAATTGTTTGAGCTGTTTCTTCATTATAGACTGATAAAAGCAGCGCAGCCAGTCCCGCTGAGATCAAAGCATCGGAGGCGGCTTGAAAAAAAATTTTACCATCTTTTAGTGACGCGTGAAGATAAAGAATGCTTTGACAGCCCCTAACTCTTTTATCTGAAGTTTTGAGTTCCTCAGGATAAAAAGGGAGGCTTCTCCCCATTTTAATTAAGATGCTATAGCGCTCTTCTCCTACAGGAAGAGATGAAATTTTTTTTACAATGTCATCAGATTTTTGTTTAAACGTTTCGCTCATATTCAAAGAGTATAGGCGGGAAAAGAAAAAATTTCTAGGAAATATATTGACATTAAACGGGAAAATGCTGTTTTATTGTAAGCATTTCCGAGTCGAAACAGCTATGGCCAAAGAAGAAACAATTAAAATGGATGGCAAGGTTGAAGAGCTATTACCTAATATGCACTTCAGCGTTGTCCTTGAAAATGGAATGCATGTGATTGCTCATTTATGTGGGAAAATGCGCATGAGGAATATTCGCGTTTACGCAGGTGATACCGTCACTGTAGAAATGTCGCCTTATGACTTGACCAAAGCGAGAATTACTTATCGTCAAAAATAAGTTTGATTCGAAGATCGGAAAGGGGTTGATTTAATTATCCTAAATCCTTTATTCTTTCAATCTTTTGAAAAGTATTATGAACGCCCAGGTAGCTCAGTGGTAGAGCACATGCATGGTAAGCATGTGGTCGTAGGTTCAATTCCTATCTTGGGCATAAAAAATTTCTAGAGCCTTACGGAGGATGTTGCATGGCAAAAGAAACATATCAGAGAGCAAAACCGCACGTTAATATCGGTACAATCGGCCACGTTGACCATGGTAAGACAACCTTAACCGCGGCGATTACGAAAGTTTTGTCAAAGAAAGGTCACTCAAAGTTCCGTGATTACAGTTCGATCGACAATACGCCTGAAGAAAAAGCGCGCGGGATTACGATCAACGCTTCTCACGTAGAATATGAGACAGATAAGCGCCATTACGCGCACGTTGACTGCCCAGGTCACGCTGACTATGTTAAAAACATGATCACTGGCGCGGCTCAAATGGACGGTGCAATTCTTGTTGTGGCTGCGACTGATGGTCCAATGCCCCAAACAAAAGAGCACATTCTTTTAGCTCACCAAGTCGGTGTTCCTGCGATTGTTGTATTCCTCAATAAGATGGATATGATCAGCGAAGGGGATGAAGAGCTTGTAGAACTGGTTGAAATGGAGCTTCATGAGCTTCTTGAAGCGAAAGGATACAAAGATACTGCGATCGTTCGGGGTTCTGCGTTGAAAGCTCTTGAAGGCGATCAAATGTATGTGGACGCGATCGTAAAATTAATGGATGTTGTGGACGAAAAAATCCCAACCCCAGTCCGAGAAGTGGACAAGCCTTTCTTAATGCCGATTGAGGACGTTTTCTCGATCTCTGGCCGCGGTACCGTGGTTACAGGGCGAGTAGAACAAGGAAAAGTTCGTGTTAACGATAAGTTACAGCTTGTTGGGATTCGTGATACGCGTGATTCTGTAGCTACAGGTCTTGAGATGTTTAACAAGCTGCTCGATGAAGCTCTTGCAGGAGAGAACGTCGGAGTGCTTTTACGAGGCATTGAAAAAGGCGATGTGGAAAGAGGAATGGTGTTAGCAGCTCCTGGTACATGTACGCCTCATACGAAATTTAAAGGAACTGTATACGTCTTAACGAAAGATGAGGGAGGGCGTCATAAGCCATTCTTTACTGGTTATAGACCGCAGTTTTATTTCCGTACGACAGATGTGACAGGAAGTGTTACTCTTCCAGCGGGCACTGAAATGGTGATGCCAGGTGATAATGTGGAATTTGAAGCAGAGCTGATTCACCCTATTGCTATGTCGGAAGGGATGCGTTTCGCGATTCGCGAAGGTGGCCGAACGATCGGTGCTGGAACAGTTTCCAAAATCGTTAAATAGTTTTGGGGATCGAGGGGATCGAAAGATCCTCTTTCGTGGGTGTGTAGCTCAGTTGGTAGAGCAGCGATCTCCAAAGTCGCTGGTCGGGGGTTCGAGTCCCTCCGCACTCGTTTATAAATAGGTAGGTTGAGAGATGACTACTATTGTTATGCGCGAGAAAAAAAAACTTTCATATTTTCGGGAAGTTCTAAATGAACTGAAAAAAGTTACTTGGACCTCGAAAGCGGAATTAATTTTGTGCACTAAGGCGGTCATCATAGCGACCTTTGCCTTTGGTTTTACTATCTATTTTGTCGATTTGTCGATTCGCGGCCTTGTTGATGGCGCGGGTAGCGTTGTGCGAATGATTTTTGGTTGAGGAAATGACATGTTGAAATGGTACGTCGTACAAGTTATCTCCAGTCATGAAAAGAAAGTCAAGAAAACGATCGAAGAATACCTTCAATCGAAAGAAATGACGGACCTGATTCAGGAAATTTTAATTCCTACTGAGAATGTTTCAGAAGTGAAGCGCGGTCAGCAGAAAATCAGTGAAAAACGGATGTGGCCTGGCTACATCATGGTGAAGATGGAGCTGACGGATGAGGCCTGGGCTTATGTTAAAGATACCCCAGGAGTGATTGATTTCCTTGGTGGAGAAACGCCCACCCCCCTTTCTGACAAAGAAGTGCATGATATCATGCGAGAACTTGAGGATAGGCAAAAAGGCGTTGTCCAGAAACATAAAGTGGAAATGGGAGATCGAGTAAAGATCACCGATGGAGTATTTGTCAATTTTATCGGAACTGTTACCGAGGTTCAATATGACAAAGGTCGGCTTAGCGTAACTGTCTCTATTTTTGGACGGGATACGCGTGTTGATGACCTGGAATTTTGGCAAGTGGAGCAAGCTACTACCGAAATGACCAGTTAATAAACTCAAATGGGGAGAGAGGCGATTTTAGAGTAACTTTATTAAGTTAAACTAAAAAAGCTTTTCGTTTGAACTCAGAGGAAAAATATGGCAAAAAAACTAGTTAAAGTCATTAAACTGCAAATTCCTGCAGGAAAGGCTAACCCAGCCCCACCGATCGGCCCTGCCCTTGGTTCTGCTGGAGTCAATATTATGGCTTTTTGTAAAGAATTTAATGCAAAAACCCAAGATAAAGCGGGCGATATTTTGCCTGTTGTGATCATGGTGTATGCAGACAAGTCGTTTACTTTTATTACGAAGCAGCCTCCTGTATCTCGTATGATCCTTAAAGAATTGGGGATCGAATCGGGATCAAAAGTTCCGAACAGGGACAAAGTCGGCAAGCTTACACGTTCCCAAGTAAGAAAAATCGCTAAGCAAAAAATTGAAGACATGAGAATTGTGTCTGAAGAGGCGGCTTTGCAGATGGTTATGGGAACAGCTCGTTCGATGGGCGTGGACATAGTGGAGGAATAAGATGGGTAAACGATCAAAACGGATGCAGGAAGCTGACAAGCTTGTCGACCGTACTAAAACATATAAACTTGAAGAAGCGATCGCTCTTTTGAAGCAATGCCCTCCAGTAAAATTTGACCAATCTATCAATTTTTCTGTGAAAATGGGTGTCGATCCGAAAAAATCGGATCAGCAAGTAAGAGGCACGGTTTCTTTACCTCACGGCACAGGCCAGAAAATTACGCTGGTTGTAATTGCTAAAGGGGATAAAGCAAAAGAAGCTCTCGAAGCAGGAGCTGATTTCGTGGGAGCTGATGAGCTTCTCGAAAAAATCAAAGGGGGATGGACTGATTTCTCTGCTTTGATTGCAACTCCGGATATGATGCGAGAGCTTGGAAAGCTTGGTAAAATCCTCGGTCCTCGTGGATTGATGCCAACTCCAAAAGCTGGCAGCGTGACCAATGAAATTACCAAAGCGGTCAAAGAAGTCAAAGCGGGTAAAATCGAATTTAAGGTCGACAAAACAGGCGTTGTGAATAGCCCTGTTGGTAAAATCTCGTTTCAGCGGGAAAGTCTTTTGGAGAACATCAAAGCTCTCCTTAATGCAATTCAGCGTGCGAAACCGGCTAGCTCTAAGGGTGTGTATTTGCGCTCTATTTATCTGTCTAGCACGATGGGACCTGGTTTGAAAATCGATCTGCAGTCATTAGCAGTGGCATAAGGAAGGAGATTTATATGAGAGAAGAAAAACAACTCCTTTTGGACGAGATTAAAGAGAAAATCGATGCATCAAAAGCAATGATTATCACTCGTTACCGAGCATTAGCACCTAATACATCATGGGCTTTTAGAGATCGATTAGCCAAATCAGGATGTCAATTAGAAGTCGTGCGCAAGCGTGTCTTTTTAAAGGCCGCTGAGCAGTCCGGAATCACAATCGACCCAGCTCTATTAAAAGGGCATATCGGGGTCGTTTTTGTGGACCAGGCTGATGCAATGCCTTCAGCTAAAGTCGTTTTTAAATTTTCCGAAGAAAATTCCAAGATTTTGGAGGTCATTTGCGGTTTGATCGATGGGGCTGTTATGCCTGGATCAGAAATCGAAATGTTATCCAAACTTCCTGGAATGGACGAAATGAGGGCAGCACTGATCGGTCTGTTCATTGCTCCAATGGCACAAATGCTTTCCGTTCTCGAAGCAGCAATGGAAGGGCCACTCTCCGTCGTGGAGCAAAATAGTCAACAAGAATGAATGAAGAGGTAATACTGTGAGTCACGAATTAATTGATGAAATTGTCGAAAAATTAAGTAAGCTTTCTGTACTTGAGATGGCGAAACTAAAAGACGCTTTGGAGCAAAAGTGGGGAGTTAAAGCCGCAGTTGCATCAGCTGCAGTAGCTGCTGCTCCTGAAGCTGCCGCTGCCGCTTCTGAGTCGACTGAGTTTAAAATCACTTTAGAAGGTCCAGTGCCTGCTGACAAAAAGATTGCTATTATTAAAGCAGTCCGCGAAGTGAGTGGTCTTGGTCTGAAAGAAGCGAAAGATATGGTTGAAGGCGCTCCAAAAGAAATTAAAGCTTCTTCTCCTAAAGCAGAAGCAGATGGGATCAAGAAGACACTTGAGGCTGCCGGTGCCAAGGTGACTCTGACAGGTCTGTAAGAGTTTTTTTTTGGGTATTTTTAGGAAAAGTCTACCGTAGGATTTCCCACGGTAGACTTATATCATTTATGGTATATATTGGCACAAAAGATTAATTGAGGAGCAGAGCCCATGCTAAAAAAGCCGCCTAAACGGGTGAGTTTTCGCGAACGGGAAGAAATTATCGACCTTCCTAATCTGATTGAAATTCAGATTAAATCCTATAATCAATTTCTTCAATTACAATTACTTCCCCATGAACGGGAAAACATAGGTCTGCAAGAAGTATTTAGCGAGATTTTTCCAATTAAGTCTTATGATGAGAAAACTGTTTTAGAATTTCTTTCATACAATCTTGGCGTGCCTAAATATTCTCCCGAGGAGTGTATTCGCCGAGGGATCACTTACAACGTCACTGTAAAAGTTAAATTCCGCCTTACCGATGAAACCGGCATCAAAGAAGAAGAAGTCTACATGGGGACGATCCCAGTCATGACGGACAAGGGAACCTTCATTGTAAATGGCGCGGAGCGGGTTATTGTTTCTCAATTGCATCGCTCTCCTGGAATTTCCTATGAACAGGAACGGCATATTAAAGGGACGATGATTTATTCTTTCCGAATCATCCCTTATCGCGGGAGCTGGCTTGAAGCTTCTTTTGATAGCAGTGATTTGATCTATATCTATATTGATCGAAAGAAGAGGCGGCGTAAAATCTTAGCTTCTACTTTTATTCGAACATTAGGTTATTCGACAGATTCTGATATCATTGAGGAATTTTTTGAAACCGTGAAAGTGAAGATAAAATCTGAAAAGGATTTCGTCAAACTTGTCGGTAAAATTTTAGCTGAAGATGTGCTTGATGAGCAGACTGGCCTTGTATTTGGAAAGGCAAGTGAAAAGTTAACAACCGCCATGTTGAAGAGAATGGTGGATGAGGGAATTCAGACAGTTCGTATTGCAGAAGAAGCTGATGAAACTCATCCGGTTATCAAGATGCTTTCCAAAGATACCACAGACTCTTATGAATCAGCGTTGAAGGATTTTTACCGTAAAATTAGACCAGGTGAACCTCCTACCTTATCGAATGCTCGTTCTGCGATTATGCGCCTCTTTTTTGATCCCAAACGATATAATCTTGGACGAGTTGGCCGTTATAAGCTCAACCGCAAATTGGGAATGGGAACGACCGATGGAGATCTGGCGGTTGTCACTTTGAAAAAAGAAGATGTGATTGCAGCTCTGAAATATCTGATCCGTTTGAAAATGGGAGATGAGCATGCGCATGTCGATGACATCGATCATTTGGGCAATAGACGGGTTCGTTCTGTTGGAGAGTTGATCCAAAACCAATGCCGTATCGGCTTGGCTCGGATGGAAAAAATTATCAAAGAGAGAATGAATCTTTTTGATTTTTCTTCCGATACCATGACGCCTGGCAAAATTGTTTCTGCAAAAGGGTTGGCGGGAGTGTTGAAGGATTTCTTCGGACGTTCGCAACTTTCTCAATTTATGGATCAAACAAACCCGATTTCGGAATTGACTCACAAGCGGCGTCTGTCTTGTCTTGGACCTGGCGGGTTGAATAGAGAGCGGGCTGGATTTGAAGTGCGCGACGTGCATCCTTCTCATTATGGCAGGATATGTCCTATTGAGACGCCTGAAGGGCCGAACATCGGCTTGATCACGTCTCTTGCGACCTATGCGAAGATTAATGAATTTGGATTCATTGAGACCCCTTACAGAAAAGTTCTTGATGGGGTTGTTACGGATGAGATTGAGTACATGACGGCGGATCAGGAGACGGATTACATTGTCACGCAAGCATCTACTCCTCTTGGTGAGCACAATATGTTTGAAGATACAATGTGCTGGGCCCACCAAAGAGGGGAGCCAATGGAGATTGAAACGAGTAAAATTACCCACATGGACGTTTCATCCAAACAGCTAGTTTCGATTGTATCTGGTTTGATTCCTTTCTTGGAGCACGATGATGCGAACCGCGCTTTGATGGGTTCAAACATGCAAAGGCAAGCAGTTCCTTTGATGAAAACAGATGCTCCGATTGTTGGAACGGGGTTAGAAAATCGATCTGCTCGCGACTCTGGAGCTGTGATTGTGGCTCTTGAAGATGGGGTCATCGAGTATGTCGATGGATTTAAAATTGTCGTAGCTCCCAAAGACAATCCGCTGAACAAACGCACTTATTTTTTGAAAAAATTTATGCGTTCCAATAGTGGAACTTGCATTAATCAAACGCCTCTTTGCGAAGTGGGAGATAAAATTATCGCTGGCGATATTCTTGCTGATGGTCCTGCAACGGATAAGGGTGAAATAGCTCTTGGCAAGAACGTACTTGTCGCATTCATGCCTTGGTGTGGATACAACTACGAAGATGCGATTATTATTTCAGAGAAGCTGATTCGCGAGGATTATTACACTTCCATTTATTTAGAAGAATTTGAGTTGACAGCTCGTGATACCAAACTGGGTAAGGAAGAGATCACAAAAGATATTCCGAACGTTTCGGAAGAAATGCTGAAAGATCTTGGAGAGGATGGAATCATCCGAATCGGCGCGCAGGTCGAACCAGGCAAAATCCTTGTTGGGAAGATTACGCCTAAGTCTGAGACGGAACTTTCTCCTGAAGAACGTTTATTAAGAGCGATTTTCGGCGAAAAAGCGGCCGATGTAAAAGATGCTTCTTTGACAGCGCCTCCAGGGACTGAAGGGGTTGTGATGGATGTGAAGGTCTTTTCCAGGCGTGATCGTCTTTCTAAAACCGATGATGAATTGGTAGAAGAGGCTACTCGAATCAAAGATATTCACTCTGATTTCAAAACGAAAGAAGCTGAATTGCAGATGGAATTTCATGAAAAACTCGGTGCGCTGCTATTGAACGAAAAAGCTCCGTCGCCGATCATGCATCGTAAATCTGGCGAAGTTTTAATTGAAGAAGATACTTTGATTACGCAGGAATTAATCGAGGCTTTGGAAAGTGAAAAAGCTGAAGACCTCTTGATGGCTGATAAAGAAATTTATATTGAGCTCAAAAAGATCCTACGCGAATTTGAGTTGGCTTATCAAATCTTGCAAACGCAGCATAAGAGTGAAATTGAGTTTATGCGTAAAGGCGATACAGATCTTGATCCAGGCGTGATTCGTCAGGTGAAGGTGTACGTAGCGACGAAACGTAAACTTCAAGTTGGCGATAAGATGGCGGGCCGTCACGGGAATAAAGGGGTTGTTGCAAAACTTGTTCCTGAAGCGGATATGCCATATTTACCAAACGGCGATACTCTTGAGATGGTTTTGAATCCTCTTGGCGTACCTTCTCGTATGAATATGGGACAATTGCTTGAAACGCATTTGGGTTACGCGGCCAGAAAAGCTGGAATTTATGTAAAGTCGCCAGTCTTTGAGGGATTTCCCGAGTCGAAAATTTGGGAAATGATGAAAAACCAGACCATGTTTGTGGATGGCAAGGCATATCTTTTCGATGGACGTACAGGAGAGCGGTTTGATAACCGTGTGGTTGTCGGCTACATTTATATGATGAAGCTGAGCCACTTGGTAGCAGACAAGATCCACGCCCGTTCGATTGGACCTTATTCTCTTGTTACGCAACAGCCACTTGGCGGTAAAGCTCAGATGGGTGGTCAGCGATTTGGAGAGATGGAGGTATGGGCGCTCGAAGCTTATGGCGCGGCTCACTTACTGCAAGAGATGCTCACCGTAAAGTCGGATGACGTATCTGGAAGGACTCGTATCTATGAATCGATTGTCAAAGGGGAAAATACCCTAGTTGCCGGTACACCGGAATCCTTCAATGTTCTCGTGAAGGAGATGCAAGGTTTATGCCTCGATATCCGTACGGAATTTGTCGAGTAGAAATGGATTTTTGAACGGCCCCTGTTCTTCGAACAGGGGTTTTCTCTGAGGGAGAAAAACATAGATGTTTGATGCAAATGAAGATGTAAGACAGGCTCAATTTGATAAAGTGACCTTAAAGATTGCTTCGGATGATGTGATCCGCAATCAATGGTCTCGCGGCGAAATCAAAAAACCTGAAACAATTAATTATCGCACATTCAAACCTGAAAAAGGGGGACTTTTTTGCGAAAAAATTTTTGGCCCCACACGTGATTGGGAATGTGCTTGCGGAAAATATAAGAAAATCAAGCATAAAGGGATTGTTTGCGATCGTTGCGGCGTGGAGGTCACCCTCTCAAAAGTGCGCCGTGAGCGCATGGCCCACATAGATCTAGCTGTACCTGTTGTTCATATTTGGTTTTTTAAGACCATGCCCTCGCGCATTGGAAATATTTTGGGGATGTCGACTGCTGATCTTGAAAGAGTTGTTTACTATGAAGAATATGTAGTGACCGATGTAGGTCGAACCGAATTACAGAAGAAACAGCTTTTAAATGACAATGAATATCGAGAAGCGCAAGAAAAGTGGGGATCTGACGGCTTTAAAGCTATGATGGGCGGAGAAGCAATTAAAGAATTGTTGTCGAGCGAAGATATGGTGACTCTCGTTGTCGATCTCAAAGATAAATTACGAAAAACCAAATCTATGCAAGCCAGAATGAAATTGGCTAAGCGTTTGAAAATTGTAGAGGGATTTTCTACCTCGACAAATAAGCCGGATTGGATGGTTCTTTCGTGCGTTCCTGTGATTCCTCCCGATTTGCGTCCGCTTGTCCCTTTGGATGGAGGTCGCTTTGCTACTTCCGACTTAAATGATCTGTATCGTCGCGTAATTAACCGGAATAATCGTTTAAAATCTATTTTAAAATTAAAGACTCCTGATGTAATTGTCCGCAACGAAAAGCGGATGTTGCAAGAAGCAGTCGATGCGCTTTTTGATAACGGCCGCCACGGACATCCTGTCATGGGTGCGGGCAATCGGCCTTTGAAAGCGCTTTCAGAGATGTTGAAAGGAAAGCAGGGTCGATTCCGCCAAAACTTGCTTGGTAAACGGGTAGATTATTCAGGTCGATCCGTTATTGTGGTAGGTCCCGAACTTCGCTTTAACCAGTGTGGTTTGCCTAAGAAAATGGCTCTCGATCTATTTGAACCATTCATTGTAAAACGTCTAAAAGATCTTGGATATGTCTATACGATTCGTTCAGCGAAAAAAATGATTCAAAAACAGGCTCCCGAAGTATGGGATGTATTGGAAGAGATCATTAAAGGCCACCCGGTTTTATTAAACCGAGCTCCAACGCTGCACCGATTGGGAATTCAGGCGTTCGAACCCGTTTTAATTGAAGGAAAGGCGATCCGTATCCATCCGTTGGTAACGCCTGCTTTTAACGCGGACTTTGATGGAGATCAGATGGCGGTCCATATTCCACTTTCGATTGAAGCGCAGCTTGAAGGAAAGTTATTGATGATGGCGCCGGACAATATTTTCCTCCCTTCGTCAGGAAAACCTGTTGCGGTTCCTTCCCAAGATATGATTTTGGGCCTTTATTATTTGATGCATGATCCAGTTACATTCCCTGATAAAGTAGGGAAGAAAGTTAAAATTTTCAGCAATCCGCAGGAAGTGCTTTTGGCCCTTTATGCAAGCGGCAGCCATAACTGGTTTGATGAAAACGGCAAATCGATTCCGGGTCCTCGCGAACTTTGGAGCCGAGGGTTGCATATCCATGAGAAAATCAAAGTTCTCATAGAGGGTGGCATCATAGAAACAACGCCTGGGCGTGTTTTGTTTAATACAATTGTTCCAAAAGGATTGGGATTCCAGAACTATGTTCTTCGGAAAAAACGGCTTTCTGAACTCGTATTAGAATGTTATAAAAAACTTGGACTAGAGACAACTGTCCAATTTTTGGATAACATGAAAAATATTGGTTTTGCGGAAGCGACTAGATCCGCAATCTCGATGGGAACTTGTGATATTAAAGTTCCAGCCCATAAGCCTCAAGTGCTTGCAGAGGCCTATAAGAGAGTCTCTGTTGTCAAAAAACAATACGAAGACGGGATTATCACGGAAGGGGAGCGCCATTCCAAAATTGTTAGTATCTGGACGGAAGTCACGGACAAACTCTCTGAAGATTTGTTTAAGTTGATTTACGATACTTCTACCGGGGAACTGAACCCTTTATACCTCATGGTAGACTCAGGTGCTCGAGGAAATAAATCCCAGGTAAAACAGTTGGGTGCTCTTCGCGGTTTGATGGCGAAACCCTCAGGAGAAATTATTGAGTCTCCAATTACAGCGAATTTCAGGGAAGGTTTGACTGTGATGGAGTATTTTATTTCGACTCACGGAGCGCGTAAAGGTCTTTCCGATACGGCATTAAAAACTGCCGATTCTGGATACCTCACCCGTCGTCTCGTGGACGTTGCACAAGATGTGATTGTCACGAGAGGCGATTGTGGAACGCTCAATGGAATTGAGGTGTCTGCTATTAAGCAAGGTAATGAAGAGCTATTGCCTCTCAAAGACCGTATTTATGGCCGAACTGTATTAGAAGATCTTTATCAGCCAGGCGATAGCACGAAGATTTTAGCGCGAGCTGGAGATGTATTGTCGACGCTGCAAGCGGGAGCTATCGATGATTCCGGGATCGAATCAATTCGAATCCGCTCTGCTCTGACTTGCGAAAATCGGCGTGGTGTCTGTGCGAAGTGCTATGGTTTGAACTTGGCGACTGGAAATTTGGTCGGCCTGGGAGAGGCCATTGGAATTATTGCAGCGCAGTCCATTGGAGAACCAGGAACGCAGCTTACGATGAGAACGTTCCACTTGGGCGGTATTGCTTCCGCAGGCCTCAGCCCTGAATTGGTTTCAGAACACGAAGGTGTTTTGGTCTACATGAATTTAAGGGTTGTTCAAAATGAGGAAGGTCATTGGCTTGCTCTCAATAAGAATGGCTCGTTGCAGATCGTCAGAAATGAAGGCCGTACTCTTGAAGATTATAAAAAACTTCTCAGCAACCGATCGATTGAACCTCTGCAGACATTTACTGTCGAGCTCGGGACAAAGATTTTCTTTGGAGATGGAGCGATCATCAAGAAAGGGGCCAAAGTAGGCCAGTGGGAGCAGCATAGTAGTCCGATCATTTGCGAGCGTCCTGGTTACGTGAAGTATGAAGATCTTGTTGAAGGGATTTCTACTCAAAGGGAAGTCAATAAACAGACAGGCCAGGTCGAGCTGATTGTAAAGCAGCATCGCGGAGAGCTGCACCCTCAAGTAGCGATTTATACCGATCCGGACTATACGGAATTGGTAGGAACGTATGCGATTCCTTCCAGCGCGGTTATTTCTGCAAGAGAGGGGCAGTATATCCAAGCGGGTATGGTTTTGGCCAAGCTGCCTAGAGGTGCGATCAAAACAAAAGATATTACAGGCGGCTTGCCGCGTGTAGCTGAATTGTTTGAAGCCAGACGTCCTAAAGATGCGGCTGAAATTGCAAAAATCGATGGCGTGGTCGACTTCCGAGGCGTTCAGAAAAACAAACGGATTGTTGTTGTCCGCGACGATATCACAGGTATGGAAGAAGAACATTTAATTCCTTTGTCAAAACACTTGATTGTTCAAAAAGGCGATATGGTGATCAAAGGACAGCAAATCACGGAAGGTCTTGTTGTTTCTCAAGAGATTCTTGAAGTGTGCGGTGTTCGAGAGTTGCAAAAGTACCTGGTCAACCAAGTGCAAGAGGTTTATCGATTGCAAGGTGTGGATATTAACGATAAGCACGTTGAAATCATTGTTCGCCAAATGTTGCAGAAAGTCCGTATTACTGATCCAGGTGATACGACATTCCTGCATGGCGAGGATATTGATCGTAAAGTGTTTCATGAGCAGAATCGAAAAACTCTTGAAGAGGGAGGAAAGCCTGCGCAGGCCTCTCCGGTGCTTCTGGGGATTACCCGGGCCTCTTTGGGGACCGAGTCATTCCTCTCAGCTGCCTCTTTCCAAGAAACGACGAGAGTCCTCACTGAAGCGGCGTGCGAAAGTAAGACCGATTATCTGCTTGATACGAAGGCCAACTTGATCATGGGACATATGATTCCAGCAGGTACCGGATATGAGTATCATAAGAAAGTGAATAAGTTCATTGAAAGTCAAATGAATGATGTTCTGGAGATTGATTTTACTAGTGAAATGGCAGCTCCAGTAGCATAAATATAAAGAGATAATTGCAAAGCGAGCTTTGCAATTATCTCTAAATTCTAAAAACCCATCCGACCATAAGTTGGATGGGTTTTTTTATGTTTTTATAGTTTCTGAAATTCTAAAAAAATCTCTGATTGACTGGCCCATTGGCTCGTGATTGTTTAAGATCCATTTTCCCATGATTTTACACCCTTTGAGCGTTCCGAAAAAAAGAATCGGAAAGATTCCCAATGTCAAAAGAGTGATTCCAATTTTTATTACTTTTAAAGCGGTATTGTTTTGGTCGGTTATTCGAAAGCTTTGCGTGCTTGGATCATTAATTTTTCCAAGGCATCCATCTACGTACAGTGTATTATAAAGCTCTTCTATTCGTGTTTGCCATCTATTTAAGGTGCTGCCGACGATGTTTATGATTTGTGTCATTTTTCTCTCTATTTTTGTGCCGTTGCATAATATTTGAATTGGCGGTTTTTTAGCAAAAGGTGCTACATTTTGTACATATGTTAGTAGCTGTTATTTTAGGTCCGACCGTTGAAGCGGCCTTGCAAGAGATAGAAGAAATTAAACAAAAAGTCGATGCGGCTGAAATTCGCCTTGATTATTTTACCGAGCCTGCTAGGCGGCAGCTTGAAATATTAAAAGTTAAAGCGCGTCTTCCTTTGGTATTTACCTTTCGAAAGAAAAGCCAAGGCGGCCATGGCGATTTTTCTGAGTCTGAGAGGTTAAAACTCTTTGAGCGCGCCCTTTCCGTTGGCCCGGAATTTGCAGATATTGAAGCAGATACTGATCCCGTATTTGTTCAGCGGATTGCAGTTTTGTATCCCAAAATAACTCTCATCGGCTCCTATCATCATTTTGAAAAAACGCCTTCCGATTTACCGGCTCTTTTAGCTTTAATGAAGCAGCCTTTTTTTTCGATTTATAAAATGGCTCTTCATGCAAACTCAACCCTTGATTTAATGCGGTTGATGGCCTTTGGTCGAGAGATGTCGAAAAAAATTCCCTTATGCTGCATTTCTCTGGGAGAATATGGGCAGCCCTCGCGCGTGCTCGGACCTATTATTGGAAATGTATTGAACTACACCTCTCTTCGCGATCAGTTTGGTTCTCTTTGTCAGTTCAATATAGATACGCTGCATTCTCTCTACCGTTTTTCCCATCTGACACAAGAGACAAAAATTTATGCTCTTTTAGGAGATCCAATCGCAGCTAGCCGGGGAGATATTTTTCATAATGAAATTTTTCGCAATGAAGGAATCCATGCTGTGTATGTGAAATTCAGGCTGGCTGCAGCGGAACTCAGCGATTTTTTTGAAATGGTGCCAAAGCTCCCCTTTGGCGGTTTTAGTGTTACAATCCCGTTAAAAGAGGCTATTTTACCTTTTTTAAGCAAGATCGATCCAATAGCCTGTGCGATTGGGGCAGTCAATACAATAAAAATTCAGGGAAAGTATACAATCGGGACCAACACTGATGCTCCGGGAGCTTTGCATGCGTTGGAGATGTATGGTAAAGTGCATGGAAAAAAACTCGCCATTTTAGGAGCTGGCGGCTCTGCAAGAGCCATCGCTTACGAAGCAGTCCAAAGGGGAGCGGATGTTTCTTTGTTTAATCGGACGCCAAAACGAGCTGAAAACATAGCTACTCAATTTGGTTGCCAAGCCTATGCTTTGGATGCTTTAAATTCTCATCCTTACGATGTTTTGATCAATACCATTCCCCCTCATCCCGAAGGTGTTTTGCCTATACTCACCGCAGCTATTTTACCTCATACTACGGTGATGGATATCAATCGATACCCTATAGAAGCTCCGCTCTTACAAGCAGCGAGAAGCAAAGGTTGCCGCTGCATTGACAGCCAAGCAATGTTTGAACAGCAAGCTCGTCTACAACAAATAGAATGGAATTAATTTTTCTTTTTCTCTAGTTTTCTGTATGATATTGGCCTCTGGAGTGTTAAAAGATGAAGCCTTCGATATATTTACTGTACAATTGGTAAGTCTTACGAGCGGCGTAATTGTTTCCATCAAATGAGATTTTGTAGTTATGTCTATTCCTTCTAAAATTACGTCAGATTTTTATACTCAGTCTATTGAAATGTTTTGTCAGCCTCTTGCAGAGAGAGCTCAAATTGCTGATAAGCCCTGCGCATGGATAAAGGATTTGGAAAAAGAGCATGCGGATATTTCCATCCAAATGAAAAATGGAATGGAGGCTGCAAACACAATGGGGAATAATTTATTAAAAAAATTACAACCTAGAATGGCCTGCATTGCAGCTATTGGATTAGGTGTTGGCCTCGGTGGTTTTTGCGCAGTGGTCGCAGGCGGAGGGGTTTTAAGTATTGCCCTTGGGATCATTGGCGCGTTGGCTGGCATATTGGCTGGAGTGTTTATTGGTCTTTGGGCCGCTAAGTCAGAATCAAAGAGAAAAATGATGGCGGAGTACCAAACAGTCTTTAAATTGGAGGCGGATTGGATCCAAGGAAAAATGGAAAAGCTAAATCAACAAATCGCTTTAGATGGGCCCGATAAAGAGCAATTGACGAGTTTAAAGACACATTTTGAAAAAGTGTCGCAGCAAGAAGCAGATTTGATCGCCTCTCAAAAGAAAAATTTCTTCCATCAACTGAATGAATCGCTGGCCCCGAATTCAGGCTCTTCTGAGGCCGCTTTACTAAAAACTTGGAATGAGAGAAATGACCCTAAACCTACACCAACTACCGATCCTAAAGGAAGCGGTAGTTGATATGTTTTTGAAGCTTAACTTTTTTATTCATTAAGTGTCGGCATATCTTCCAAGGAGAGTCCGCGCTTTTTGGATGTCTTTTTCTTGGGCATTTTTATGTTCTCACAACACACACGTCGCAATAAATCCAAGCGCTCCAAAAATCAGCCCGACTAACGCGCCACGGGAAGGCAATGTTCCAAATAGGGTATAACCCAAAATCGGCTCAATAATCAAAATGGGAGTGATTGACAAAGCAATGACTACCCAGATACTTTTGAAAGATCTGACACCCAGCATATAACCGGCAATCAAAAGACCTCCAGCAAAAGTAACGGCAATAAAGGCTTTTATATAAATGGACCAATAAGAATGAGGACCTTCTCCTGCGCACAGCTTGGCAGCCATCATTTCAGCAAAAATAGCCAATGCTTCGCCTAACACTAAGCACAATACCGCTACAATTTTCATAATCATCCTGGCTTTCTAGGAGAAAAAGAGTAGCACCGGGTAGATTTTTTTAGCCAAGGGAAATTGAAGATTTCCCTTGGCTAGGCCTTGTGATAGATAGAGCGGATAAATGCATGAATTTATGTGAAATGAAGTATAGCGATGCTGAATTTGTGATCGATAAATCCTATGTAGAAAAATTGCAAAATAAAAAGCGCGTAGTTAGAGAGCAGACCGGGACTGTAAAGACATTATTCACAACAATGGTTACAACTTATGGATTGAAAAAAAATATTCATTTTCTTTCTGTAGTTGATAATCAAATTACAATGAATGATTTTTTTTAATAATTTCTATTCCATTTCAAACCAAATTTCCCTTGCTCATGGAGTTGATCGCTTTCAGCTTGGAAGAAGAAGCCGGAGCCGATGTCTACTTCAATCGTGATATCGGGAGCGCTGTTTTCAGTGCTTTGACTGATTGAGACGATGACTCCTTTGGCGATATATTTTCCAACTTGGATTGAGATGGATTCTCCATCTTCGCTGCCTGGATTAGAAACAATGCGAAGGCGGTCTATTCCTAAAGAGCGGCGCGTGCCCTCGAGAATATCCGGACTTTGACCGGCAATATTTGCCACGGAAGTGGCTAATTGAAGAGCTTGCAATCCGTTGATCTCGGAAATATCTTGCCCAAATAAAAGATGAGCAATGATCGCGCTTAGCGATAAGGGAGGAACGGATTGAAAAGTGAGCTGCGGCCGAAGAAGGGGACCTTGAAGGTTTACGATGATGGAAATACCTTGCTGCTCTATTGTTCCAGAAATATCTAAATGAGGGATTTCTCTTGGCTGTCCTGTAAATAGAAGAGAGCCTCGGGTCAATTTGAAACTTCTTCCGGAAAAAGTAAATTCTCCATCGAGTAACTCTAATTTTCCTTTTGGCTGCGGCGAAGAATAGAGCCCTTCTAAAACAAAATTTCCTTTCCATTCCGATTGCAGTCCGCGACCTGCAATGATTACCCCTTTGGGTGCGTCAATTTTAAGGTTTAGTCGGAATGGATAGGGTGAATCGAGAGATTCTGGTGGCAATTGCGGGGGTTTTTGAGCATTTAGATAGACAACTTCCAGATCGGGAGGTTTTTTGCTTAAATTTTCAGGAATCGAGAGATCGCTTTTTAAGATATGAACCTCTCCTAGCGCGATGGCTGAATCTAAATTTCCTTCTATCTGAATTGTACTGTTTGCTTCTGCTCCAATAAAACCCAGCTGAACAAAATTAAATTGATCAAAATCAAAATTACATTTAAAGGGCAGCCTTTCATCGAACCGAAGATGCATCGAACCTTCGCCATAGACCTTTCCTTGTTCGTTTCCGTCGGTTGCTGTAAAGGAGCGAAGATAGAGCGTCTCTTGATCTGCAATGATTTCAGCGGTAAGGTTTTTTAATTGTGTGCCGGTAAAATAATTTTCATAATACCCATCTTCTAAATGAAAAGATCCTTCAACGCGAGGATGGCGGAGTGTTTTAGACCAGCGAAAATTGGATGTGCAATTTCCCGAAAGCCAGTGAGTTCCCAAATTAAAAAAATCTAAAAAATCTTCAATCCGTCCATTTAACGCAAACTGACCGGAAGTGGGTTTTGTGTAAACAAGGCGAGTTTTCCAAGGTTGTAATTCCAGGTGGATAGGCAGTTTCATTTCTAAGGAAGCGAGAGGCTGGCCTCGTGCAGCTAAACTTCCTTGAAAAACTAAAAGATCTTGATCTAGTGTCCCACGAGCCATCCCTTCTGCGCTGATGGGATTGTTTGTTCCTAGTTGGCTGATCTCAACTTGGCTTATATCTGCTTTGAAATTTCCTTGTATTTTTTTGTTGATTTCAGTCATTTGCCCTTCAAAATCGAGTTTGCCATTGATAGAAACTTCTAAAGGATTAATGGACAGAAAATCTAAAGGAAATTGGTTTAATCGAAGATAAAAATCCCCAGAATTAGCTTCTTTAGTAAACCTACCTGTTAAACTTGCCTCTTCAAGCTCGATCTGGGTTGTACTGACGCTTGTTTTATTAGGAGTTGATTCAAAAGCAACGGGGTTTTTGAGAGAAAAAGGATGGTTATAAAATAGGCCGCGTCCCTTATCGATAGAGCCTATCAACTGATCTTTTTCAAAATGCCAAAAACCATCGAAATAGGCTTCAAAATCGCGGATCCAAACTCCTTCAGCAAATAATTTAAAGGGCCAATTGTCCCCTTCGATCGTCGTTTCTAGTGAGGCGGAATCGATCGTCAAATCTCGAAACCTTCCTTTTTCCACATCGATGGAAAAAATGCCTGTCAGCTCATGAAAAGGGTTTTGGAGATCCGAATAAAAAGCTGCCCTTTGGAAATAATAAGATTTTAAATAAAGATCGCTCGCTGTCATATCGAGTCTGACATTTTGTTCTTCCCATACGGTTTTTATATGTAATTGGCCATAGGGATTCCACTCTGGCGCGAGGGGTTTCAAAATTTGAAGATTGTCAATTGTAAATTCATTTACTCCGAGCATGGATCCATCGGGAAAAATTTCAAGATTTCCACCTCCTTTCATTTGGGGCGCATCGAGTTTTAACTGCGTTATTTTAAAGGAATGATCCCAGAAAAAATCCCCTTGGGTTTTCCAGGTTTCCCCTTTTAAATAAAACGAGCCTTGGTTTTCTACGCACTCGGCAACGAGCTCTACCTGCTTCCAGTCAAAAGGACCGGCGTGCAGCTGGGGGATTTGAGCAATCGCTTTCCCTATTAATTGATCTTTTTCTTTTCTCAACATCCATTGAGTAAAAAGAGTTCCTTCAAAAGGCGCTGGCAATAATTTATCCGATTGCATTTGTCCTGAGGCTTCGATCAAATTTCCTTCGGAATCCATTTGACCGCTCGCTCGGATTTTTACTAATTCGCTATTTAATTGGCCGCGAGAAAAACCCCAGCCTTTTCCTAAGGTGTGGGTAAAATGACTGCTGAAAGTCCAAGGGATTTGTTGAAACGAAAGGGGAAGGTGATCAGGATATAAAACAGCTTTGCCTGCAAACTGGCCGAGCATTTCTTGCTCTTTCCCAATATACCCAGACATTTTTAATTGGAGAGCTCCGTGGATAGGCGCCTTATACAGGGGATCTAAAATAGAAGAGTCTTTGAGATGAAGATTTGCGCTCCATCGAACAGTTTTGTTTTTTTTCGCAAGAAGTTTTAGTTGGATAGTGTCTTCGGCAAGATCAGCTTTTACATCGAGGAGTAACCGGCGTTGCCGTGAACCGATTTTGATGCGGCCGTCTAGTTGAAAAGGGCCGATTTGGTCGACTGTGACGTTTGAAGCTTGTAATGCATCAACACATAAAGAAAAGGGGAGGGATGGAATAATCGCGGTTGTAAAAGACGTGCTGGAATCGATGTTTTTTCCACTTTTCCAAAAAATTTTTGAAGCGATCACTTCTTGAAAGCGGATTTCGTTTTTTAATAGATAAAGCAAAGAAATTTTTGCTTGCAGATTTTCAATAAAAAGAGTAGACCCTTTTGGAAAATCCAGTTCGATTTTTGTGAATTGGAGCCGCCCCGGCACGCGTCCTTCCACGGAGCCGATTTGTATTTTGACTTTTCCTTTTTCAAGGGCTGAGATCACGAGAAAGCGGATTTGATCTTGTCCCCAGCGGCTTTCCAGCAAAGCCGCTAAAATACCGGCTATCACTAGCAAGCTCAATAAAAAAATGACGCTTCGTTTAAACCATTTTTTTGTCAAAATGTTTGTCCTACGCTTGCATAAAATTGAAGAAAGGGGTCTACATATGTGTTTTTGTGGCCGAATTTTTTCCGACGATCCAAGGGAAACGCCACGTCAAATCGGAGCGGCCCAAAAAACGCAAAATAACGTAAGCCGGCTCCTATGGATTTATACCATTTGGCGTGCACTTGCGGGTATTCTGTGTCTGTGACTGTCCCTAGATCGAAAAAAGGGACAATCCCGATTGTTTGGCTAACCCTGAATCGAGTTTCAATGGTCGTAAAGATAGCAGAACGTCCTCCAAGAGGTTTGTTTCGATCTGGTGCATATCTTTTTCTCGGACTGACCGTTTTATATTTGTAGCCTCGTAAATCATCCAAGGAACCTCCCAAGAAGAGTTTAGGAAGGGGGACATTTTTTCTCTGGGTTCCGGCAATGGAGCCAAATTGCGTCCGAAAGGCTAAAATACAGAAATTGGATTTTGTAAGAGGAATATATAAACAGCCAGTCAGTCTTTGTTTAATGAAGCGCTGATCGCCATGCAGAAGAGATTGATAAGGTGTGCCTTGATACACAATCGAATAATTTTTAGTCGGATCAAGCACGCTGTCTGTGGTGTTGTATTTGAAGAAAATAGGAAGGCCGGCTAATGCATAATGGCCATCGGATGCAGATTTGGATACATCAATGTAGTCAAATTTTAATCCTATCGATCCGCTCTTTTGTTCATCTATTTTTCGCTCTATTCTTTGTCCCGCAGTGTAATTGAACGCAAGATAAGGATCGATATCTTCCCTGCTTACATTTCCCCAAACTCTATACATTTGATCTAATCGGAGAAAATCTGGCTTTGCGTAAGAGAGTGATCCTACCCAATAACGAAACGACCATTCTCCATAGACTGAAAAAATCTCTCCCATTCCGCGCATATTGCGATGCGTCCAGCCAGCAGAGCCTCCTGGGCCATCGACTGTTGCATAAAAAACAGAGAAATTGACAGAGCGATGTTTTGCTTCCGTAAGGCGCATCTTCATGGGCAATTCTCCCAAGGGGTCTAGATGTTCTCCGTGATTGAGCAATACGGAACTAAAAAGATCGCTTTTTAAAAGGCGCGCTTGCGTCTCTTCTACCAGATCTGCATTGTATAGATCTCCCTCTTTCCAAGCTAACCTGCGTTCGATATAGCGCGGATGCACGTCTTTTAGACCAAAGATCATGGCAGGACCAAATTTTGCCAAGGGACCTTCCTCTATGCAGACAGCAGGCTCGACGATGGTTGTTGCCATATCAACTTCTACTCGCCGTTTATCGATATAAGCAAGCGGATAGCCGCAGCGGGCCAATCGATGAAGTAACGAAAGTTCGGCATTCACAATATCGACAGATAAAGCCGGTTTTCCTATTTGTAGGCCCAACTCTTGTCCGGTGATAGCTCCGCATTGTGGGATGTCTAAAAGCTGTTCGCTGCAATCACCATGAAAAATTTTGTATGTTCCCAATGTATACTGAGGTCCTGGTTCAATGTATAAATAGACTTTGGCTTGTTCTTGTTGATAGTCAATTTTTGTTGTAATCACTGCGTCGTAATAAGCGTATGCTTTTAATATTTTTAACAAGTTCGGGATGTCGGATTGGATTCGATAACGGAGTGCATTAATCGAAGCTGGGGGACGTTTTTGCAAACTGACAAGATCAGAAGCATTTTTAACCGCTTGTAGTGCATTTTTATCCTCTAGTCCTGTGAAATTCACATCATAGCTCAAAGAGAACACAAGTGCAGGGAAAAGAGCTAGAGGGTACAAAAGTTTATATTTCATAGCTTTTTTGCATATTGCCTCATAGATAAAACTAGGTCAAGCAACACCCCAAAATTTTAAAAAATAAACTTGATTATATACTGCGCTCTCGTATATCAAATCTAAATTTTATTTGGAGGTGAGGTATGCGTTTTTTGCTTATTTTTTTGATTTTTGGAATATCAAACCGGATTGATTTATGCGCTTTGACTAATCAGCAGCTTGATCTTCGTATTCCTGTTGTGGATATGAAAGATTATTATGATGAAAAGGAAAGAGCTGTCTTTTTAGACACTTTGTATCACGCGATGACGACTGTGGGATTTTTTGCGGTGCGCAATACGGGAGTAGATGGAGAAGTGATTAAAAAAGCCTATGCTCAGGCAGAAGAGTTTTTTAAGCAAGACGCTAAATATAAATTTTTGTCATTTAATAAAGAGCTTAATGGCCAGCGAGGATTTGTTCCTGGAGAGGTTGCGAAGGGAAATATAAAAAAAGATAAAAAAGAGTTTTATCATATAGCAAGTGCTCAGGCAACACCTGAAAATATTTGGCCTATGCAGCCTGGATTTAAGGAAGCTTTGACTTTGCTCTATGAAGAGCTTGAAAAATATGTGATTCCGTTACAAAGAGCGATCATCGCGACGATTAATCAACGTTCTTTCATTCCTATGGATTTGGATTTTTTGAATCATATAACGAAAGAGGGAGCCTCGTTACTTAGAGCCTTGTATTATCCTGCACTAAAGACTGAAGAAATGGATGCCAATCTGCCTCTTTATTGGTCAGCGCCGCATACGGATATCGACCTTTTGGCAATCCTTCCTTATGCTACAGCAAAAGGATTGCAAGTAGAGGTGGATGGGCAGTGGTTGAATGTGGTGGTTCCAGAAGATGCTTTTATTGTGAATTTGGGAGATATGTTGGAAAATTTATCAAACGGTCTTTTTGTAAGTGCTCGTCATCGAGTATTGGCTCAAGATATCAATCAAGACCGATTTTCTATGGTGTTATTTGTGCATCCTTATGATAAAGCTCCTTTAGATCCTGTTTCTGCCTGTATTACCTTAACAGGAGGGCAGCAAAAATATGCGCCAGGAACAAGAGAAGAGTTTCTTTGGGAGAGGCTTTTGGAACTCAATATTGCGCCTGGGCTCCTCGAGCCGTATTCTAAAACGGGGCACGTTGAACGGCAGATGCAGTACCATCGTGCCAGTCCGCAGGTAGTTGAACTTTTAGTTCAAAGGGGTTTGGCGAGTTCTGAGCTCTTAGACGCGCTTCCTTAATTTTGTACAATTTTCCTTGCTCAAAGGTACTTTGGTTAGAGTGCCTTTGAGGTGTATTGTTTATTTTGGAGTTTGTTGGAATAACAATTTTCCAACTCTATCGATATGTTCGCGTAATGGTTCATAAGTGATGCGTTGGTAATCGATTACATCGAATAGGTAAGGTGTTGGCAGTTCTTCTAAGTCGATTTTGATTTGGCCTGAGATATCGTATTCGCTATTTGTGATAATAGCGAGGTCTACATCTGAACCTGGACTCGCTCGATCCATGGCTCTTGAACCATAAAGAAACACCTTAATGATTTGAGGATGAGCATTAAAATAATCCTGTGATGCCAACGAATATCTTTATCCATAATAGCCATAGTATCTTTTGTTAATTTTCAAAGTGCAACTTAAATTATTGCTTATAAAGAATTTTCATAAGAAAACAGAGGAACAAGACTAAATGTTGTGCCAATCAGTACGGCATATAATATTTTTCCAAGTTTTACAATTGGTGAGATTTCCTCCGTGATTGCCAGTAAATACCGCCTTTCTGAAATCCCGGTGACAACTGCGTGATGTAGAGAGAAAATCTGATCCATGTAAACCTAAAGAGCGCTTTCACGATTCAACACGCAAAACGATGAGCTGGCAAAAAACTGGCCTCTTTCTTTTCAAAGGCTCGGAGAGCTCCGAGCCTTTTTTCTTTATCTCTAAAAAATTCTTAACCCAAGCTGTATTCGGCAATGATCAGAGAGAAGTTTTGAGTACATCCAGTTCGACTTGAGAGTAAGGCTTTCCCCAGAAAAACATGGAATTTCTGTCTAGCAGCTTTTTAAATTCTTGTTTATCCAGCCTTTTTAATTCCCCTTCCGTAAGAGAATCTGTGCCTGGAATAAAGGTTCCTCCTAATGTCCCATAGATGTGGCGGCCCTGAGTGTCATACTCATTTACTTGTAGACATTTTGGGAACATGTAGACGTATCCATCCTGATCATCGATTTTATATTTAGTATAAATCATATATTCCATGTGTCCTGTGCCAGCCTGGCAGTTCAAATTTGCAAGGTGTCCACGCACGGCAACCATCTTCTCATCTTTATTGAGTTCTTTTGCGCCTAATCCAGAACAATTAAATATGACCGATTCCTTCACATCGCTAAAAGAAGCAATTTCCCTTTCTTCAATTGGAATACCCAAGCGATCCACTTCTCGACATAGTTGAAGCATGAGACGTGTCGTATCCATAAAATAGGTATAGGCTTTAATAAAATTGTGATGGACGACGCCATTTCCAAAATCGATCGAGACATATTCGCGAGAAGGAGTCAATCCCTTTGCTTCGAGATCTTCAACTCCCGTGTTTGTATCTGCGCTGCAATAGACTGGTACAAGCCGTGCACATTCAGATGAAATATAAGGATGAGTTCCTTCGCTAATTTTCTTATACTCTTGAAACGTACACATCCCAATCGTATTTAAATTTTCTTGTTCTTCTGGATCTGTATCGACTGATACCAGAGCAAAGTATCCTGCATTTTTCCAAGAAGGGATTTCATATAGCTCGCTAGCTGTAATGCCGGCGACTTCATAGCCTCTTCGATGCAGTTCTATTGCGGCCGTCAATCCAATGATTCCACAGCCAATCACGCGAATGGGTTCTTTCACTGATTGAAAAGCAGTTTTAGCCTCGTACAATTCAATCGCTTTAAAAACAGATCCCCAGCTTGTCGTACATCCTGAACCTCCATGTCCATAGCAATGAACAAGTACTTTGCCTTCTTTTTGCTCTGCTGAAATATTGAACCTACCCTCTCGCATAGGTCTCGTGCATGCTATTTTCTGATCAATCGTTTTTCCCGTTATGATTGGAGGAGTGAGGTATTCAACCTTTTCCACATCTCCAAAAAGCAACCCCCGAATAGCTATCAAACCTAAACAACAAATTCCGATGTTTTGAATTCTCCTCATGACAACCTTCCATTCAAAATTTTTTACAAGGGACATTAAACGCAAAGGGAAAATAAATCAATTTTTTTATATACATTCTGTCTGCTTGTCCTTAAATTTTTTAGCGTTGATCGTCCAACGAACGAAATATACAGGGCCTTTTCATGAGAAAAATTTGACAATTTTTGTTATGAGCGGTGCAAAAGATAGGCAGATAGTAGATCGATACATCGACTTAGACTGTCTTTATGAGTGATTTCATATCCATGTGTATTTTCAACAGGAAAACAAACTAGGGCAGCTTTGGCGCTTTGACCTACACTATGTGAGATCGAGGCGTCGGAAGCGTATGTTTCAAAAACGGCATATTGAGGATTGAATTTTAATTTTTTCCCAAGAGAGACAAGATGATCGCTGATTGTTTTATCATAAAGAGAAGCGGAATCTTGGTATACGATGATTGGATCTGGACTCAAAACTGTTTGGTATTCTTTAGCGGCAGGGCCTACATCGATTGCAATGGAAATATCGCCAGGTAGCGTGCGAGAGGCATAGCAAGCTCCATGAGCTCCGATTTCTTCTGAACAGGTGATTACGATGTACACATCTTGTTTTAAAGTTATTTTCTGTTCTTTGATTTTTTTTGCGGTTTCGATAGCGATCGCGATCGCGATGGCAGCGCGATTATCTAAAAAATACCCTGCGATGCAATCTTGAAAAGGATATAACGTTCGTCTCGAGCGTTCCAGAACGACTCTTGTGCCGGGATGAACACCACACTTGGTTAACTCTTCGACTGTTTTTCTTGTTGTTACGTAAACAGAATCCCAAAAAGGAGCGCATCCTTCGCCTCTAAATTCTTTAGGCATAATTTTGTTTGTGCTGGGAGATTCTTTGGTTGTATGCATGGAGCCAAAGGATAATATGCCAGATATAGTTTTGTGATCGCCAAGGATATCTAAAGGACCCTGCCCGAAAGAAGCCGGATAAGAACCTCCCAAGGGATTGACTCGTAAAGAACCATCTTCATTGATTTTTTTTACGATCATAGAAATTTCGTCCATGTGGGCCATGAGCCGAATAGCAGGCGCGGATTTGCTAGTTCCTTCTATTTTTCCAATGAGATTGCCTGCAGCGTCTGTCCAGAGATCGTCTGTGTATGGTTTTAAATATTTTTCACAAAGGGTTTTGACTTCTCCCTCTTGTCCGCAGGGACCATATGCGCTGACTAAAGATTGTAATAAATCTAATAGAGATGCGGATTTTTTGGTCATGATGCCTCGGTTAATTAGTAAGAATTTTTAAAAACAGATCATTGATATAATAAATGTCCCGGCCACTTTTAAGGCTTCGAAGAATTTTAATTTCTTCTAATTGCTGAAGATAACTGGAGGCGGTTTGTCGTTTAGCAATACCCAAATCTTCTAAGAATTTGATCTTACAATAAGGAGATTGGAACAGAATTTCAATCAAATCTTTAGAATAAATACGGGGGAGCTTGGAACGATGGATAGCTTCAATCAAAGCTCATGATCTAATCTGTTTGAATAGGTCGATTGTTTCGACATATCCGTCTAATATGTCGAAAAATTAAGAAAATTTCGACATATTCTTTTTTGTAAAAAAGTATATAGTTAACAATCAAGTAGATATGAAAATGATAAAATAACGGGTTCAGAGAAAGAATGGTTATTTTACTGGTTCCACCGCAGGGATTGGCCAAGAATGGACGTCTGTTAAAATCCCGATGACCTCTGGTTTTGGTGCGTAGCAGCGAGGAATAAGGTAAAAAGGACCTAGAGGTGCGGGCAGCCAGTTCGATTCTTTCTCTTTTCCTGGATTTTCATTTTGAATATAGAGAGTGAAAGAACCGTCGTTGTTTTTCTTTAAATTTTTTGTGTCGCTTCCAATCATGTATCGGTTGATGGGATTAGACACCGTATAGTTGGTAGCTGTATCATACATCGTAATAGACCAAAAACCGGGTTTATAAAAAGGAAGTTCTTCTTTGAAGGTCATTGTATAGTTTTTTTCACCTGTTAAGGGATTGCCTTCGCTATCTAACACGTACATCCAGTAGACAGATTCAAAAGGGGTGTTGGCCGTAAGGCCGACCCTTGCGACAATAGCTCGAGTTTGATAATCGGCGCCGGGATTTCCGATTGTTGACGAAGGGATGAGAGCTCCTTTATAAAAAGTGCCAAAAGGCAAATGAGAAAGGAGAGAGCCGATTTTTTCAGCAACCTGTTTCATTATTTCGAGTGTTTCTGAGGTAAGCCCGGAGCGCTGCCAAGGTTTTCCTAATTCGATGCCGAGCGGTTTGAACATGGGCAAGAGCGCTTTGATCTGATCGTACGGTGGAGGGTTTTCATTCATAGCGATTGCTAAAAATTCCCAAAATTGGAGCGGATCTTTGTATTGAAGCTCGCTTACGGAGAGATTTGGGTTGGCGGGAATAGGGGTCGGATAGTCATAGTGAAGAGGCTCTGGAGATTTTTGTCCAAAGAATGTGCTGAGTCCTATCACTCGAATGTTATTTAAGATTTTTTTAGCGCCGGGTAGATCTACTTTGCCGTTTATGTAAATCTCTACGCGAGGCTGTAGAAGAATCCAGGGAGTTGGACAATCAATGCGTTGCATCTGAGAGGGGAGAGTTCCTTTCCATCCAGGCCCTACGAGAGCGAATTTTCCTCCTTTATAGCCAGTTGATTTTCCTCCTACATAGGCAAATGCATTGGTCCACATATCGACAATTTCGATCATGTAGTAGCGGTTATGGGAGTTGGGAGCTTCGAGGATCATTGGTTCTGAGCGAAGATCTATGAAGCCAAAACCGTAGATCACATTGACATTTGGCGTTACATATCCTGCTTCTTGAGAAAGAGCCGGTGTTGAAATGTTCTCCATGCGCCAAATTGTGTTGGGTTTGGCTTTAGCGTTAGGCCCCACCGCGTCATGATGGCGCAGCGCATACATCGTGACAATTGGAGCTCCCCAAGTAGCCGCCTGGATGGCGAGGGATTCTGTCCACTTTTTTAAAGAAGCTATTTGTGCAGGAGTCATCTCATTTTGAGAGCTAGCTAACAGAGAATGTAAACCTAAAAAAGTGCAGAATAAAGCTGTTAGTTTTCGCATAAGAACCTTTTTTGGCATCATGGCTCAAAAGACATTGATTCTCAAGTTTTGCTTGTAATATTTTCTTTATTGACTGCAAAAATATTTTTAACGTATCTTTGTTGGGATGAAACTTTGACAGAAATATTTAATGACATCATTGAACCAATTGGTCAAGTTGACTGAGCATTCAGATTTATTGCCAGAAAAAACAGAAGCTTGCTTAAATGCAAATTTTTGTATTGGTTTGTCTGAGATGAAACCGGATGAGATTCCTGTTCATTTTAACTTTGAAATGAAGTGGTCTTCTGAAATTCCTATAAAAAAAGATATTCCACATAAAGTCGAAATTCAAGATCATCATTTCCCTTCGATTATGCGTATTGAACAAAAACTGAAACCTAGGACAGAAATAAATCAAGATATATTTATAGGGAAAGTTCTCGCTTTACATGGGGAAGCGGATGAAAATGGAAGTATGCAAGGTGAAGCTACCTTAATTCTACTTACGGATGAGCAGCAAACAAAAGCAAAAGTGTTTTTAGGATCCGAATTTTATTCACTCGCTTGTGATGCTCATAAAAAAAATCAATATGTTCGTGTTTCAGGTATTCTTTCTGAAAAACCTCGCTGTTCAGATCTTAAAGACGTTTCTGTTTTTGAGATGATTTAATGTTCACTAAATAAAGGAATAATCTATGTCAGGTTCAGTTCATCAATCTGTTCATGTTAGGTTTGTTCCTCCTAACGTCCACACATTTCAATTTGTACCTCCTCACTCCAGTTTTCTAGTGGAGGATGATTCGAGTATCCCCTTTTCCTCCGAATCCTTCAGTGCATATGACACTTTTGAGCAGATTCGAAACCAAATTGCAACATGGGCTCCAGGAGCCAAGTGCCGTCAAGTTAATTTTCGATATACGGTGCACCCTGCAGGATGTTCTCTTAGTTTAACTTCGCTTGGCTTTGCGAATCCATTTAGTCACACAGCTTCACTAGAAAAAAAAGAACTATCGTCCGAAGATTTCATAAAGGTTCTGGAATGTTGCGATCAGAAAACACAAGATCCTGAGCAAGCTATTGCAAATACCAAAACTTGCTGGCAAAGACTCTTTCCTAATTAAAACTTCACTGAGTAGGAGGTTTCGCAAAGATCAAGGCTGAGATAGTTGATCAATTCAAAATTTCGAGCGATTACTGTGTAACTGATTTTTTTAGTACTTTACATTTTTTCACACAGAATGTTAGAATGTTTTTGAAAAAGCTATTTTATAACAAATTATGAGGTTCTTTGCTTCCATGTGGTCCAGTATCTGTATTCGTTCGGTTACTTGGTTTTGTTTCAATTTCTCCGCTTTGTCCAACTGAGCAAAAAGAAAGAATCTATGATTCTCTTGAGCTTTTTCTTCCTAGAGCGGACATTCAGGTCCATCCTATCCAGCGAGGGCATCAAGATGTCAAAAATTATATTGTGGAAGTGAAAGGAATAAAATATCTCTTAAAACTATTGCCTTTGGATAGTAAAGAACCAGAAGTACAGAAAGAACTGTACATGATCGAAGAAGCCGCCCGAATAGGGATTGCTCCTAGAATTTTTGGAGTTTCTGAAGCCAAAAGAGCGGTTTTGATGGAATATATTGAAGGCGCCACTTTGACTCCAGAAACAGCTAGACAAAATGCTCGGGAAATCGGTTCTGCCCTTCGCCTCTTGCATGAGAGTTCCGAAAACAGACACACTGGAAATTTCAAATATTTGGATGAAGCTGAAAATCGTTATCTGTTTATTCGTGAGAGATCCGATTTTAAAGAGGCGCGAGATGCCATCCAGTTTATTCGGGATCATGCTAGTGAACTCTCTTCTTCTTCTGTCAATATTCACGGTGATTTACATGGACAGAATCTGTTTTGGACGGCGGATGGATTAAAAATGCTTGATTGGGAATGGACCACAAGAGATAACCCTTATCTTGATCTGTCCCGTTTCTCTACTTCATTAGCCTTAAGTGAACAATCGGAAGCGCATTTGTTGGAAGGATATTTTAAACGAGCTCCTACGGCTGATGAAAAAAAAGAATATGACCTTGCCAAAAGGCTGAATTTTGCATATAACTCTTTGATTTGTTTTAAAATCACGGCCCAAATTTTGGAAAATGAACCTTCATCTCCGATTGATTTGAATGCTGAGCCGCAAGAATGGACTTTTTATATGGAAAGTTTCTCTGGGTCCGCCAAGAGAATGTCTCTTCAGTTTTTTTATGACTGCGCCAGATGTTCGTCTAAATTGTACAATTAACATCTGCAAAAGTATTGATACCCGTGATTCAAGAATCGTTTTTTTGGCGAAATTGAATCACGAGCAATTTATTTACATAAAAAAATTTTCTAGTTAATTCAGAATGATAAGAGTTTAATCTTTTTAGTTTGCTTTCTGATTGCGTCTTTGTGGCACAAAGATAAAATCTGTAACTACAGTCTTTGGATCGACAGAATTTTTTTGAAGCATCAATAGCAATTGTTGATTAAACGGTTCGGGATAGTATTTATATTTCGCAAACAATTGTAGAAAATCGGAAAAATTATGTCCTCTTGTTAATTGCGCTAATCCATTAAATTCAATGTAAATTTTGTCTATACGTTGCTCAGACATTAGTTGATGAGCACCTTCAATTACTTCAAACTCAAATCCTTCTACATCAATTTTAATAAAATCAATTCTTTCGATTTGCTCTGCTCGCACAAAAGCGTCTAAAGAAATACAATACACTTCTATTGATGTTCCTGGAAGTGAATCATGTAGATGCAAAGAACCGCCTCCAGAACAGTGTGCAGGGGCGATAAAAAAACTCCTTCGCTGGGAGGTATTTGAGAGAGCGTAATTATATGTTCGTATTTTTTTCCCAAATTCATTAAGAGAACAGTTGGTCTTTAAAATTTGAAATAGATTTGGATCCGGTTCTAAGGAGTAAATACGTCCATTTTCTTTTAGTTTTTTAGCAATATGTAGGGAATAAAAACCAACATTTGCCCCAACATCTATACAGATACCATCGGCAGGAATTTGAGCGATGAGTTTTCCTAATTGCTTTTTATCAAACTCGTGAAAATAAATCTCTCTTTGCAAAACGTCTCTTAAATGTAAACAATAGTGTACTCCTGAACAATTCGCAGAAATTTTCTCTGGTAGAGAAGATAATCCTCGCACAATCGATCCTTTACCAGGAAATGCAACTTGACGTAACAAAGCTCGAAGAAGCGAACTACGATCCACGCAAGTTGTTGCCAAGCGAATCATTGGCAATAGTTTCTTTCTTAATGTTGCTTTACAAAACACTTGCCACACACGTGCTATTTTTGCAGGACAATAGCTCATTTTAAAAAAATAAAGCAACATATCTCTTTCGAGCGTAGCAATTAGGTGTATTTTCTTGATTCTTTGGTAGTAAAAAAATAGTATACTAGGTCTTGTATTGAGAGGCCTAGCATGAGATTCTCTGTTTGTTGTGTTTTTTTGTTATGTATTTTGTCCGTTTGTGAGGCCAAGGTGTATGATTGTTTCCCCTTTTTTAATGAATTGGATCTTTTGGAACTAAGGTTGAATGAGCTGGATAGCGTTGTTGATTATTTTGTGATCGTGGAAGCGCCGCAAACTTTTCAAGGAAAAGACAAGCCCTTATATTTTCAAAAAAACAGACAAAGATTTAAAAAATTCAAACACAAAATCATTCCTATTGTGATCCCAAAGTGTAACCAATCGAGTCCTTGGATAAGAGAGGCTAGGCAACGTAATGCCATTATGCAAGGTCTAAAAAAATGTCAACCTGACGATCTAATTTTTATCTCGGATGTAGATGAAATCATACGCGCTTCAAAAATTAAAGAAATTTCAGATTCGATATTTATAGAGCATCATAAAGCGGTTTCCTTAGTCATGCCGATGTATAGGTTTTATATGAATACGTTTGACCAAATGTGGCCCGTCGCTAGAGCCACTACTTATCAGCATTTGAAGAGCATTTCTCCTGAGCAGCTACGTATCGGCAATTGGATGGCCGTTCCTGTTACGAAAAGGATAGAAAACTGCGGTTGGCATTTTACTAGCATAGGAGGTCTAGAGCAGCATCGTTTAAAAACAGAATCGTATTCTCATGCGGAAAGGAATCATGAAGAATATAAATCTCAAAAATTTGTTGAGTCTTGGATACAAAAATTTACGATTGCTGAAATAGATGATACTTTTCCTCAATATATGAGAGATCATTTGGATCAATATGATCACTATCTCTATAAACCTGGAAGAAGGTATAATTGATTTTTATTAAAACAAGGAAGGGAATGATGACAATAATTGAGAAGGTTAACGAGGGAATCAAAGAAGCCATGAGAAGTCGAGATCAGCTTAGACTCTCAGTACTGCGTATGCTGAAATCCAAAATATTAGCTGTCGATGCACGAGCAAACCTTCCTGATGCAGAAGTAATCAAATTATTTAAAACGTATTTTAGCAATCTTCAAGAGGCTTTGGAGCAAGCTGAAAGGGTCAACCGATCTGATATTGCGGAGCCATTGAAAAATGAAATTCTCGTTGTTCAAGAGTTTTTACCCAAAGCTCTTTCTTTGGAAGAGACGAAAAAACTTGTGGTGCAGGCGATCGCTGAATCTGGAGCCACAACGAAAAAAGAGTTAGGATTAGTCATGAAATCAGTCATGAAATTAAATAGTACGGTCGATGGAAAATTAGCTAAAGATTTGGCTGCAGGGTTATTGGCGGACTGATTTTTCTGTTAAATTTTTTTTATGCATGCTACGCTGCGGATTAATGGATCTCATAGAGGGAAAAAGTATGAGTAAAAAGCAGCGAAATTTTTCTAAAGTCAAACGGATTAGGGCAGAAAATTGGGAATGTGTAATGAAGATGCTGCTGACTGGTTTTGTCAGTGTCGGAGTTGCAGCTTATGCTGATGTCCCTTTAGGACTTGTAGGAGGGCAAGCGACTGATTCAAGCGGTTATGCCGCTTTTCTTTCTAATCCTGATGGAACTGTTTTTCCTATTTCTGGCATTGCCGCCGATACGGTGATCAACTCCGTTGGAATGAATACATCCGGTACAGGACTGATTGGCGGGCAAACTAGCGGCGCTATTCCTTATTGCGCATTTGTTGCTCCAGATGGAACTCTTCAGTCCCTCATTCTTTCTGTTTCTGCTGGAAATATTTCGAGTGTGGCGATCAATGAGACGCCTCTCGGATTGATTGGAGGTAGAGATAATGGTTTGAATACCGCTTATGCTGCGCAAGTTTTATCGGATGGAACGGTTATTTCTCTTTCCTTCTCTGCTGATGTTATTGAGTCAGTCGCTTTAAATGACTCTGGAGTAGGACTCATTGGAGGAGAAGGTTCTCTCATCTCGTACGCCGCGTATGTTGATTCCGGAGGGACTGTTACTCCCGTTCTTAATACGCCAATGAGTATCAGCCATATTTATGGAGTGGCTATCAATGATCTTGGAAATGGCATTATCGCAGGAGTTGGGAATGATTTTAACAACGCCTATGCAGCTTTCGTGACCCCTGGAGGAGCTTCTCCTTTAGAGTTAAGTCCGGTTCCTTCAGGCTATGTGCCTCTTTCTGCTGTAGCGATCAACAATTTGGGGAATGGTTTAATTGGAGGAACGGATACTTCTTCTAATGCTTACGCGGGATATGCCCTATCAGATGGTACAGTAATTACACTCTTTAATAGCCCCTTTCTTGGGACCATTAAAGGCGTGGCTCTCAATGACTCGGGGACAGGGCTTATTGGAGGGCAAAATGGATCGAATCTTTACGCAGCTTTTGTGCAATCAGATGGAACATTGACTCCTCTTTTTTCTTCTTCAATGGTCGGGATTATCAATTCGGTTGCGATTAATGAAGCGGGATTGGGCCTCATTGGAGGTCAGGTGAATGATTCAGATGCGTATGTGGCCCTTGTGGCTCCGAATGGAACTTTAACATCGCTCAACATATTAAATGGATCGACCATCAATAGTGTGGCATTGCAATCACAAACAATATTGAATTCAGCGACGCCCAAATCGATCGGCCCTTATGGCAGTGCCGTTTTTACCCAGCTCGCAGCTACCGCAGCCTTAGAAATGCGTTTTATTCAGCAAAACCAACTCTGGCTTGGAAATCAAAATAATGAATTTGCGAATGTAAACGCCGTTTCTGGTGAAACGAATATTGTGTATAATGAAATGAATCCCAGCTCTTCAGAAAGAAATTTTGTATTAAGTCCCAAAAATGCATCTACTCCGCAAGGTACAGTGCCTTTTTGTAAACAAAACTCTTTTTGGGTAGAACCTTTTGGAAGTTTTATCCATCTTGATAAGCAAGGATCTATTCCGTCTCTTACAAATGAAGTAGGAGGGGTTTTATTAGGCTACGATAGGCAAGGATCTAATTACCTTTTGGGGGCAACTCTTGGATATGCCTTCAACTATGTTCATTACTCAGAGAGCCTTGGCCACACAAAGCTTCAGGAAGAAATGGCTTCTTTATATGGTTCTTATTACACCAATCATTTCTGGATGGCTGCAGTCCTTTGGGGCGGTTTATATCAATCTACCAACATTCGGCATACTTTTTCTGATATCACATCGGAAGGGAAACCTCATGGCTGGATTTTGCAGCCTCATCTCGAACTGGCGAGTCCTTGGGCAATAGATCAAAGAGGACTTTATTATGTTGAGCCATTTGTTTTATTTGACTGGGTCAACAATTGGCAAAATCATTATACGGAATCGGGTTCTTCCGGTTTGAATGTGCAAATGCCGAAAGTCTATAATTCTCTTTTGCAGTCGGAAGCAGGGCTTCGCTTTTATGAGCGGTTTGTTTGCGGATGGGGAGATTTTCGACTTGAAGAAAAAATCAGCTATGTCAATCAGACGCCTTTTAATGTCCATTCGGTGAATGTTTCTTTTGTCAGCTCGGCTTCCTCTTTCCCTGTAGCGGTAGCAAGCTCAAATGTGCAAAATCTAGGATCGGTTCAAATCTTAGGTTGTTTTGTTCCGTACAATACTTCCTATCCTTATGGTGGTTTTTCGGTGCAAGCGACAGGAGGAAGCTCTTATCAGTCTTATTTTGTAAGCCTTTTCACTGGCATAGATTTTTAAGTGATTTTTTATGAATTTGGCAACGCTTCTCGCACAACTTGAACGCACGCAGTGGGAGAAGCGAGAGCGCCCCATCCTAAAGGGGCAAATTCTCACGAGACATCATCTTCAAGAAATGAAAGCTCCCCGGGGTGATTTTGTCACAAAGACTTCGGGCGCTACTGGCATTCCTGTAGAAGTACAAAAGACAAATTTATCTAAAATATGGTGGAACGCCACCAATCTTAGGGAAGTTTTGTGGCATAAAAGAGATCTTTCTCAATCCTTTGCGATCATTCGGCCAACTATTGAAAAAGAGATGGTTCAGCCTCAGTGGGGGCCGGCTTTTTCTCTTTTAGGTCGGACTGGACCTGTATATGCCCATCCTGTTCAAGGAGATTTGAACGGATGGCTGCAGAAAATCCAACCTGGTTATCTCATGACGTATCCATCTATTTTGGAGACGATTGACCTCAACAGGCTGACTCGATTAAAAGGGATTAAAACCACCGGAGAAACCCTTCATCAAAAACATCCTTTGATTGCGGATATGTATTCGGCGGAAGAGACGGGAACCATTGCAATCCAATGTCCTGATAATTCTGAAGTCTATCATGTCATGGAAAACATTCTTGTAGAAATTCTCGATGAACAAGATCGCCCTGCCGATGTAGGAAGAGTCATCCTTACAGACTTAACAAGCCACTATTTATACCGCTATGAAGTTGGCGATTATGCAGAAATGGGAGAATGTACCTGTGGAAGGGGACTTCAAACTATTAAAAAAATTCTAGGTCGAAGACGCAATAGAGTTTTACTCCCTGATGGATCTACACATTGGCCTCGCATTGGATCGCTGCAATATAGAGAAGTAGCTCCCATTAAGCGTTTTCAAATGGCCCAAGTAGACTCAACAACTTTAGAATTGCGTCTGATCATCGACATGCCTCTTTCTGAAAAACAAAAAAAAGCTCTTACTGCCTTGATTCATCATTGGATTGGTTATCCCTTCGATATTCTTTTTGTGTATAAAAAAGAATTTCCTTCCGGGAAATTTGAGGAATTTATCAATCCTTATATGGATTTTTTAACTCGTTAAAATTTCCAAGTAATGACTGGACAGCGTTCTGCCAGCTCATAAGATGAGCCGAATTGAATATGCTCCCAAGGCGGCAAATCTGATAATTTTGGGAAATAATAAATCAGATCGGAGTTTTGATAGACTTCCAAGGTAGGATGATTCCAAACAGGGCAGATAACCCGATAGAGCTCTTTGACCGGGACGTAAGGATTGGCCAAAGCGTGGGCTACTCTCCATTTAAATGCGTGAAATCCCATTTCTTCTTTTTTTTGCAAAACGTTTTGTAAGTCTTCTTTGGACTCAGGAGAAATAAACAGACGGGAAATGAGACGGCCGTTTGGTTTTAATACCTTTTTGATTTGTTGAAAAAACAATTTTGGAGTTCCTTGAAAGACTGTTAAGCATCCATCGCCGATAGCTGTGTCGAATTCGGCTTCGAAAGGAAGATTTCCCCAATCGGCAAGAAGAGCATTTGCTCCAAGAGTTTTAATGACTTCGGCGTTATGATCGACTGCCAAGGTAGCGAAAGGTTGTAGCTCGGGAGTCACTCCTAATAAAAGTGTTTTATCATGTTTTTTCAATTGATTTTGAAACATGTTCACGTCTTCCTGTGATGGTCTTAAAGGAGACGACCATTCATCAAACCGTTTTGACATTTCACTCCATTGATCCATGGTAAGGCCTCGTGCTAAAGAAATTTTTTATTGCTGTGTATATCATTCGTGACTTCAAATTGGGGATGTTAATTCGAATTCGATGTTATAAGCAATGAAATGTTATCGTTTAAAAAAATCAAAAATTGGCCGATAGGTGGATTGAGTAGAATTATTTGTGTCGTTCGTATACATTCTTTCGATTTTTATAGGAAGGTAATATGAGCGTGGCTATAGCCCCTTTGCAAGGGCAAAATTTGAGTTTCATTAAGCAGGACATTCTAGATGTACTGAAACCAGGCTTAGTTAGCGAGGAATTATATAAAAATCTCAATGAAAAAATTGAGAGAAAACTTTCTGAGAGGGTTTTGGAAGCAAAAACAGCAGAAATGCAGCCTAAGTTGAATGAGATCTACCAACTGTATAAAAGGGCAGTCGAAGGATACAAGGCCAATCTAAAAATTCAATACGATCTTCAACAAAAAACTGTTCAAGAAATTGTAGCGGCAGAAGATTTATTTAAAATACAAATAATTTTGCAAGTATTGGAAGGGGCGATGGAGCCAATATTAGTAGAACAGGCAACCCTAAGAAGCTCCATTCAAAATTTTGAAAAGAGAATTGTAAATCTTTTGCCTGCAAACACCATCTTGATTTTATGATTTAAGGAAGTAAAATATCTGCGATCACAGGCATGTGATCAGAAGGAAAGAAATCATTGATTTGACTAGGTTCGGTTGCATTCACGATGACAGTGATTTCTGGCGAGACAAAAATATGATCCAAAACCACATCAGAATCTTCGCTGCTTTCAAAGGATTTTTTCCCTCGAGAGAGAAAATCGTGAAGAGCAGTTGATGTGGGTCCAAGGTGTCCTAGTAAGGCGATTTCTTTTGTATCTTTTAGCGCTCGTTGAAAAATCTGACAGATGTAGTCGCCATCGTAAAAGGGAAGCCTTGTTCTATCCGGGTGATTAGGAAACGTATTAAAATCTCCTGAAAGGATTACAGCCCTGCCAAGGGAATGAAGATTTTGGATAAGCTTTTCAATAAAAAGCGCCTGATCTTCTCTTGAGTTAATTCGGTGATAGGTTAGGTGCGTATTGATCACTGCAAATGCTTTTCCTGTCAGCTTATCGTGAAAATGGGCCAAGGTAAGTTGTCTGCCAGGCTCTAGATCAAAAGGAAGGAAATGGGGGCTTTTAGCTACCAAAGCATCATCATGAGGATTCAGAGGCAATGGCAGTGAAGAGCTAGATACATTGACCGAGCCTAGCTGATATTGTTCAGTATCTAGGGCAAAACGGTCTTTTTTGTAGAAAATAGCATTTAGCTCTCCGGTAGTATTAGTGCCGACAAAGGCATTAAAATGAAGAGAGAGAGCGTCTTGTAAATCTTGGAATTGATCAGGATAGGCTTCTTGCACGCAAAGGATATCTGGGCACATGTTTTCTATAGAAGCAAGCACATGCCCGAAACGGTTTTTCCAGCAATAGTCTTTGTCTTTAAGTTGTGCATCAAAGAGATCAAACAAAATATTATAGGTGACTATTCTGATTTTTTGGCTTTTTCTTTCTAACGATTTTTCTATTTTTCGTTTGTATGTTTCCGGATATTTTTTAGGTGGGGATTGCTCGACATTTTCTATAAGAGGTATGATTGAATGAGTAATTTGCGCCGAGCCATTGACGAACGGAAGGGCTATACAAGCAAAAAAATATAGAAAAGTCAGAAAAGGAAAAAAGCGTTTCATCCACTCATCCAATATTTGTTAGGTCATTAAAAATTTTCAATGCAATTACATAGAGATGCGATTCGATCAATTACTACTTGCTGTTCCGCTGAAAGGGTGTTTGTGTCCTGCAAAATAGCATCCAATTGCTGAAAATCTGCATCCACAGATAAAGCTATATTCAATGCAGGAAGCATCGTCAGTAGTTTTTCCATTTTCTGGCTGATTTCCTGTGTTAAAGCTGTAATTTGAGGTTGATGGTCTTCGGAGGATAATACGTTGATTTGTGCAGCTAAGTCTAGCATTTCATGATTTATTTGTTCGGCCGCTGCTGCGTAGGGCGCTAACTTATCAGTTAAAAAGGAGATTTTTCCTTCTGTTGTTTCTAGGTGATGCTGATGGATGGTGTCAATTGATGTATTGGCGAGAAGAGGGGCGACAAATAAGCAAAAGGCTGAAAATACAGATATTAAAAACATGATTTTTTCCTGGTTAAGTTAATATATTGAGGTTCTTAGATTTTTTTGTCCATTTTTTATTGTTTTTTCAGGTGATCGACAAATCGTAACAAAAATTCATTAGGGTCGCAGCCTGTATAATTTTGTTTTAATGACATAGCTTCGCTATCTGAAAGAAGCTTGTCTTGCAAATATAATTTCTCGAGTTGAATAGCTGCAATGAGAGGATCAAAGGATCGATAGAGGTCGATATGCTGGTAGAAGAAACAAATACAGTCAATACCCAGCTTTGCAAATGCTTGTTCCATAGAGTAAATATTTGACAGCACGTCATCTACAAACAAAACATGTTTAGGACGAGTATCGGCAAAAATTTCTAAAGCTGCTGTCCCTTTTTCTTTAATAGGATAAGTAAAAAATATTCCTCTTGCAAAATGAGGATGAGACCAAAAAGCTTGAGAAAAAAAACTCTCTGAAAATATTTTCAAATCAAAACCTGCTTGTTGTAGATGCAATACAGCCAGCTGTTCTCCATCTGGACAAGGAAATATATGCCAATGCTTTTTTCCACGGGCGGTGAAACCATATATGGGAATTTGTTCGCGTTTCATTTGCTTTAAGTGAGTATGAATACTATTTTCGACAGCAACACAGGGCACTCGCTTTGCAATCCAATAGGTCATTTCAGCATATAATTCTTGGGTTTTTTCAGCAGGATAGATAGTTTTTAAGAAATCAATAGCGTAACGCCTCCATGCCTTTCCTCCAAGCATGATAGAAGATTCGATCAACGTTTCGTCAAGATCCATCAAAATAAGAGAATCGGGCCGAACAGTTTTGAATACCTCTTCAAGATGTGTAATGTGTCTGATTTCAGCAAAAAGCGAGAAGGTCCCTAGCAGGACCAAAAATAAAAAGTAAGATTTCATGAATTTTCCTGTAAGTTATTTTCTAAAAAGGACATTTGTACCGGCCATCCCTCAATTGATTGTTTTCTTACATTTTGTAGAGCTTCTTCTAACTCCGGATAGATGGAGGTGAGCCGAATGATTTTCCCATCTTGGTTTATCCAGGGATCGATTCCACGGCATTTAAACGGAATGAAAAGCTGAGCTTTCAATGGATTTACAAGACGGTAATAAAGGTCCGGAAAATGCAGCATATGCATTCTTGTGGCAATAAAGGGATCTTGCGTAGCAGATAATCGATCCCAAACATCTTGATCGATCCCTGATTGAAATTCGGGCCATGAGATGATTCCTATTTTAATTCCTTGCAAGATGGTCTCTGCTAGCCATTTTGATGTGATGTAATTAGCTGCGCTTCCCCAGCAGTTTTTGGTCATAAAAAGAGAAAAAGAGACTAATTTAGCAGCTAGATCGTGCTGCTTTAAAATCCATTTGCCCTCTTGAAACGATAGATCCAGGAAAATTTTTTGAGCTTCTTCAAAAGTAATGAACTTTTGGAAATAGGCTCCTTGGATGTTATAATCGATCCGATCAGCGCAAAGATTTGGCAGAGGTTGTTCCAGCATTGTAAATTCTTTTCTTTTGGGAGAAATCTGTTCACCTGAAAAACCGTGTCGGTTCAATATTTTTTCAATCCCGGAATTTATTAAGTAGGTATCGTGAATCGCTGATTGATAGTCTTCTTCTTGATTTTCTATTGCAAAAACCCAATCGCCTACGTGAGAAAATGCTGTATGTGAAACATCATGCAGCAATCCTGAGATTTGTTCCTCTAGCGAAGCATTTTTTGTTCTAAGTAGAGCAAAAACGCCTAACGAATGGGCATATCGAGTGTATTCTTCGGTGTGTGTTTTCGTGTAATAGGCAACTCCATATTGATGGATATGCTGCAATCTTTCAAAAGCAGGGGAGTGGATCAACTCGAGAAGGACCGGTTCTTCTACCTCGAGAGGCCCATAAAAAGTTTGGATTGTTTCGCCTCTTAAATCGCTGAGGCAAAAGGAAAAAACCAAGGTTATAAGACGAAAAATAGACATGTTCTACTCTCAAAATATATTAGTGAAGTGATAGTGAATAATTTCC
>Ga0206895_1007_pt1 | contig 55278 bp, 47 predicted proteins | sample Alteio_BWOrgHeat_51_FD_152967 | JGI IMG/M metagenome (GOLD analysis project Ga0206895, IMG submission 152967) | Enriched cells from forest soil in Barre Woods Harvard Forest LTER site, Petersham, Massachusetts, United States -... | ecosystem: Environmental > Terrestrial > Soil > Temperate forest >...
ATAGAGGACAATTTGGCTTGTAAGGTATTTAATGTTATTGGAGATAAAGATTTGGCTTCGATACGTTGTAATGGGGGATTGGATAAGATAAAGCAGCAATCTGAAAATGCAAACGTTCAAATAATTACGCAAGAACAAACTCAACTTGGAGTTGGTGGTCATTATTTTATTCAACCAGACTATCAAGATAAAATAAAAAAGATTATCAATTCGGAAATAAAAAGTGTATATGAAATATACTAAATTTTTTTTATTTTTGTTTGTTTTTTTTGTTTTTTCTTGTAATAAAAAACATTCTGTTTTAGATGTTCCTGAATATAAATTTATATGTGATTTTTCTAAAAAAATTAAAAAAGATTTCGATTTAACTCTTTATTGTTACGGGGTAAATATAGGTTCTAAGCCAAAAAACGTTCGATTTGGCATTTCTAATTTTAATATAGATTATTATGTTAGTAAAAAAAGGGGAGATGCGGTGACGTTAGAAGAATCTAGAAATTTAATTATTTTTGTGGTAGAAAAATTACTGTCAGAAATTAATTATAGCGATGTGATTAGAGATAGATTGGATGTATTTCCTTTTACGAGCAATTCAATTGATTTGATGATTTACTTTAAAGATGAAAACAAAATAGACCTCGGGAATGGAATAGCCACAGTTTCTTTATATAATGAAAAAATAAAATATGAAAAATATGATATATCTGAATACAGAAAAACATACCCCTGCATCGGAAAACACCATGTGATTCATCAAGAAAGTTATGAAGATGCATTGCAAATCGTAAAAGAAAATAATCGTCTTACACAGATTCAAGATGGGAAAATTTGAGAGATACAAGGAGTTGGCAAATGTCAAAATCTAAAAAACCTGACATCAATGAAATGTTATTAAAAGCTCACAAACTAGAAGTCAAACAAGCGATAGATCTTGCAGCTCGAACTAAAACGTCGTTGGTAGTATATGAAAATGGCAAGATCAAGTTAGTTAAACCCAAATTTAAATATGTTCGCGTTCCTGTAAAATCTTCTAAAAAACAAACTTCCACTCCACGTTCTTCAAAAAAGAAAAAATGAGGGACTCTTGAAAAGTCTCTTTTTAATCTTTGCATTCTCAAAAAGACTAATCTTTTTTTAAACCTATTTTTTTAACGTGTTTTAGCAATTGTGGCAAAAAGGGAGATCTTTTATGTTTACTGTTGATTTTTGTGAAAGGGAAGAGTCTATGAAGCTGCTTTTGTCTAAACCTCGTGGGTTTTGTGCCGGTGTAGAACGGGCGATTGATACAGTGAAAAAAGCCCTCGAGCTCTGGGGCGCTCCCATTTATGTAAAACATGAAATTGTTCACAATAAACATGTTGTGAATGATTTGAAAGACAAAGGCGCTATATTTGTTGAAAATCTAGAGGACGTGCCTAAAGGATGCCGGGTCATTTACTCAGCTCATGGTATCTCCCCAGCAGTTAGAGAAGAGGCCAGACTTCGAGGTCTAATCGAAATCGACGCTACCTGTGGTCTCGTCACAAAAGTCCACTCTGCAGCAAAACGATTTGCCGCCAAAGGATATAAAATTATTTTGATAGGCCATCGCAAACATGTGGAAATCATTGGAACCGCTGGCGAGGCCCCCGAAGCTACTATCGTCGTTGAATCAGCCAAGGAAGTAGAGTCATTGACATTCGCTGAGGATCAAAAATTAGCTTATTTAACGCAGACTACTCTTAGCCTGGATGATGTGCAAGAAGTGGTTCAAGCATTAACTGTAAAATTTCCTCATATTGAAACGCTGCCTAGCTCTTCCATTTGCTACGCTACAACAAACCGGCAGATGGCCCTTCGCCATATTTCCGATGAGGCTGATTTGGTCTTAGTTGTCGGCGATCCCATGAGCTCGAATTCTAACCGCTTGCGAGAAGTTGCTGAAAAGAGAGGCTGCAAAGCTTATTTGATCAACAGCGCAGAAGAAATTCAAACTTCTTGGCTTTTGGGCGTAAAAGTCATTGCCATGACTGCTGGCGCCTCAACTCCAGAATCCATCGTGCAAACATGCATCGAGACTCTAAAAAGAATGGGCGTTGAACTGGTCGAAGAGGTTACTTATACAGAAGAAAATGTGTTTTTCCAATTGCCTAAACAAGTTCTTGTCGGCTAGTTTTTTTTGAGCTTTATCGATTTTTTTAATCCTGCAATTTGTATTGCAGGATTATGAGAGTATTTATGAATTTCGTGGACTGATTGGACTGGCTCATGTGCTACGCGCTCCCTGGCTTATTACTATAGAAGCTCGTAAAAATAGCCATCAAATCGCAATCATTTCTCCTTCTTCTGGGATGCCATCATAGGAAATCGACTGATGAAGTAGAGCGGGTAATTGCAGACTTTACCATCTTGTTTCAAGTTCATCAAAGTAGAACGAGAAATGACGGAGGGATGGTATTTTTCTTGGTATACGAGAAGGCTCTTTTTTTTTGCTGAAGAGCCCGATTTGATTTCTAATGGGAAAATATTTCCATCTGATTCTAAAAGGAAATCCACTTCAGCTTCTCTTTCGCTTGTCCAGTAGTAGGGAGAGCAGCCAAATATTGTCGTCAATGCCTGCGCTACATAGTTTTCTGTGAATGAGCCCTTGAATTCTACAAATAGTTGATCTCCTTCCACGATTACGCGAGCGGGTAGTCGACACAGCGCCGCAAGCAAACCCACATCCAGAAGATAAATTTTGAACGCTTCATGATCCCCATAACTCATTAGAGGCAGCTTGGGGGTAGTGACCAGAGAAACCTTGTAGATGAGCTCTGCATCCAAAAGCCATTGCAGAGCTTCTTCATAATCTCGAGCGCGGGCACTTTTTTTTATAGCCGAAAATACAAACTTTTTATTCTCTTTTCCCAAGTGCACTGGGATGGAATCCCATATTTGCGTAATTTTCATCACCAAAGAAGAAGGAGCGTGTTTTGCAAAATCATGTACATAGGCTTTGAGAATATCCTCCTGTGTTTCCCTCACCACATCGAGGTCTTTTGTCTGGATGTAACGCAATACAGGTTTTGGCATTCCCCCGATAAAGAAATAGAGTTTAAGCAGTTCTAGCAATTGTTGATGGTGTGGCTCAGCGATGGGTTCAAGTATTTGAATCTGTTCCAGCATAGCTCTTAACATCGACTTCCCGATCGCATCGAGAAATTCAAAAAAACTCATCGGAAAAAGATGGCAAAAATGAACCTTTCCAACGGGGAAGCCACGGGCACCGGATAATTTTACTCCCAGAAGGGATCCTGCTGCAGCGACCTCATATTCTGGCGCGTGCTCACAAAAATATTTCAAACTTGTCAAAGCATTTGGACATTCTTGGATTTCATCAAAAATGATCAGCGTAGTCGCCGGGTCTATTTTTATTTCTAAGTGAATGCCTAGGTCTCGCAGAATGCGATGCGGTTTGAGGTCTAATTCGAAAAATGCCTTACAAGCGGGCATTTCCTCAAAATTGATGTAGCAGCAGTTTCTATACTCTTGAGCCCCAAACTCTTTCAAAAGGTAAGTTTTACCTACCTGGCGGGCGCCTTGAACTAACAAAGGCTGCCGTGCAGGGTCCTTTTTCCACTGTAGAAGGCGCTTATAAAGGTCTCTTTTCATGTCTTTAGTGTACCAGATTCACGTTTTTCCCTGTATAAAAAGTGATTTTATTCACAATTTCCCCAGGGAATTATGTGAAATCCAACCATAAAATTAGAGATTAGATTATGCGTTTTTAACAAATAAGCAGTTTAATATTAGGTTGTTACGATGTTTTCTGCGGAGGTAGGTCAGCTATTCTCCGCATTTTTTGCGTAAAGGATATAAAATTATTTTAATCAACAGCGCAGAAGAAGTCCAAGCTTCTTGGCTTTTGGGCGTAAAGGTCATTGCCATGACTGCTGGCGCCCCAACTCCAGAGTCCATTGTGCGAGCATGCATCGAGACTCTAAAAAGAATGGGCGTTGAACAGGTCGAAGAGGTTGTTTATACGGAAGAAAATGTGTTTTTCCAATTGCCTAAACAAATTCTCGTCGGCTAGTTTTTTTTGATCTTTATCGATTTTTTTAATCCTGCAATTTGTATTGCAGGATTATTGCGGGATATTGCAGGATTGGGTCTAAAAGGATATTTATGAATTTAGACAACCTTCTTAGCGAACCAGAATCCAAAACCTTAGAATTTAAAAGGGACTTGTCGTCCTTAACTCCTATTTTAAAAACGATCGTTGCCTTTGCAAATACCTCGGGTGGAATTTTAATCATCGGACGCACATCAGAAGGGGTAATTATTGGGCTAAAAGATGTTTTTAAAGCGGAAGAAGCTTTGGCTAATTCTATTGCTGATAGTATCAGGCCGTCTCTGCTGCCTGAGATTGAAATTGCGACTAAAGAGGGAAAAGATTTGTTAATTGTTAAAGTTGCCCACTGGAGAGCTCCATTTTATCTCAAAAGTGAGGGAACGCCCAATGGTGTATACATTCGTTTAGGATCTACGAGTCGTCCTGCCGGTCCAGAACTGTTCGCGGAGCTTCAACGATCTGTTTTGGTTCCGTCTTATGATCAACATCCCCTTATAGAGCTTTCTCAAGAAGCATTGGATATGGATTTAGTAAGCACTTTTTTTGACACGGTACAAAAAAAAATGAATGCAGAAAAATTGCGTACATTAGGAGTGCTTGCATCAGCCGATCATCGTTTGGTTCCTACGATCGGAGGAATGCTCTTATTCGGAAAGAAAAAGAAACAAGAAGAACTATTCATGGAGACTCGTATAAGTTGTGCACGATTTCATGGAGAGAGTAAGAGCGACATTTTGGATGTTTGTGAGATCGAAGGCCCTATTATCAAGGCAGTAGATGAAGTTCCAAAATTTATTGCGCGAAATACTCGATTGGCAGCAGAAATTAAAAGCATGCGTCGAAAAAATATTCCGGAATATCCTCCTGTTGCAGTCAGGGAAGTATTGATTAACGCTCTTGCACATGCAGATTATTCAATTAAAGGTTCCCGCATTCTTGTTGCGATTTACAGTGATCGTTTGGAAATTCAAAACCCAGGCATGCTTCCGTTTGGATTTACCATAGAAGATTTAAAAGCCGGAGTAAGTCGAATACGAAACCGTGTAATTGCAAGAGTTTTTCATGCGCTGGAGCTCATGGAAGAATGGGGGAGCGGCTACAAAAGAATCATAGAAATTTGTCAAAAAGAAGGCTATCCGGAGCCAAAATGGGAGGAATTAGGAACCTCCATACGAGTGACATTTTATCCTCATCCACAAACGCAGATGCGTCCAAAATCGTTAACACCAGAAAGGGAAATTATAGATCTGTTTGGTGATTCTACGAAACTTCCATTCAGAGAGATTGTTAAGCAAATGAAATCGAACCTTTCTGAAAGAATGTTACACTATTACTTGGCTAAGTTAAAAAAACAGGGCGTCCTTGTTTCAAAAGGAAAAGGAAGAGCCACCGTTTGGGAGAAAAATCGTTCTACTTTTCCGAGTAAAGCAAAGAAAAAGTAGAAAAATTTGAAGACCTTATTGGTTAACCCATTTTTCAGTCACATTTAGAGCGTTTTGTTTCTTTGATCTTTTGAAAGAAAAATCGACAGATTTCAATCACATTGGAATAAAGGTCGTCGCAAGGATATTCTGGGTGGAACTGCGTGCCTATGCAAAAGCCGTCTTTGCTCCAAATCATTTCAGGGGTTTTTTCTTTGCTGTACAAAACAACTTCAAAACCGTTTGCAATTCGGTTGCAGGCCTGATGATGGGAAGCGTAGGCAAAAATTGGTTGATTATTGAACAAAGACTCCAGCTCTTTTTTTCTTGAGGAGTCAGCCAAATGCACGCTTTGCCATTTTTTTTGCTCTGCTACATTTTGCAGAGTCCCGCCAAAATAGACGTTGAGGATCTGTCCGCCCCGGCAAATTCCTAAAATTGGTTTTTTGAGTTCCACTGCTTTTTTGATCAAAGCAAATTCGGCCATGGATCGGCGATAATCTCTTTGAGAGGGGATTTGATCTAAAAAGGTGTAAAATTCTACCTCCACATCGGGACCTCCCGATAAAACAAGCCCTTCGTATTGTTCAAGCGCTTTGGCGGTAAATTGATTAATTTTTTGGATTTCAGGCAATTGAAGGGGATTTTGTAAAATTTGGGCAGGAAGGCTGATGGCAGAAATTCCTACGTCTTGGATGTGTTGAATGGTTTTTATTATTTCTGCAGATAGTTTTGCCGGATCGACCTCTTGTAAAGTGATATCGAGGTCTTTTGTATCGGTTCCTATTTTGTTTAATAAAATGGTGATTTGCGGGCCTAAAAGATAACTTGTTGCATGAGAGGCTCTGGCAATTTTAGGAGGCGTTTGGAGGCCAACTGCACGAACCATGTTGTAAGGAGAAATAAAGATGCCGCTAGAGGGCCTTTCACAAAAAGGATTTGAGAAAAAGTAAAGTTCATCTCCTTTCGCTAGACGCGGCGCTTTGGTTCTATATTCAAAAGCCGTCTGTGGCTGAGGGATAGGTTCATCAGTCATGGGATTATCCATTTTTTTTGAAGTAATGACAGGCCGTTTGACGGTTGTCAATATTTTTTTGTAAGGTGGGTTTTTGTTTTTTACATAACTCTGTTGCCATCGGACATCTTGTGGAAAATACACAGCCTGAAGGAGGATGAAGAGGGGAGGGGATTTCTCCAGAAAGGGCGATAGGTATTCTTTTTCTTTCTTGGATCGGATCTAAAAGAGGAATAGAACTGAGAAGAAGCTGGGTATAGGGATGAAATGGGTTTTTATACACTTCTTCAGCCGGTCCTATTTCTACCAATTCTCCCAAATACATCACAGCGACATGAGTGGAAAGGTAACGGACCATGGAAAGATCATGCGCAATAAAAAGATAGGTGAGATGAAGCTCTTTTTGAAGATCTTGAAGCAAATTGATAATTTGCGCCTGAATCGAAATATCCAGCGCTGAAATGGGCTCGTCGCATACAAGAAAGCGAGGCTTAAGGGCCAACGCGCGCGCGATTCCAATACGCTGTCTTTGTCCTCCGCTAAATTCATGCGGATAACGGCTTACCGATAGTTTGGGAAGCCCTACTAGATCGAGAAGCTGATAGACCGTTTCCATCTGCTGCGGCATTTTGTGGACCTGAAGCGGCTCTTTAATAATTTCTCCAATAGACATACGAGGATTTAAAGAGGCGAGAGGGTCTTGGAAAATGATCTGCATTTCGCGGCGAAGTTTTTTTTCTTTGCAATGCGTGATCTCCCTGCCATCAAAATAAATATGGCCAGAAGTGGGCTGGACCAGACGCAAAATAGCTTTGCCAAGAGTTGATTTACCGCAGCCGCTTTCTCCTACAAGTCCCAATGTTTCTCCAGGGCGAATGGCAAAAGAAACAGACTGAACCGCTTTTAATTTATGAAGACCTAAACGATAAGTAACCGAAAGATCTTTGACTTCGAGTAAAGGGTGGTTGGGATTTGTCATGAAGGAACAGACTCGTTGTACAGCCAGCAAGCTGCGTTTTGAAAGAAAGGTGGCGGTTTTTTACAAATCGAAAGAGCCTGAGGACAGCGCTCTTCGAAAGGACACCCTAAAGGCGGATGGAGTAAATTGGGAGGCATGCCGCCGATCGTCATCAATTTTTCATTTTTTTTCTGATCGATCGCAGGGCGAGAGCGAAGGAGCATCTGGGTATAAGGATGGCGTGGACGGAGCAAAATATCTTCAGCGGTTCCTTCTTCCACAATTTTTCCTGCATACATCACTAAAATACGGTCGCAAAGACTGGAAACCACTCCCAGATCATGAGTAACTAAAATCAGCCCCATTTGAAAATGATTTTGCATTTTTTTCAGTAAATGAAGGATCTGCGATTGAATCGTTACGTCCAAAGCGGTAGTTGGCTCATCGGCAATAAGAATTTTTGGATTGCAGGCAAGCGCAATGGCGATTAAAATCCGCTGTCTTAGTCCTCCGCTAAGCTGATGGGGATATTGATCGAGGCGCTCCTTCGGTTCTGATACGCCGACGAGCGTGAGAAGCTCTAATACTTTAAAAATCGCTTCTTTTGGGGTTGCCAGCCGATGATATAAAAGTCCTTCACATAGCTGAACTCCAATCTTCATTGTGGGATTAAGAGAGGTCATCGGATCTTGGAAAATAAATCCTATTTCTTTCCCGCGGATACGCCTTAAATCCGCTTCGTTCATCTCTAAAAGATTTTGATTGCGGTATAAAACAGTTCCGGAAAAATGAGAAGCTCGGCTTAAGCGGGTGATGGCTTGTATCGCTGTGCTTTTGCCGCATCCAGATTCACCTACGATCCCGACCGATTCTCCTTGGTTTAGCGTAAAACTAATTCCTTGCACGGCTTGAAGTTTGCGCCCTTGGATAGAGAAAGAGATTTTAAGATCTTTTACTTGTAAAAGAGTCATGTGCGTAGTCTCGGATCCAAAGCGTCGCGAAGCGCGTTGCCAAGTAAATTAAAGCCTAGCATCGTAAATGTGATTAGGGCCGCTGGAAAAAATAGCCTCCAAGGATAATAGCGCATGGCGCTTAAGCCATCATTGACCATGACGCCCCAGCTAGCAGTGGGAGCTTGAATGCCAAGGCCTAAAAAGCTAAGAAAAGCTTCTGTAAAAATGGCCGTCGGAATCGTCAGCGTCATTGTGGCAATGATGGGGCCGAGGGCATTGGGAATCAGATGGCGGAATATAATCCGTATAGGAGATGCTCCAATTGCTCTTGCTGCTAAAATATAATCATTTTCTTTAAGCTGCAGCATTTGCGATCTTACAATGCGCGCCATATTGATCCAGCCAGTACAAGTCATAGCGATCAAAATGGTGATAAGACCAGGTCCTCGGATCACAGTTAGGACAATCACGACCAATAGGTATGGAATGGAATAGAGGATGTCGCTAAGTCTCATAAGGAATTCTTCGACTTTTCCGCCCGCATAAGCTGCGGCAGAGGCCCAAAGGACTCCCAAAACGACATCGATTAAAGCGGCCGCAATACCGATAAATAAAGAAAGGCGAGCTCCCCACCAAACGCGTGTAAATAGGTCTCTTCCTAGTTCATCCGTTCCAAACCAAAATTGAGCACTTGGCGGCTGATTTTTTAGTTCAAGATGGATTTTGGAAAAAGAATAGGAAGAGAAAAGGGGCCCGAATAAGGCAAATAAGGAAATGATCAATAAAATCCAAAGAGCAAATGTAGCCGAAGGGTTTTTGCGCAGCCTTTGCCAGGTTTCTTGAAAAAAATAAGAGGAAGCAGTTTCTTCATACATAAGTGGATTCTTTAGCACTCCGAATTCTTGGATCGACTATGGAATAAAGGATATCGACAAAGAACATGGAAATCATCAAAAACGAGCTAAAAAAAATAGTGAGCCCCATAATCATAGGATAATCTCGCCCAGAGATGCTATGAATCATCCATTGGCCTAACCCTGGAATAGCAAATATTTTCTCAATCATAAAGCTTCCTGTCAAAATTTGCGTAGCCACAGGACCTAAATAAGAAATGACTGGTAAAAGGGCGTTGCGCAACCCATGTTTCATCGCGATCAGAAATAAAGGTAGGCCTTTTGCTGTTGCGGTTTTAATGTAGTCTTGCTGCAAAACCTCTACCATATTCGACCTTGTGAGCCGGGCAATAAAGGCAGTTGGCAAAGCCGCCAACGCAATTGTGGGCAAAATGGTGTGGGCAAAAGTTCCCCACCGGGCGACAGGAAGCCAGTGCAGTTTTACGCAAAAAATAAATTGTAATAGGCTGGCCAAAACAAAATTAGGAACCGATACTCCAAGTGTAGAAATAGCCATGGCTCCTACATCTTGCCATTCGGACCGTTTTAATGCAGCCCAAGTACCTAGCATAATTCCCAATGGAACAGCCAATAAAAGAGCTTGCAGACCTAAAAGGGCAGATACCGGAAATCCTTCTTGAATAAATTGATTGACAGTTCTTCCCTGATAGATAATCGAAGGACCCAAATCAAAGCAAAGAACCCCTTTTAAATAATTTAAATATTGTATCCAAAGGGACTTATCGAGGCCGTAATAGGCATAGAGGGAATTTAACACCTCTTGCGGGATTGTGCGTTCTCCAATAAAAGGATCTCCTGGCAAAACGTGCATCAAGAAAAAAGTTCCTGTGATCACGCACCAAAGCGAGACGATGAGAATGAGGCTTTTTTTAATAAGATACTGCAGCATGACGAATCTCTTTGCATCACAAAATACCACATTCTATAATTCTGCTCTTCATTTAAGGGGGTTTTGTGCTGAATAAGATAGATTTTCAAAATAAATTTCACTTTATATCTCTCGGTTGCGCTCGGAATTTGGTCGATAGCGAGGTGATGATCGGTATTTTGCTAAGAGCTGGTTTTGAGATGGAACCGGATGGAAAGCAGGCAGATTATATTGTGATCAATACTTGTGGGTTTTTAGAATCTGCCCGGCAAGAGGGCATAGAGACCATCCGGGATGTTTTCCGAGATAAAAAACCTGATGCCAAAGTGATTGTAGCCGGCTGCATGGTTCAAAAGCATAGCGAGGAGCTCAAAACGCAATTTCCTGACATCCATTATCTGCTCGGATCTGGAGATGTGGAAAAAATTCTTGATGCTGTGAAAACTTCTTCTTCAGGAGAATGTGTGAGCGATGCCCGCAGTTATTTAGAATGGGGCGAAGTGCCGAGAACTCTTTCTACGCCCAAACATTATGCTTATTTAAAAATTGCCGAAGGGTGCCGCAAAAGGTGCGCTTTTTGCACTATTCCGGTCATTAAAGGACCTTTACGGAGTAAATCAGTTGAACGGGTATTGAAAGAATTTACAGCGCTTCTCTCTCAAGGTGTATTTGAGGTTATTTTGATTGCGCAGGATTTGGGAGATTTTGGCAAAGATCGGCAAGAAAAAAATGCATTAGCGCATTTGCTTAGAGAAATGCTTAAAGTGGAAGGCAATTATTGGCTGCGTCTTTTGTATTTGTATCCGGATGAAATCGATGATGAGCTCATCGCAATCATGAAGGGCGACTCCCGTATTTGTCCTTATCTTGATATGCCGATCCAACACATCAACGATGAGATGTTAAAAGCAATGCATCGAAAAACTTCAAGCGCTCAGATTAACGGCATCATTGAAAAATTGCGTAAAGAAATTCCAACCGTGGTGATTCGGACGAGTTTGATGGTTGGTTTTCCAGGAGAAACGGAAGAGCAATTTGAAGAACTTGTAGATTTTGTGGAAAAAGTCTCTTTGGATCAAGTAGGGATTTTTAAATTTTCCCTTGAAAAAGAAGCTTTTGCCGCAAAATTGCCTAACCAAATTAGCGAAGAGGTTAAACAAGCGCGTTTTGAAAAACTCGCAGCCGCGCAGCTCAAAATGGTTCGTAAACGCAATAGAAAATTTATTGGCCAAACGGTGCAAGCGATCATTGAAGGGTTTCATCCTTCCTCGGAATTTTTACTCCGAGCCAGAACGCGCGGACAGTGTCCTGAGATAGATGGACAAATTATCATCAACGATGGCCGAAAAGTTCAAAAATTAGGCGAAGTATACGAAATTAAAATCACACAAATCGCTGATTATGATCTGATCGGCACAGCCTTAGGACCGGTGAAGAAGTGCAAATCAAAACTCGCCTTAGTTTAAAACCGGACAAAGACCGTCCCATCCGCCAGCGCCATCATTGGATTTTTTCCGGTGCTGTGCAGGAGATGCCCGCTTTTGAAGATGGTTCTCCAGCAGAAGTTTTTTCAGCTAGCGGAGAAAAATTGGGGATTGCCTTATTGAACAAAGGAAAATCCATTGTGGGCCAAATGATTGCTTTTGGCTCGGAATCTTTAGAAGAAGCTTTAAAAAGCCGGATTGCTGGGGCTGCGGCTCTTCGCCGCCGATTATTTGATCCGTCTTTTACCAATGCCTTTCGTTTGATCAATACGGAGGGTGATGGCCTTCCTGGTCTTATTGTCGATTCTTATAACGATATTTTAGTTTTGCAGATCTCTACGCCAGGCATGGAGAATCTCAAAGAGCAGATTCTTTCTTTGCTGATTGCTGAATGCAACCCTAAAGCTGTTTTTGAAAAATCGACCTCTGCTCTTCGAAAAAGAGAAGGGCTTTCCGATCAAAAAGGACATCTTTATGGTGAGCCGAATCCAAAGGTCACAATTTTAGAAAATGGGCTTTTTTTTGCTGTGCATCTTTTGGAAGGGCAAAAGACGGGTCTTTTTTTAGATCAGCGGGAAATGCGGGCTCAAATAGGACAAATCTCGTCTCAAAAAAAAGTACTCAACTGCTTTTCTTATACAGGCGGTTTTTCCATTGCAGCGTTAGCTGCAAATGCCTTGCATGTCGATAGCATCGACATCAGCGCCAAATGTGGCCCTGTTATCGATGAAAATTTAGAGCTCAATCAAATCTCTCTAGACAAACATCGTTTTATTGCCGGCGATGCCATTGACTTTGTGATCCAGCAGCCGCTGGATTATGATGTAGTGATTTTAGATCCTCCTGCCTTTGCTAAAAAGCGGCAAGATGTTCCTAAAGCGACGCACGCTTATAGAAAATTAAATCGAAAAACAATAGAAAAAATGGCGCCAGGCTCATTGCTGCTCACTTGCTCTTGTTCTTCGCAAATTGAGGAGGTTTTGTTCCAAAAAATATTGTTTCAGGCCTCTTTGGAAGCGAATCGTCAGGTGCGCATTCTTGGGCGTCATCGGCAAGCTGCCGATCATCCCATTTCTATTTATCACCCTGAAAGCTCCTATTTAAAATCTTTGCTTTTAGAAGTGCTTTAATTTTTCGCAAGAAATGAGGGGATTTCTTGCGATTTTTTCTTTGATTTTAGACGTAATCAAAAAATTTTCCTATAGATCAGCCATTTGATAGAGAGTTATTAGCTAATAATGGTTCCCTGGTGGGCATTTCATCTGCCGTTCTTCTAGAAGAAAATCCCTTAGACGCTTGTAAAGAATTTAACAAATAGGAGTTTTGAAGGACTCTATTGCGGTAGAGTTGAAAAGTAACAATAGCTTGATCTACCAACTCTGGGACTATTTTTCGAGCATTGATCGGTATATAGTCACTTTTTTTTGGACTAGCGAGGACCTCTTTCAACTGACTTGAAATTGTATTTAGCGAGTGGAGGATTGTTCCATTTCCATGACGTACCATTTGATCTCTATTACAATTTTCCCATGGGTGGCAGGTGTCTTCAAAAATCAATGTTTTAACACCCATTTCTAAAGCTTCACTCGTTGTCGCTCCTCCCGGCTTCATGAATTCTACTTCAGCAATTTTTAAATAATCGGCTACATCTTCTTGCGTTAGTAAAGGAAGAATTACAAAATGAATTTGAGGGTGATTTCTAGTTGTTTCTAAATAATTAATTATTTTTTGATACATTTCTACGTTTGTTCCGCATATCACTGCTATGTGCAACGGATGATCATAGATAATATCAGAATTTTCATTCAAATGTTCAACGATTTGCATCAAGCTTCCTACACCTTGTTTGCCCATCTGTAAAACAACTACTTGTGCGTCATGAGCTACATGAAAACGTTCTTTGATTTCATGTAAAACATTTGGATCTGTTTCCCTTTCAAAAGCAGGGCGGACAGGAAAACCCGAATATTCGATAACAGTTCTCGTACCGTTTTCAATCAATTCGTCAATTTCTTTCTCAGAATGGGTCAATTCCAATTGTTGAATGAGTTCAGATTTTAATTTACTGCTGGTAGGGCGTAATACTTCAGGATCTGTAGCAGGAATCCAGAGTTTGATGATCTCTGGATTTACTTTTGTGATCAGCGATACCAAGGCCCAGCTTAATTCATAATCGCAATGTACAAAGCGCAAAGGAGCCTCTAGAGCGCTTGATAGTTCCAAATCGCGATCTAGAAAATGGCATGTGCTGAGGATAAGATCTGGATTTAAAAGACGCACTCGGTCTTTTAAATCTTTCATAGAGGTATTCGGAAGAAAAGGGGTTAGTTTGGGTTTCATCTTCCATAATTGAGTAGCAAGTATTGGTTCTTGCTGTTGTTGATAAATTCGATCATAAATTTCTGAAGCCGATAATAAACCTGAAAGGCGGTAAAGAGGGTCTGAAAGTTTCTCTATATCTGCAAGATCAATGGTGGTAACTCTATATTTTTCAGGGAATCTTTCTAAAATACCTGCAAGACCGTCAGCAACGCTTTTATGTCCGCCTCCTCCTGTTGTCGTTATGATGACGATATTTTTTAGATCATTCGGATCTCTGTTTACAGGAAATTTGCAGGGCCGTTCTTCTGATTTGATTTGTTCAAAAAATGCATCAACTTCTCTAGGATGGTCAACAAATATTTGTTGAATTGGAGCTTCGATCTCTCCTTGATGTTGTTCATTAAAAGGAATTGCACCAATGAAGCGAACATGTTTAATCAACCAATTTTCTAAAGCTTTTCTTTGATCTGCATTTAGATAAGGTCGAAGGTGCTGTTCAAAACTTCCTGCAATGTTCATTGCCTTTTTAGGATCAGCGAGTTCCGTTTCGAGTCGATGTTGGAATTCTGATTCAAATACTCTTCTTGAAAACTGAACGTTATCATGAGAAATAAAATGATCATTATTTAATTGACCTCTGCACGATGTTAGAAAACTTTCTAAATCATTTATTATACTCATTGTTTTCTCGTTTTTCTATTTGTTGATGTTAAGTTATATCATTTAATCGCATTTTATTTGAATTAATAAATTAATTTGTTTGCGTTTTATTTGATTTTTTCTATAAAAATGATATAATTATTTAGAGAAATTGGGGTGATTGACGAATTAGATTGTGTAAGTTTTTTTAATATTATAATGATTTAAGCTAAGATTGAGAAAATATATAAGGAGACAGCGCAGATTTTTGCCCTTCACTCACGCATTGCCTTTGGCAATGATCATTTGCTCCAGCCATTGATTCACTATCGAAACAACTTCCTCTATGGATTCAGGGAGCTTGAGTGTGCCTTTTTTCGATTTGATTTTTTTACGCTAGGCACTCCAATTTTTTTCCATTTCATGGCGTCACGAAAATGATCGGTCTTTTCCTATTCTCCATCTCACTAACATGATGTTGGCTTATCCCAAGCTCATTTGCTAGCTCTTGCTGGGTTATTTTTGCTTTGTGACGACTGCCATGAAGCATTAGCCCAGCTTCTCCATATTTTCTCAGTTCGCCAATGGATGTCTTTATTATTTTTTAATGAAGTTTTGAGTGTAAAACATTTTTTTAACCTGAAATTATTTTTTTAAATAATTTTATTTAATTTAGAGTACTCTGAATTGTTGATAATAAAACTTAATAAATGTTACTATTTATATGCGATAATTTGATTTCATTTTAGTGTAAAAATGTTTTTGTTTGATTTAGTTATGTAAGTTTTTTGTTTAATTCGATTTTTTATTTATACAATATTTGGAAGGAAGTAGTAATGAGAGTGCGATATGGTTAATGGAGTGAAAAAACAAAACTTTGTTAAACCTGTTTTAGGGGACGACATGGTTGTGGCTTCAGGACAGAATCCTATAGATAAAAAAATTGAAACAGTAGCGTTTTCTTGCTTTGATTCTCTTTCGAACCTTTTATTCACATGCATTGATTTTATAAAAACGTCCTCTTCGAGATTGTATGAATGGTTGTTTAATATTAGAGCGCAAAATCAGCATGTGGAGATTGATTCGAGTTCCGCTGAACATCCGGCACAAGTTCAAGGAATATTTTTAAATACAAACGGCTTTGCTTTAAAGGACGATGGCCTTTCTTCCGCTCCTGAAACGAATGATCATGATGAAATAACAGTGCTTTCTCTTGAAACTAAGGCTGCGATCGTGATTCAAAAATATGTTCGAGGCTATTTAGCGAGGCGCTCTCATTTATCTACTCATTTTTATGCCAAATATCGTACTCAATGTGAAAAGGCCAGAACGGATTTGTCAATGCCTCAAGCGTCGGCTGGGCAAACAACAGTCTATTTACCGCAGGAAATGCCCGAAGTTGTTTTGAAACAATCAGGAAGGAAAGAAGCGATTGACCGCTTTCATCAAATGCAAGAGGTTCGATCCATTTTGCATTCGCAAAAAAGTTCCCATTTGGTCATCCCCCGAGCAAATCTTTGTGAAAAATTTCTTGTGGAAGAAAGACTTCCGATCGAGATAGGAAGCTATCGCAACATGGCGCTTTACCTTTCCGAACCACAAGCTTTCGATGAGGCTATCCGTGAATTAGTCAGGTTATTTTCAGTAGTATATCTCAGGGATTTAGTAAGTTTTCAGGGAAACCCTTTGGGGCATATTGAAGATGTAAACGATTTTGTTCGCTACGACAATTTACCTTTGTACATAGTAAAAGAAAATGGAAAAAGAAAGGGAATGGTCGGTCTTATCGATCTGGAGCATAAAGAAAATCGCCCACAAACTGAAGGTTTTTATGTTTTAGCAAGAATTTTTCCACTTCATGTTGATCTTATTAAAGAAGAAGCCTCTAAGCTGAATAGAAAGATAAATGATCAATCTCTAGAAATTTCTGCAGCAAAAGGAAAAAAATATTTACAAGTTGGATTTATAGATCACCTCAACTGGCTGAGACACCGAGGGATATCGACAGATAATTGTTTTCAGATAAGCCCACAAAGAGTGGAAGAGTTAACTACTGTTATCGAAAAAGAGTGGATAAAACTCAATGAAGGAACAAATAATATTTTCAAAAGAAGAGGTTACTTGGATTGTTACAAGCCTCAAGCGAATTTTTTCCTAGAAAATCCAGAGAATGTAGCGAGAGAAATTGCAGAGAGCTCTGTACTATTGATTCTTGACAATTTAAAATTCCAACTTGAAAAAAAACGGAAAAAAGCATTGGCGAAACTGGAAAATGATAACATAGCAGAAGCGGATTTAGTGGGACTTAGATCTCCTATCATAAATCGCAAGGAACTTCATAGCGGCATACACAAATTAATTCGTCATAACCCAAAAATAAAATTTGAAATCCCCGAGTGGTATGACCTCGACATGATAGCAGAACAGCTCGCTTATGTTGTTATGGAAAATCTCGCCAAAAATGGTGACATTTTCTTTTTTGATCCCGCCTATTATATTGGCGATAAGTGTTGGGTGCGTTATTAAGTAAACTGGAAAAATTCTAAAATCGGCCACAACTTTCGATCATATCTCGAATATCAGGGACATAAAGCTCTCTTTAGCATTAAAACTGGAGAAGTAATAGCAGGTAAGTTTCCCAAAAATCAATCAGCGATCGTAACTGCTTGGACGTTAATGCGTCAAAAAGAACTTATGGATAATTAGAAATCTTTGGTAGCTGGCCAAGAGGCTAAAAAAATTAATCCGCTGAGGTAATCATGCTATACACGGTTAAAAAAGTTGAATACATAGAAGGATACAAACTTAGGTTATATTTTAATAATAAAAAAACCAAAGTTATTGAAATGATTGCCCAGCTCACATCAATGCTGCCTAATAATGCCGGCAATGCTGTACGTTCACATTTTTTATCAGGGACTTTCTTTTGAGCAATGACCAATTTTGACTCCGTTGCAAAGAGTTCCACCAGATGAGAAATATGGTCTTGATTGGAAACTCCTCGGAGTCTTTTCCCATCGATTGCCAAAAGTTGATCGCGCATATTTCCGGATAATGCCCCGATCCATTCTGTCATCAACTCCTTAAAAGCCTCTGGCTTTACTCGTACAAAAAACCACCATATTGTGTCGTATGAAACAGGCCTGAAATTTAGCCCTAAAAGAGTATTTAACCACCCATTTTTTATCTCGGCAAAATGCGCTATGTCCGAGATCGTATTACAGCCCGATAAATAGCTACACAGGATTACCAAAATAATGTACCAGGCAGGATAAATAACTCTCTCACTCTTACGAGGGTCGGGGAATTGTGAAAAAAATACCCTTACATTTTCTTGTAATACCGAAATGTCTATGTTTTTTGTGAGGTCTTGATAGGCCGCGTCCGCAGTTTTTTTTTTGGCATGCATACTCCATTGATAAAATCGAGAATATAGATGCAAGAAAAAACATTTATGCGCCATAAAAAATCAACTAAACCGACAAGGCTTTCTTGTCAGAAAGCCCTGGGCTGGATGCACCTAGACTTCTGGTTAGGAAAAATTTAGCAATTTTTGTATGATTAAAGGCCTTAAAATTGCAAAGCTGGGGAGGAGTTATGAGAGCGTCAAATAAGAAAAAGCTATTCGCTGTTTATTTAGGCGGGCGGATGGGTGCAATATCGAATTACACGATGTGGTTTTTGTAGTAGGATCTTCGATCGAGGAGACTTATCCTTTATTGGCTAAAAAATGGTTTGGAAATTTACAGGGATTTCATATTGATTCCTATATTGAACTCCAGAATATTGATGGGTATCAAATTGAACTTAGTCAAGACCTTCCTAAAGAAAACTCTTTAAATAAACTATATTTCATCAACCTTGGTGCTTATAAACCCGGTGAGTTCACAGAATATCACCAAAGTGCATTTTACGTTGCGGATTCTTCCCCTGATGCTGTGAGAAGAGCTAAATCCGAATTGTGTCAGGGACTGCAAACTATTCATAAAGATGATGTTGTATTACTTGACCGGGTTAGTCATCCTGTTGATTTTGACGTGGATGATGTGCTAGAACTGCAAGAAGTTGATTCATACAATATTTTCTTGAGCCCTACAACATCTATCGAGCAGATGACACCAGTTTCAGCTTATATCAAATTAGACTCCCTTGTGGCAAAATAAAAGCTTATGTTTAAAAGAATGAATATTATCAGATGCTTTTCGAAAAAAAATGCGGAATGCCTTCAGATTATGGAAGAGCCAAGCAATTTTTCGAGTTCTTCTAGAGACATCTCAACGATTACGGAGATATCAGACAATGGCATATTAATGGAAAGAAGTTTATATGCTAATTTAGCTTTTTCTTCCGTTTTTCCTTTAGCGATTCCTTCGAGGATTCCTTCAGCTCTTCCCTTCGTGATTCCTTCAAGGATTCCTTTAGCAATCCCTTCTTCAAGATTCCCTTGAGCAAGAGTTTTTGCAGTGCTGATGGCATCCCAATATTTGTTATACCCTTCCAACTCCCCTTTTGTATAGGCTGCTTCTTCAGAAAGAGCGCAAGCTTCTCTAATTTCTGGAATGGCCAAAAACTCTTCGGGGACCATTTTTGTAGTTTCATTTAATTCTGAGAGGAAGCGAAGCCAAAGCACCTGTAAATATTTTTCAGTTTTATTGACCGGTTTGAACTTTGGCAGCTCTATAAAGAGGAACTCTAACCCTTCGATCTTTTTTACAGGATCTTTTATATTCACAATCTGATAGTGGTGATACCAAGAAGGGTCTTGGAATTCAAATTTATCAGCAATAATCCCTACCCCATAAACAGGATATAAAAGCTTATAAGAATCCCCTTTTTTTAATTGCTGCACATAAGCGCTTGCAGAATTAAACAACATGCGCTGCATAAAACCGCCAATCCAATCGGTTTGCATCTCTACAATAAAAATACGCCCCTGTTGGTCGATGCATTTTACATCTACAATCGTTCGCTTAAATTCAGGAATGGAAGGGATTTGCTCTCCGGACAAATAATTTAAAGAAACAATTTGCCCATCGTCAGGAAGGGGGAGGATTGCATTTAAAAAGCTCTTTAGCAAATGAGGGTGGTTGCCAAAGATTTTTTTAAAAACAACATCTGCTGTGGGAATTAAATATTTAGTCATAACAAAGGCGATTTTAACATAGCAATCCCTGGAAAGTCAATTTTATAAAACTGTCTTCCGCTATATTCAGAGGGATTTGTCATCATCGATATGCTCGAGCAATTTGAGCAGGGCTAACGCATCAAAATTCTAACTCGATCCACTTCACACATTTGACTGTTGAAGCCGCTGTGTGTTTTTTTAACAAATTGACGAATTTTTATTTTAAAAATCTCGTTTCAAGACTTTCGACTTAATCTGCTAGATTTTTCAAAATAACTTAATAAGCTCTGTGTAAGAGCATTGCGAACGAGATGGACAAATTTATATATTAAGTTATAAAATTGTCCATAAAGAGGCGATATGTTCAAAAGAACCTTAGAACGCAAGTTATTAGAGCTTAAAAAACAATTTCCTGTTTTAGCGTTGTTCGGGCCACGACAATCTGGGAAAACAACCTTGGCTCGTGCTCTTTTTCCAGCATATCGCTATATCAATCTAGAATCTTTTGAAGAACAGGAATTTGCATTTGAAGATCCGAAAGGATTTTTGAACAGATTTCAAGCGGAAGAAGGGGTTATTTTGGATGAAATTCAAAAAACGCCTAAACTTCTCTCCTATATCCAGATAGAAGTGGATAACAATCCACGCTTGGGGCGATTTCTCATTACCGGTTCTCAGAATATTTTGCTCAATCATCATGTAAGTCAAACCTTGGCAGGTCGAGTTGCCTTAATGACTTTATTACCTCTTTCCATTGAAGAACTCCGAGAATCGTCTCAATTGCCAAAAACTGCTCAAGAAGCAATTTTTCGAGGATTTTATCCTCGAATTTATCATGATGCAATCGATCCTGTTGTGTTTGCCGAAAGCTATATGCGAACTTACGTTGAAAGAGATGTACGTGACATCTTACGGATTACCTCGCTCTTAGAATTTCAAAAATTCATGCGTCTTTGTGCTGCTAGGATTGGTCAGCTTCTCGATCTTACCGACTTATCTAAGGATGCAGGGATTTCTCTTCCGACAGTCAAGTCTTGGTTATCTGTTTTAGAGGCTTCCTATATTATTTTTCTATTGCAACCACATCATACAAATTTCAATAAACGTTTAGTCAAAATGCCAAAATTGTATTTTTATGACACTTCCTTGGCTTGTAACCTCCTCAGGTTAACAAATGCGGATGACGTTTATGACCATTATTTGCGAGGAGGCTTATTTGAATCGATGATTTTATCGGATTTTTTAAAAAAGCGATACAATCAAGGTCTTCCTCCCAATGTGTATTTTTGGAGAGATAAACTGGGCAATGAAATCGATGGCTTGCTTGAAGAGGGAAGACAACTAACACCCATTGAAATAAAATCTTCCGCAACACTCCAGTCAGAAATGTTCGATGGCCTAGTAAAATGGTGTCATTTGGCTGAGGTTAATCCTGGATCAGGAACGTTAATCTACGCAGGAGAAGAGAGCCAAATTCGAAAGCAGGGGAATGCCCTTCCTTGGAGTCTTTTGTAATTACGTTTGACAATAAAAAAAGTATCTTTTAATAAATAGTTATTCTGTTTTTTTAATTTAATATTCAGTCTTCTAATAAATCTTCTTTAAGATGATCCACCTCGGTATCCATGCATATTCAAAACATGTTACAAGAGATCTCAACACTTATTTCAGAAAACCAAGATGCAGCCAAGAAAACGATCCAAAAAATTGTTGGTGAAGATGCTTGTAATGTAAAAGCCTGGTTTCAGCTAGGAGTTCTAGAATTGCATGAAAACCAGTTTGCTGAAGCGGAAATTTCTTTTGAAAAAGCGATTCAATTAGCTCCAGACTGGATGGAAATGCTTCTTGCAGCTGCCCATTTTTTTATGAAAAAACGAAAGTATAAAGCTGCGATCTATTTTTGCGAAAAGGCGCAGCAACTCGATAAAAACTCTCTCGATGTGCTGATGCATCTTGTTCATTGTTACAATAAAGAACAAAAATATACAGAAGGCAGACATTGGGCAAAAGAAGCTTTAAAAATAAATCCCTCTCTTATCGATTTTTGGGTTGAGCTTAGTTTTGCAGAGCTAGGGTTAAATTTGTTGCCAGAAGTTTTGGATTCTGTAGAACATGGCTTACAACTAAATCCAAACCAGGAAAATTTGCTTGTCAATGGAGCGATAGCGTGTGTCTATTTGGGAAAAAATCAAGAAGCGATGGAGCTTAATGAAAAAGCGCTATTTTTAAATCCCGCACATGAAAAAGCGCTGAACACGAAGGGGAAATTGCTCTATGATTTGGGAAAATATCAAGAGGCGATTGAAATTTTTCAAAAGATCATTGAGCATCATCCAAATCAAATAGAGATTATTTGGAATCTTGGCATCGCTTATCTTTTAGTTAGTGATTTACAAACAGGTTTTAGACTCTATGAGAGCCGTCTAGACATTCAACTATTTAGCCGAAAATATCGGCAAATTGATTCACTTTGGTGGCAAGGAGAACCGATTGAGGGAAAATCTTTGCTTGTCCGCTCGGAACAAGGATATGGAGATGTTATCCAATTTGCCAGATATCTTCCTTTATTAGCGCAATTAAACTGCAAAATCATCTTTGAAATTTTTTCTTCTTTGCACCCTCTTTTTGAGCATTTGGAACTCTCTCTTGTCAGTCCAGAAGAACCTGTTCCAAAACATGATCTGCAAATTAAGTTGATGAGCCTGCCCTTTCTTTTTAAAACAGATTTATCTTCAATGCCGCCTCCTATTTTTATCGCTCATACACGCCAGGTTGTGAAAAACCGAGTCGGACTTGTTTGGAAGGGGAGGCCGACTCATAAAAAAGATAAACAGCGCTCTTTGCCTCTCGAGGCTTTGATTCCTTTGCTGCAGATCCAAAAAATCCATTATGTCTCTTTACAGCAAAACATTACCCTGGAAGAAGAAAAATGGCTGCAATTTTATAATATAGATCAACCTTGTCTAGATACTTGGAGCGATACAGTTCGTGTCTTAGAAACTTGTGAACTGGTGGTGTGCGTAGATACAGCAATCGCTCATCTTGCAGGATCGATGGCTATTCCCACCTGGATTTTACTTCCCTTTGTGCCTGATTGGAGATGGTTATTAAATCGCAGCGATTCCCCGTGGTATTCTAGCGTAACACTTTTTCGGCAGTCTTCTTTAGATAACTGGGATGAACCTTTGGGAAAGATACAAAAAGCTCTCATGCAATCAAGGCAACGATGAAAAAAACATGTTAATTGGAAAACCTAATTTTGAACCTGCTCTTTTTATTACCACGTTTGAAGGCTACGGAGATCTTCTCTACCATACTCCTACGATCCGTATTCTTTCTAAAATCTACCCTCAATTAGATGTGTGGTGTAAAAGGCCTGAGCCTTTTTTCAATAATCCTCATATCAAAAATCTCACCATTTTTGAGAAAGAATTACCTTTTGTGCCAGATCAATACGGCTCGCGTGTATTTATGGTATCTGTCGATTCACTCGTTCAATTTCCTCATTGCAATATTCATACAGTAGATCTTGTCTCTATCAAAGCTTTGCGCTGTGTTTTACGCGATAGGGAAAAAACTCTCGAAGCGTACTGGACTGCAGAGGATTTACAACGTGTAAGAGAGCTTTTGGGGTCTCATCCTCTGGCTGATCAAAATAAAATCAAAGCAGGGCGATTTGTGGTTCTCTCTCCGACGATTACCTGGCCATCTAGAACGCTGCCTCTCTCTTTTTACCAAGGACTCATTGCCGAGATGCAAGCGCAAGAATATGGAGTGATTTTGGTCGGAAAAAACATTGTCTATACGCAAGGAGTGGATATCGATAAAACCCTCTATCCAGAACATCATTTTCCAGGTGTCATTTGTCTTTATAATCAGCTAACTTTTGCCGAACTATGCGCTCTTTATTCTATCGCTCCCATTGCGGTGAATACAGAAAATGGGAACAACCCTATTTCTTGTACCAATGACTTTTGTTGGAATCTGTATATCCCAACATTGACAGCTCCAGAATATAGGTTACCTTACAGGCAAGGCTCTCAACGATATAAAACCGCCATTGCAAGCAATAAAGAAGATTATTATCCCGCTTCCGTTTATGGCTATACTGGCGTGAATCTCTATACGCAAATGCCGATCCAGATTCCTACAATAGAGCAGACGATAAAAGTTTTTCGATCTATTATAGAAAGTTTACAAAAAGGAAAAAGTTTCCTCGAGTCACAATCCATCTAGAAAATTTTTCAAGGGAGGATTGATAATTTCCGGATGAGTTAGGTTGACAGCATGTGCACCGGGAGAAACTACTAACAAGCTAAAAAACAAGCATTTTAACGAAAAAATTTTAAGACATCTTCATAGAGAGATTACGGGGGCGATTGTATGTGTTCAGAATTTTTGACTGGAAAAGGTTGTTATCTTCAGCTATGTTATTTTAAAATTTTATCATGGTTCGAACGTTAGAACATGCTTTGACTATTTTCGCTAAAAAACTAGCAACAGAAATGACCAACCACAATGTATTCCAAGATAATTTACGAGGTAAAATATGGTTTATGAGCTAAAAATGTTTGCTATAAAACTTCTCTGCTTAGTACTAGCCACTCCAATCATGGGTTACGTGATAATGAGACTAGCTGAAAGTTTTGAAAAATCCTGGAAAACAAATAATCGGAGAAAAAAATGGATGGTATCATGCGGTATCTTCATGCTATTGGCCGTCATCAGCGGATGGCTTATTTAAAAATTACAAGCGTTTATATGGTGTGTTCCCTTCCATTGAACGGAGTGTGTCTGGATATTAGTGAATCATCGGAATCCAAAAAGCTTGTTAGTGAAATACTGCTTCAAGTTGATGCTCCAAATTCGGATGCTTTAGTAGAAAAGTTCGATAAACTTGAAGAAATCCTTAATGAATCATCAATCCCTCTGACTGAAGGCCGTAATTTCTTAAATTCATTTCTTAATGAGATTAATGCCAAATATGATTTGAATTTAACAATTCAGGATGCCTGCAAGCTCGTCAGGGAAAACCTACATACATTGCAGCTTTCCGAAGAATTTCAAAGAATAATTTTATCCACTATTGCATTATACGAGTCTGATTTAACGCCACCTACCAATAAAGAAGGATTTGAGAGTAGTGAAGCTGCTAACAAGGATCTCCTTAAGGCTCATATTTATTGGACATGGGAACAGAACTGGTTTGGACTAAATAAAAACCATAAAAATAAAATCCAGCACGCGGATAAACATACGTGCCATGCCAACCCATCAAATTTAATGGAAAAAGATCTTCCCAGTAATTGCTATATCGGTGGATGCGAAATGTTGGCTGGAGCTTTAATTTTCATATTGCCCATTCCTGGAGCTCAATGGCTTGGAGGTTTAATGGTTGGAGATGGGGTTCGAAGAGTTATCGATGGGGTGCAGCAACTTGGAGACGAACAAAGAAATGACCCTAATTACATCCCTCCCCCAAATCCTCCCGGGTTTAATTTCTAAAACATTCCAAAAAAGTGGCGCATAATATTTTTATGCGCCTGAATCCATTTTCCGTTATACGCAAATGCCGATCCAGATTCCTACAGAGAGCAGACGATAAAAATTTTTCAATCTGTTATAGAGAGCGTACAAAAAGGAAAAAATTTTATCGAGTCACAATCCATCTAGAAAATTTTTCAAGGAAGGATTGATAATTTCCGGATGAGTTAGGTTGACAGCATGTGCGCCGGGAGAAACCACAAATCCGCGGCAATTAGGTAACTTTAGGCTTAACTCTTTGCCCAAAACTTCTGGAATGGCGCTGTCGTCCATGCCATGAGTAATCAAAGCAGGGCAGGTAATATCTTGTAAAAGGTGGGTAATATCATCTCTGTCCAATAAATTATTCATTGCGTGAAAAATAGCTTCGCCAGAGATTTGCTTCCATTTAGGTAACCATTGATTCCAATAATCTTGCATACCAGATGTTTCATTGGATCCTAAAATTGCCGTTGCTAGTCCCTCTAATAAAGGGGGGATTGGTCCAAGCTGCTTCCATGTGTCTCTCATTTCACGGAAACCTGTTTTCAAATCTTCTGGATCAATGCCCGATTGTGTGCTCATGAGAACCAAGGCTTTGACACGTTGAGGAGAAGTTATGGCCGCTCGTAAAGCAGCATAGCCTCCTTGAGACATTCCTACTAAAATCGCTGACTCAATATCAAGAAAATCCATCAAGCCAAAGCAATCATTAACAGAGTCGTAAAGATTAAATGATTTTTCATCCCATTTTGTTTGCCCAAAACATCTTGCATCCCATCGGACACATCTATAGCGAGGGACTAATGCTGCAACTTGGGAATCAAAAAGAGATTGATCCATAAGGAACCCATGCATGAAAACAATGGTTGGGCCGTCTCCTGCAGAATCTTCAAAATAAATTTCCTGATTATTAATTTTAGCTAGTGGCATGTGAATTCTTTTTTGTTATTGGTTGAGGAGTTGTATACCGCTCATAATCCCAGAATCGCCTTTTGAGCGGAATTGAGCAGATTTGTAAGACAAGTCTGTATTGAAATGATTTTCTTGTTAACATGCGTCCATTGTATTCTTCGGTCTATGAAAATGTCAAAAAATATCAAAAATATTTTATGTGAAGAGAACCTTTGGTCGCCTAATTATTTGTATGAGGAAAGCTGTGGAAATGTATTTTTTGTTTAGTTTTTAAACAATCTAGGACAGGATGTTTATATTAAAATCACCCCATCTTCTCATCAGGATCAAGGGATTACTATGATCGGCTCATTAATACCCCATACAAATCCTGAAAAAGAACATGTCTTTTTGTGCCGACTTTGCGAAAAGGGATTCTTTTTTCTTCTAAACTGAAGAATATCCCTTTGTTCTGTGTAACATTAAATAACAGTTAAAAACAATTCACAGCTGCTCGGCTGTGCCGTGGCCATAGAGTGCAGCTTCTTTCAACTATTTATTTCAATTAAAAGATAGGTTAATTTTTAGAATTTGTGTTGAAAAAACGTTCGTTTTTAAGGCACGTTTGTCAAGATATAAATCCGCGGAATGCGCTCATTAAAAAGAGATAAAATCTCGTGAGGCACTGTATTGCAAAGCTGAGAAATTTCTTGAAGCGTGATTTCTTGATCTCCTTGCCGGCCAATTAAAACAACCTCGTCACCAACATACGCATCGTCTTTTCCCACATTGATCATGAATTGGTCCATGCAAACATTTCCTACAATCGGATATTTTTTACCGCGAAGGAGAACTGATCCCACGTTTGATAAAGAGCGGCGGTATCCATCTCCATAGCCAATAGGCACTGTAGCGATTCGGGTTTGCTCATCTGTAATAAAAGTATGCCCATAGCTAATCCCTTCATTTTTTCCGACTACCTTCGTATAAGAAATTTTTGCTTTCAGCGTAAAACAAGGAGCCACTTGACGAAGTGAAGGCGGAGCCTGATCATCAGCATATCCAAAGGCTAAAATACCAGGGCGAACCATGTCTAAATGAGACTCAGGAAAGTAAGTAACGCCACCTGAATTGGCCAAATGACAAATCACAGAAGAGTCCTTCAAACCTAACTGGCTGTAAAGCCCAAAAAAACGCTCTATTTGTTTAAGGGCAATAGGATCTTGAGGAGAATTTGCAGAAGCAAAATGAGAATAAACACCTACTACATCAAAATAACGACTTTCTTTCATCTGCTGAAATAGCCCCAAGGCAGTAGAAGGACGAACTCCTGTTCTTTGCATGCCTGTGTCGACCTCAATGTGAATTTTACATCGCTTTCCAAGCTTTTGGCAAACGGCCGCCACAAGATTTGCTTTCCATTGCGAGGCGATGGTAATTTCTACATCCAGATCAATCAATTGTTCGATCTGATCTTCATGAATCGCTCCAAAGACAAGGATCGGTTGTTCGATCTTAGCTTCTCTCAGCCAAAAAGCCTCTTGTAAACAAGAAACCGCCAGCACATCGACTCCCGCTTCTATCGCAGCTTTTGCTATAGGAACTAATCCATGGCCGTAAGCATTTGCTTTCGCAGGCAAACAAAGTTTCGTTTTCCCAATATGAGCTCGGATGATCTGAATGTTTGTTTGAAATTGCTTTAAATTGATTTCAATCCTAGCAGGATGGGAATAAAGAGGTGTTGTCATACATACTTATTTGTTGTTGGGACGTTGTCCCAAACCCTACCAAAGGACTTTCGTCCTTTGGAATCCTATTTTTTCTTTGTATTCAAAATGAATAAAAAAAGAAAAGGTTTCCAAAGGACGAAAGTCCTTTGGTAGGGTTTGGGACAACGTCCCATAAATTACCTTAATTTTCCGGACCAGCCTAATTTAGAGCGTAGAGTCGAAAAATATTCATTTTTCTGAAGATTTACGAGTTTAAACTTTCGCTTTGAGCATTTGACAGAAAACGTTTCGTTTGTCTTCATAGTGATTGCTTCTAAACCATCGGCGCGGACTTCGATAGGATCGTAATCGCTTAAGTATTGGATAGTGATCTCATGGCCGGCAGTCAAGACGATGGGACGGTTTGAGATAGTGTGTGGGCAAATGGGAGTGATCACTAAGGCGTCGAGAGTGGGACTGAGGATAGGGCCGCCAGCTGCTAGAGAATAGGCTGTCGAGCCGTTGGGAGTGGCGATGATGATCCCATCTGCTACAAATGTGTTCACATAAACCCCATCGACTTGGATGGCCAGCTCAATGAGACTGTAGTTTTTGGCTCGATGCAAGACAATTTCATTGACCGCGTAAAGTAGGGGAGTTTTGGATGTGCATCCTTCTAGAATGAGGCGTTCATCAATGGTGTAAGCGCCCTTGATTAGATTGGAAAGACTTGGGTAGATATCTGCGATAGGAATGTCCGCCATGAAGCCCAGATGACCTAAATTGATGCCAAGAATAGGGGCATCCAAATGGCCATAGCGATTTGATAGACGCAAAATAGTCCCATCGCCCCCCATGGAAATCAGAAATTTGATCTGTTTTTGGTCGATGGAGGAAATGGGCTTCGCTCCAATTTGCTTAGCCTTTTCATCTTCCGCTACGACGGTGATTCCATGCTCTTGTAAAAAGGCACGGATATCGTTCGCAATTTCAAAAGAGTGCTTTTTCCGCTCGTTAGGGAATAATGCGATGATCATAATTTTCCTGCCAAACCTAAGCCTCTTGTGGACTTAGCATCTAAGTTTAATTCTCTCATAAGTGATTGATTATTGCCAAATCCTTGTCAATGTAGTTAAGGAAAAAAATGGGGATACAGTAGTTTATTCTTTATAAACCAATTTTTCTAAAGAAGATAGTTTTCAGTAGAAGGGACTTGAGCTATTTTCTTAAAACTTATCCAATAATATCTATTGTGGATAGGTTGAAGTTGCCAGCATTCTCGAACAGGTTAATAAATACTTTGGTTTTCATGCGTTGACGAAATGCCATGAGACTCTGGCATCTCGGTTGCCGTTGATAATGGCTCTAGCGAGGATTGGATAAGAATGATCATTTTCTCGCGCCGGGTTTGTCAAATCAAGTCTCTGTTTGATTCGAATTTCTCTAGATTCCGAATTCACGGAAATATGCGTCTTAGAAAGGGCTGGCTGATCGATTGTGAGGTTGATCTGATTTCCATTGAGTTGTTTCGCAGGATCTTTCAGGATTCTCGTCGCGACTCCTCGATGAAGAAGGGCAAAAATTTCTAGATCGTGGCCGAGAATTTCGAAAAGCCTTTCGTATTGGACGATTTTCTCTCCATCGACTTGGAGATCGATATAGGGCAAATCTTGTCTGATTTGGCTCTCGATTTTTGCTAAATTCCAATCGTTGCCATTTTTATAGGCTCGATGAATGTCCTCTTTAAAATTCGCATCGATGCAGATTCTTCGTTCTTCGATGGATTTTAAGTGGTTGATTGTCTCGAAGAAATTGCTGGAGCTCATCATTTGAGCAGGCCCCGTCTCTTCTTTTGGAACTGCTTGTTCAAGAATTTGGAATCCCGATGCTGGTACAGCTTCTCGAATTTTTTGCTTTTGCATTGGGTCGAGTGTTGCAAAATGCTCCAAAACATGCAGCGCGAGTTTAAGCCTCTCCTCAATGATGTTTTCGTTCTTGATGATGAATGGGCCAAGCGCGGAGAAGAAGAGTTCGCGCAACCTCTCTGGGTCGTTGTCGAGACTCAATTTAAGAAGGTTTTTAGCCATATCGACAAGCGTACTTGCAAGGCCGCGGTCTTTATTATCTTTGCAGGCAGAGACAATGAAATCGATTTTGAGTTCGGTTTTCATATAGTCTTTGAGCTCCGAATAGAAAAGCATTATAAATGCTTTTTTCTTTTCAATTGAAGCTAGCTCCTGACGATTGAAATAAAGGTCGTGGACTTGATCGAGAATCTCTTTTATTTTTGGTGAAAGCAGATCCTTCTCTAAAAGAGCGTGAGGAAGTCCGAATCCTTTTTCTTGGAAGCAAAGAGATTGATGGAGATCCTTTTTGAGCTCCTCTGCGTTCGCTTTTTCGAGATAGGCTCCACTCCAAAGAGGTCCGTCGAGAGGCAGCGCGAGGAAGTGGAAGTTCGAATGCAATTTTTCCAAATTGCGAAGTGCGTTGCTGCGGGCAATTTCTCCATGGACCGCATGGCTTCCTCTCTCATCGTATTCTTGGTGGTTGACATAAAGCGTTTGTTTTTCCGGATGGGCTGTTAGATGCGCTTCATATTCAGGGATTACCAAAGCAGTTTCATTGTCCCAAACATAATCACCGATAAGAGGTATCTGTCGTAAAAGATTGATTCCTTCTCTCATAACGAGGCCGAAAAGACTTGGATCGCATGTAGGCGTCCCGTGGCGCAAGACGGTGATTTCTTTACCATCCACAGTTTTTTGAATCGAGTGAACCCAAGGTGTATTTGAATCGCCAGTTGGGTCAAATCCCCAGCCAACCGTTCCTTGTAATTTTTTATATTCTTTAGCAGTCTTTCTCTGCATGTATCTCCAAGGCGCTGTTCGAAGCCTTCGGTTTGCAATTCGAATTTCTTCCGCAATCGTTGCGGATGTGAACTGGTTTGGCAATTGATAAACATCAACAGCAGTTTGTCTTGCATTAAGAGCTTTACTGATAAAATCTTCCAGGAAAGGATAGAGATAAACGCCGGTAAATTTACTGTGGCAAAGTTCGAGGATCACTTTTCTCGCATCCGCGATGACCGGCTCAACTTCTCCTTCCGGCATGTTTTGTAAAGTGTTTCTCAAGTGCTCGATGATGAATGCGTAGAGGATCCTGATATCTCCATCGGTTTCAATCTGATTCAAAGCGTTCAGAGTGTGATATGCATAGAAAACAAAGTCGCGCCTATCTTCTGTAACGAGCCCGCCAAGAGTAGGCAAAAGAGAGCTTTTCCATTCAGGAAAGGTTTTGTTCACATGCTCTTTTGTCGCATAGAGTGAATAAATATATTTTTTCCCTTTTTCAGGATTACCTGAATCTAAAAAGCAGCCTTGGAGATTTGTCCAGAGAGCCCCTATTGCAGTCTGTTCATATTCTGCAATTCCATTTCCCATGGATTGTGGGATAAAGAAGGAATCATCGATACGGATTTTATCAGTGGGCAACGGAAGAGGTTGTTTTGTTGGTAATGTAATTTGGTTTATCGGGGTGGGGAAATCGGGGGTTATAGGCAGATGGGGTTCGGTCAATTTATTGGGATGGGAATGAAAATCTTCCCAATTTACAGCGGGATCCAAGCGGTGAAGAGCAAGATGGGCGGAATCAGAAATTTTGTCGATTTGTGACCGCCGGTTGGCTTCTGAATCTGATTGAACGTCAATGAGTGAGGATGTAGTTGGAAGAGAAGAAAGCAAAGGGCTTGCCGGCGGAGTTAAAACTGGAGGCTCGTCGATCATTAAATCAGATTGAACGTCAATCAGTGGAGTTATAACCGGAGAAGTTGGGGGAGAAGGAGAGAAAGAGCTTGCTGGCAGCGCTAAAACTGGGGGCTCGTCGGTCTTTAAATCTGATTGAATGTCAATCAGTGGAGTTATAATCGGTGAAGTTGGAAGAGGGGTGGGAAGTCGTTTTATAGGAGGCGGAGTTGGAATTGAGTCGGCGGGCAGAGTTTTCAGATTAGGGTACAAACAATGATAAATCCCTGAGACTATGAACCGGAGGCTACAGATTGCATCGGCTACAAGAAATACAATGGGAAAAAGATACAAACATTGGAAGAAAATCTTAGCGAGCTTTTCAATTTTGGAAAGAGTCGGATCATCCAATGACTTTTTCAAGCCCGGGCAGACCCAAGTTGTGCAAGGAAATAGTTCGGAAATAAGAATTTGACTGATAGGTTTTATCATCGCCAAAAGGGATAAAATTGTTTAAAAAATTGCTTTTTCTTCTTGTTTCGAGACGGCGTGTTGGTCGCTGTATTCTTGTAAAATGCGCGCTGCGATTGATGCTGCATCTAAGCCCAGCTCTTTCATAAGAGAAGCATTGCTACCGAATTGCACCCAAATATCAGGAACTCCAAAATTTAAAAGATCGATGTGTTTCAGCTGATTTCTAACTACAAAATCATTGATGATCATTCCCATTCCTCCCTGTAAAGAATGCTCTTCGATGGTCGCAACAAAGGAATAGAGCGGCAATAATTCTTGAAGCAAATCGGCATCGAGAGGTTTGATGAATACAGGATCGAGAATAGCAGCTTCGATTCCTTTGGTTCGTAAAATCTCGCGCACCTCAAGCGCTGTAGAACAAGTATGGCCGAGCGCAATTAGAAGAATATCTTTTCCAGACGCGATGAGTTCAGCGCGGCCTAGTTCTCGCAGCGCTAGAGGATGGTCAGATTCTTCCGTTTCTAAATTTGGATAGCGGATGGCGGATGGCCGCCCCCAAGAAGGGCTGCTTGCTAACAGCTCTTTTAACACTTGCCCATTTCGAGGTTGTGCAATGATCATATTAGGCATCGCATTCAAAAAACTAATATCGTAAATCCCATGATGAGTACTCCCGTCCGGACCTGAAATAAAGGAACGATCTAGACAAAATACAACAGGCAGCTCTTGCATACACACATCTTGAAATAAATTATCCAAGGCACGCTGCAAAAACGTAGCATAAATACAAGCAAACACTTTTAGCTTTTTGCCGTGAGCGATTCCACCGGCATAGGTCACGGCATGTCCTTCAGCCATTCCTACATCAATGCATCTTTCTGGATGTTTTTGCATAAAATCATCAAGACAAGATCCTGCCGACATAGCCGGAGTAACACAGACAATGGAAGGGTCTTTGTCAGCCATTTCAAGTAAAAAACGTCCAAAAATTTTAGGGAAAGTAGGTTTGGAGGCAGGGGATGGAAGAAATTTACCGCTGCATAAATCAAAAGGTTTTGCTCCATGATAGGAAGTTGGATTGGCGATAGCTACCGGCATGCCTTTTCCTTTGACTGTCAGTACATGTAGCAAGACGGGGCGCGGAGAATTTTTTAAAGCTTCCAGCGTATCTAACAGGTGCTTTATATTATGCCCGTCAATGGGCCCTACATAAGAGAGCCCAAATTCTTCGAAAAAAGTCGCTGGACTGACCAGATTTTTTAGCGATTCTGTAATTTTCTGTCCCAATTTACCTAGTTTTGGTCCCATGATTTGTTGGATTTCTCCATAGAGGCGATTGGAAGTGGGATTGCTTAGAAGTCGGCTAAGTATGTTTTTGATATTGCCGACGTTTTGAGAGATAGACATCGCATTGTCATTTAAAATGGCAATAAAATTTTTTAGATGTTTAGGAACGTTATTTAGCGCTTCAAGAGTTAAGCCGCATGTGAGCGTGGCGTCGCCTAAAATAGGAAGTACGTAATTGTTGTTCCCTTGGATATCCCTAGCTTTGGCCACTCCTAAGGCAAGAGAAAAAGCGGTACCTGCATGTCCCGCAAAAAAATGGTCATGCTCTGATTCTTTTGGATGAGAAAATCCGCAAAGACCTTTGTATTGCCTGAGCTTGGGAAACAACTGATTGCGGCCTGTCAACAATTTATGAGGGTAGGTTTGATGGCTGACATCAAAAATAAATTTATCTTCAGGAGACTGAAACGTTTTATGTAAAGCAATCGTTAGTTCTACAATCCCTAAATTTGAGGAAAGATGCCCGCCGCTGACAGACAAGACCTCTAAAATTCTCTGACGAATCTCAATTGCGAGCTCTTCCAACTCCAGAACCGAAAGATGCCGTATGTCAGCAGGGTTTTCAATAGAAGAAAGATGCTTTGTCAAAATGGCAGCTCGTCCATTTGGTTAAATAAATTCGATTGGGGCGGAGAAAACCCTTCCGACCGAGATGTTTGCTCTCTGGTAACGGGACGGGAAGCCGGAGGTGCTGCATAGACGGCAGCCGCTGGCGCTGGTTGAAACGCAGGGCGGGCTTGTGCAAATCCCGGTTCTGAAGTTCTGGTATAGGTTTCCAGACGAGGGCTTTGTTCTGCATCAAGAACCACTTCACCGCTACGGCTTTTAATGAGCATTTCAATTTTTTGCTCAGCGCTGTTCAGTTTTCCAGTACACGTCCGAATCAATTTTTCAGCTTCTTCAAATAATTTTAAAGAGTCTTCCAGAGGGGTTTTCCCTGCATTCATCGTTTCGAGGATTTGTTCCAGCCGTTCAAAGGCTTTTTCAAAAGACATCGGGTCATTGGTCATGCAGTAATACCTCATTAGCTGTTGCTGTTATATGTCCATCATGCAAGCGGACGCGAAAAGGCTTGCCGGGGCAAAAGTCATTTGCTGAAAGGATAATCGAATTTTCCTTTTCCGCAAAGAGAATGGCGTACCCTTTTTGTAAAAGATTGTTTGGGTTTAAAGAGCGAAGATGCTCGGAAGAGCGAATGAGTCTTTCTTTTTTTTGAAAAAGTAATTGTTGAAATAATCTTTCCATCATCTCTTGCCAAGAAACGGGATCGAAACTCTGCTTTTTTAAAGCAATTTGGTTTTTAAGAGAGGATGCGATTTGCTCTCTTAAAAGAAACAACCGTTCTTTCATCTGCAAAATACGGTTGGACGGTTGAGAAAATTCCAGCTGCTTGACAAACGATTGGAGCGTTGTCTTATGCTGTAATAATTTTTGCTGCATCTGGCTGTCCAAATCGAGTCTCATTCCATCTACTTGCTGGATAGGCTGGGCCAATACAGCGTAGGGAGAGCTGAAAAAAGGATGCTTTTTTAAAGCTTCCAGTTTCTCTTTAATCTGGGTGATTTGATGCAGTACTTTTTGACGGCAAACGCTTTCTGCTTGACGTAAATGGTTTAAAATATTTCCTTTTTCAGCAATGGCCATCTCTGCTGCTGCTGAAGGAGTGGGGGCCCGTACGTCTGCTACCCAATCGGCAATTGTAAAATCTGTTTCATGGCCTACTGCAGAAATAATCGGAATCTGGGATTGAAAAATGGCGTGAGCTACGATCTCTTCATTAAAAGCCCAAAGATCTTCAATGCTGCCTCCGCCGCGCCCAACTATGAGCACGTCTGCCAACCTATGTTGATTAAAATCAGCAATCGCTTGAGCAATTTCGGCTGCAGCTCCATCGCCTTGTACTTTTACGGGATTTAAAATTACATGAAATCCCGCAAACCTTCTCGTTAAAATCTGCAAAATATCCTGGATTACAGCGCCTGTTGGGCTCGTGATGACGCCGATGCGTTTTGGGATGAGGGGAAGCTTCTTTTTTTTGCTCGATTCAAATAAGCCTTGCGCTTGCAGCTTTTCTTTAAGTTGATGAAGCTTTAGAAGAAGCTCGCCTACTCCCATGTATTGCAGTTCTCGGATGACTAATTGATAGCTTCCTCTTGGCGCGTAAAGGCTTAGCTCTCCCTTGGCGATGATTTGATCGCCATCTTTCGGCATTTTAGAAAGCTGGGAAGCATGGCCTTTAAAAAATACAGCAGAGACTTGAGAAGACCCGTCTTTTAGGTTGAAATAGAGATGGCCGGAGGTCTGCAATTTAAAATTACTAATTTCCCCTTGTACGGAAATCCCCCGAAAAGAGGGTTCTAAGACAGATTTGATCGCAAAAGTAAGTTCAGTAACTGTAAAAATTTTCATAAAATAAGCCGTGCAGACACCCTTTAGTTTGCCTAAGAAAAAAAGAAAAATCTAGTCGAAATTTTTAAAGTTTCTCTTTTCCGTAATTTTTTTAAGAAATGTGTAAAAAAGATTTTATTAAATGCGGCCCTGTGACACATTTTTGAGAATTTTTTATGAATATTATAAAAGGAGCCTTGAACGATTATGTTTTCTGGTAATGTTCTTCAGGTCATTTCAGGAGGATATTTGGGATCATCTTATCCAGAGACGCCCAAAGTTACTGATCAGGTTTCCGAACCTATCGTAAGGCGAATGTCTGATGCAGTCACTCCTTACCTTGGGCCATCTTCAAATCCCTCTTCGCAAAAATCTATACCCTTAAGCGGGAGGGTATTTGAAAATTACGACCCCTCTTCTGAAGGAGAAATCTTTCCTTCTCAGGAACCTTATCCAATTTTCACACCAATAGAGATTGATGAACAAGGCAATACCCAACTGCATACTGCTATAAAGGAAAAAGCGGGATGCAATGAAGAGGGATATTTAAAGAAAATTGAAACAATCATCAGAATGGGAGTAGATCCGAATATCCAAAATAAAGAAGGAGATACGGCCTTACATTTCATTCAGTATTTAAAAGGGAGGTATAATTATAAATTTACGAAAGAGATAGTTTTGGTTTTGCTGAAAAATGGAGCTCGTGTAGACATTTCTAATAAAAATGGAGAAACGGTTCTTCATGTGATTTGCAATAAATTTAGGCCAGATGCAGAGTTAGTTGAAGAAATTTTGTGTGCTGGAGCAGATCCCAATGCTGTAGACGCGCAAGGGTATACTCCTTTTCACACAGTAGTGATGTTCAGCTCTTGGGCTTATTTGGAATTAGTGGGCAAGGTTTTAATAAAATATGGCGCTCAGGTGGATTTTTCGACTCCAGCGGGAGATACAGCATTGCATCTCACGATGAGAAATAAACAAAAAACAAGGGCTGATATTATCTTTCTTCTGGAGAATGGAGCGAATCCAGATGCTCAAAATAAGGTAGGGGATACTCCTTTGCATTGTATTTCATCTTCGGATTTCAATTCCGATATAAATCCAATGCAGGGACTCGATGGTCCAATCGATCTAGTTTATGGTTGTATTGTTGGTGTTCTTGTAAAAAAAATGCTGCATGTAAATGCTTTAAATCAAAAAAAGGAAACAGCCTTTCATAAAATCGCTTCTGCAAACGTAGGTCTGCTAGCGATTAAGGAAATATTGCAGGCGGGTGCTGATCCGAACCTTCCGAACGATCAAGGCTATACCCCTTTACATGTAATAGCTATGACTTGCTCTTTTTTTTCAGATCTCGCTGATCACACAATTTTTGGTTTATTGGTGCATTTACTGCTGAAAAGGGGGATTGAAGTAAATAGGTTGACTCCAACAGGAGATACAGCTCTTCATTTGGCGATTCAAGCTCAAAAAAGCACCCAGTTGATTCGATTTATCATAGCTCTGGGAGCAGATATTAATATGACAAATGCCAAAGGGTACACCTCACTTCAATTATTTGTGGTTTTGCATTCTTCATACTGGAGTATCAATGGAAAAAGCCTTGCAAAACACATGATTACACAAGGAGCTAAGATAGATTGCCCAACTCCGACGGGAGATATGCTTCTTCACCTTGTTGCTGCAGGAGATGGAAGAGAAGACACGCTTGCTTGGCTTTTGGAGTTAGGGGCAGATCCTACTGTTAAAAATAAAGAAGGCTATGCGCCCCTTCATCAATTGGCTCTCTCGAGAAATTTTCTTGACTGGTCACAGCTATGTCGCAAAAGCGTTAAGCTGTTGACTCTCTCTGGAGCCATCATAAATGATCCAACACCAACAGGAGATACACCGTTGCATCTTGCCGTTCGATCCAAGGGAAATTATGAAGCGATTGAATGTCTTGTCAATCACAAAGCTAGCCCAAATGCTCAAAATAAAGAGGGAGATACTCCTCTCCACATTATCTCTGGATTGATAACCTATCAGGCCTATTATTGCCAAAAAGTTGTTGAGCTTTTCTTTAAAAATGGAGCAAATGTACAGCTCGTCAATCAGAAAAAAGAGACACCTCTTCATAGAGCAATTAGCAGCAGGAAAGATTCTTCATTTATTGCAGAACTTTTGAAAGCGGGAGCTGATCCCAACGCTTTAGATGCGCATGGCAGTACTCCTTTGCATTTATTGGCATTGCCGGATCCCGAAGTATCCCAATCTCCTTTTGATGAGGTCATTGCTAACATGCTGATTCAGCGAGGCGCCTATGTGAATTTTTTAACTCCAGCGGGTGATTCTGCTCTTTATCTTGCCATTCGAGCTAGAGGCGAGATCGGTCTTATCTGTTTTTTACTTCAACGATATGCTGCTGTGAATATACAAAACAAAGACGGAGACACCGCTCTTCATTTATTAAGCGAGTTAAGTGGATGGGATGATTATCAAGAAATTGTTGCTGGTCTTTTATTCCAATGCGGCGCAAGTCTAGATATTTTTAACCATAAAAATGAAACAGCAATTCGAAAGATTCGTGAGAAAAAAGCCAAGATTGCGGCGCTTCAAAAGCAGCTTGCAGTTGAAGAGAGCCCTGTTCTTTAAAAAGACAGAAGTCTATGGCTCTAAAAAATTTGGATGTTTCATTGGAAAATACCCATGATAAATGATCAGATACATTAGAGGGAAATTATGACGGAACATATTGAAGCGGGAAAATTCAAAGCTCAATGTTTAAAATTAATAGATAAAGTTCATAAAACTAAGAGAAATAAGCCCGTTGCGTAACTCGTTCCTATCGAAGAAGAGATAAAGTTCTGTTTGGGAAAATGGAAGGAACAATCCATATAATTGGAGAGATTATGGCTCCGATTGATGAGGTCTAGAATACCATACGTTAAAGAAATTAAACAACATAAATTATTATTGCGGCATATATCTCCAGATATGTAAAGTTAACCATTTTTTAACATTCGAGGAGATTTTTATGGATTTACAAGTATCACCTTTTGAATCACTCTAGACCTTTCTTAAATGCTATTCAAGCTACCCCTCCCAAGATAAGAGCTGGTCACCAGAAGAAAGAACAAAAAATATACGAGAACCAAATGTTAATTTATTGGCTGCTGAATTAGTCGAAGTAGTCCAAGGCATTTTGAAAAATCCTTGACGATAAGCATGCCTTATACCGCTCGTGATTCAAGAATCGGATTTGGAGGGAATTGAATCATGAACGGTACAAGTTCTTAATGTATTTCTTAAAATATTGAAATTATTTTCTATGATATGTCTTGCTTCAGCAGGAAGATTCGCTTTTAGAAGCAATTTTTCATAAAGGGCTTTTGCTTCATCGATTTCTCCAATAAAATGAGCAGCGCAAGCATATTTCAGCAGGAGGGAATAATCATGAATTTCTCTTACTACATAAAATAAAGTGGACGGAGGGGGGAGCGTTAACGCAAATTTTGCGATGATATAAGAAAGAAGGTGGTTGTATTTTTTTTGATAGTAGGCCGACAGATGATCCAAAGGCTCTATTCTCGTAGGATCGAATTGAAACGCCTTGGAATAACTTTCTACTATCAACTTTTCATCCATGCGAAGATCTTCTTGGAGGCATCCTATGGAAAAAAGAGACCAAAATACCTCATCCCGAAATCCTCCCATCTCCGCTCTCATCTGATAATATTTTAAAGAAAGCTCCATTTCTCCAGCGGTGCCATAGCTTTGTGCCAGAAAAAAGACGTAACGTGCATTGGTAGGATCTTCGGCCAACGCTTTTTCTAAAATTTCCGCATCTTTTTTGTAGCGCTCAGGATCTCTTGCTCGATGGCCGTCTCTGGGCAGTCCATAATTTGTCACCCCTTGCAATAATTCGCCTTTCATATCTTCTAAAGGGACAAGTTCTTCATGCAACACGCCTTTCCATCTCCATCCTGGTTCATTTTTAATGAGAAGAATCCGATGCAAATCGACATTTTGATCGCGTGTCAACACAGCATAGAAATTGCAATGGAGTCCGTTTTTATTAAAATCTTTGGAAAAAACCCACTCTTCGTCTGCATCAATAAATAAAATGTAGTCTGATTTTTCTTGGCAAAAACCCAATGCTTCATTCCGATTGTATTCAAAATTGACCCATGGCCTCTCATAAAATTCTCCAGGAATATCTTTTAGAAAATCTTGAATGATCGCTTGCGTCCCATCCGTCGATCCTGTGTCGACGATGATCCAATAATCGATTTTATGTTTAATCGAAGCGAGAGCCCTTTTAATAACCACGCTTTCGTTTTTTACAATCATATTTAGGCATATTTTTTTATCTTTCATTTGTAAACCGATTTTATTGCTATTGTTTTTATACTAAATAAAATTAAATATTTTACAATAGTCGGTTTTTTTTATTCGATTACGAGCGATATAAATGGAATAAAATCAAAAAAGGTTTCCAAAGGACTAGCCCTTTGATGGGTTACTAGGGCGAAGCCCTAAAAAACAGACTTTCAACTGGAGCTAATATATAACAACTCCCTTTTGAAATAGCTTGCTATGAGGAAGGTTCGTATAGTATACTTTTGATAAATAATTGGGTGAGGCATGTCCAAAGATTTGTATGTTGTTGGCAATTGGAAAATGTATAAAACAGCTCGCGAGGCGGCGGATTATCTCGTAGAGTTAGATCCCAAGCTGCAAGGTTGCAGTGCGAAAATTTACTTAGCTGTCCCTTTTACTTCTATTGCATCAGCTGCCCGCTTTGCCAAAAACACCAAGATCGTGGTTGGAGCTCAGAATATGAATGAGGCCCGCGAGGGGGCGTTTACTGGGGAAATTGCCGCTTTGATGCTGAAAGAAGCTGGTGCTGAATTTGTGATTTTAGGCCATTCTGAGAGGCGCAAGTTTTTTGGAGAGACCAATGAGATGATCCATAAAAAAACGGTTCGGGCTTTGCAAGATGACCTGCAGCCGATTGTCTGCGTAGGCGAAGATTTAAAAGAGCGAGAATCTCGCAAGACAGAGGCTGTGCTGAAAGAGCAAATCCAACAATGCCTTCATGGCATTCCCAAAGAAGATGCTGAAAAAATAATTTTGGCCTATGAACCTGTTTGGGCCATTGGAACTGGAAAGAGTGCAACTCCTGCGATGGCACAAAAGGCTCATGCTTTTTGTCGAACTTGTCTTCAAGAATTATTTGGCGAGGAAGTGGCTGCTCGAATTCCGATTTTGTATGGTGGATCGGTCAAGCCTGATACTGCGGCTAAATTAGCCGAACAAAAAGATATCGACGGTGTTTTAGTAGGCGGAGCCTCGCTCGATCCCAATATATTTGCCGCAATAGCTTTGAATTGTGAGAAGGTAAAATGACTATTCTTTTTTATATTTTTTTATTTTTGTTTCTTTTTGTCTGTTCGATCCTTTGTTTTTCGATCCTCATCCAAGAATCTAAGAGTTTAGGTTTGGGGGCTTCATTTGGCGGAGATTCGGGAGATTCTGTTTTTGGCACTTCCACTGCGGAAGTATTAAAGAAGTTTACTGCGTATGTGGCTGCTATTTTTTTAATTGGCTGCCTTTGCCTTTCTCTTTGGTCGTCGGTTCTGGGTAGAGCGCATAATGCGTCCCCTATTTCTTCTGCCGTTGAAGACGTTCAAACGTTTTAAGGTTCTGCAATGCTCCTTAAAATTTCACTTTATGGAGATCCGGTTTTAAGGGCCAAAGCTCTTCGGATCTCAGAAATTACGCCAGAGATCCGTCAGTTAGCTGAGGATATGATTGAAACGATGATCGGCGTTGCAAATGGAGTCGGTCTTGCCGCTCCTCAGGTGGGCAAATCTGTAAGAATGTTTGTTCTCCGGGATGAATTCATCGAACCTGGAGGCGAGTTTGCTTTTTCTCCTCCCGAGGTAGTGATCAATCCGGTTTTTTCCTCTCCTTCTGAAGAAACACAAATAGGCCCAGAAGGGTGTCTTTCGATTCCTAAAATCCAAGTAGATGTAGAACGTCCCTTAAAAATTCATGTGCGTTATCAAAATTTGCAAGGGGAGTTTTTAGAAGAAGATCTGGAAGGGTTTCGTGCTCGTGTGTTCATGCATGAAAACGATCATCTCAACGGGACATTGATTATCGACCGCATTCCTGCTAATGTGCGCAAGCAGATCGACCCGATGCTACGGAAAATAAAAAGCCAGAAACCGGTTTGATTCTAATCCAATTTTTGAGTTAGTGCAATAATGTTCATAAAAATTTAAAAGAAATCAAGCTATGAAAAAAGGGAAACTGTTTTTTCACCCGATCGATGGCTCTGGACTATTGACAATTTCCTGGACCTCAGGACCTAAAGGCGATGCTATTGAAGCCAAAAAAGGGAATGGAGTCGGTTTTTTTTCTGATTCAGGAGAATTACTTTGCGTCATCTTTGATGAAGTTCAAGATTTTGAAGACCACCAATCTGTTAAGTTCGATCGTTATTTCGTTGAAGTCTTCATAAAAAATGGGAAAATTTCATATTCCGTTAACGACATCTATTCAAAAATACCATCTCCTAAAAAGAGAACGCAACGGAAACAATCTAAAAATTCCAAATCTATACGTCAAACTAAAACAAAAACTCATTCTTGAGTTTTTTCACCCATTTTAAGCATTATTTTTTAACGAGATCCAATCCGAGGTCAAAATGGCTTCTTGGCTCTTTTTCTGTATAGCGGTAGGACAGTCTTAATTTCCAATGAGAAGAGAGCCAAGTAAACACGTCGATGTTAAATTCATTATAAGGCGTTTGATTGAGACGATAAAAGCCGTGGTGGGAAGAAAATTGACATTCCCAAAAGGGGGTGAGCCGAACAAATAGTTTGCTAAGAAGGGTGATCCGCCGATCGGAAAGAGGAGAGGATAGCAGTTCTGCATCAGGTCTCGTGACATCGAGAATAAAATTTTCAGAGTCAGCTTTACGCCAATCGTATCGAGATCGATAACGCCCTTCTAAAATTAAAGCAATATTTTCGTTCAGAGTCCATTTTGCCCGAGCATTCGAAAAGTCCCATACTTGATTTTGAAAATTCCAGGCATTTTGGAAAGTAAGATGAACGGAAGGAAGGCGCCACTCTAGATTGCAATAGAGTTTATAAAAAAAAGGGGAGAGGACAGAGCTTGAAAAAAAGGCGTTTGTATATAAGTCCGCCGTCAATGAGGGTTCGCATCCAGATCGTTTATAAGAAGAAAAAGTTTGATGCAGGCCTATTTGGATTTGATTCATTTTCTGAAATCCATCCTGGATGGTAAAAATATAGTGGTCGTCCGGAGAAACAGTCGGTCTTGAAAGGCCGGTATATTCTATAAAAGGCTCTATCACATGTTTGTAGCGGGAAAATGACTGATAACCCCTTGCATGAAGACGAACGCCATAGTTTAAAAGACCGAGATTTTTTGCGTGATGAGCCGCGTTATTACTATAAAAAATTCCGATGGCTCCAAAATAGGGAGTCAAAATGGCAGGGCCTAAATGAATGGGGCGATAGATTTTTGGCCGGAAATCAAGCCTTGCCGAACGAAAATCGTGTAAAGGATTGAACGGTCCGGTCTGAGCTAATTGATTGGAATACGCAAAGCTCATGTAAGAGAGTTTGATCCAATTACTTGAAAGAATGTTTGAGTTTCCAAGTTCTATGGGGCGAAGAAGACTATAAAAAGAAGGCAAATCTTGTTTAATCGATTCAAAAACATTTAAACGAGGACGGACTTTAAACGAGGCTAGAAAATCTTCTGTTTGGTGTTTGACAAAAAGCTGGGTGATTTTTGAAGGGTTGACTTCAAAATCTTCGCTTTTAAAATCATCCGGCATCCGGACGTCGCTGTATTTGTCCCAGGATAAATAGGCTTTCGTTTGTCCCTCATTGGCTACTGTATTGTAAGCGCCTTGTAAGCGATAGCGCTGAATCGCATTATTTGCATTGTCAAGACGATCTTTGGCCAAATAGCTTCGCGTCACAAACGTAGTTGGGCTGTTGCTTGGAAAATACTCTGTTTCGATAGCGCCGCCCCATCCCTTGGCGTAGCGATATTGAAGCCTTCCATAAAGGGCAAAATCTTCCCAGGAATAGATTTGATAGCGGGCCATTGCGCGAGGGCCCTTATCCCAGCGGATAGAATAGCGAAAGACAGGTTCTTTGAATTTTTTTAAATTGATTTTGAAAGAAGGGAACCATAAAAAAGGGATTTTCAACCATCGGAATCTGAGTTTTTTGGCCGACATCATGTCGTTTTTCACCATATTTACTCTACTAGCATGAAGATCCCAGGAGCTATCGATATTTTCACAGGTCGTAAGCGTTACATTGGTGGCATGATAACTTCCATCTGGATGCAGCTCAATGGTATCTCCTCCCACATACCACATTTTTGCAAAGGTTTTTCCTTCATACACGATGCCTGTTCTCTTGTTAAAATCAAATTCCAGTTCACTGCCTACATAGACTTTTTCCTTGTACTGGATCATCAAATCGCCCTCGGCTTCGATTCGATGTACTTCTTTTCCTTCTTCAATACGTCGAATATATTGGATAGTGCGAGCCTGGATCCTTAAATCGGTACTTTCAATGACCCCGCCTTCTCTTGTGTACAAAATGCCATCTTGATAAATGGGATTTCGTAAATCGACCTTGACTTCCGTTATGGGTTCAACGCCCCCTTTTCCCAAAAGAGGAGCTACGGCTAGCAATAAGATCCAAGTTATTTTGTGCATCGGCAAAAACTATTCAGCCTGATTGGATTTTGGTATTTTTATGATAGTATTCCATAAAACGATCCAGAGACATAGAACTAATCGCTTTTAAATCTCTATTTTTTGGAGATTGAAAATCAGTAAATCCATGATGCCAGTAAAGGGCCGTTTCTATCCATTCGCAAATGGCTGCGCTTCCTCTACCAAAAGGGGCTACGTGCGCTAAAATATAGCGGATACGGCCTACGAAATCTTTTAGCTCGTTTACACCTGCTCTGTGCTTCCAATTCATTACTCTAGCAAAAATTTGGGAGACAGCTTTCAAAGTGTCCTCAAATAAATAAGGATCTTGATGCACCACAAGAAAGGGAGTCGTCATGCAATTCGATCCATCGGGAAGAAAAGAGTCGATTTGCGAAAAATAATGAGACAAAGCACACATCTTGCCAGGCTCTAGTTCTAACCTCGAAATGATATGCAAAATGGGCTGTTTACCATTCATCGGAAGACATTCGGAACGATTCGGAATGATTTCTAAAAGACGTATGTTTTTATAAGCCTCAAGATTGTTTTTTCTTAAATGCACATAAATTTGCTTTGTACTTAAATCGGAACGTTGCTTGAGAATTTGGTTAATTTGTTCTTTGATTTTTTTTATTTCTTGATGATAAAGGAATCGATAATTCAAGCGGGATCTAATTTGTACATTATCGCTGCTTTCATAGGGAAAATCGATTTGTTTAAATTGATTAGGTTTTTTTTCAAAAACCTGGATGGAGCGCTGCGTAAAAAGATCTGGGATATGATCTCGAATGATTCGCAAAATGGCTACACTTGCTGAATGATAAGGATTATTAGGATCAGGACTGGACAAAGTGGTGAAACAGCATGGCTGCCCAGTTTTTCTTTTTACGCCAAAATGTTCTTGGTCTTCACAATTTTGTAGCTTCGCGATTTTTGCGCGGATGCTCCCGCAAAACTCTAAGCATTCAAAAAAAATGGCCGTTAAATCAGGTCCAGGATGAGACATTTTTTGCAAAAGTCCATCGATAGCTTCTTGCTCTCCCTGGTTATAAATGTCTTGATCTCCATATTTCTTTGAAAAAAAATTGACAGCGGACATAGCACTTGTAAAGTTGAATTGTTTGAAAAATTAAGAGAAAGATAATAATGCGCTTCCCTTTGAAAGACAAGCGCATTGATTTTTTAAGCCACGAGAAGTTTAAAACGTTCGGCAGCCAGCAGGGCTAATGGAATGGCCGAGATACTTTTGATTCATTATTCCTGAGAAGTCTCAGGAAGTTCAAAAAGAGACGCTGCTTCGAACCGCCACTTGTTTCCTAAATCAAACTGCTCTTGTAAATAAGCTTCGCCGGCCGCTTTTAAAAGAAGCTCTCTTTTTTCTCTAAAATCTGTAATAAGGGGAATGAGCTCTTGATATGTTTCAAGGCGATAAGGGGCATAGGCGCGAATTTGTTTATAAATGAATATTTTGTCTTCTATATGATCTTGTTTCGACGCGATTTTTGAGCACCAATCAATATTTTCACCAAATGGACAGGTATGTAAAGTAAGCCCTGCAAGCAATGCATCTAAATTTAATATGTTCTGATTTACAGTTTTTTAACGTTTCGATTGCTTTTTCTGTTTTTCCTTCTTGAAATTTTCCTTCTTGAAATTGGGATAAACTTAAGTGCAAATCGCTCAAAATGACCTTTTCAGGTTCTTCTAATATTTCATAGATCTGAGGGGTATCCATATAAACCGCTAAATATTAGTAAGTTATTCGTTGTTTCGCGTGATTCGTTTGTTTTTCGTGAAAAATGGCAAAAAAACCGACGTATTTTTGCGAAAATATCACGTTTTTCGAACATATCATTGAATGATAGAGGATAAAAAGGCAACATAGGCTTATGGAAAGAGAGCTTTATCAAAAGTTGCTTCAGTGGAAGAGTTCAGGTTTGCGTAAACCCTTGGTATTAAGGGGAGCTCGCCAAGTAGGCAAAACTTATATTTTGACCCAATTTGCAAAGCGAGAGTATGAGGATCATGTCTATATCAATTTTGATGAAACTCCTCACTTTGCAAGTTTTTTTAATGAAGATTTAGATCCCGACCGAATTATCAAGGAACTCAACATCTATTTCAAAAAAAAAATCCATCCTGGTTCTACACTAATCGTATTAGACGAAATTCAGGAATGTCCTCAAGCTTTAGCATGCCTGAAATATTTTTGTGAAAAAAAGAATGAGTATCATTTGGCTACAGCTGGTTCTTTACTTGGAGTAAAGTTGACGAAGGGATTTCCTGTTGGTAAAGTGAATTTTCTCGACCTTGCTCCATTGATTTTTTTTGAATTTTTGACTGCAGTCGGCGAGCAGGAATTAGCTATGATGCTCGAAGAAATGGATCATCCAAAACCGATCTCGGAAATATTTCATAACAAATTAATCTCCCTTCTAAAATATTACTTTATTATAGGGGGTATGCCAGAAGCTGTTGCTACTTATTTGAAAACAGAAAATCTAAGCCAAGTCAGAGTGGTACAAAAAGAAATTCTGGACGCCTATATATTAGATTTTGCAAAACATGCGCCAAAAAATGAGGTAATGAAAATTATGGCTATCTGGGACTCTGTCCCTAGTCAATTGGCTAAAGAGAATAAAAAGTTCATTTTTTCGGCAATTCGCAAAAGCGCTAGGGCTAGGGAATTTGAAACATCCTTACAGTGGCTAAAGAGCGCAGGACTCATCATCAAGGCTAATAATATTTCGACTCCCAAGCTACCCTTAGATGCTTATGCGGATAAGCAAGCATTTAAGGTATTTTTACTGGATGTAGGCTTGCTTGGGACAATGAGTAAACTGGATCCTAGAATTATTTTAGAAGGAGATCAACTTTTTCAGGAATTCAAAGGAGCTTTACCTGAAAATTTTGTAGCAATAGAGCTTCATGATAAGCATTTTGATGAACTCTATTATTGGACAAGTGAGGGGATCGCAGAAGTAGATTTTGTAATTTCCACGGAACATCATATTTTCCCTCTTGAAGTAAAGGCCGGTTTGTCGAAAAAAAAGAAAAGTCTTACAGTATATGATGAGAAATTTTCAAAAGAAGAAAATGCTCCTTTAGTATTGTCTAGAGCTTCCTCAAGAAATTTTACTCTTGATGGAAAGCTTGTTAATTATCCTTTGTACGCAATCAGTCTTTTCCCTCGCTTTCGCCTTTAGGCGAGAGTTGTTTACGACTATCGCTTGGTCGTAAGAAGGGAAAACAAGGAAAATGAACTGCTAGAGTATGGCAAGCTTTCATTGGACCCATGAACTGATCGAAACCTTACCAAAAATACTCATTCCTCCATGCTTCCGTCTTCAAGATAAGTGTAGGATTTAAGATTTTTTGATAGTAAGAAAATCGTTAAAGCTTTTCGCAATTCTTTTTCAGCAAAATAGTAATCTTTTTGTTCAAAACACGAAAACGTTTGCTTTAGTTGCTCTTTAAATTCTGGTTTTTTAATGGAGTTGTTAAAAACGTTCAAAATTTCACCTAACTCTGAATTTTCTTTAAAATATTCCAAAGCAAATGATTTCCAATAATCCAGGTCTTTTACTTTTTCTATAAATCCAGGGATTTTGCTAATTACAAACCGTCTAGCTCCGTCATCTCCACGCGCACCTCCTACGTTTCGTTGGATCATTTCATTGAATAAATGAGCGTAGGGATTTTTATAAAAATCATCTGATAAACAAATGACGCTAACATATCGTCCAACGCTATCTTTATCTGCTACAATTTTTTCAGCTAACTGACGATTGGCATCAAATATTTGGGAATTAAATGTTGTTGACGGAACAGCCATATGAAAAATCTCCTAATTTTTTGGGATACTCTACATCAAACATTTCATTTAAATCAAAAAAAAAGAAGTTGCTGTTCAGAAGCTCAATGTGTCATTGCGGGTCGATTTATTTTCATTAAACTGTTGATAATAGTCCATGAAATGATCGAGTCTTAGCAAACTGATCGCTTTTAAATCGGTTTGTCTAGATGGCTGAAAATCACTAAAGCCATGGTATCGATAGAGCGCTGTTTCTATCCAGTCGCTGATTGCAGCGCTTCCTCTTTTAAAAGGAGCTATATGCGTGAGTAAATAGCGTATCAGCCCTATATGGATGGTAAGATATTGTAGGCCTATTTTTTTTTTCCAGACAAAAGCTTTGGCAAAGATCTCCGCTACCAAATCTAACGTTTCATCGATTAGAAACGGAGCTTGATGCACAAAATGAATGGGCTGCATGTGCTGTTCTTTAGCAGAAAAAAATGAGGAATCAATATTTATTCCGGTAAAATAATCTGATAAGATTTTTCGTTTATCAAAAGCGCTTTCTAAATAGGTCGTGATCTGAAGGATCGGACCTAACTTTGTCTTGTTGCAAGAAAGGCTGTTTTTGATCGATAACACAACATTTGCAAGGACAATTTTATTGTACATTTCTTGATTTAGATTTCTCAAATGGGTGAAGACTTCAGTTTTGTCTGTCTCTTTGTAAATATGACTAAAAAAAGTTATTTCATCCAAAACTTGGGTGATCGTTTCTTCTGAGATGAGTCGGTAAGAAAAAAAAGATTTGATTATTTTATTTCCAATGGACAGTTCATTGAGAGAAAACAGGGGATTTTTAGATGTTTTTTTCTTATTGATCCATCGATTGTTCTGAAAAAATTGAGGAAGAGATGCTTTAATGGATAAGATTGTTTCTTGGTTGCATTGCTCGTATCCATTCTCGGAATCCCCGTTATTTAATTTTGTGCATAAAAAATGAGAATCGGCTTTTCTTCTCATTCCAAAAAGCAGTTTGTCTTCACAATTTTGATCTAAGGCAATTTGCGCTCTAGTAGGACCACAAATCTCCAAACAACGAAAAAAAAGAGTTTGAGGAGAAAGAGACCCATTCGAGAAAAGAGCTATGAGCTCTTTTACCGCCAGCTCCATACCCCGTTGATAGAAAATTTGCTGATGCGGCATCAACTTCCTATGAAAAAACCACTTATTCCGTTGCCCTCATGAGCAGTCCCATTAAGGCAAAGCGATTTTGAGGGTTGCCCAATTGAATCGCTTTTAAGAGAAAATCGATACTTTTTTCATCTCGTTGATTGGCAATTGATAAAAAAGATTCAATCAAGAGTCTAGAGGTCTCATCGGGCGTAAGGGTAAAATCAGGCTGTTCTAAACGGTATTTCCAGGGGAGTAAAGGACGGAGTCGGATGAGCTCAGAGCCTTTTTGGTGCATCACCCAATGATTGACATACTCTTCATAAGGCCCTTCTTCTTTCAGACGATAAAGAGCTAAATGGCAGTAATCCCGAATCAGAGGAGCCGCAATTTTGGATGCACCCCATTTGAGTAGACTGATTGCGTTTTCTGTTTGCAAATTTTCTAATAATCCAATCAATGTCGGCACAAGATCGTTTTGTTGATGGATGAAAATTTGGCGGCCTACTTCAAGGAAAAAAATTTCAGGCAGATGGATCGACTCTCGAAGAAGGTGTTCTCGCATCGCAAGAGAAAAACTTAAATCCACGGTAGGATCTTTGGATCGAAGTTCTGCAGAAGGAACCGCTTTCCAGGCAGTGAGTGTGCGCCCCGTTGAGGCATAAGGATGAAAGGCCAAGTCTCTCGCGTCCTGAATCAACATTTCCATCAAAACAGGCATGCATCGAAAATCTCTTAGCTGCAAAAGTCCTACCGCAGCATTGATGCGCACCTGAAGATCGTGGGAACCAATCAATTTTACTAAAATCTCTTCTGATTCAGTGACTGAGCCGAGACTTGCAATGGCAAAGAGGTTTTTGTTTCGCGCCATTTCAATTAAAGAAGGAACAGCCGACCGGTCGCCTAACCGAAGAAGAGCCAAAGCAGAGGCAATACGGATCGATTCGGTAGGAGAAGAGGATAATTTTTTGAGTTTAGCCACAGAAGAGCTATCTTTCAAAGCCCCCATGGCAAAACAAGTTGCTTCCAATTCAGCGATATTGGATAGGCTCAAACGTTTTCTAAGAAGAGGTAAAAAATCATCCCGTCCCATATTCGCTACTTGCAAAATCGATTCTACTCTCACAGGAGTATCCAAGTCTTCAATCAACCGTTTTAAGATGCCTGTTGCATCGTTTGTTCCAATTAAGGCGAAGAGGGGAGGAAAGTACGCTTTAAATATAGGAGGCAAACGAAACATCAGCCCTTCGATCTGGCCGACTGCATGAGGGTGTTTTTTACGAGCAAGATGAAAAGCTGCTTCCATACGGGTTGCAAGAAAATCAGAATGCATCGCTTGGTTGAGTAAATCCTGCGAGCGGTCATCTTCTTGTTTGGCTATAAAATTTAAAGAGAGAAGCTGAACCTGAGGATCGGGATGCTCGAGCCCTTTTTCTAAAATTTCTAAAGCCCAGGAAGTGTTAGAAAGGCCTGCTCCAAATAAAGTCATGAGAAAACTTTGAGGATCTTCGCTCTGGATCCCTTTTTGCAGCAGAATAAATCCCATTTGCTGAAGCACTTCAAAATCATGCCGCCCACTTAGATGAGCCAAATCCCGGTAACGGTCAATGGATTCTTCAACCCTTTTTTGCTGCATAAAATAAAGGGCTTGCATTTTTGCTTCTTGCACAGGCGCCGCTCCATAAAGAGACAAGGCAAGAGCTGAGCTCAGCAAACAGTTCCTAAATGATCCCATAGATCGATCCCCACCTTAAGAAGTAAGCGCCTCAAGGTTTGTAAAGGCAGCCCCATAATATTGTAATAACACCCTTCGATTCTTTTGACAATGAGGCTTCCGCCTTTTTGAATGGCATACCCCCCTGCCTTGTCTAGGGGATTGCAGCATCGATGATAGGCTTCGATTTGAGTATCAGAGAGTTCGTGAAAAAAGACCTTAGATTCTTCCGAGTCGGAAAATATTTTTTCTCCCATGCAAACTGAGACCCCTGTGAAGACTTGATGTTCCTTTCCTGAGAGCTCTTTGAGCATGTCGGCCGCTTCTTTTAAGCTTGTGGGCTTCATAAAAAGGCGCTCTGCACGAAAAACGACTGTATCCGCAGTGACAATGACTTTATCAGGGTATTTTTGTTGTAAAGCGAGGGCTTTGCCTCGAGAGACTTCTTCTGAAAAAGACGCAGGGTTCCCTAGGAAGGGAACCTGCGTTTCATCAAATTTTGAATGAACCTGTTTAAAAGGAAGTGAAAAAAAATCCAAAATTTCTACCCGGCGAGGGGATTGAGATCCGAGAATCACTTCTATATCAAGCATTCTTTACCCTGTTTTTTTACGGCTTCCGCTTCTCTTCACTCCACTCATCGGCGATCCAGAAGGACTGAGAGATATCCAGATGGGAGAGCTCCAAGCGATATGCCCATCAGTCTGCTTAACGCGTAAATAATAATAGGCAAATGGATTTTTTTCCGCTCCGGCTTCAAGCGCAATCGTTCCTAATAAATCCATATCATCAATGGCAAAATCGATCCTTTCTTGTTGAGGCTCAAAGGAGCGATAGATTTTTCCATTACGGATGAGGGAAATTTCCGTAAAAGGATTAGTCCCGATAGCATAGCCAATGATATGACGATTAAATTCCAGGCCAGGACGTGTTTTTGTTTCTACTTCGGACCCAATGCCAAATCCTGCAATGTTGAGGCCTAAAATAATTTTTTCTCCCGTAGTGGCATAGCAAGAGCGAGCATGAAGCGCATCGATGAGGGCGGAGCGGTTATGTTCTTTGGCTAAAATAGCAGTCAGTCCTGGAGAATATTGCGTTTGATCCGCATCAAAGAGATCCGTAAAAGGACCTCGGTCGTCATAGCCCCCCGCAATAAAACCAAATTGGCATCCCTGGTTCAATGCTTTTTGCAAAGAGCCTTCGGCTGTTTCAGAAATACCTTGCTTGCCTCCAGCAATCGGGCGCGGATTGCCTTCTTTTGTGCTGCACTCGGAAGATCCCCAGGCGTTATAAATCTCAACAACTGGTTCAAACTCAGGATTGTGATCCTCAAAATCAAAAGAGGTTGGCTTACCCATCGTAAAGGAAGGAATTGTCAACATCTCTTTAGGATTGTTGGTTTTATAAATTTTCTTCAGCGAATTGTTCTTGGTATCTTTTCGACGTAAAAGAGGCCGGTTGTCTTTACTGTAAAGAAACTGGCGGAGCCCTTCCGTTTTGACATCTCCTTGCCACTGAAACCCAAGCATCGCAACAAATCGATCGTCTTCATTAAATTCAGTGATTTGCTGACAGATCAGTTTCCATACTTCATTCGACGTTTCTTCTTCGCTTTCAAAATTAGAGGAAGCATAAAACTGAAGGGCCTTGTCATCGCGCATATGCCGTAAAAACGACTCGATATTCTCCCCTGAATCCATCCTTTCTGATTCACCGTGGAGCATTCCCCAATAAAGACTGAGAGATCCTTCTGGTAGGCACTTGATCGGAGGCGAGAAAAAGAGCTCTTGCGTTTTCATGTTTTTTAGCTGGATTCTATAAATTCCAGGTTCATTAAAATAAAGATTAGGAAGAGCGATAAAACCTGTTTCCGGAACAAAAAGTTTCCAGCTCAAATTGTCCCTAAGATGCTCATGACTTAAATCTATGAGGGTCCCTTCTGGCGCATTTGATGTTAAATTTCCATACACATCTTCAAAACGGACAATCACATCAAATCGTTTGTTGCGGTTCACAAGAGAGGGGGTGATAATCCTGATTGTTTTAAGCTGATTACCCCGTACATCGATATGAAAAATTTCAGGTTCTTTGTAATCGCCTTTTCCTTTGGGATCAACGTAAAAATTAAAGGGGCGTTTTCTTTGAACAACTCGTTGGCAGGTATTGCCTTGGCCTTGATCTCCCTCTGGAGATCCTAAGTAAAGCGTTAGAGTTTCGCCTGATTTCATTTCTATCGGAAGAACAAACTCAAAACAGGGTGTTAAAAGTTGAGGATGCTGCGTCTCCGAGGCTCCGATGATTTTTCCTCCGGGCAGCTCGATCCAAATTAAATTGTTTTTATCCTTCAAGTTTGTTTGAGGGATTTGCCAATCGATGGGCCGGCCCTTGCTGTAAAGATCAAACCGTATTTTAGCCCCTTTAGGAAGGTTGGTGGCTGTCGTATAAATGAATTTCCAAGTAGAGGTGTCTCCAGCCAAAGCAACATTCGGCTCACAGTAACTAATCGATCGGCGCATGGACCATCCTTTTGAATGAAATAAGGATTTCATTCTGCCCGATTGAGGCTTTGTTTGGCAAGAAAAAGACAGAAGCCAATTTTTTAAGAAATAAGGAAAAAATACAGGTCAGGTATTAATGCAAGTTACCAAAATGCGCTCCAAAAGCCATCATCGATGGACTTTCTTTTCGTAACGCTAGTTGTTATAGGGTTAACAAATCCCTTTGAGCTCATAATATGATGGTTGTCATGCTGAAAACGGCCCTTTATGTAGCTAGTGGTCGTAAAAAAAGGGTTATAATAGGCCGAAAATCCAATGACATCCTTGCCTGGGAGGTTTTTTGATACTCTTTCAGTTAAAGTTAGAAAGCTGTGAGAAGTTGCTGTATTGCATCCCGGAAGAAAAACTTGTGCATCAGAAGAAAGGACATTTTTCAGGCAATCCATTTCCTGTGAGCTTGCTTTAAACTGGTAATCATTATCTAAAACCAGCAATTGGCTATTTGCATGTCCTTCCAAAGATACCACATCGAGAGTAGCATCAAAAGAATTTCTAGCATCCGTTAAAGCTTCACAAAACTGCGTTGGGCTTTTTACAACATAGACTTTAGTTTCACAATTTTGATAGAAAACTTCTGTTAGCCCGGTTGGCATTTTCATAGGAGAGTTAAAATGCCCGTCAAAAACCACAGCTGTACAAGATTTTTCTTTGCCTAAATAGCTAACAGCCCTATTTTTTAACACGTGGAGCCTTTGCTCTGGCTCAAGCTCCTGAAATTTCCCTATCCCTGTGATAGTATCTAAGGTTTTATTAAAACACATTCCAAAGCCGATCGTTCCAGTTGTTGCTAAAATCGCTCCTGAAACAAAATCGGAAATTTTTGAACTTGTGCTTCCTCCTTCAGTATTCCAGCTAGAAAATACTCGGCTTGTTCCTTCGTAAACAGCTCGAGTACTTCCAACGGCTGTTGCTAAAATAAGTAAACTATCAACAGCTATACGATGGTTCATTTCAAGAGGAGTAAGTCCAATTATATCCAAAGCCCCAATGATATTGGACGCCATTAACACTCCAGCGCTCGCGGTCTCTAACCAACTCTTATGAGGCTGCATCTGAAACTTTATTCCAGCCACGAATCCCATCACTGAAAAAACTTTCATATTGGTTATTTTAGATAAGTACATAGGTGACATATTGATTAGATGCGGAAGAACTCCATGAAACACACCTTTGCCTACTTCAAACATTCGATAAGCAAGAGTTCCTTCGCAAACACGTCCCTCAAGGGAGACCTGTTTCTTGACATCATGGACTTTTCCTTCCACTGAATGATTTTCATGTCTTTCTTTTGGATGAAGATATTGCCATCCTTTATAACCCAAATACCCAACTCCAATTACACCGCCAATCGCTGCAGGATACGGACTGGATATCACAGCTGTAGCCCCAATATCCATTTGAGTAGT